>Ga0187866_1000199_pt1 | contig 80238 bp, 76 predicted proteins | sample June2016WEW_11_1_3_FD_133013 | JGI IMG/M metagenome (GOLD analysis project Ga0187866, IMG submission 133013) | Peatland microbial communities from SPRUCE experiment site at the Marcell Experimental Forest, Minnesota, USA - June2016WEW_11_150 | ecosystem: Environmental > Terrestrial > Soil >... | reverse complement strand
TGAAAGAGGAATCGGGATGAACTACGACGCATTCATGGGGTCATTCCATAAGGACTACTCATCTTACAGGGAACTCATGAATGAAATGAAAGAGAGTCAATACACAGATGTGAATAGGATGGACAGCTTCATTGTCGACCTTACCGACAAATTCCACTATCGAACCTTAACCTTCTCAACCCTTGCCAAACACCTAATAGAAACAAACCAAAAGTAAACTCGTAACTGTGATAGGACTCTTTCCCTTCCGCTTTGCAATAAGCCACTTTCTTTTTAGCCAATTATGCGAATAAGTCGTATGGGCTCCCAACAGAAAAATCAACATGGGCTCGTTCGTGGTGAAATGTTAAAATAGTCTTGAAGTTCATTTCCATTTATGTATCCAATAGTGGCCAGAAAACTCATAATAAGTGCCATTCTATCAGTCTTGGCCTTTTATCTGTTCGTTCTAGGGGCGAGTGCTTACCAAGGACTAGACGGGGAGATGGTCAGAGCTGTCTACTTCTCCGGAGCAGCGATAGTGTTTGCAATTGCCATTATTCCTTGGATGACCAAATAATGATACTCGCTAGAGTGAGACCACACAAATAACTTAACGGTATCTAGTATGTGGGCTCGTTTTACGATAGGTCAGCAGACGAAAAGTAACAAGGAGATCAAGCAGACGAAGAAGTACCAGAACCTCGCCTACCACCCGACCTGTAACACGAAGGTTAGCCACTCTGATGATAGACCAGAACCAGAAAAATCGTCATGAGTGCACGCGAAACTACTTTAAGATTACGTGCACTTGTTTTTGCAAGCGTTCTTGAACCTCTACGGTTTCTCTGATTTCTTTGTTCTTGGCCTCTATCAATTCATGATAGTGCTGTTTCAATAGTTGTAGCTTCCCTGCGTCTTGAAGGTCTACTTTGCTCAATCTCTCACATTTGATTAAGGAACTAGATAATGTTGACCGATTCTTAAAAAGAATATGCAACAGTGTAGAACACTAAAACAATGAGTCATCCCCCGACAGTTAACAAGGAAACAAACCAAACAAAGAGTTTACAGAACCTGTTTTTTGGAAAATTAGAGACATAGTTGTATGGAAAGTCGTGAATAAGCAGTTTGGGTTTGGGAGCAGAAATCAGGTCAGTTAAGCCTTATCTCGGATACATAAGAGGTTTATACTGAGAACTTGCAATAGTTGAAGACACACGAATGAAGGGGTCCAAGATGGCACGTTCTAAACTTGAGACGTACGTTGACATTCTCAAAGTGTTGGCTCATCGTGGACCCTTGAAGCTAACGCATATAATGTATAAAGCAAACGTGAATGGTAGCATTCTGAGAGAGTATCTGGACTTCCTGCTCAAACAGAATCTTGTTGAAGAAAGAAACGTGGGGAAAAGTAGAACCGTCTTTGCTGTAACTCAAAAAGGCATAACGGTGCTCAAGAACTTCAGGGAACTGCAACAAATATTGCCAATCATTGAAGAAACAAGAAATATGATCCCAACACCTATTTGATTTCGCTTAAGTTCAGGGAATCATCAACCGACTTTTTACGTGGGCTCGTTTTAGTCACCAAACGAATTTTCACAACAAAACCTACCAAACGAAGACTTCACAGAACCCTCGTCACGTAGCCCACCCCAACGATTTTGGCATTGACGAATATCTGACCGTCTTCTTTCTGAAAAGCGGTGCATAATGCAGGATTGTGGCGCGTGCTTTCCAAGAAGAAGCGGTCCGCATCCACTATCGAATGGCGATTAACCAGGTCGAGCAACGCTTTTCTTCTTGGAAAATAGTTCCATCGCAAGAAACTTTCGGGAAGAGCTACCGTGAGTCTTCAACACCCCACAGGATGCACTTAATGATCTCTGAAATAAACTAATAGCTTCACTTCTGAGGTTTTGAACAGCGTGTTTTCTATGTGCCAAGTGGCTTTGCTTCACGTGGGAGCGGAAGACTTTACGCCAAAAACAATAACACTTTTCGAGGTTCTTTCAAAACCGATGAGCCGGTTGCCGGGTTTGAATGACGCTTGCTGTTCGATGTTGCCCAGATGATGCTTAACGATGAGTCTGATGACATCCTTGGAGCATGTGCCCAAGGCTGGAGGTTACAGCAGAATTTCAATAACTATGCTCCCGCATACTCAAGAAAACAGATGATCTTGGGGAGATTGAGCTATCAAGATCAGAAGTCATCAAAACTTGCGAATGCTGCCTAGATGATGAAAAAATAGTCGATGATATTTACGCTATGAAGCAGAGGAGGATTAATCCGGATGAGCTATGGCGACGACATGTTGAACGCATCAACTGTGAGACTGATGGCTATTGCAGATACTGTGGCAAGAAATTTCGGAGTTATCGAGGTGCCGCTTCGGGTGGTTTGTGCTTTGGGATTCACGACTCTGAACACATCTTGTTCTGTTGCTTCCTTGAACGGTTTCTTTATAAATAGGTCGTACTGTTTGAAATGTCTAAGGTGTAATCGATGGTACATTTGCCCTGCTCGTTTACGCGCTTCATCTCCACGAAGCGTTCCAAATCAACCTTGTCTTGGCCGATCGTGTCACTCGCAGGGCGCATGCGCTCCACTACTTCAGCTATGACCTGTCCGAATGATCGGAAACAGAAATCAAATTACCAGGAATGACATGAACTAGGAAGGATGTGTGATGAGTAAGATCGATGTCGAGTATGGTCTTGATGATATGCTGAAATCTAAAGACAGAGTTGTCGTTCTTTTCTATGCTTCCTGGTGCCCCTTTTCCCAGAGGTTCCTGCCTATATTCGAAAGGTATGCGCAAAGCAAAACGCAGACGTGTCTGCAGGTCAAGACCGATGACAAGGCAAGTCTCTGTGAAAAGTATTCCGTGGAAGTGGTGCCCACAGTGCTTCTCTTCGAAAAAGGGAAAGTCAAAAAACGATTGGACGCGGTGCCGGGAGTGGGACTGGAGGAAGGGCAACTGACAAGTCTGACTAATGTACGCTGAACAGGCTTCAATTCTGCGTTCTTACGGGTTGATATTCATGAGTCAAGAAAAGTTGAAAACGGCTGCCACAAGACGAACGGAAGCAGCAACTCTCGCGGGAGGCTGTTTCTGGTGCATCGAAGCAGTTTTCAGCCAATTGAAAGGCGTAGAGAGGGTCGAATCTGGCTATTCTGGCGGCAAACTTGAAAACCCGACCTATGAGCAGGTCTCTACCGGAAGAACAGGGCACGTGGAAACCGTGCAAATCACCTTCGATCCTGACGTGATATCCTATAAGGAAATCTTGGAAATCTTCTCTTCAACCCACGATCCAACGACCTTGAATCGTCAAGGTCCTGACGTCGGCACTCAATACCGCTCAGTAATATTCTGCCACAATGATCAACAGAAGGCAATCGCTGAACAAGTGATCAAAGAACTCACTGAAGAAAAAGCCTTCGATGCGCCCATAGTGACACAAGTAGAGCCCTTCAAAGCCTTCTACGAGGCTGAAGACTACCACAAAGACTACTTCAAGCGTCACCCAGAACAAGCCTACTGCAGTCTGGTCATCGCGCCGAAAATCACAAAGCTACGAGAACTCTACCTGAGCAAATTGAAACTGCAACTATAGCAAATGTGCGCGCCCGTTGTGCTGGCGATATGAGCAGTTAACCTGCGGGGTATGCGACGAATGCTGCAGTTCTCCCGACGACTGGCGCTTCGGAACCGTTTTTTAACCCAGCTTCTTCGGATAACCCTCGTCTGTGGTGCACGATCGCTCGAGGTAGGTAGGTCGAATGTCACGGCAAGTCTTAAAAAAGATTTTCAACTATAGGTTCGTCCATGAACTATAAAGAGAGACAGGAAATAATCGCTCGTTCACCTATTTCTTTTGCGTATCTGAAGCGTTTCAACGCTGCTGCAGGTGTTGTACATTTCATCCAAGGAATTCTAATGTTGACTTTGGGTCTTATGTTGACTTGGCCAATACATGTGCACACGTCCTATCTGAACATAGCAGGCCCTGATTCATCATTATGGTTGCCAGGTGTCCAAGCTCTTTTCACATTCAATAATCTAGGAGTGATCCTGGCATCTTTTCCTCTGATTTCTGCGATAGCGCATTTCACGATTGCTTATCCGAAGAACAAAAGCTACAATGAGAACCTGAAGAAGGGCATGAATCCTTACCGCTGGTACGAGTATGCCTTCTCAAGCTCCATAATGATAGCCCTAATATCAACGTTCGTCGGCATCTTGGATTTCTGGTCGCTCGCAATGATTTTCGTCTTGAACGCGATGATGATAATGTTCGGGTACCTTATGGAGCTGATGAACCAAAAAACCGAAAAGACAAACTGGTCCGCCTTCAACCTGGGCTGCATCTCCGGCGGCCTCCCATGGGTCGTGATTTTCGCCTATTTCACAGGCGCTGTCACGTCCGCAAGCGCAGTTGCAGGCGTGCGCGTACCAACCTTCGTGTACTTCATACTCTTCACTTACCTCGTCCTCTTCATGGTCTTCGCAGTCAACATGGTTCTGCAGTACAAGGGCGTCGGACGCTGGAAAGACTACCTGTACGGTGAAAGAACCTACATAATCCTCAGCTTCGTAGCAAAAACACTCCTCGCATGGCTCGTGTTCGCCGGAGTATTCATGCCACACTAAGCACGCCAACGCAACTCTCCTTTTTTTCTCCACAAATTCAGATTGAAAAAGGAACACTCTTTGAGAGTGCATAACAAAAAGCCCTTAGCGGGCGAAGACCCCAACAATCCTCTAGGACTCGCGAACCCATCCACACAGCTTCTCTACCTCTCCAGGATCTGCTATCAAACAACCATCACAATCGACGCAAGCAGAAAAGGGAGAGGGCATGAGACAACACTGCAACGTTATAATTCACATTACTTCTGACGTTACAAACAAAAAGAGGGGGGGCCAAAAACCCAACATCGCGATCTTGCAAAGCATAATGTTGGAGGTTAACAAGAAAAAGGCGGGGGTCAACTCGCGCTCGCTTCATCGTTTCGTGAAGTTTGCACTTGTGTGTAATTTGTCCTCATCGTTTCGCAACGTGTGTGTACGATGAAAAAGGAGTATAGACACTCAGTGTTGGGAAGCGCGTTTTTATTTGTGGTTACAGTGACATGAAAAGTGCCTTTACTTGTTGAATGCCTCGCATTCCTCTGACCCTTCCGATTAGGTCGAGAATTCGCTTGTTCTTTCCTTGGGCGATGAAGATTTCCAGGCAGTACTTGTCGTCGATGTGTCTGTGCACGTTCTCCACCACTACGTCGTCAAATTCGTGCCTGACCTCGGTCATCCTTAGGTCAACGTCTCTTCTTGCGTAGTCGCAGGTAATCATTATCGTCGCTGCCACTTCACCGGTCTCCGTCTTGGCGATGTCCGATTCAACGATGAGATTTCTGATCGCGTCTCGAAAGGCTTCTGATCGGCTGTAGTACCCACGTGTCTTCATGAATTCATCGAACTTTGTGAGAAGCTCACCTGGAAGAGTTATGCTTATCACCGTCATCCAAACCGCCTCGGCTATTAACATAGCGTCTTGAGACTATTAGCTTATTAATACTTCGTCCGAAGTCGTTAGCACTAGTTTAATATGATAACCTGCATCTTTCGCATTATGATTACGGATGAGCTGCCCAGAAAAAACCGAACTGGAAGAGCGTGAGCCCCGTGAAAGCAAGAGAGTCTGGATTCTTTTAGCATTGGCCTTTGGTCTAACCATGGTCATTTCAGGTTTGCTGGATCTCTTGCTGAAAGGAGTACCGCTTGGTTTTGTGATACCGTTGCTGAACGAACCTGCAATCGTATCGAGGGCAGTCTACTATGTTTCTGTCATCGCAGGGGGAGTGTATGTTGGCGTTCTGGGGTTGAAGGAGCTCATCATAGAGAAAAGGTTTTCTGTGGAGTTTCTCATGTCCCTTGCAGCCTTGGGCGCGGCCTATTTGGGTTTTCTCTTTGAAGCTACGACCGTGCTTTTTCTCTACTCGTTGGCGGAGTATTTCGAAGAATACATTCAAGATCGAGCGACAAGAACGGTTGAGGGGCTTTCGCGGTTCATGCCTGACAAGGCTTCAGTAATTGTCGATGGTTCTGAAAGAACGATTGATGTAAAAGCAGTCCGGCCGGGAATGACGATGATGGTAAGACCGGGCGAAAGAATTGCAATGGACGGCACTGTGGTTGAAGGCTATTCCTCTGTTGATCAGTCTCTTGTCACCGGGGAGTCCATTCCAGTTGTAAAGAGAACCGGCGACTGCGTTTACGCGGGCACTGTGAACTCGGGCGGCATCCTCAAAGTGGCTATCAACAAGGGCGCTGAAGATACGTTGGTGTCCAGAATCGTGAAGCTTGTCATTGAATCCAGAAAGAGAAAGGCGCACATTGAAAAGTTGGTTGATAGGTTCGCTCGTTTCTACGTCCCGGTTGTTATAGGTCTCGCAGCTTTCACGGCGCTCGGAATCCCAAGGTTGACCGGTGGAGCGTTCAGCACGTGGCTGTACAGGTCGTTGATTCTCTTGGTGGTTTCTTGTCCCAGCGCCTTCGTTATTTCGGTTCCGGCAACCATCTTTGCAGCCGTGACCGTTGCCGCCCGGAAAGGAGTCCTAGTTAAGGGTGGAATCTGCATTGAAAAGCTGGCAAGAGTTAGGGCTATCGTCTTCGACAAGACTGGCACGTTGACTTTGGGCACGCCGGTGGTGAATGATGTTGATTCTGTCGAAAAGTCTGATCAGCGAGCGTTGAAATATGCAGCCGCTTTGGAACAGTTCTCGAATCATCCGCTTGCTCAAACCATCGTCAGGAAGGCGAAGGAGCGCAATCTGGACTATAGTGACCTCAAGGTCGAGGAGGTGGAAGAGGTTCCGGGCAAGGGCATGGCCGGCTATGTTGACGGCGTTCACGTTGTGGTTGGCAACATGGAGCTCATGAAACAGCACGGTTGCAACTGCGAACAGATAAGCGAGAATTATGAGAGTGAGAAGCACACTGCGGTCTGCGTTTCGATGGACAAGACTGCTGTGGCCTCTTTCTGTGTCATGGATGAGGTTAGGGGGGACGCGGCTGAAGCGGTGAAAGCCTTGAAGAAGTCGGGGATTCACACGGTGATGTTGACGGGGGACAAACGGGAAATAGCGGATGAGGTTGGGAGGAGACTTGAGATTGATGAGGTGCATTCTGAGCTCTTTCCTGAAGACAAGCTGAGGATTCTTGGTCAAATCAAGGCGGAGTATGGGACTGTTTCGATGGTGGGCGACGGTGTTAATGATGCTCCGGCTCTCGCTGCGTCGGACGTGGGAATCGCGATGGGAGGCAGCAGAGTGGACGTTGCCTTGGAGTCGGCCGACATCGTGCTGGTCAAGAACGAGTTGTCTCAGATTCCCTACCTGGTTAGGCTCAGCGGCGAGACCGTGAAAATTGCTAAACAGAACATAATGGCGTCGTTAGCCGTCAAAATCGTTCTCGGCGCCCTCGGGCTCTTCGGGTTTGTTCCGCTATGGTTCACCGTGGCCTCGGGCGACGACGGCGTGACCATGCTTCTGCTCCTGAACACTCTGCGTCTGGCACAAGTGAAGATTTAGCACGTGTCATCTCGGCTCGTAGTCCCAAGAGGTTAGTGTCCAAGGTTGTGAGGAGTACTTCGACAAAACTCTGTGACCTAGATAAGCCTCGAAGTTGCCTCCCTTTTTGTTTATTTACGTTTTTTGCAATGTTGATTTGTAAAATTGTAATGTTGTGTTTTTGGCCCCCCTCTTTTTGTTTGTAATGTCAGAGGTAATGTGGATTGTAACAAACCATGAAGAAAACAGGCCTGGACCTCCCTCCAGAGCTAATCCGTTCCGTTTATTTGTAACGTCAGATGTAGTGTTGCTTTGTAACGTTTCTTTGTCGGCCTCTTACCGTTTCTTGGTTACGTCGGATGTAGTCTGCAATCGTAATCTGTGGTGAGAAACCCTGAAAAGGTGGACAGGTGCACCGTGCGGATGCGGTCGCCGGGATTTGAACCCGGGTCGTCGGCGTGGGAGGCCGATGTCCTAGCCAGGCTGGACTACGACCGCACAATGTCTTGGAAGCTGACAAGATGGAAAATGGGTTTGAACTTTTATTTAGCTTTCTCTTATACAAGGTTATAGACGGCAGAATCGGCAGACTGGCTCAGAATCGCTTCTCTCTTTTCGGAGGCTTCTTTTGGCCGCGAATACATTCTTTTTGAGAAGTAAACTGTAGCTACTATGAGAACTGCTGTGCCGGCCGCGAAGATGTACATTAGGCTGCGTACGTTCTGCAGATTCTGGTTGTCGCCTGACAGGTGCTGTTGATAAGAAGCGTTCAAATCCTGATAGCTTTGTTGAAGCTGACTGTAGTTTCCTAACAGATTGGCGTAGCTGTTGAGGAGTGCGTTGTAGGTGCTGTTTAGGTTGTAGAAGCTTTTTATGATGGGCAGTTGGGCAGTGTAGTTGCTGAGGAGTTCATAATAGGTTGCGTTCAACGCTAGGAAATTGCTTAGAAGCTGATTATACAGATCCAGAGTTCTCGAAGAGATTATCAGAACTGTCTGATTGCTGTGCGAGTAAGTGAAATACAAGTAGCGAAATGCGGCGTCTTGGCTGCTCACCCAAGTCGGAGCAATTTCTCTATCGCCAACGAGTACCATAACCGAAGTGTTCATTAACCCCGTTGGAATCGCAACCCGCGAAAAACCAACAGTGCCTTCTACACCGGCGACATTAAACAGTATTATTCTGTTTCCCGTTTCTATCCCAATTTCAAATTCGAAGCCAGAGACTGTAGAATTGCTGACAACTGAGATTTGGTAGGTTTCACCGACAAAGGTTGCAGTGGAGCTGGAGAATTTTCCCATTAGAGGATGATTGTCTCGGTTGTTTGGAGCTACGGTGTAGCTCTCGATGCCTATTCCGTCTCCGCGATTATGTCCCGTATAGTTGCTCCAGTAGTTCCCTTCACCGCCGAAGTCCCATATGTTGGAAGGCGAAGTGCTGCTAACCTGAAATGCGTCGAAAAAGTTATTGTCGTAGAAGATATTTTGATAGCAATACAGCGAAATAGTCTCCCCTGCAGGATAATTATCATCAAGAGTGTTGTCCGAAAACACGTTGCCCCCAGAAGAGTACAGATAAAGCCCTCCGTAGGCACCATAGTTGTTTGAAATCGCGTTTGCTGAAAACATGTTGTTGCTCGAAGCGATAAGGGCAATCCCGCCCTGGGAATTCCCTGTTATCACATTATCCGAGATTGCGTTGCCGCTTGAGGATGAGAGGGTGATTCCCTGTTGATTGTTCGTTATTGTGCTGTCCGAGATTGTGTTGTTGCTTGAGGATGAGAGGGTGATTCCCTGTTGATTGTTCGTTATTGTGCTGTCCGAGATTGTGTTGTTGCTTGAGGATGACAGATTCATTCCCTGTTGACAATTACTCACCGTGTTTCTATCTATCGTACTTCCTTTCGAAAGCGTCACACTTATTCCGCTGTTGGGGTTTAGGTTAAGGGCGCTTTGAATCGTGAAGCCTTCGACTGTAACGTTGTCAGCCGTTATGCTGATGACGAACTGGCTATTCTGTCCGTTTATGATTGTCTGATTTGGGTCTTCGCCGATTAGAGAAATGCTTTTGTTGATCTGCAAGCTTTCGTTGTACATCCCTGCACTCACAAGGATGGTGTCTCCCGCCGTTGCGTTGTTGATGGCTGCCTGAATCGACTCAGACGGGCTCACTGTTACACTTGTCGAGCCTGCCTTTGCAGACAATTCGAATCTCGAGGGTAATGCCAAGAGCAAGCAGAAGACAATACAAAGAACTGAAACGATTTTTTTCAATCTGAACGATTTCTTCTCGTTGCGCATACAAATCACCTTGCATCTGGTTGGGCACGCAGGTCTAGTCTTGACAGCATCCTTCCGAGAGCAACAGAACCTGCTATTGCGATCGAAAAAGCAGACACAAAAACTATCGCACTGATAGCCGGCTGCATAACCTCCCAAACAATAGCCGCGTACGATCCGACAACTGCCAACACAAGAGTAAACGTGTAAACCCTGACCTTGACACTACCGAGTTTGCCCGACCCTTCCTGAAGCTGACTTAGCGCCGAGTTCAGCAGGTTCTGCGCCTGTTCAATCTGTTCGTCCGTTGCCAAAGCCGCCATGTTCTTGTCGATGTCTTGGAATTTGAAGCTTAAAAGAGCGTATTTCTGCAGTTCCCAAGGTTTCTTCTTTGGCAGGATCTTGACTATGCCGCTCTTCTCCATTTTCTTCAATATTGTCTGGATTTTCCGTACAAGCTGAACGTCCGCTGTTTTCTCCTCTCCATACAACCTCTGTATGATGTCTTTAACATCTGGGAAACACAGTTCCAGCTGAAAGGAAGCTATTGCCTTGGCGAGACCGAACTGGTGTTCGCCCTCACGCAAGCGTATACTGCTCAATTTATAATCCGCTTTAAGGGCCTCTTGTAAGAACTCTGTCTCGCTTGGCGTCAATCTGGGCTCTGACAAGCTGGTCGCCTATTCAATACTTTCAGTTGAAACAATATAATAAATGCTTCGTGGCCTGAATACATATTTTCAATAGTTCTGAGCTTCCCAAGGTTCAATTTCAATTCATTCAACGGAAACAATGCGTAATATTGTCAACGAACCTATGTATATTACGGTGCAGAGTATGGCAAACCGTGTTAGAACCGTGGATATGCTGTGCCTGCCGCCAGGCAAAAAGTATAATCTGAGCAGCCTGCAACCTCTGCACAAGAAATACAGAAGCCACTTCGAGATCATTGGCTTGGTACTTGAAGCCGTAAAGGCTGACAGTGCCACTCCCTTCTCCATCATGAAACACGCAAACGTCAACTTCATGCAACTCAAGAAATACCTAAAGTCTCTAACTGAAATAGGCTTCCTTGAAGTTGAAATCAAGAGAAGCACTATTTCCTACAGAGCAAGCAAGGAAGGTCTTGAATTCCTAAAACAGTATTATACTCTGATTGAGATGCTGTTGACCGCTCGGATCTGAAGAGAAGAAAGCCTTGCAACGAACAACGTTGCTTGACTAACATGTGACCTTCGGCACAGAATTCTATCGAGTCAAACTGCGCACGTTTTTTCGATGTTCAATGCCTCCTTAAGAATTTGATTCGTTAGCGCGCCGTGGCTTTGGGCCGTCGTGAGGCGGCGGATCATGATTTTCTGTCGGCACAAGATTATTAAACACACCTTTTTCACTAAATAACATCTGCCTCAACTAAGGAGGAATGTTGTTGCCCCGAAAATTTACTTACTCAAATGCCGGTGTCGACAGGGAGTTAAGAGCTCATTCTAAGAAGGCACTGGGTTATCTTAAGAAAACCTACGGTTACAGCCATTACGGCAAACTCGTCGATCTTCCATATGGGAAGATTTTTCCAGGGATAGACTGCTACTTTGGCTTGGTCATTGAAGGTGTGGGCACAAAGGGATTAGACCCCGAACGAGACTGTGTGAAAACTCGGGTCGCTTTCAGAAAATTGCTTGTTTTATGTGTAAAAGGCTGACCTTGGGACGTGTTCTATACATGTAGAGCGCAATTTCTTGAAACAAATTTGACTTTTCACACAGTCTCGAATGGGGTCAAGTCCAACTGTCAAATTCTTCAGCGCTCGCGCCGACAATTTCATCCTTGTCCCCAAAAATCCTTCCATTTTATAAAGATATCAAACGAATAGACAATTGAAAGCGCGCTGCCTTGTCCCTAAAATGGTTAAAAATGGTTATAAGTCCGTTTTTGCTTGTCTGAGCCTGAAATGGACTTCTTTGACGAACGCGTTTTATGCAGCGCTTAAGGACGGCAAACCCAGAAGCTTCACAGTGCTTCTGAGCGAAGTGGGGTTTAGCCACAACACTTTGCAGCAGCATCTCAAGCGTCTAACGGCTCAAGGTCTCATTGTCAGGGAGAAAGCAACCGCGAACAGTTTCGGAAGACCCAAATTTGCCTATCATGTGCCATCCAAGACCACGAAACAGGTCACCGTCGCCCTCCAACATCCACGCGTTGAGCTCGTGGCCCTCCCGTTTAGTCGCTTAAGGCACGTTTGCAGGTTTGAGAAGGGCGGTTACTGCAAAGAAAGAAGGAGGGGCTGTGCGCCTCAAAACTGCCCCCAAACCCGAAAATAGGAATTATGACCATTTTACACCAATTTCGGGACAAGCCAGCGCGCTATGCAGATCTGGAATCAGCACATTTGGCATTCAGGATCCTCGCCTTCCTATATATTTCGACATATGTTCGGAGTGATCAGAGGGTTTTTTGCCATTCACCTAACCACGACGTTGAGAGGCAGGATCGAATTGCACATATGCCGTGCCCCTTTCGAGATTATGCAAAATAGAATTTCCCCCTTTTCGGATCTCCGATGATGTTCAAGGGCTTTAATACAATCTTCTTCTCGGGGTCTTTTCTGGCATATCCCAAAACAAATGCTTTCTTATGATGTTTTTCTATTAGTTGAACGGCATCATCGATCTCTTGACGCGGAAGGACCACACAGAGCCCAATTCCCATGTTGAACACTCGATACATCTCAGGGAGATCCAATCCTTTCATGTATTGCATCATTAACTCGAAAATGGAATGCGGTTGCGGTAACTGTTCGATGACATAACCGATATTTTCTCCCATACGTGCCAGGTTTAGTAGTCCATCACTTGTTATGTGGGCTACATTCTTCAAATGTAATCCTGCTCGGACCAAATCCATGAATTCTTGCACGTAGATAGATGTCGGTTCTAATAATTCCTCGCCTAGTGTTCTTCCCAGCTTATCAAAGTACATATGAACATCAAAGTTCATATGTTTGAAGAAAACGTTTCTGGCCAACGACATCCCATTCGTATGGATGCCAGAGCTTGCAATCCCAATAACAGCGTCATCAGGCTCTATCAAGTGACCATCGATTATCTTGTCTGGGTGCACTATTCCTACTCCAAGACCTAATAGATCAAAACCATAATGAGGTCGCGCTCCGTTTATCATATCGGGCAATTGGGCTATCTCGCCACCAACTATGTTGACTCTTGCCATTTTTGCACCGGTTCTCAGACCCTTAGTTATCTCTTCTAATAATGAGGGATTTGCCTCCTGAACACCTAGATAGTCGACCAACGAGAGGGGCTCTGCTCCAGTGCAAATTATATCGTTGACAATCTGTGCGACACAGTCTATTCCAATTGTGTCATACTTGTTCATCATTTGCGCAATGAAAACCTTCGTTCCAACACCATCAGTCTTCAAAGTCAACCCAATATTCTCAGATATCCTTATCATTCCTGCATAGTGTCCTATCGGGATCAAACACTCTCCGACACCTTTTCGGTATCCGAAGGTATCCTCAAGAATAGGAATCATGCGCTTCAGAGCTATCTCTTCTGTTTTGTCGTCAACACCGGACACTGTATACATAGCGGGATTGTCACTCTGCATTTTCTATTCCCTCACTTCTTCCTTGGAAGCTCGATTTTCGAGGGATCTAGTACTTAAGCTCTACTCTTTAATATCTCTTCCAGTTTGCTTTTTTGCCCTCAGTTAATAACATGACAGCACAGCGCGCTCTCTCAAATTAACTAGCAAGCACTTCAGATTCTCCTTAACAGTCATCACCAACTTTCCATGTACACAAACTTGGAAAGCCTTAAGTTGCAGCAACATGAGTTTAGAAATAATAGTGAATTAATGATAACCCGGAAACTCAATGGGGAGAAGTCATGTCCGACCTTGAGTATTTTGTAGGTTCTGCACAATTTGCGGCTCTCGAACCATCTTGGGCAGGCATTCAAAGCGAACGGCGACTTCGTGGTTTGTTGATCTTGGGGGCTCTTTTCAACAAGGTTCTCTATATTCACGATACGCAGATTGCTGACAACCCTTACTTGCTTGATTCGTACAGACGGAGACAGGAAAGTTTCAACAATCTTTTCGATATTATTACGAAATTGGTCGAAAATAATGTCGTGCGTGTTGGACTACGTGACTTTACCTACATCGCTAAGACAGGCCAAAATGTTCAATGCGATTCCCTTTCCGATGTCTTTTCTTCGTGGGTATATCAAGACATGGAAAGAGCTTGGGTCGTACCACCTCGTGCAAAAGACAGGGTATATCTCTTAAAAGATTTCGATGAGATTCTAGGCCATTCCAATGTACTGCGCTATCCCTACACAGCCGTCAAGAAGGAATTCATGCGCAGAACGCGCAATGCTCTGGATCCCTCTAAGAATCCGACTCATCATCATGAGTTTGAAAAATTGCCTGCAAGTCTCCGAAAGAAGTATGCAAGCATTGTCAAACGTGATTGGTTTTCTCATTCTGACATATTTGAGCTCCTGCGGAAGTCTAATATGAGCCTATCAAGCCCCTTCGTGCAGGCTCATGGGCTCTTTGACGAAAGCGCATACGCTCACTGGAACCGGTCGCGCTTGCTAGGCTGCAATGCATCTACATGGAATGCAGAAGAGATGGTGACAGGATATGAGAAATCAGGGAGTAGGATGTCGTTTGGATCGATGACGCATGCATCGTTGCAGAAATATGCTCTTCGGACGCTGAACGGGGCTGGTTTGTCACTCATTGCAACCCTGACTCCAAGTGAGATATTGGTGCTAAGGGAAAAAGCTCAGACGCTTTTTCAGACAGTCGAGTTCATCGACGATTGCAATTCATTGAGTGACATTTCTGAACTGCGAGACAACTACGTCGAAAGCGTTGCAGATTACTGGGGTGATATATGTTCGTATCTTGTCAAGACTAGACCTTCGTTCACCCAAAGGCGCACTAGAATTGGGATATTCGCTAGGGACAAGCTTCCGAGGATTCCCCGATGGTTGGGAAAGGTGGTCTCACTTTCAATTAATCTTGGACTTGACTTTTCAAAATTGCCGGTTGTGAACGAATTGAACAGAAAGGAAAGGCGACAGCTATTTGACAATTTGTCACTAAGATTTCTCTTCTTTGCGGACACGTCAGCGGTTACGCGTCTAAAAACTATGTTTCCGAAGAGGAATTGGATGTCGAGATACTATGAAGATGCTCATGGGACTGAAAATTGCGTGAGTGGAAGATGCTCCAGTGGCCCAAGTTATGCAGCATTTCGATTGTAGCGATTGAAGACGTCGCAGGAGTGTGCGTATGAGGTATAAGTGTGTGTGAATAGTGACGTAGATGGATGATTTCAGATTACCATCAAAGCTATACATGCTGAGGAAAACCTTCGAGCTGGACAGCCGCATTAGGAACAAGAAATCCATTGATAGTCTAACGAGACGTTTGCTCTTGGGTGTCCCTCTTGGGCATCGAACTGATATTAACGCGAGGCTTGAGAAGTTCTGGGCACGCGAGCATGCCTACTACACTACTCTCTGCGAACAGACGGGAAAGAAATACTCAGAGTATCTTCCAGGACGAGAGTATACTTATGTTCTTCTCAGAGATATCGTTTTGAGAATAACCGGAGAAAAACAACCGAACGTTCTAGATGGCGGGTGTGGAAGTGGAATCGCTTGTGCTCTTCTCGGCAAGAAGGAAGCGAATGCAACTGGTCTCGATATTACTCGCTCTGCTTTAGAACTGGCAAAGGCAATTTCAGGAGAATATAGGACTTGCGTGAAGCTTGTGCGTGGCGACTTAACTAGCCTGCCATTTCAAGACTGCACATTCGATGTTGTTTTTTCACTAGGTATCTTTGAGCACTGTCCACCACAAATCCAAAACAGGATTTTTGGAGAGTTCGTCAGAGTGAGTAAGCGTGGGGTTTTGTTGGCTGTCCCCAACAAGAATAGCCCAATCTACCAAACCATGTCTGAGAGCGAATTCAAACTGATGCCACCTTCTTTAGTCTACCCGGAAGAGCGCGAGCAGTTTCCGGTTGATTTTTCCTTTTTTTCAAGTCACAGCGGCATACCAATGCTCGAATCTTCTGCCTTTCATATTGTACCTCCAAAGATAATTCCTGGAAAGCATCTGACCAGAGAGTCTTACCGTTTTTTTACAGGGGTGACCCAACATGCTTTGCAAGTCTGGAATGGCGAACCAATCACTACTTGGTCTTTGGTCGAAAACAGCTGCTCTCTTGAGGAAAAGGCCAAATATGGGTGGTTTTCGTATGCGATCTATGAAAAACAGTGCTAGAAGTTCGCCTGGTGTTTGTTGGCAGGCCAGCCCAAAACAACAGTCTTGGCGTGGGATTTTTCCTATCCTGTTCTTGAAGTCAGAAACACAACAATATGCCACTTTTCAAGCTCGTTTCAATAATCAATACTTAATGCAATATTACGATATCACTGCGTTTTTGTGAGGTCCACCTACGAAACGCGTATACTATCTATGTGGAGCCCCGTGGACCGGAAAAACTTCCGTGTTGCATTCACTTGCTAAAATGTATGCATGTACTCTTATTCCAGAGTTCTTTGTAAACTACCCTGACTATTTCCTTTCTCTGACAGTCACTTCTAAAGAAGGAGTAAAGAGGGCTTCGATAGATTGGGTTCTTGCCCAATATAGAAGAAAAGAATGCTTGATTAGATCGGCTAAGGGCTTAGTTATTTGCGACAGATCGCCCCTTGATCTGATTGTCTATTCGCTAGCATTTGGAAGTAAAATATACGTTGAGACTGTGAAGAAGATGAAGAAAATTGAATGGAGTTCCGGCAGACTAATCCTTTTGCTCGTACCGAAAGCGGACGAATTGCTTAGAAGAATCCGCACAAGAAACCATTTGGATTCCTTTTCAAGCAACAAAATCCTAAATGGGCTCGTTATGCCGCTTGAGAACGAATATGAAAGATTGTACAATGTAATAAGGTCTACATGGATATCTACTGATTGTTCCCTTCAATGCGTCGTTAGAAAAATAGCATCTATCCTACAGGAATCGTACACGCCGACTGACCTGAACAAGTGGATAAAAACTCTGCGCCTTAGTTGCTCTGAAGACGACACTATTCAGAAGTGTTAGAAAATGTGTTGACGAGGGCTAACGAGCTGGTTTACACGGAAGGCCAAACTAAAAATCCTCCTGTGTGAAAGACTCTTTGAGTAAAGGATTTATCCTCGTCATATGATTGGTCCTTCAACGATCAGCCGTCCAAATATCTCCTGCCTTCTTACAACTTTTTTCGCTATCATATTCAAAGTCCATAGTCTCTCAATGAATCACTGGGGATTGATAGAGCTGGAATAGACAACCAGAAAACAGAGAAACTCTTGATGGCGCTGCGCACTCTCGAGCGCGAGGATGCTCAGCGCACCAAAAACGTGCGCGTGTAAAGGCCTGATGGATACGAACCTGTTCGGATCGGAGTCTCTAGGTACTTGTTGCTCAGCTCGCCAAGAAATTTGACACTATCGGCGTTGACGGCGTAGCGCGCGCGATTCAGGAGACTGCGGCCGACCTAGGTGGAACAATATCAGAAGAAGAAATGTTCAAGACGTTTAACATGGGATGGGGCTTCGCCCTGATAGTTAACAAAGAGGACGGCGAGAGGGCAATAGACGTTCTGGAAAAAACTGGCACAGAGGCTGAAAAGATAGGTCGCGTGACCTGTGCAGAAGGGGTCAAGATTCTCTACAAGAACAGAAACATTGCTCTGAAGTAACGTTTGCCTTGTTAATGTGGAAAGCGTTTAAATCTGCTTTTGCCCAGTTTAGCCTATGAAGTACCGCCTCAAAATCGAAATCAGCTTAAAGCCCGGACACAGCGACCCTGAAGGAGAGACCACCGCGGGCTTGTTGAGGGAGCTGGGCTACAACGTTGAAGCTGTCAACGTCGGCAAAGTCTACAGAGTGATTCTTAATGCTTCCTCCAGAAAAGAAGCGCAGGCTGAGGCTGTGGAAATGTGCAAGAGGCTCTTGGCAAACCCGACTAAGGACGATTATGGGATACGTTTCGAGGAGACAAGATGACGGCAAGCCTGTTTGTCCGCAGGAAAACCCCCTTTTCCCTCGTTGACGTGATGGTTCTCGGAGCCTCTGACGAGCAGCTTCTGGAAATCAGCCGCGAGCTTGGCTTGGCCCTTAGCCTGCACGAGATGAAGATGGTAAAAGAGCATTTTAGCAGGAGGGGACGGAACCCGACCGATGCCGAGCTTCAGACCATCGCTCAAACGTGGTCTGAGCACTGTTTCCACAAGACTTTCAAGGACAGAATCAGGTTTGACGGAAAACTGATTAACGGTCTTTTCAAAACGTACATTGCAAGTGCGACGAAGAGGATCAGTCCGGACTGGTGCTTCTCTGTTTTCGAGGATAACGCGGGCATCGTGAACTTCGACAAAGGGTACGGCGTGGCCGTCAAGGTTGAAACGCACAATCATCCGTCGGCGGTGGAGCCTTTCGGCGGCGCGGCAACGGGGACGGGCGGCGTCATCCGAGACATCTTGGGCGTGTGGGCGGATCCGATAGCGTGTACGGATGTGCTGGGTTTTGGGCCCTTGGATTTTGAGTATGAGAAGTTGCCCAGCGGTGTTAAGCATCCGAGGTACGAGTACATAGGTGTCGTGGCGGGGATAGGAAGCTACGGCAACAACATGGGAATTCCAACAGTGAACGGAGCGATATACTTCGATGAGAGCTACACGGGCAACGTTGTTGTCTACTGCGGCTGCGTGGGCCTGCTTCCGTTTGACAGGTTCAGGAGGGATGCGAAAGCCGGTGACGCGATTGTGCTTGCGGGTGGCAAGACTGGTCGGGACGGTGTTCACGGGGTGACTTTTGCGTCTGCGGAGCTGACGGAGAAATCTGAGACGGTTTCTCGGCCGGCCGTGCAGATCGCGAACCCTGTTGAGGAGGAGAAATTGAAGAGGGCAATCGTTCAGGTCCGAGACATGGGGCTGGCATCAGGCATAACGGATCTGGGCGGTGGAGGCCTATCTTCGGCGGTCGGCGAGACGGCCAACAAGTACGGCTGCGGAGCAGTGGTTGACCTTGACAAGGTACCATTGAAGTATGCGGGGTTGGCTCCGTGGGAAATCTACGTTTCAGAGTCACAGGAAAGAATGCTGCTGACGGTGCCGTCTGACAACGTTGAAAAGGTTCTCAGAGTCTTTGGCGGAGAGGATGTTGAGGCGACGGTCATCGGGAGACTGATTTCCGGCGGATTACTGAGGCTTGATTATATGGGTGAGAGGGTTGGGGAGTTGGGCATTTCCTTCCTTTTCAAGCCGCCGAGAATCACTAGGACGGCGGAGTACCATCCTGCAGGTGATGCGGAGCCGATGTTTCCGGAGCCTGAGGACTTGAATGAGGTGTTAATGCGGGTTTTGGCTTCGCCTAACGTGGCGAGCAAGGAGAGTGTTGTGAGGAGTTATGATCACGAGGTGAAAGGGCACACGGTGCTTAAGCCATTGCAGGGCGAGTTTGGCGGGCCAAACGATGCGGCCGTGTTGAAGCCGCTGGATGATTCTTGGAGGGGCATAGCGGTTTCGTGCGGCATGAACCCAAGTTACGGAAGGATTGATGCTTACTGGATGGCGGCTTCAGCGATTGATGAGGCCGTCAGGAACAACGTCGCTGTTGGCGGAAGAAGAATTGCTTTGCTGGACAATTTCACGTGGGGCAATCCCGAAAGACCTGAACGATTGGGCAGCTTGGTACGGGCCTGCGAAGCGTGTTACGATTTTGCCGTTGCTTTTGGGACGCCGTTCATATCTGGGAAAGACAGCTTGTACAACGAGTCGCCGCTTGGACCCGTGACGCCGACACTTCTGATTACGGCTCTAGGGTTCATGCCTAATATTCGTTCAACGGTTTCGATGGATGTTAAGGCTTCGGGCGATTCTATGTACGTTGTGGGCGAAACTTTTCCGGAGCTGGGCGGCTCAGAATATTACAAGCTGAAGGGATGCTTGGGCAAGTCTGTTCCCAACGTGCGTGGTGCTCAGGCTAGGAAAGGGTTCAAGGCGGTTACTAGGGCGATTGACCATGGGCTGGTTAAGACGTGCCATGACCTGTCTGAGGGCGGTTTGGCCGTGGCGGCGGCGGAGATGGCTTTTGCCGGAGGTTATGGGTTGGAGTTGGATTTGGGCAAGGTTCCGGCGAAAGATCTGGGACGTGATGATTTTGTCTTGTTTTCGGAGTCGAACAGCAGGTTTCTTGTGGAGGTCTCTGGGAAGGCTCGGGACGAGTTTGAGGGTTTGATGAAGGGCGTGGTTTGTGCTGAGGTTGGCAAGGTAACAAAGTCTCCTCGGCTGTGTACCAGCGGTCTGGCTGGTGGAGTGATTGTGGACGCTTCGTTGGGCGATTTGTTGAAGAGTTGGAAGAGAACCTTGAGCAGTGGGGTGTGAGTTGTGAAGCGTGGGGACATTAGGGTTTGTGTTTTGCGTGTGGGTGGAACCAATTGTGATGCGGAGACGAGGCTTTCGTTCGCAGCGTTGGGTGTGCAGGCAGAGGTTGCGCATGTGAATGAGGTTGTGAAGAGGAATAGTCTTTTGGAGTATGATGTGCTGGTTTTTCCAGGGGGTTTTTCTTATGGGGATTATGTTCGGGCTGGGGCGATTTGGGCGAAGTGGATTCTGGCTAAGCTGGGTAAGGAGTTGAAGGCTTTTGTCGATGAGGACCGTCTGATTCTTGGGATTTGTAACGGTTTTCAAGTGCTCGTCGAGACGGGTCTGCTGCCAGGCTTTGAAGGAATGAGCCCTTATCCTGAGGCGGGGTTGGCCACAAACTTTCCGCCAGGATACAACTGCCGCTGGATAAGCCTAAAGCATGAAAACAGCGGAAAATGTGCGTTCACCTCGCAAATTCCAAAGGGAAAGGTTCTGCACGTACCAGTCGCGCACAGCGAAGGCAGGTTTCTATTTCAGAAAGAGAAGGAGAAGCAGTATCTCGAGAAGCTTAGGGAGAATGATCAACTGGTCTTCCGATACTGCAACAAAGACGGCGATTACGCCAAAGGCAGTTTTCCCACGAATCCGAACGGTTCTTTCCATGATATAGCAGGCATATGCAACCCAGAGGGAACAGTGTTCGGGCTAATGCCGCACCCTGAAAGAGCATTCTACTGGTGGCAACAAGCCGACTGGACAGAGCAACAGAAGATGTCGCAACACGGCGATGGAAAACTGATCTTTGAAAGCTTGATTAATCATTTGGAAAAAATCTAAGTTGAGAAACCTTCCAGCACTTATCTATCTCACGAACGAAATTAAGAGAGATTCTGGCAAACACAAGGTTTGTGTGAGACGTCACCACTCGGCACGCATGCGAACAAAACGTGAGCTTACATATTCTCTTCTTAATAGATTGCGTACGAATGAATTTAAGGTGCGCTATGCCCGAGGTGTTCTACACGGTTTTCCTTTTCACCCAAAGAAGCCCTATTATCATCCACACACTGAACGGTCTTCTACTATGTGTTCCCAAAACAAACCATGTGTCACATTTTCTCTTTCTCATGCTGTGATAGCACATTTCGGTTACTTTCTGTTTTGCTACCTCTGTCTGAAGCGCGCACCTTAAGCAAGGATCGCAACGTTTTAGAAAACTAAAGAAAAAAGTCCATATATACAGTAGGCGTTTCTACTCTGTCGTTCACAGATGAAATTGTGAAAGAAACACATTTCACAATGGAGTTTGTTCAGAAAACAAAGCAGAATTGCGTGCATACGTTCAAATGCACTCTAATAAGAGTTAAGTTCCAGCAGAGGTTAGTGATCGGAGTCTAACGCGCACGAATGGCAGAGTTGACTTTGAAATGGCGTCTGATTCTCAAACTCAGAATCTCATGGAAAGGGTTTTGGGCTTCGAAAAAAAGTTCGTAAATTACATCATTGATCCATTGCATGGCCAAATAGGTCTCACCCCGCTCGAGGAGAATGTTATCAAGACAAAAGCTTTCAGAAGACTGCGGAATATCCAGCAATTGGGTTTTGCCTCCAACATCTATCCAGGAGCAACTCACAAGCGCTATGAGCATTGTATTGGTACTTTGCACGTAACTTGGACAATGTTTAAACAATTCATAAAGAATTATGCTGTCCAAAATCAGTGGACAAACTTTGAATTGATGGAGTCCTTTTCTGATGAAATGTTGGAATTTCTGAGACTTGCCGCACTTCTTCACGATTTGGGGCATGGTCCATTTTCTCATTCATTTGAAGAGGTGGCGAATAGTATGGGCCAGAAAATCGACCATGACAGGATAACAAATTACCTTCTGACTTACGACTTCCCAGATGAAGCTATTGAGGATTTGTGCCCTGATCCAGACACTCTAACGCTAATGAAGAAATCAGAAAAATTGAAAGCCTTCAGGGAAGAACTCAAAGTCATTCCCACAGAAACCAGAGAACCTATCGTTGGAATCTATGAAAAAGACTACAAAATGCTGTTGTCAAAACCGAAAGGATTTGAATCAATTCGGCTTTTTCTGAATAATATTCTTAAGGGCGATATTGGCTCAGACCGAATTGACTATCTGTTGAGAGACACATACTTTTCTGGGCTGGGTCATCGCTTCAACTTTTCTGATCTGATCAGTAATCTGCGAGGAATGTATGATTCCAAATCGAATAGATTGCTTCTCGCAATTGATTCCAAGGGAAGGAATATAGTTGAGTTCATCATGATGACCAGATACTATCACTACAGACTTATTGCTCATCATCCGCGCAATGTTCTGGAAGAGACGAAATTCAAGGAACGCGTCAAAAGTCACTTGGAAAGACCTGCAGAATTTACTTTCTTTTCTGCAGCGATGGATGATGATGGCATTGAAAGAATACTTCCACCTTTTGAGAAAAACATCGAGCTGGCAGGCGCCTGGGATATGAATTCAATCGGATTGGATCATTTTCGCTATTTCTTCTACAGGTTGGCAAGTGATTCGCGCCTTAGAGGTGAGTACCTTAGACGAATCAAAAATAACATTGTTAGAGGCGTCTACCAACATACGGGATTAAAGATTCACGATGAAGATGTTCTTCTTGCCTTTGTTCTTGAAACTCCCCACCTGCCATTAATCCAGATATATCGAGAGGAATATCAAGTCAAAAAGGACGAGGATATTGAGAAATATAGTGTTTTGCTTCATGATTATTCGATACTAGCTCAAGGACTGGCAAGGGCTTACCTTGAGGATTCGTCACTTCTGGTTTTTGCCAGAAAAGAAGATTGTCAGAATATCGGAAAGTACACGCGCTCTACTCACCATTTTTACGTAAACGAGTATCTTTTCTCGACATTGATGTCGAGCGTCCAAACTTTGGACAAGAATAGGTACGACTTCTTGCTTTTTGCTCTCCATGAAATTACAGATGGAGGGATGAAGGTTTTTTCAGGTATACTCAGCCTTTTCGGCAAGATTCTCGAAATGCAACGAAAGCTTAACGTCAGCTTTTACGACTTTGATCACAAGTATTTCTATGATCCAGATCGTGGTTCTTTTTGTTATCCTACGGTACTAGGGAAAGAACAGAGCCTAATTGACGATTTGTTTATGTTTGACGCAGCAGGGCTTATTGAAATAAGAATGCACTTCGTGAACAGAACGTACGCGGGCAAACCCTATCATTCATACTCCTACTTCTTCACTCCAACTATAAGGACGCAGGACATCACACAATTGCCAATTTCAGTGATCCCATTGAAAACAGCGCTTAGGCTATATTCCCCAGACTTCAAAGATAAATATGGATTGACAACAGAACGTTTGCGGTCACCCTAGAACACATAGAGATGAACATTGGTGACCCGTCATCTCGGGTCTCTCTTTTCCACAACAGATTTTTCAGTTTTTTGCTTTCAAGCTTCTCTTGTTGTCATTAGAGCTTTGGCTCTTCACAAATATAAACTGCGCTTGACCTGTATATAAAAGGTATTGATCAGCTTGGAATCAATCACAGAAAAACGCGAACTCTTCAGACATTACTATTCGAAATCATATCCAGTTAACAGGAATTTGCTGGATCTCAAATTCAGACATTTCCGTTTCCAGCTTTTTTCCAAAAAGGTCACGTTTCGCAGGATATTGGACATTATCAATTCCCCCGAGCAATTGCGTGACAAATTGATAAGTTATGTTCCTTTGAATGCTTATTTCACTCCTGTCAAATGGTTGAGTCCGATTTACGTTGGGCATACCAAGAATGTTCTTGAGGTGATGCTGTCGGCTCCACTCTACTTTGACATAGACATGCAGGACCTCTTTCCTCCTGTTTTTTCAGAAGTGAAAAGAAACACTTTACTTTTGCTTGAGATTTTGGAAGAAGAATATTCCCAACGCCCAGACTTGATTGTCTTCTCTGGAAGGCAAGGTTTTCACATCTACTTTTGGAAGTGGGACATGCCTGAAATCCTGAAACTCAATCCTGCGAGCAGAGTGATTGAATTCAAGAAGCAGAGATCTATTATTCTAGAAATTGTGAGAAGAAAAAAAGTCGTTGTTGATGAAAGGATCACTGCTGATCCGTTTAGAATCATGAAAATACCAAACACGCTTCATGGAAAAACTGGTCTCATTGCTAAGCCAGTCAAAGAAGTTGAAAAGTTTGATCCTAAAACGGATGCTCAGGCATTTGATCGTGAAGTCTATGAGCGCCTTTTTAGGATTGACTGGGGAATTTACGACTAAATTTCCAGAATCCTTGCTGCAAACTCGGTCTTAGACGTCAAAAATCGTATAACCTCAAAACATGCGTCGGCATTCATCAAGAAAGGAACCCTTGCAACCAACCTATTTGGCTCAGCACTGTAGGCATGACACGTCGTGTTCACATGAACAGACAAACGGTGACTTGCTAGAGGGTGAACTCGGCTAAAGTGCGATGGAGACATTTCCACTGGCAGTCAAGTTCAAATTCCAAACAGAGCACAACCCGAGCAAGTTCTATGCCTCGTTGTTCTTCAAAGCTGGTACCAGCCTTATGCCAGTTCTCGGTTGATTTATATAAAAAAAGGAGGATAGTAATTGCACTTGAGTTCTGGGCGTCGATGGACTTGAGAGACTATGAGCAAACCAAATAGGAGCGATAGAAAAGCCGAGGTCGGTGGTATTTCCTCAAGCAACTCCATTAAGAGATATAGTGCGCTTCTAGAAAATAAGTTGGGTGCTTTTGACGTTAAGGATAACGGAGAATATGTTCTACTGCACAAGCGAATCAGGCTTCCAGCCAAGAAATTCATTGATGCTATCGTTTACTCTACTGATAGAATATACATTTCGGGTTCGGCATACATAGATAGTGACGAATTTGGACAGAATGCAACGAGAATAGTTGAACTAGCTCAACAAGCCATTTCGCCTGTTGAAAATGTGCGACCAATCTCTATCCAGAGTGCCAAAGATATTCTAGATTTTGCCAAGCACCTCAACCTAGACAAGGACTATGAACGGATGATAGCGATCATTTTGTCAGACACTTCCAATGAAATTGTTCTTAGAGAAAAAATGAAAGCCTTCCAAATTGCAGGCGTTGCTCTAGATGACAGCATTCCTGAAAAGATAAGGAGATTAAGGGAAAAAGGTTGCCAATTTGTTGAGGAAGTTGGAATAAAAAACCTTAGAGAAATACGAAACAAAATCGTACACTATGGAGAAATACCTCATAAAGGGCAAGCGGAAGAATGTTTGAAACTAGCAGATAGAGTCCTTCGGTCGGTGTGAACATGGTTCTTGGAGGTCTGAATGAATACGTTGCATATATTGGTTCAGATGAAGCAGGTAAAGGTGAATGGCTCGGGCCTCTTATTGTGGCCGCTGTTGCTTTATCAAGGCAACAGCGTTCATATCTTGTCACTCAAGGAGTAATGGATAGTAAAGAACTCAGGCTAGATGTCATAGTTGAACTTGCCAAAGTGATACAGAGGTCTTGCCTTTCTTATCATGCTATGACAATCTCCCCTCTTTCATTCAATGATCTGATGAAACAGGTGAAAGGCGAAGGACGGAGTCTAAACGACATTTTGGCATGGGGGCACTCGCAAGCAATCGGCAATGTTTTTGAAGAACTCACCCGAAACGGAATATCAGGCAAGATCAAGCTTTCAATCGATATGTTTGACCAGATAAAAACAGAAGCTAGACTGAAGAAAATCATTGATTTAGAGAAATTTGATTTAGATCACCGACCGAAAGCAGAAAGCGAAACTTCTGTAGCAGCAGCAAGCATAGTTGCTCGCGCTGTAAGGGAACTTTGGATTGATGAAAAATCAAAAGAACTCCGTCTGGATTTGCGAAAGCTCTCAGTTAATGAAGCAATATCGCGATCTGATGCGGGCAACTTTGCAAAGGTAAGTTTCTTGAAGCGGAGAAAACTGTAAGTTCTTTACTTGTCTTCTGGATAATAAATGATCCATTCTTGTCGAACGTTTCTAAGCTTCTCTATTCTAAAATCTGTTACTGGCGCCTGTTACGTGCATAATGGTCGAAACCGAATTCTTCAATAAAAAGAGCGTGCCATAATGTGGCATAGATCCATTATACTAATTGTTGTATGCGACAAGTTGAGGTTCTTAATGCCAGCAAGCGCTTTTATCGCTACAGGTTCGCATGAGCAGATCAACAGAAGCCTCATTGTACAAGTTGCTCAAGGAATCAACTAACTAACAAGTCTTGAAGCGCGCAGGCGACGCTCCCAGTATAACAATCGCTCATGCGCTGCTAACCTTAATGAGAACTATCAATTTCTGTAATTGGCGGGGGTTTTAGCCTAACCTGCCCACGGGCTCTCCCCTGATCTTGTTTCTGAACCTGCCTGCGCTGCAAAAGAAGAACAAGATTTAACCGTGAAATGGCCAGATTACGATGCTAGAGCGCGCGCATGACGTGCTGGTACTCATCTGCACCTATCATTGAAGATTGTTCATGGCTGGCCTCAGAAGGAGAAATATGTTATAGGTCCTGACCAAGAGAAGGGCCTTGCTTTGTTGGGCAAGCTTAGGTGGGCGTGATTTTGTATTCTTTTCCTCGTTTGATGAGTTGAACCTTGTTGCTTATTTTCTTGAATAGGTGCGCGTTTTCTGTGTGCACGGGATAGATTTTCTTGGGTTCTATTTCGTTGATGAGGTTTCCTATCTGCTCCTTGTTCATGTGTCCGGAAGCGTGCAGCTGGTGAAACTGTATTCCAAAATGTTCAAGCCAGTTGTGCAGGACCTCGTCTTCAATGTCCTCTTCGCTGAAGGGTTCACTCATGCTGTGTATGAAGCAACTGCCTCGCTCCGGCCTTATGTCTATCAGCTCTGCAAACTGGTAGAAATCCAAGTCCATAATTAACTCGTTCTGGTTCTTGTGAACGAACTCGTACGTCACCATCTTGTCCATGAATTCTCTCTCCCACGCATAGTAGTCACTGTCGTCAAAAGTTCCAGACCTCTTGCGCTTAAAATACACGAGTATGTCTTCATCCTTCAAAGGATCTGGTAGATCAAGACGTTCGTCATCGATGAGCCTGCTCAATAAACACGCTGTCTTAGGAGAAATAACCATTTTTCTTCCGTTCCTCTTGGCAACGTTGTAGAAGCTTCTGAACCTATCCATGTCTCGGCTGTAATGCGATATAAACACGATTTTGTGTGTTGAGGAAACAAGCTTATTGCTCAAATGCTCTACCTGCGCCTCTGAATAGTTCTTTCTTTTTTCCTTCAAAGTCATTCTCGTGCCCTCGCAGACAAGAGCCGTGGCCCCCGATTCTTTCGCCCTGTGCACGAAATCGTCAGTCAAATCCCTCCGTGGACCATGCATCCTCAAGTCGCCCGTGTAAGCAATGGTTCCTTCAGAAGTGTGTATCAAGAAGCCGTAAGCCGCTGGAATCGAATGGTCCACGTGCACCGGTTCCACTTCAACGTCACCCACTCTGATCTTCTTTCCAGTGCGGAAAGTCCTGTAATCGTGGTTTCCATAATCGCAGAAGCTGCTCGTCTCTTCCATCGACTCAAGAAACAGCTTGGCCCCAACACCAAGGTACACTGGAATTAGAGGGTCTGTGAAGCAGATGTGAGTCACATGGTCAAAGTGAGCGTGCGACAGAAAAATAGCGTCGAACTCCGGCTCCGAGTACGGAACATCGGTGAAAGCCAGCTTCTCCTTGGCATAGAGCCCCCGAATCTTCGGCAGCAAACCAAACTCGAAATGGTCTCCCAAACCGTTTATCGCACGTGGCGAAAGCCAGCCCGTAAAGTATCCTGCGCCAAAACTGAAGGACTGGCCAAAATCAAACAACAATTTCGTTTTTCTATCGTGCACAAGAATCTTGTTGCCGCCGATCTCGTCGACCCCACCGTAAAAAGTAAGCCCGACCATCCGACTCACACAAAAACAAAATGCAGACGCCCCTTTTCTAGTTTAGCTTGCTCGCGCTCACTCAGTTCAGTCAATGCGATCTGTTGCGCGCGCGGAAGCACTAACTACAGTCCCTGACTCATACATTGAAAATTACATTTGACATTACAAATAAACAGGCCGAGTCCACTCTGAACAGCAGTCCAGCCTGATTTTCAACATGGTTTGTAACAATACACATTACATCTGACCTTACAAGTGAAAAAAGGAAGCGACTTTGAAAGGATATGATGTAAAGGTGTTTCAGCATGCCTGGATTAACAGCACGCACCAATGGTAGATGCTAAATCAGTGTCATGCCAATTGGTTCTTTATCAAATCCTTGAGTGTTGGAAGTCCTAATCTGGCTCCAATTATTGTTGTACATCTGGATGCCGCAAAATTCCCTATCCTTCCACACTCCTCAAGACTCTTATGTTTAATCAAGCCGTAAAGAAACCCTGCACAAAAAGCGTCCCCGGCACCGGTCGTGTCAACCACACTCACCTTGAACGCTTCCACCTGGCTGCTTTGGTTCCCATCAGTCACATAGCACCCTCTGCTGCCCAACTTGACCGCAACAACCTTCACACCCCTCTCGAGCATGGCTTCAGCGCCCTTTCTATACTCGGCTATGCCTGTCAGCAATTCAAGTTCACCCGCGTTCGGCATGAAAACGAAAGTCCTCTCAACAATCGATCCCAGTGCAGCAAGTCCTTTCCTCGCGTACAATGCACCAGGATCAAAACTTACCCTGACGTCTTCAGGAATCGCTTCAAGAATCTTCTTTTGTGTCTGAAAAGATTCTTCTCCCACAAAAGAGGTTAAGTGAAGAAACATGGTTTGAGACGCATATCCTTTGATTTTTTCATTGAAGTCTACTTGACTGTTTACGCCCGGGTCAATGTACAGCGCACGCTCGCCGTTTTCGTCCACGAAGCCCATGACTGTGCCGCTTCTGCCCTTCTTTGCGACCGCTACGCCTTTTGCGTCAACGCCTTCTCTCTGGAATTCTTCGAGCAGCATCTTTCCCTCCCTGTCAATGGCAACTTTTCCGATGAAACCTACTTTGCAGCCGAGCCTTGCCAAGCCTGCAGCAGTGTTTGCCGCTGATCCACCGCAGGTCTCAGCAGAATCGGTTATGAAGCTCTCCTCTTCCTTCGCGGCTATCTTGTTTACCTTGAAAAGTTTGTCCACGTTAAGCGCGCCGAATCCCACAACGTCAAATCTGCTCATTTGAACAGCTCACGCAAGTAAATCTTGTACTCGCCCAATTTTCCTCCGTAGTTTCCAGCCGAGACCCTCACAACGCCGTCAACAGCCAGACTGGCTTCAATCCCAGCTTTCATCGCCTCTTTCACTGCCTGCATCAAAACGCCGTTAATCACTATTTCAGGAATGTACTTGACCACCTCAGGCACCATCGAATCTCTCCCCAACTTCTCCCTCAGCGACGGACAATAAGGATGATTCGTTGTCGGCCCAATCAACGGAAACTTCGTCTCGGTCTTTGAACCGGCTGAACAAACGTTAAACGGTGTTATCACTCCTTCAACCCTGCCAATGGCTTCTAACGCAGCCTTCCCCGCTTCCATGACCGCCTCCTTCGTTCCACACATTATCCAGAAGTTACCGCCGGAAACTCCCCGTGCATACCCGATATGCCGCTCTATAAGAAAGTCAGGCACCATAAGCGGAACAACAATCATGCGACGGCCGTAAAGCCGTTCCTCCCATTCATGGCCATCGCCGCAGTGCCCCACTCTTTCCATCATGTCCATTTTCCCTTCAGGCTTTACACGCATAGCCTCAAAAACTGCAGTGAAGGGCTTCACAAGAATGTCCTGCCGAATCCGGTAAGAAAGCTCCCTCTCAAACCGGTCAACCACGCTCTCCAAAGGCTTCCCCTTCTCCAGACCTTTCCAAAGCTGCAGAACAGCTCCTTTCCGCTTGTCCGGAGTTTCCTTACCGCTCAACCATCTTTCAATTCCACCCTCGAGCCTACCTATTACTCCCGAAGGCGTAGCAGTAGCGTCTTCCGCCGCCTTCCTCAATGTTTCCTCATCATCCGCAGTGACAATGACTCGCACGTACAGCCCGTCAAACGCCTCAGCAAATGTGTCCTCAACCAAATCCTTCTTACCCATCCTAGCCCAACCTGCCTGCGGCCTCTCCCCTGACTTTGTTTCTAAACTTGCTGCTTTCTTCTGCTAGGGTTTCCATATTCTGGTCCGTAATTATTTTAGCTTTAGGCAACCTGTCCGGATACAACTTGAAAAGCCGATTAAGCAAAGCTTGACTAGCCAAACTCTTTTCCAGAGCTTTTCTGTTCCAGCTTTTCACCAGGTTTAGGGCTTCTGATTTTCCAAGCCTGAGAAATGCGTCTGCAATGACAGCGGTTACTATGCTGTTTTCAGACAGAACTGCAACCTCTGCGTTTCTTACAGCGTATCGGTTGCCGTTGAAAGACACGGTTAAGCCGCCCTTCCTCTCTACAAGCTTGAAGGCCTCGTCATCCGTTATGCTGTCACCCACGTACATGACATCTGCCACCGCAACGCCTAGCCCGTGAACTATGTCCTTTATCGCCTCAGCCTTTTCGCCGCCGCCCACCGGGTGGACTTCACAGTAAATTCTGCCGATCTCCATCTCAGCGATTTTCTTCCAGAAAATCTCATCGAGCCATCTCACTGTTTTCTGATGTTCTCTCGGCAGATCGTCCAGTGACTCGGCATCCGATGGGATCTCAAACATTGGCATCCTCGCGATTTCCTTTGCAATCTGCTTCAATTTCTCTTTCTCTTCTTCTCGAATGCCGTAATTGTCCATGCAGACTCTCGTACAGTACGCATTCTCGAAAGGAAACTCCAATACCTCGCACAAGGCTCTCAAATAGTGCTCGTAACTCACACTGACAATAAACGCAGGAGCCAGGTCTCGAACGTGTTGGAGCGTGTCCTTTATGCCCGGAATGCACACCAGGTTTTCAGCCGAGAATTCTCGCATTTTCCCGTCTGTAACGCCGTAAGCCTTGAGAAAGGGCAGAATAAGCTTGAGCGTGTCGCCAGCTTCATAGCCCGGTTTTCTCATAACCTCTGCGAGCACATCATCATACCTGCTCACAATCGTGAACAGTCTATCCCCATCAGGAACGAAGCGTGACGTTAACTCGAAGGCGTTGTCATTCTTTGAAATCGGGCCCTCACAGTCTGAAACGAAGACTCTCTTCACCGTTTGCGCCTCAACTCCTCCATATGCTTCACGCTTTTTTCAATGTACCTCTTAGAAGCGATGTCGGTTCTGCTCCACAGTGCTCCGCCCTTGACAGCGTCTATGCCTTCGAGAGAAACCTTTCTCGCCGTCTCCAAATCGTCACCGACGCCCACAACGCACACGGCTCGCGACTTCAGAGCATAGGTTTCGCCGTCCCGCTGCTCCATCGCCCCTGGATAAACACGAACATTGTCACCGTACTTCCCGCTCAGCTCGTATGCTCCTGACAAGTCAACAGGCTTGCCGACTTCGCCTTTTTTCACAAGATTGGGGAAAGCTTCTGCGTATCCGCCGTAGCTGGGCGGAACCTTATAGGTCACAACAGTCGCGGACTTTTCCAACTCAATACGGGTCAAATTCCCCTCCAAAATCTTAAAACACACATCAACAAAATCGTCCTTCAAGACTGGCAAAACGTTTATTATTTCTGGATCTCCAGGCCGGCTGTTGTTTTCAAGAATCTTCAACCCCTTACCAGTGTGCATGAAAGCCACGTACAACGGCACACCCCTCAAGGCTGAAGCATCCTTTGCCATCGACTTCAACCTTCCAAAAATCTTCTCCACGACCTCCAGCTCTCTCTGCCGATCCGCCTTGGACAGGAAGGGCAACACGTCGCCCTTGTCCTTGTAGGATCCCATTCCACCCGTGTTCGGCCCCAAATCATCGTCGAACGCGCGTTTGTGGTCTCTCGTGTCGGGAAGGGGCACGAGCCGTTTGCCGTCGCAGAAAGCCTGAAAACTCGATTCTTCCCCCTCAACCTTTTCTTCAATGATAACGGTGCCATGCTGATAGTTGGAGAGGAAGTGATCAAACAGTTCTTCCCGCGTGGTGAAGTGATCTCCCCAGACACCCACTCCTTTTCCAGCTGTAGGCTTGTCGGGCTTCACGACCGCTTGGTTTTGCAGTTCGTCAACCCAACTTTCGACAGCCCTCTTCACTTCCGTCGTGCCCTTGTAATCCTTCGGATCAAAAACCTTGAAGCGCGGATTAACTTCCGGCACGATTTCCTGAAACAAAAGCCTCTGCTGCACCTTGCTTTCCTCTATGGCGTACTCCTTCGTCGGACAGATCAGGGGTATGCCCATCTGCTTTTCCACAAGGTCGCGCACGCCCTCGATGATAGGTTTCTCCGGGCCGATTATGCCGAAGTCGATGTTGTCCTTATTGGCTTGAGCGAATTTGCAGATTTCGCAGATGTTCAAGTCTGGTATGACAACGTGCTTGGCAGCTCTCTGAACGTTGAACGGGTTCCGCTGCTTGTCAGCAATGTAAAGCTCCACCTTGTAATTCCGGCTTCTGGCAAAAGCGTCAACCATCGCCGCTTCTCTTGAACCGTAGGAAACAACGAGCACGCCCACGTTCTCCATAAGCTAACCCTCTTAGGTCACGGAATGACTTTGAAACGCCTGATTTGGTTTGCCGCTATGTCGTTTGGGCGGCTTCTTCTATCTCGTACAGCCTTCCCGTTTCCTCGTAGCCTTCCAAGAACCGTTTCTTCATCACATCAGCTATCTTCTGAGCCAGTGGCGTAGGATACTTGCCCGTTAAACACGCCATGCACAGCTCATCCTGCTTGAAACCCGTCGCCTTCACAAGCCCTTCCAGAGACTGGTAGCAAACTGCGTCCGCATCGATTATCTTTGCAATCTCCTCCGTACTGTGCCGTGAACCTATCAGCTGGCCGTATGTTGCCATGTCGATTCCATAAAGACACGGCCCGACTATGCGTGGAAAAGTCACGAATACGTACACTTTCTTGGCGCCCATTCTCCGCATCTTCTCCACAATGACTCTTGTCGTGTCGCTCCTGACGATGCTGTCCTCCGTGACTATGATCCTTTTTCCTTTAACCTTCGACGCCAAAATGTTGATTTTCCTGTCTATCGTCGAAGTGCGATCCTTGCTCAGCAACAGAAAAGCCCTTTCAGTCACATACCGGTGCCTCCGCGAAGCCCTCTCCCACCTTATCCCAGAAGCCTCGTGAACGCCCAAAGCCGAGTCATCACCCGTCTCAGGCACAGAAAGAATCATATCCGCATCCTTGACCACGCTGGGATTCTCTTTAACAAGGTTCCTGCCAAATTCCTCCCGAACCTCATAAACATACTTATCATCGAACCGCGAATCCGGCCTCGCAAAATACGCAAATTCAAAAGCGCAAAACGCTTTTCGATAATCTTTCACAAGCCTTTGCCTTTCAAAACCATCCTTCGAAACCGTCACAAGCTCTCCAGGTTCCAGTTCAAAGTCCCTTTCAAAACCGTTTATGTCCAAACTCGCGGTTTCTGAAGAAAACACATAGGTATTCCCGTCTGGACTGTGACCGGCGCACAGCGGCCTTATGCCGTGCGGATCTTTGAAAGCGAAGAAATCGCCTTTCTCTGTTATGCCAGCCACGGAAAAGGCTCCCTCAATCTCCTGCATGCACGCCCTGACCGCAGACGCCAAATCCTTGCGTTTCACAAGCTCGATCAAAAGCTTGTAACAGATCAAATCCGAATCGCATTCGTAGGAAAAACCCCTGAACTCCTTCTCTATTTCCTTCCTAAGCTGAAACGTGTTCACAACATTACCGTTGAACGAAATAGCTACTTTTGAACCGTTTTTCGAAGCCGTAACCGGCTGCGTGCCCTTAATCAACGACGTCTCATCACATTTTCCAGAAGTCGTGTACCTCACGTTTCCAATACCGATGCTCCCGGGCAACCGCCCGAACCATTCCTGAATCGCGCTCGTCTTGATCTTCGGCACAAGATCCAAGCTTCTGTGAACATGAAACTTCCCATCCTGATACGTGAGAAATCCGTGCGACTGGTGACCTCTGTGGTTCTGTGCCCTCAGACCCCAGTAAATGTGCGAGAACACTGGTCGGTTCTCTAGATTCTTTGCCGCGAACACTCCACACGCTATCTTAAGCTCGTCTTGCATGCTGCGCAGTAAACAGAAGGGGGATTAATCAGTTTTTAGGACATTTTTAGCTAAAAACCATGTTGATCTTTACAAGAACAGTGCTATACGTATCGCTGAAGGTCAACGTGCTGTCCGCGTTCATAAACTCGGTGTCAGATGCCCGCTTGAAAAGATGGTTTTCACGCGTTCATTGCTCTCGGTCTGCCTGACCGCAAAGCTGTTCTTATGGTGTGAGTCTGAACTTGTCTCTTGGGTAAAGTGTAGCTTCTCTTATGTTCTTCTTGCCTGTCAACACCATAGTTAATCTTTCCAGACCTATGGCCCAACCTGCGTGCGGCGGCATTCCATAGTCAAACGCTTGCAGATGATGCTTGAACGATTCGGGATTCAAGCCTTTCTCTCTCAGCCGTTTTGTCAGAAGTTCTTTGGAGGCTATTCTTGTTCCGCCTGAAACCAGTTCTATCCACCTCCACATCAGGTCGAAGCCTTCAGATATTTCGGGCTTGTCGTCGCGTGGTTTTATGTAGAAGGCTTTCGCTTCTGTTGGCCAGTCAACTATGAAGTAAAAGTTTGGGTGGAGTTTGCCTACGGTCCTGAAAGCGGGTGTAGGTATGTCTTCGCCCCATTTGATGTCTATTCCTTCGCGTTTCAGTTCTTCCAGAATCTCTGAGTAGGTGATCCGCCTAAAGGGAACTTCGGGCACCTTCAAGTTGTACTTGAGCGTCGCCAACTCCTTTTGGCATTTTTCAACGACACTCCTGCAAGTGTGCTGCATCAGCTGCTCAAGTATCTTCATCACGTCTTCAGCATCCGCAAAAGCCTCCTCAATGTCTATCGACACAAATTCGCTCAAGTGGCGGCGTGTGTGTGACATTTCAGCCCTGAAAAACGGGCCGATCTCAAACACTTTTTCAAGGCTCATCACAAGCTCTTCTTTGTACAATTGTGGGCTTTGGGCGAGGAATGCTTTTCTGCCGAAGAAGTCTACGGAAAAAAGTGCTGCACCGCCCTCGGTGGCAGAGGCGATTATGCGAGGCGTGTGCACTTCTAGAAAGCCTCTTTCGAAGAGAAAGCTTCGAATAGCTTCCGTTGCTACATGTTGAATCTTGAAGATTGCGATGTTTTTTTCTTGGCAAAGGTCCAGCGCCCGCGCGTCCAAACAGACTTCCAAGTTTGCAGGGGTTCTTCCGCATACGTCTATCGGCAACTGTTCAGCAGAGTTGAAAATTCTAATTTCGTTCGGTAGCACTTCGACGCCTCTCGGGGTCATCTCGGTCTTTTTCACCGTTCCCTTTACGCCTATGCTGAACCGCTTCTGCAAAGCGTTCGCCTTCGACAAGACTTCGGAGCTTGCTTTTTTACGCAAGACCGTGATTTGAATCGTGCCCTCTCTGTCTTGCAATATTATGAATCGGATTGCCCCCAGGTCTCTGATTTCTTGAACCCATCCGAAAAGTGTGACCTCTTCGCCGTCCATGCCAGGTTTAACGTCGACAGAATAGTGTGTTCTACGCCAGTCATCGATTGAGTCCATTTCCATCGGAGTCGTCACCGTCTAGCCTAATCTGCATACTCCACTCGCAACGTTATGTTGCGAACTTTACTGGCAATCTCCTTTAAAGCGTTTACATCAAGGGAAGAATGCGCCCCACGCTTCCTTCCCAGTATGACCCTAGTCTCTGTAGTTCCGTCAGGCAGCCATATCGTATTTATCGTCATGATGCTCAATGGAGCAAACAGGTCTTCTAGGAACTTTCTATTGTCAACCCCGTTCTCCAAAATACGAATACTCTTGCCCGTTTCTTCACTCAAAGTCTTAACGATTTTTCCTCCGTATCCCAGAAGACGAGGAACATCCCCCGGACCGACTACTATCGCTAACGTTCTGCTCGTTTCAATGGTTTTATGAAAATAGACGTTCTGAAGCGAGGGGAACTTTTCTTCTAGAGACAGGAGCAAACGGGCCACTCTCAAGTCTGTTTCACTCACTTCTCCAGACTTTAGTTTAGCTAAACACTTTTGGCACAGTATACCGCTCTTTAGGCAGAAACTGCAAAGACTCATCTTCAACTATGGGATGGCCCTCCACAAACAAAGGAGGGGGCGGCGGAGCATTGCTTTCTGTACTAACAGTGTTCTATCGTTCAAGCGAAATCTCGATTGTGCTGACGTTTGAAGGCGAGCCACCCTCTTCTCTGGGTGCCATCTGCTGTGTTCCAATGCTAATTCTTTTGATCTTCACGTCTGGCAAGAATCGGCGTCTGACAACCTCGACGATGTCAACCGCTCGACTTATGGATCTCCCTCGCGCCTTAACATTTACTTCTTTTGCTCCGCCGTGAAAGAGGGTTATGCATGCCAGTACATAGTTCATTACTGGCTTGTTTCCGATTAACACTGCGTTGCTTTCTGACATTCTTTACCGCCTCGCTCCTAGTTTCCCTTTTTTTTGTAGGCTTCTTAACCTTCTTTGTCGGCAAATAAATACATTACGGTTTAAATCTTCAGTTGACAAAAGCCTGATTTTGAAAAGAATCTGTTTTGTTTCAGTTTCTTGCTAAACATTTAAATAAACGGTACCATTGTAAACACCAATCTTCACAAAATACAATGATCGGGGAGACAGTTTGGAGGCTCTTACAAGACGTTCGAGGCAACTCTTGCGGTTGCTCTGCGACAAGGGCAAGTCGACGAACACGCACACTTTACACTTGAAGCAGGATGAATTGGCGAGACAGTTGGGCATAAGCAGACAAGCTTTAAACGTTCACTTGCGAAAGCTCAGAGACCTGAACTACATAAGGACTGGAAGAGGCTTCATAGACGTGACTGAAGAGGGGCTAAGCGCGCTCGGGATTTCCGCGACTCCTGCCTTCATATTCATCAAGGTTTCGCCTCTCAAGAGAAGCTATGTCTATGACAAGATCAAGGAGCTTGCTGTTCAAAAGGCCTTCAGAATCGCGGGCGATGTGGATGCTCTGGTGATGACGGAAAGGGAAAATCTTGACGAAATTTTAAAGAGGCTATCCTCTATCGACGGTATACAGGACACCAAGTCGTACATTGCGATAGAAACGATAAGATAAGGAGAGTGTCTGATTGAAACTGTTTGAGTATGAAGCGAAAAATATACTTACGAAATACGGCGTTCCAGTGCCTCAAGGCGGACTGGCGTCAGATCCTCATCAATCACGTGAAGTTGCGGCAAGGCTGAAAATGCCGGTTGCAGTTAAAGCACAGGTTTTGGTCGCGGGAAGAGGCAAGGCAGGCGGCATTCTGTTCGCCAGCTCTGTTGAAGAGACTGAGAGAACCGCGGAAAAACTGTTGAACATGCAGATAAAGGGTATACCCGTCAAAAACGTGTGGGTCGAAGAGAAAATTCAGGTGAAAAGAGAACTGTACTTCGGCCTAACCATTGACAGGTTCAGACAGCAATACGTCGCCATTGCTTCAGGCGTCGGGGGAATGGATATAGAGGAAGTAGCCTCCAAAACCCCTGAGAGAGTGATAGCAACTCCGATAAACCCTGACTTCGGTTTTCATCCTTTTCAGGCGCGGCAGATTGCGAAAAGAATGGGGTATTCTGGCACCCAAATCTCAGAACTCGGGAGAATTATCGAAAAGCTCTACCTGGTCGGCATGGACTACGATACAGAACTGATCGAGATGAACCCGCTGGTGGAAACCTCTGACGGAAAATTCTTGGCGGCAGACGCGCGCATGATAATCGACGACAATGCCCTGTTCCGTCATCAGGAATACAGGAAGAAGCTTCTTGAAGGAGAGAGTGAACTCAGTCCGCAGGAGGTTGAAGCCGTCAAGAACGATTTAGCATACGTGAAGCTCGAAGGAAACATCGGCGTCATAGGCAACGGAGCAGGCTTGGTGATGGCGACATTGGACACTATTCAGTACTACGGCGGAAAACCAGCGAACTTTCTGGACGTTGGAGGAGGGGCGCCCTCAGAAAAAACGGCGCTTGCCCTCAAGATAGTGCTTTCAGACGCGAAGGTCAGAGTGCTTTTCATAAACATTTTGGGGGGAATCACCCGTTGCGACGAGGTTGCAAAAGGAATCTTGGAGGCTAAGGAGAAGGTCGGAGTAACGAAACCATTGGTAATCCGGCTGATGGGCACAAACGAGGAGGAGGGAAAACGGATACTGACGGAGGCTGGCATTGACGTGTTGGAAAGCATGGAAGAGGCCGCTCAGCGAACTGTTGAAATCTCCAAGACGGGGGGCGCATAAGCTTGGGAATAATAATTGGCAAAGACACGCGTGCAATCGTTTGGGGAATAACTGGGACTCAGGGAAGTTTCCATACCAGGCTGATGCTAGAATACGGGACAAAAATAGTTGCGGGCGTGACGCCGGGAAAAGGAGGAACTCGGGTTGAAGACGTGGCAGTCTACGACGCGGGTGAGGAGGCACAAGAGAAGCATCATGCTGACGCTTCAATAATCTTTGTGCCCGCTCCATTCGCTGCAGATGCAGCTCTGGAGGCCCTGGAAAACGGGATAAAAACCCTTGTGATAATAACTGAACACATTCCCATCAAAGACGCGATCAACGTGATGGCCTATGCCAAACAGGCTAACGCAACGGTAATCGGACCTAACACTCCTGGCATAATATCGCCTGAGGCGTGTAAACTGGGCATTATGCCCTCGCACATCTTCAAGTCAGGCAGCGTGGGCATGGTTTCGCGCAGCGGAACGCTCACGTACGAAATAGCCGCGGGATTGACTCGAAAGCGGTTGGGGCAGTCTACATGTCTCGGTTTGGGAGGAGACCCAATAACGGGACTGAATTTCATAGACGCCCTGAAGATGTTTGAAACTGATTCTCAGACGAAAGCTGTTGTCCTAATAGGAGAGATTGGAGGCAACCTTGAAGAGTTGGCGGCAAAATACATTTCAGAGGAAGCGTATCCAAAACCCGTTGTGGCCTTCATAGCTGGACGTTCGGCTCCGCCTGGAAAACGCATGGGGCATGCGGGTGCAATCGTGATGGGCAAAGCAGGGACAGCTGAAAACAAGATTGACGCCTTAAGAAATGCTGGGGTGAAAGTGGCTGAAAAACCTAGCGATGTGGCAGAGCTTTTGGCCAAGCTGATTACAGCTTGAAAGCGCCATGTGTTGCGGAGAGAGCTGGCAAAAAGTATATTTGACACTGGAGTGTTTCACTCTTAGCTACATAAGAGAGAATGGACAAATGCCGATACTTGATCCTCTGAAGAAGACTCTTGCTCAAGAACACCGGCTTCACATGAAGATATGCCGAAAGTGCGGTGCAAGAAACGCTGCGACTGCGGTGAAATGCAGGAAATGTCACAGCAAGAACTTACGATGGAAGAAACGCGAAATCGTGAAGTAGCTTCCAGTTTCTTTTTTCCTCAAAGGATTTTTGAAAGGTTTTCGATGTTGAAAGTTGTGTTTGCGCAGCCATTTTTTATTAACGGAACAGTTTGGCCGCTTATGTTCATAGCTTTCAGTGTTTCCCCTCCGGTTCTTACCTCTTCACCACAGGCTACTCCGATGATGCCTTCATAGTGTTTCGCGTTCAAAATCTTTGGAATGCAAGAGCCGCCGGGCAAAATGTAAACGTCATAGCCTTTTTCCTTGGCTAACAGTTCAGCTTTTCCAACTTGACAATCCGGAGAACAGTGAGCGCAGACGTAAGATGGAAGAGACGGGTCGAAGGTTGCTTTGCATCGGCTGTCCATGAATTTTCTGGAGCAGTGAGGCAGAAGCAACGCTCTTCTCTTCGTTTGAATGAATCTTTCCCGTTCCACGAGGTTTCTGGCCTGCACATCTATGAGGTCTTCAAGGAGGGTTACGGCGTCAGACAAGTTGAGGCCTGTTGCCTCTTGAATCTTGAACTTCCTTATCATTTCTTGAACGGTTTTGCCGACCTTTCTATGCATGTCCCTTTGGTAAGCAGCCGTGGCAACTTCAGTGAAGAAGAAACGCGATATCCTCGAAAGGTCGAACGTAAACCTGTATGGCATACGCTCCTAATGGAAGAACAAACCTTTAAGATTACCTATTATTATAGTAGGGTTAAATCCAGAATATTTACGAGAAGGAGATGCTTCAATTGGCAAAAACGTCTGAAAAAGGAAAAGAGAAAAGCAAAGCGAGCGCGGTAACAGCAACAAATTTGACAACACTCGAACAAGTTTGCGGAAGCGACAAGGAGACATATCAAACCCTGTCCTACATGTTCCTTGATCCTAGGAAAATCGATGTTTCCACGAAACAGGCTGTTGACAATGCCAAAAAAGCTGAGAAGGAAAAAGACATTACAAGTGCCAGAATGTGGTATGAAGTTGCTGGCGGACTAGCAATTTACGAGGGCGACACGAAAAAAGTAGTGGAGTACTACGGTGGGGCAGAAAGGGTTACTGGTGAAAAATATCTAATCGTGAACAATCCGGATAAAGCCGTGGCCAAGGCGCAGGAATACTATAAGCAATATTTGCACTCCTAATGCGTGGCGAGGCGAAAAACCAAAACAGTTGCAAGCAAGGCTGTCAGACAGCGTCTCTATTGCTTTTCTTCTTCTTTATACCCCAAAAGGGCCCTCAGAGATTTTGCTTCGCTTCGCAGCATGCTCACCTCGTTCTCAAGAGCGTCGACTCTTGATTCTGCAACTTTTCTCAAATTCTCAATTTCAACCATTAGACTTCCACGTTCAGTTTCTAGGGTGTTTATTTTTTCGCGAAGATTCATCAGCGTCTGCATAAGCTCCCCTTTTATGCCTTTAATTCTTCCAACCATGTTCTTAATGTTTGCTGTCTCTCCGAGTCCAGTTTCAGTCTCCACAGCAGATCTAAACCTGGCCTTGCAGTTCGGACATTCATATATGCCAACATGCCGGGGTTGCTCACCCTCTTTCAAAGGTTCTCTTGAAGGAATAGCCCAAGTCTTGACTGGCGTCTTGACATTATTCCCGCACTTTGGGCAATTAACCAAATTGCTCTCCTCCTCCCCCCGGTAAACATCACACGTTTGGTCTAAAATGCGTTTTGCAATGAAAACCAAATCGAATCTGCAAGGCCAAGCTGTTGCCCGCAAACTGAAAGCTATGCCTGGCTCTTAACGAAAGGGTTCCGAGCCTTGGGCTGGAATGACGACGTTTAGCACTAAGAAAAAGGGAAGAGGGTTTAGAGCGTCATTTGAAATGTCAATCGTTCAACAAGCTCTTTGTAACGGTTTCGGATGGTGACCTCAGTCACTTGAGCTATCTCGGCTATCTCTCTTTGTGTTTTTCTTTCTCCGGTCAGAACTGAGGCGATATAACTTGCTGCGGCTGCGATGCCGGTTGGGCCTCGACCTGAAGTCAGCTTCAGTATTTTTGCGGCTGCCAAGATTTTGTGGGCGATTTCTTCAACTTTTCCCTGCATTGTCAGCTGGTTTGAGAACTTAGTTATGTACTGGCTTGGTTTGAGTGGTGGAATAACATAGTTGAGCTCCTTGATTAGGAAGCGGTAACTGCGGCCTACTTCCTTCTTGTTAACGCTTGACGCTTGCGCTATCTCTTCCAGTGTTCTTGCCAGCCCGCATTGTCTGCAAGCCAGATAGATGGCTGCTGCCGTTACGCCTTGAATCGATCTTCCTCGTATCAGTCGTTCTTTGACGGCTTTTCGGTAAATCACTGACGCTGTTTCAAGAATGCTTTTTGGAAGGTTCAGGTTGTTAGCGATTTTTGTAATTTCGGACAATGCAAAGGCGAGGTTCCGTTCTGTTGCGTCTGAGACTCTTATTCGACGCTGCCATTTTCGGAGACGATATACCTGCGCCTTTTGTCCGGGTGACAGGCTCTTGCCGTAAATGTCTCTGTCATGCCAGTCAATCATCGTCGATAAGCCTTTATCATGAATTGTGTACGTTAACGGCGCGCCAACCCTTGTCCTCTTGGTCCTCTGTTCATCGTCGAAAGCTCTCCATTCCGGTCCTCTGTCGGTTATCTTGGCGGCCAGCACGAAACCACAGTTCATGCAGACGAGTTCGGCACATTCGTAATCACGCATAATTCTAGTACTGCCGCACTCTGGACAGCTTTGCACCTTCACGTGTTCAGGGCTTTGGGTTGGGGTTGCAGAAGCTGAATCTGTGCGTACTTCTTCACTATCGTCCATACCTGTTTTTCTCCTTTCTCCTCTTTGAGGGGAGTATGTACACCGTCCTGTTAGCGAGTCTCTCAGGGTCCCGAATCGTGGGAGCTATCGTTGCGTAAGGCGAAGACACTGGACCAAGTATGTCAAAAACCTTTCCAACAGGCTTCAGATTCTCATCCACGACTGTTTCACCGATTCTGGGTACGTTTTCAATCTTTGCTATTACGTTACGGGATGGGGTTACATGGAGGATTAGGCCTAGTCTCTGCAAACTTTTGAGATCCCCTCATGAAAAGCAAAGTGGTTCAACCACGCAGCCTATTTAAACCTTTCTACGTTCAGACGTTCACTATGCAGGGTTCAGACCTCCAGAATAGCTCGGGTTGGGTCTTGAGCCTGATTCTCATTGATTTGACGCTTGAAGCTTGGGAACTTTCCAAGGTAAATCAACAGAGCAAATGAACAGGTAAGATGGGACAAAAGTGCTACCGCGGCAACTGGATCTGTTGGTGACAATTCACAGCGACAAACAGCGCATACGTGTCTCTAGATTCGGTGTTTGAGTGTGATGAGGCTGAACAGGGTTCTTATTTCGTGTGGTGTGTGTGCGTGCAACGGATGTAGGCCCGTCTATTTGGAGCCAAATATGACTTGTCTGTCTTGGGTGTGCGGTGACGCGGGTGTTTGTTCCTTACTCCTTGTTTGAGGGGGTAAATTTTGGCCGCTTTGAGGGATGGCATATCGTGGGAGCTTAGGCAGAGCCTGCAGGAAGTGGGGTTTTCCCAAACCCAATCCCCCCTGAGAAAATGAATACCATTTTTGACCATTTTAGGAACACGCATGCGCGCTGAAGAAATGGTTGTTGTTGCAAACTGCGAGTTGATGAGAACGTCCTCAACGTTATTTCTATTGTCTCTTCTGAAAAACTCGGGAAAAATGATTGCCATAGCATTGTTACACTGAATCGTTACTTTTCGATAGACTCAACCCTGCTTTCTCACTTGGCGCGCACATTGCGCCATTTCCACGGAAGCAACGCATTCAAACGCTCATTTTTTTCTTCTTTTGAGCAGTACGATGCCTGATGTCGCGATGATTGATGTTGTTAAGATAACGACGATTGCGATGCTTATGTAGAGGGGTGATAGTTGCTGGAACACTTTTCCAATGTCTGGATACTTTGTTGGATCTGCGTATTGTAGCGGTAAGGTAGCTAGGACGGCGGCGGCTAAGCCTCGGGTCAGCAGGATGCTCATTGTTGTTCGTTCTGGGGCTAGTTCACTGCGAACCGTGGCGAGACGGACGGCTCCGAATCTTACGAGTAGCATGGTGGCAGAAAGTAATATGCCTATAATGATTATCGTGGTGTTCGCCATCGTTGCTATCACTCCTAGGTAGACGAAGAAGAATGTTCTCAGGAGAAAGGCCATTTCAGACTCAAACCTTTTCATTCCTGCGTCAACTGCTTGGGTTGCGGGCTTTCTGATCTTGAGTATTCCATAGATTTCCTTTTCGTTTCCCAGAATGATTCCGAAAAGCAGGGCGGACAGCGCGCCGCTTCCACCCAAGAATTCTGAGAGAGCATACGCTAAGAGTACGACCCCTAACGTCAGCATATAGGAGTAGCCTGCTTTTGCTACGCGTTTCAGTACGCTCAGCCATCCTATGCCAATGATTGCGCCGAGCACGGCGCCTATCGAGAGTCTACTGGCAACTGACTTGGCTACAGTTGGAAGGTCAACGTTCGCTCTCAGCACTATCGTTTCTATGAGCACTAGGGAAATGACAATACACAAAATATCGCTCATCACGGATTCTATGCCGAGAATTGATGAGCCTTTTTTGCTCATCTCGGTCTTGGAGATCAGGGAAACCACGATGGTGCTGCTGCTGCCTCCGAGAATCGTCCCGAACAGGATGGAATACAAAGGCGAAAAGCTTGGGATCACGGCAAAGGCCATGATTAAGCTGGTCGCTACAACGCTTGCGGTGAATCCTGTTACGGCTAGAATGATGGCCCTTGGGCTTTCTGAAAAAACACGGTAAATGTTCAGGGCCATTCCACCGTCGAAGAGTATGAAAACTAGGGATAGAACGGCAGGTAGGGGGCGAAACTCGTCAGGGACGTCCCATCCACCAAGCGGGTCACTGGTCCCATGAGCAGGCCTAGGATTATGAGGAACAGCATGTCGGGCAGGCCTGTGCGTTTAAACAGGTAGTTGCCCAGGAAGCCTATCACGATTATTCCGCCTGCAAGGATCAGGGCAAAGGATACGGGATCGTACAAGCTAGAACACGATTCCTAGTAGGGTATGAAGACAATTTAAGAGTTTTTAAGAATCCGCCCGACGTTTTGGGCAGCTGGTTCTTACCAGATCTTGTCAACTTTCAAGTGGGCGAGAAAGCCTGCTGTGCCGCAGAAAGCGAAGAAAAGCATATTGGTTAATTCTTCTATGCGCATGGGGTATCCCGCAAAAGCTAGGAAACCTACTATGAGGAGGAATGCTCCGTATACGGCTGCAGAGGCGAAGTTGTGGTATGTTTCTTCCGTCTTCCAGTTTAGTCTTGTTCCAGAAAACAGGAGCCAGATCAGCAAGGGAGCAAATAGTAGGATGGTGTATTTCTTATACCGCGACAGATCTTCGATGCCTGTTTCGGACTCTTTCTTTCTTTGAATGGAGGGGAGATCTGGGAGGAAATTGCTGTAGAAGTAGATGAGGATGCTCCAGAGCATGGGGCCAAACGCGTTTTCTGTGAAGAAAGCCAGTTGTCCGAAAACGTAGACGAAACTCAGGGGGAGGATCAGCCATGCGAACACTTTGAATGATTGGCCGACGTGTTCTGTTGTCTCTTCTTTCATGCGCCATACTGGGAATTTGGATTTGATTCTTCGGTTTATGTTTTTGAAGGAGTAGAGGACAAGCCTGTAGAGGGCATCGTGCAACTCCTTCAAAGCATTGCGGATTGCTCTGGAGATTCCTTTTCCCTTGGATTTTGCCGCAATCGACCACCTAACATCTACTTGGTAGATTACCGCTTTTCTTTAACTCTTTGGAAGAAAGTGCTGCTGCGCGTGCTGGAGCGCTTCACGGTGGTGCATGCTGTTCTTCAGTTTTGTTCGTTTTTTCTGGTATGAATTTCAATGAGATTGAATTCATGCAATGTCTAGTGTCCTTGGAAGTGAATCCTTCACCGGCAAAAACATGGCCTAGATGCGCGCCACATCTTGCACATTGAATTTCTGTCCTAACGCCGTCAGGGTCAGGTATTCTTTTAACTGCTCCCTTCATTTCATCGTCAAAGCTGGGCCACCCACACCCGGCATCGAACTTGCTTTTTGATTGATAGAGAGGTTCGCCGCACCTTCTACAAACGTAGGTTCCAGCAGCGAAGAGGCTCTCATATTCTCCGCTGAATGGCTTCTCTGTTCCCTTGCGGACGATGACCTTCTCTTCCTCTGGGGTCAATTCATTCAGTTTCATGCTTTCACTCCTCTGACAGCGCGCGAGTGTGTCTTACTCGAGTTTCTCTCCGCATTTTGTGCAGAACACAGCGTTGGGTGGGCTTTTTTCTCCGCAGCTTTTGCAAGTGATTGGTTGCCCTCTTCTATACTCTCTATAGTCTTCTCTCACATTTTTGACGGCTTTCTGTATCTCTTTGGCAGCTGTTTGGAACGCCTTTTCCAATTCTACACCCATTTTTGAAAACGCCTCTCTCAGGTCTTCCGTGGGAACGGAAACGCCTGCTTCTACACTATGTTTAGTCCTGAAACCACATTTGGTGCAGAAATTCGCGTCATCAGGAAGCTTTTCACCACAATTGGAACAGAAAACCATGAACATCGCCCATGCCAAACATTTGAAAAGAACAATTTAAGCATTGCTACACCATGATCGCGCGCGCTAAGGGGAAGAAACACCATTGGTGCAGAAAAGTTATAGCTGAACCAGCTTATGTTTGTGCATTTGTGATCAGAATTGCTTGAAGGAAAGAATGTGAACCTTAGAATAATGGAAAGAGAAGACCTATAGCGCGCGCGCTAAAGCGTGGAACAGAAGAACTCTGAATTGGTGATTCTTCATTCTGCCACGATTATGATTTCAATTGAAGGTTCTATCACATGTCACAAGCTTTAAGGGAAAGTTTGGCAGACTATTCATCATGAAAGGTAGATTGTTTCTTGTGCTGTTCCTACTCTTGTCGGTGTCCTGCCTGTCATATGCAAGATTCAGCCAAGCTGAAACAAGAGCATCGAGTAGTAGTCAACCTGTTCACAATCTTAACACACACTTAAACTACATAACAATCCAAGAAGCAATAGATGCCAATGAAACATTGAATGGACAGACAATCCTTGTTGGAGAGGGAACGTACTCTGAGAATGTGGTGGTTAACAAGGCATTATCGCTCGTTGGAGAAAACAGAAACACCACGATTGTCGATGGTGGAAATCTGGACACTGTTGTGAAGATTGCTGTGGACGGAGTAAATCTTTCTGAGCTTACGATTCAGAATAGTGGTTCACAATGGACGCATGATTTCGGAGTAGACTTGACTTCAAGGAAAAATTCCAGAATTGACAACTGCATCATCAGAAATCATGGCTACTCGGTCTACGCTGCGTATGCACAGAACAACACTATAGCTAACAACATCATAACCAATGCCTATTCATATCCGCTCATGATTCAAAGCAGCGCACGAAACAACATTGTCATCAACAACACTATAAGTGGTAGTTCCGAAGGAGTACACATCGAAGATTCCTCGGACAATAACCTCGTGGCATACAACAGCATATCATCCATTGGCTCCGAAGGAATCTACGTTCTCGCATCGAATTCGAACACCATAGTCAACAATGAGATTTCATTAAGCGGACACTATGTCCCAGGCTTGACTTATCCAGGAATCACCATCAGGGACTCTAGCAATAACACGGTAGCCAATAACATCATACTAAACTGTACAGGCGGAGTCATGGCTCACTCCATACACAACGACGCTCGATCCATGTATGATGTTATCGAGAACAACACCATTAGGAACTGTGATTACGCAATAATATTGTGGCATGAAGAAGGCTCAATCGCCACCTACCATCAAGTCATCGGAAACACACTGGAGAATAATGGCTACGGCCTCTACCTCATCGGAGTGAAAAACAACACAGTCACCCACAACAACTTCATCAAAAACTCCAAAGGACAAGTTGTCGCAGAAAACTCTACTAACACTTGGGACGATGGTTATCCTTCAGGCGGAAACTACTGGAGCGATTACAAGGGCGTGGACATGAGCACTGGCATTTACCAGAACGAGACGGGCAGTGACGGAATAGGCGACACACCCTGCACCATAGATACAAATAACACTGATGATTATCCATTGATGGGAACCTTCTACAGCTTCACAATAATCACTTTTCCCCCGCCTAGCAATCAATCCTTGACCATCATCAGCAATTCTAGCGTCACCAGTGTCTCTTACCTTTTGGCACGCCCTCCATTGTGGGGCCTCGGACCTGACCTACCACTCATCATCGTTTCAGTCGCTGGAGGAAGCGGGGCCGACTACTTCTGCAGATTGATACTGCCCAGGACAATCTTCTTGAACAGCTCCACCTACGCGGTTTTTGTGGATTCACAACCCGTAAACGCTAGCGTACTATTGCCAATATCGAACAGCACTCAAGTCTACCTATACATCACATACGCCAATTCTGCGCTCCAAATAGCAGTGACAATCCCGGAGTTTCTCTCATTCCAAATCCTGATCATATTCATGACAGCAACGATACTGGCAGCAATCGTCTACAAAAGAAAACACACTCTAGACTTAAGGCCATAACTCGGCGCACATGGCTCTTGGATGACTGCGTGCCTTTTGATTCGACAGTCGTTGCCTGCAGGGCATGAATCAACTCGGTGGCGCCTTAAAAGAGGGAATTTAGGAACACGCTAGCGCGCCAAAAGTTACCCATCAACAATGCGCGTGCAAGGCTGCAACTCGAGCGCGTGCGTTAATTTTACGAACCTTGGTTTTACGTTTCATCCGTTTCGCCAGCAAAAAAGGGAGAACTAGAGTGACCCCCAGCGCGGTTAGTACTATTGGCAGAAAGCGTCGGGCAAGCATTGTCAAGTCTTGGCTTTCGAATGCGAAGTGCTCGACAGTGCTGGTATTGATGCTTGAAAAATCCCATAACACTTTTCCAGAAGCCAACGTGTTGTTGTTGTAGTAAAAGATGAGTTCGTAGGGGTTTTGCAGAGGATGCTCATAATATTGTGCATCTACGCCGGGATAGGTTGCACCTCCCCACATTAAGTCGTGGTCAAGGTAGGAGTGGTCGCCTTGAAGTGACCAGGCTTTATCCACTAGTGCCCAGCCTGTTTGTCTAAGCATCTTGGGTTCTTTCAAGTCGACATGCCAATGAGAATCGGTTATGGGCTGATTGCTTATAATACCGAACTGAAAGTAGTTGATGTATCGGCTGAACGGAAATGGATCGATGACCACGTTTCCAGCGTAGAACTTCGTTATTATGTTCTGGCAGTTGGGCATGTTGGTCACGTTCACTGCGGTGAGTGTGCCCGTTCTTCCAGAAAAGGAGAGTGAATAGTCCACGAAGCCGTCGCTGTCCCAGCTCTGGAGCAGAGTGATCGGCGTTGATGCGTCGATTCCTGAGATTTGCCAAGTGTAGCTGTAGACGAGAGAGGACATGGGGTTTTGAAGTGGAAGCGTCCCTTCCTCTGTTTGATGAAGCCCCAAATCTACGAAGAGCCTGCCTGAGGCGTCAAGCACGAGCATCATGTAAAAACCATAATCCACGTTTCGAAACACATGATCTTGACCTTGGACGAACATCCCGCCACCGAGCCAACAGCCAGGTGGGAAAAGCTCTGGCTGGGTTGAGGGGAAGCTGACGGCTACCTCGGTGGCATTAACGTTTTCCCGAAGACTCAGGTCATCAGCTATCACTTGAAAACCCGCAGCATAAGGTAGATTGGAATTAAGCGCGGCTACGTGGTGTTCGGAAGTGGGCGTTATTTGGAACGAATTGGAGTCCTTTGCTGGGGAAATAGGCAACGCGCATAAAATGAGAAGCAAGAAGGGCAGAGTGAAGCTGCACAGTTTCAGCAACGTGACCACTGACACGGAGAATTCAGAGTCGCTTTCTATAAGACTTGCGCAAGTCTTAACTTCAACTGGAACTGACTTGTTTCCATGATTCCACGGCGTCTGAGACGCGGCAAACCTATGTCATATAGGATAGTCAACGACGGGTTTCATGGAGACAGGCTTGATTCTGAAAGAAGAATTGTGTACGTGACAGTTGCGGGAATGATGATGGTGGTGGCGACGTTGGGTTCACTAGTTGTCTTCATTCTTTCAGTGGTAGCCCTGCTTGGCGTGTATGGATGGTATCCTTCATTCGTTGCTCAGCAATGGTTTATTTACGATGAGTTTTTCGCAGTTTTTTCCTTCTTTGGAATGGTGTTTGGAGCTTTCGCAACTTCGTTTTTGCTCTCCAAGAAAAGCTGTTGGGGAGTGGTGGCGTCTGGGACAGCTTGCACCGTTTCAGGCGCGGGTGTTTTTGTCGTGTCGTTGATCCAGCCTTTGGCACTTTTATGGCAGGCTATAACCTATTATTTTCTACCACTATTCATGGCTCCATTGATTGGAACTCTCATAATCTATGTGAGAAAAAATGAATAGAACAGAATTTGAACAGGGTTAGTGTGCCTAATCCAAGTGTCCTGCGGCTTCGAATCTATCAAATCGCAGCGTGCCTCTGCGTTTAGCGCGCATGCTTGTTCCTAAATTGGTGTAAAATGGTTTTTATTCTTCTTTTGGGACTTGGGTTGCTCTGCCTTGTCCCTTTATTAGGTGTTGAAGTATGGTGGTGAGACACTTCATTCACACTCACTCCGTGTGCGTGTGCGTTGTATATGGGTAGGTAGGTATGGGTAGGTAGGTGTAGGAGTAGGAGTTGGTAGTGGCAGTGACTGAGTTTGAGTGATTGAGTGATTTGTAGAGTGAGTGACCGTGGCAGTGGTTGGCAGAGAAATTGGTTGGTTGGATAAGACTTTACCCCAAAACCCAAAACCCCAACACATACGCTTAGGTGCTCACACTAGGACCTGTTCTGATGTCATTTTACTTCTTTCTGAGGAGGCTTATAGATTAAATAGTTCTGGAGTGTTTTAGATTCTGGTGTTTTGTTTGGATTCGAGAATTCAGCATTTCGTTGGGGTTAGTAAGCAGGTAATCTCGGATTGTGCATTGGAAAATGGTGCTATCGTTGCGGCGAATTGCTTCAAGGAATACTTCCCAAAAGAAGCCAAGGATTACATGTATGTGTGGCCCAGAGATGCATCTTTTACATGCGTAAGCGCCGATATTCTGCAAATTGAGAACATGCAGGAACGTTTTTTTGATTGGTGCGTTAACCGGGCAGAAGGTTTCGGGGATGGGGGGTGTCTCTGCCAGAACTATTCTGTTAACGGTCCTAAAGCCTCAGCGAATTTTCAACCTGATCAGACTGGTTCTCTCTTGTGGGCAATCTGGCACCATTTTAAAGGAAAACCGAGAAGAGCGTTGAAATACGAGAGGCTTGTCAGGCAGGCGGCTGATGGCTTGTGCAACAGGTGGAAAGAGGACCACTTCGACGATGTCACGAATGATTTGTGGGAGGAGAGGTTCACTTTCCCCGATTTGGAGGACAATTTTACATATTCCCTTGCAGCCTGCGTCAAAGGTCTGAGGTGTGCAAATGAAGTTTTTCCAAACAAGAAATGGGTGGACGTTGCTGAGAGGATGTTTCAGAGGCTGGAAGAACACTGTAGAGGCTTCTTTATCAGAAGCTACGGAAGACTGAGCGATGAAAGAATTGACGGTTCAGCACTTGGGCTTGTCTATCCGTTTGACCTTTTTCGGGCCGATGATCCGCGAATATCGGCCACGGTGGAGCAAATCGAAAAGAAGCTGGTTATCAGCGGTGGAGTGCACAGGTACGAGAGCGATGAATACGACGGGTGGATGCGTGGAGGCCTGCAGCGAAAGAAAGGGGCGGGCGCTTGGCCTATCCTCAACTTTTGGATGAGCATATACTACGCGAAAATTGGTGACAAAGAAAAGGCTCTTCAATATTACAACTGGCCGCTGGAAAGAGTTCAGGAATTCCTGCCTGAACAGATATTTGAGAACAATCTTCAAGTTTCTGTGAAACCGCTATGCTGGAGTCATGCGATGCACATCATCGCTTCGAAAGAGCTCGGTTTCATATAGCGGCTTCGCCCAGGATTGAAGGAAGATCAAATCACCGAAACCGCAAAGCTTAAGCGAATTCTTCACGTTTTGTCCTACTCGGCTTGGTGTTGAAGATTGGTTGACCTGCTTTTTATTTTCAAAGTCCATCAACCTTACCGGCTTAGGGAGAATTTTTTCTGGGAAAGAAACATGTTCAGAAAAAAAACCAGGGAGGAACTGTTTGACTTCTATTTCGACAACTCAAAGAACAAGGAGATTTTCGACCGTGCGGCCAAGAAATGTTATTTTCCAGCAAACGGCATTCTGCTTGACCTAATCGACAGGTTCAAGAAAGAAAGAAAGAAAGTTAAAGTCTCATTCAGCATTTCAGGCGTCTTTCTTGAGCAATGCGAAAGTTTCAACCCTGACCTCTTGGAATCGTTTAAACAGTTAAGTGACACGGGTTGCGTCGAATTTCTAGACCAGCCCCACTATCATTCCCTAGCGGGGTTGTATCCGGTGAGAGACGAATTCATAGAACAAGTCCGGATGCACCGCCAACTGATGAAAGACTTGTTTCACTCTGAACCCGTCGCCTTTGAGAATACGGAATTGATTTACAACAATGCCATCGCAAAAGTCGTGGACAAAATGGGGTTCAGCGTCATGTTTACGGAGGGAGTCGACAGGATCTTGAAGGGGAGGTCGCCGAATTATGTTTACAGGGCTAAAGGCTGCGAGAGACTCAAGGTTCTTCTCAGAAACTTCAAATTGACCGATGATATTGCGTTCCGGTTTTCCGTAAGATCGTGGAGTGACTGGCCGCTCACAGCCGATAAATACGCAGGCTGGTTGGCAGCGACTCAGGGGCAATGCGTCACAATCTTTCCAGATTATGAAACTTTTGGAGAACACCATTGGCCCGAGACCGGCATACACGAATTTCTCAAAAATCTACCCTTGGAAATTTTCAAGCATGAACACCTCTTCATGTCAACTCCCTCTGAAGTGTTGAGTAAACACAAGGGCGAGGGAGAAATTGACGTTGGTGAACTCGGCGGAACCATCTCCTGGGCTGACATTAACAGGGACACGAGCGGCTGGCTGGGAAACACTATGCAATGGGCCTATTACACGACAAGCAAGGAGCTTGAACCCCTGGCTAAAGAATCAGATGACAGTGAACTCCTTAGGCTGTGGCGGTATCTTCTGACGAGCGACCACTTGTATTACATGTTCTCCGCGGGAGGAGCATCTGGCGAAGTGCACACGTACTTCAGTCCCTACAAATCGGCGACAGACGCCTTCGTGAATGCGCAAGGAGTTCTGCTCGACTTCGAATCAAAACTGCGGGACTTTGTGTGCGCCGCGAACGAGCCATTCCTGTTTTATAAAGGCTCAGGAGAAGAGAATTTCACAGGGATCAAGGCGTGGAGCCTTGTCGGCTTTCTCCATGCAATTCAAAGAATCGACACAACGCTCATCGAATTTCACAACAGGAAAGGAGATATCGAAAAGTGGGCAACCCTGTCACTGCGCGACGAAGAACTGGGAAGACGACTGGAGCGAATTCGAACCTCGAAGGTTCAAGGTGAAGAACTTCGGAGAAAGTTGATAACTGCGGTGCAAACACGATTGAACGAGTTCAAGAAGCCTGTTCTTCAATGAGGAACGGAGCTTCAAACTCAGGAAAAAGCAGACAGCACTTTGACTATACCAAGTTTGGTGAGGTAATACCGCAGCCGCCGGAGATTGTCCCTGAAAGACACGATGTAACCGGAATCCAGAAGTTTCTGAAGCAGACCATGCAGCGTTCTGACATCTATCCCCATCATGTCCGATAACTCTGCTGGTCGCTTGGCATTTTCGTCGTCGAGGGCCCCAAGAATATGCATCAAAACAAGAATTCTCATTTCCGCAGGATACTCTTCGAACACGAACAAGGGAAATTTTATGCGAATCGCTTCGGGCCTGGACGTCGCCACCAATGCACTGTTATAGACTTTCATCGTTCTTTCAGCGATTGCGTTCCAATCATACTCTCTGAGAACTTTCTGGTACCCGTTTTCACGAATCCTTTTTGCAACATCAGGGTTTTTTAGCACTCTCAGGATTCCCCAGGCCAACGAATCCGAGTTGTCCACGGAGACCTTAATGCCCGTCTTTTCATGTTCCACTATTTCGGCTAGCCCTCCTGTGTCCGTCACGATGACCGGCGTCTTCGCTGCCATGGCTTCCAGGACAGTGATACCGAAGGGTTCGTAAAGCGAGGGAAAAACAGCAGCGTCACTCGCTCTGTAAATCGAAATCAGCATTTTTTCATCAACAAAACCTGCGAAAAAAACGTGATCAGCGACGCCGAAATCCCAAGCTTCCTTCGATAAGTAGTCTTTCATTCCCCCTTCTCCGACGATTACAAAGTTAACTTTAGGCATTGTCGTCAACACTTTTGGCACTGCGCCGACGAGGACGTGCACTCCCTTCTCATGCACAAGCCGTCCAATGAAGGACACTATCTTCTCTCCGTTCTTTGCGTACAGCTGCTTAACTGGCATCGTGCTCACTTTGCCGCTGAACTTGGCAGCGTTCACGCCGTTTGGAATCACGTGAAGTCTGTCACACTGCATGTTAAAGGCAGACGAAACCTGATCAGCCATGTAATTGCTGCAGCAGATTACCTCGGAACTCTGATTGACGAGGTGTCGTTCCACCTCGTTTATGGTTCTCTGATAATCGTTATGGATTCCGCCCCTTCTTCCCATCTCAGTTGCATGAATCGTCGAAACTAAAGGTTTCGAAAAAGCGTGTCCGACCTTGACGGCTGCTTCCGTAACTAGCCAGTCATGAGCATGAATGACGTCTATTTCTTCGTCGTTATCGTTGATAACGTCGATGGCCCTTTCAGCCATGGCCTGATTCATCGAAAAAATCCATCCTAGGAAGCTCGGAGACGGTATCTTCGAGTTGAAACGATGCACCGTCACTCCGTCTAATTGCTCGTATTCTGGGGCTCCTGGAAAGTCACAGGTGACTACGTGAACCGTCACGTTTCTTCGGGTCAAAGCCATCGAGAGATCATGTACATGCGAGGAGATTCCACCTATGATCCTGGGAGGGAATTCCCAGCTGAGCATTAGAACACTGAGACGGGCGGGGGTCATCAACAATCACATTGACATGCGCTGACATGTATTAAAGGTCTCTTGCACAAAAGTTATTTGGTCAGTCACCTTCTTGAAAGAAACAGAGATTGATTAAGTTGAACGAGTATGAGGCTTCCTTGTCAGAGCGGCTTCTAATCAGCCTGCACAATCTGTGTGCCACCAGCGGTGAAATGGCGAGGAGAAGCGAGGATTTAGCTCAGATTCTTCAGGCAGATATGAACACGGTCCACCAGAACTTGGACAAGCACATTTCCGACGGATACGTGGACGCTTACTATGGCAATGAGGGAAACAGAAGATTCTACCTGACAAGTAGAGGAATAATAAGAGTCTGTTCGCTTTTCAGCTGAGGAAGTGCGCGTTTCTTGCGCGTGGTAATCTTCACGTGGGAATTTCCTCCAAGAGTTGTCGGTCAACTTGCGTATTACGTGAACAGGCTTGCAGCCGAATTGATAAAGAAAAACGTGGATGTGTACGTTGTCACGTACAACAATTCTTGGACTGGCTTTCATCAAGGCGCAGACGGCATAAAAGCGTACAGAATCTCGGACAAGGTTCAACCGCAGATAAACGTTCTAACGTGGATGCTCAGCCTGAATCAGGAAGCTGAACGTGTCGCGGCAGACATCTACTACTCGATGAAACACGAACTGAATCTCCTCGACGTACACGATTGGCACTTCATTCCCGCCGCGGTGACGCTGAAAAGGGCGCTGAAGATTCCTTTTGTTTTTTCAGTAGACAGCATCGAGCCTCACAGATCTCGGAACAGTGGCGCACCCCTAAGCTCGTCCATAAGAAGCATGGAGTCTCTGGGAATGTCTGAAGCCGCGGGGGTTCTAGTCAAATCAGAATGGATGAAGCAGGAATTGAAGGCCTACTACAACACTTCAGATAATAAGGTAGAGGTAGTTTCGCCCGATGCTGAATCATGGATAGACGGGATACTCGCGACGTATCAGAAGCGATTGGAGGTAACAGTCAGCTGAGCAGAGAGCTTCGAGTCGTAATGCTCTCGTGGGAGTTTCCGCCAAAAACCATAGGCGGAATCTCCCCTCATCTGTTCAATCTGTCGCGAGAACTTGTGAAACTTGGTGTAGATACCCACATCGTAACATGCGACTTTCCTGGAGCGCCAGAACGCGAGGTAGTGAACGGCGCACACGTATTAAGGGCGGATTCCTACAAAACCCCTTCTCCAGACTTTGCAACCTGGGATTCCTTGATGAATGTCAACATGCAAAAAGAAACGGCGTCTCTCATAACCAGTCTAAGCCGCCAAGTCGATATCATACACGCCCATGATTGGCTGGTCGCCAACGCAGCTCTGGGCCTCAAACACGTTTTCCGAATTCCACTGGCCGCCACGATACACTCCACCGAGATCGGCAGGAGGAACGGTCTTCACACAGACTACGAAAGGATGATCCACCAAACCGAAAACTGGCTTGCTCATGAATCTTGGCGAGTTATATGCTGTAGTCACTACATGTCAGGGCAGGTGAGATGGGCCTACGGTCTTCCACAGGACAGGGTGACGACTATTCCAAACGGCGTCGATGTCAGTGTGTATGAGAAGGAGTTTGACAGGGCCGAGTTCAGAAAGAGGTTCGCGCTGCCTGAAGAGAAGATCGTACTCTTTGTCGGCCGCTTAGTCTATGAAAAGGGTGTGCAGACTTTAATGAGCGCTATCCCGAAAATCCTGTCCAGAGTGAATGCGAAATTCGTGGTGGTGGGTGACGGGGGCATGAGGGATTCTCTGATGCGGCAAGTGGTAAGCATGCGCCTTACGCACAGGATTGTGTTCACAGGTTTTCTCGACGAGGACAGTCTCAGAAAGCTGTATCAAGTCGCTGATGTCTGCGTCGTGCCCTCTCTGTATGAACCATTCGGCATCACCGCCTTGGAAGCGATGGCCGCAAAGACTCCACTGGTCGCATCAAACACGGGAGGTCTCTCCGAAATCGTTGAGCACGACAATACAGGAACCAAAGTTTCCCCCGGGAGCGCAGATTCGGTCGCTTGGGGAGTAACAAGAGTGCTGCTGGACCCGGGATACGCAAACTGGATCAAGCTCAACGCCTACCAGAAGGCATTACAAGTCTACGATTGGGCCAAGATAGCGAAACAGACAAAGGAATTTTATGAACAGATACTCAAAGAATACGATGGGGGTTCCTGGAAACCTACATGAATCCGCAAAGCCTTGACACTTCATTGATTTTTTCCCTAGCTTTGAGGGAGCAGACGACCGATCGATCAAGCCAGTCTTTGCTACCCCACCAGAAATCATCGCTTGCCTCGGCCATGAGCAGCCAACGCCAAGCCTGATCTAACGCGTCATTCGCCTCTGGCGGACAGTTCACCCTCCCGGCTGCTATCTTTTCTTCCGCTTCACGAAGCAATCCGCTGGCCTCGAGAATGCGCGCCCAGGTCCTTTGCCTCTCTTCACCTCCTGTCCACTTTAGGAACCTGCCGTCATCAGACGTGTCGGGGACATTCCAGCTTCCATCCTCAACGCTCACGGTGTCTTTTGGCGGATGCTCAGCGAGATATTCGGTTATAGTTGTCAATTTGATGAATTGGAAGTCAGGATCTTTTTTCAGAAGATAGAGAAGAGGTTCAAAGAACCATCCCCAGAACCCCGCGTTCTCTCCGGAGTGGCGGAACCATCCGTTTTCACCGTCCGTAGCTACAGTCAACAAGAACTCTCCATCGTTGTTTGCTTCGATTCCTCTTTCAATTTCGTGTCTGAGCCAAACGGGGTTGTAGCCGCTTTGTTGAGCGATGCTGATCATTCTGTCTCGGGGGATGACGATTATGCGTTGCCCATCATACTCCGCAAAGTGGGGTTTGTACAGGAGCTGATACGAGTTCTCGTTCTTGTTAGCGTTGACGATGTGAGGGCCGTCAACTATCGTCCATTTTACACCGTTCTTCGCCAGCACGGGAATTACCTTGGGGCTGAACGCGAGTTCTGGAAGCCAGAATCCCTCAGGTCTCGTTCCGAAAGTTCGCTCAAAGAGACTCAGATGTTTTTCAACTTGTTTCAGCTGGTCGGCCTCCGGTATGAGCGGGAATATAGGATGAAAATAGCCGCAACCCGTAAACTCTGCTCTCCCGAGCGTGCGCGTCTCCTTGTATCTGTCCCATAATCCGTTCAACCTTGAATCGAACCCGACGCTTGCGAGCTCGTTCATTTGTTCAATCAAGCTGCCTGTAAAGTTCAGAGTAATCCTCGCATTCTCGTCTTTTCTCAGCACTTCTGCGGGATACGTGTAAGGATGAAGAGTCTGGTTAAAAACGTCGCGAGCCATATCCGACTCGTACGTTGGGCCGTTCAAGTTGTAACGCGGCTGATGCATGTGCAAAACCAAGGCAAAATGTAAAGGTTGCTTTTCCATTCTACTGGCACCCAAACTCAATTGCGAGTTGGAAGATAAAGTTATTATGGTAGATGCCCACTATCTGAGGGTCGAGGTGCTTTCTGTGTCTGAATTCTCGAAAGATGAGATTGTTGTATTAAAAAAGATTAACGTGTTAGGGAAAGCAACGCCTGACAGTCTTGCGCGGGGACTGGGTTCACCGTACACGGCTCAGGACCTTTCTGCCTACCTGAAATTGTTGGAACAGAAAATGCTTCTGAACAAGACGCAAGAAGATCCCTCAGCTTACAAACTGACTCCATTCGGACTTATAGCGATAGGAGTGCTGCCCGAAAGTGCAAAGAAGGTTTACTCGGCACTGCCTCAGGAAAAATGCTTCCACTTCTACACGGGAGTCGGACCGGACAAGTTCACGAAAATGTCGGCTTGCAGCCTTTCAGATTTCAAGGAAAAGGCAAACAGGGTTGACCCTAAATCGTTGGAATTTCACGTTCAGAGAGGCGACATTGCAAAATGGTGCAAGGACGTTCTGGGTGATGCAGAGCTGGCCAAAGAGTTTGAGCGCTTAAGAACATCAAACCTCCACGGTGAAGTGCTCAGGACCAGTATAACAGGGCTGGTAGACGCTCGCATCGAAAAACTGACTTACGGCAGAACCCGCATCTGATCTTGTAAATCCAGCCATGCCAGTGGCTCGCCAATGCGTATTCTGCTGCTTAGCTGGGAGTATCCGCCCAAACGCCTGGGAAACATCGCTGACCACGTGAGCACCCTGGCCCATGAGCTTGTCAGTCGAGGAAACGAGGTTGAACTCTTAGTTCTAGACGATTTGAAGCAAGGGGTCGAAGATGTTTCCGGCGTCCATGTCCACAGGGTTGCTAACCCCATCAAGACTCACCCGATGGCAAGCATACTCAGTTATGATGTTACAGCTTCGTTGCAGATGGAAGCTGAATCCTCAAACATCATTTATTTCTATAAACAACTGGGGAAACGTATTGATCTTGTCCATGTTCACGAGTGGCTTACGGCATATCCTGCCATCGTTCTCAAACACGCTTTTCACATCCCTTTCGTGATGACCTTTCATTCAATCGAAGGGCATAGGTGTCATGACCATTTCAGTGCTGCCAGCTTGGCAATCAAAGAGATTGAAGACATGGGGATATGGGAATCTAAAACGGTGATCGCCAACACTGACTGGCTGAAAAAGGAGTTATTAAGATATTATGGTGAAGGCCATAACGAGAAAATAAGGGTAATCTGGCCTATTGGCTCGAACTGGGTTGATGAAGTCATTTCTGTGTACAACAGGGCTGTAGCATGAGTGATGTGGATGCGAGTGCTTCATCTGTCATGGGAATTTCCTCCCCGAATAATAGGAGGCATAGCAGCACACGTCTTTGATCTATCTAGGGCACTCGCTCGCAGGGGCTTAGAAGTAAATGTTATGACATGCAACTTTCCTGGTGCGAAGAAGTTCGAGAATATCGACGGGGTTAACGTCAACAGGTTTGAAGCGTATGCCACTGGAGACTCTTTCTTGGGCTGGGCCCTTCGGATGCAGAAGAACATGGAGATCAGCAGTAGCGACCTGATCACCGGAACTGGAGGATTTGACATAATCCATGCGCACGATTGGCTTTCCGGCGTCGCCGGCATCGGACTAAAGTACCTGTACAGGAAACCCTTGATTACGACGATGCACAGCACAGAATATGGTAGAAGGACTGGAATTCACAATGATCTTCAAGCTTCGATTCATGAAATTGAGGGCTGGATCACCTCTGAATCTTGGCGGGTGATCACCTGTTCCTATTACATGCGCAGCCACGTCGCTTGGTGTTTTCACTTGCCAGAAGGCAAAATATGCGTTATACCCAACGGGGTAGACGTTACAAAATTCAGCTTTACCTTCAATTATTGGGATGTCAGGAATCGATTTGCGCAAGGATCCGAGAAGGTCTTGCTGTTCGTAGGGAGACTCGTTCCAGAAAAGGGCTTGGACACTCTCATCAACGCGTTACCTATGATCCTTGCTGGAGGTGTGAATGTCAAACTAGTCGTGGTTGGAGAGGGACCTCAAAAAGAAATGTATCAGGGGATGGCCAGCGATTACGGTCTGCGCGAAAAAGTATTGTTTGCAGGATACATTGACGATTGGACTTTGAGAGCCCTGTACCGCGTGGCAGATGTGACTGTGGTTCCATCGAAATTCGAGCCTTTCGGCATAGTGGCGCTGGAAGCCATGGCTGCTCATTGTCCCCTGGTGACGACTTCTACCGGTGGACTGAGTGAAATCGTAGATGACGGCGGCACAGGCTTGAAGGTTCCAATAGATGATCCTCCTGCCTTGGCAAGGGCAATTCTCAGGATTGTGAGGGACGTTGGGTTCAGAAACTATGTAGTTGAGAACGCCTATCAGAAGTGCTTGTGGAACTACAACTGGGACAAGATCGCGGAATGGACAAGTGGTGTTTACGCTGCAGTTCTGAACGAGTACACTAACGGCGCGTGGAAACCATCTGGCTGAACGTACAACGCGTCAGGTCTCCCTCAACATTTCTCTTCCATTTTTTGATATGCGAACTTTATCATTCTTTCTCCTTGGTCGAACCAGAAGCTGCTGTTCCAGTACACGTAGCAACTAGTCTCAGCCATGAGAAGTGCTTTCAGCGCCTCCTCGCTTCTTGAGGCTTTTGCTTGCGGGTCATGAAATCTGCTACTTAGCTCTTCTATCTTCCTCTTCATCTCCAACTGTTTGTCTCCACCGTCCCAGTGTGAATGGCTCCCTAACCATGAGCCTCCAATGCCTTGCAGCTCGATCTCATTGTCCGGAGGATATTCTTTGAGGTACTGAGTAATGGTCATTGAGGAAACTTCGCTGTTCAGTTTTTCATTGAAGAATGGAATGAACGTGTCGGAAAAGAAATGGTTCATCATGACGTTTCCGTTCTCGCCGTCAGATGCTGGAACGATTAGCGCGGGACACTTTCTACCGGATTTTTCTGAAATGCGTGCGGCTTCGAGGCATTTGTTGTATACTCCGTTTGCATCGCATCCTGCCTGTTGATCAATAAAATTGTACTTCGGCCTGAAAATCACGGTCATCTCTCCGTCCTCGGTCCTAAGAACGTGGGGCTGGCAGAAGGTCTCAACGTGTTTTTCGTATGACAAGGTTCTCTCAGCCTTCACAGCTTCGATTGGCAGGATCAGCCAGTCATACCCCCTGCTTTTCAACAACTTCACTAGTCTACTCAGTCCTTCAGCAGCTGGAACACCCATCTCCGGTAGCCAGAATCCTTTGACCCTCTTGATCGGTTCGGGACCAAAAAGCGAACAGAATGTCTTTCTCCAGAAATCGATCTGGTGTTCCCAGTCTTCTTCTGGAGTGACGGGGAAATAACAGTGAGCGTACGCTGTTCCCGAAAACTCCATAGAACTAGGAAATTCATGAAGGACCTGCGTCCAAAGCTCGATTATGTCTCCTATTACGTTGCCATCCACGTCCATTTGAGAATAGAGCTTCTTCGTTTTCTCGAGATTTTCAAGGAGAACCCCGGAGAAATCGACTGCAACCCTCGGATGTTTTCCTTCGTCCTCAAGATTTCTGACCCAGAAAGCAGGGTTTCTGTACGCCAATGCCATGAGTCTCCCATCCCACTGATCCCTCGAGTCATCAGACCTGAACATTTTTTCCAGATTGCCTATAATCTCATTATCCTCAGCGAACACCATCGGCTGATGCATGTGCAACCAGGGCAGGTATACGGCCTTCATATCTAAGCCCAGCTAAGTTAAGAATCCAAAATATAATGCTTTAGAAACAAATCCAGCAAACTCTGCATCAGAAACAGAAAAAGAAGGAATGTGCGGAAGTAGTCACGAATAGAAGTGGAGATAGTCAATGTTGTTGCGATGGCCGCTCTCAATCAAAGCGCGCGCGGAACATGGTGCACTATATGAAAAATTCATCTGATGAAGGCCTGAATCTGGGTTTCGCTGTAAAGAATTCTTCACAAAAGCGCGCGCGATTTTCTCAGTTGTCCTTGCCATTGCCTTGCTAACAACCAGCGCGCGCGACATTCGGGAAATTTTAGGAGGATTCATTTTGTGCTGTTTTCAATCCGTGATTTTGAATCCGTACGAGGTTTTATGCTTCCTTTCAATACGTAAATAACCCAAGGGGCAATCTTTGTTTCATTGATCCATTCATACGGCTCATCCTCTTTGGCTAACGGTTTGTAAGTCTCGACTAATTCTAGTCCAGCCCTCTTGAAAGTCTCTTGGTAATATTCATCGGTCCAAACAATATCTTCTACGGGCCTCTTGTCCTCTATGTCTTTTTGAATTATCCTCACTTTGTCTCCGCTTCTAGCACGTCTATTCTCAGGGTAGTCCTTGGTAGAAAATGATGTCCATTCATGGACGTATATTTCTGGTGAAGAGACTACGTTTACTAACCTTCCTTCGTTGTTCAGTAGCCTTCTGATTTCTGTGAAATTCTTGACTTTCTTTTCTATCGTTGGTATATTGTCAAACGTGAATACGGAGAGTGCAAGATCGTAGGCGTTATTTTTGAACTGGCTGAAGTCGCCTTCTTCAATGAGACGATAATCTCCTTTGGGATCTATTTCTCTTGCCTTTTTTATCATGTCCTGTGATATGTCTACGCCGACGGCACTGAACCCGAGTTTTTGCAGAAACCTTGTGGAACGTCCCGCGCCGCACCCGAAGTCTATCGCCTTTCTTGCCTTAACGTGTTTAAATATGATTTCAGGTAAATCCCTGTATGCCAAGTAATACGTGCCGGGAAACTCCAGTTTGGCGTAGGCTTCTGCACGCTTAGGATCCTCGTAAGAATTGGAGAATTCCATGATTCTATTCTTTTTTCTCGCTATTTATTCCTTCATGCTTGAATGCCAGCCAGTCAGAGCACGGCGCGTTTTCCTTTTTGTGCTATTTTCAGTGCTGATAAGCTAGCGCGCGATCCAACAGCACCATGGCCCACGGAATCTGCAGAACGCTTGAAAGCATTTGCTTCTGCGAACAGTTAATCTTAAACGTTGCAGTATGAAACAATAACTGCATTACTTAAGGTGAACGAACATGGTGAAAGTAGATGGATACGAAGTGCCTGAAGGATTATACTACACAAAAGAGTTCGAATGGCTAAAAATCGAGGGCGACAAAGTCAGGGTGGGCGTAACAGACTACGCTCAGAAACAATTGCGAGAAATCGTCTACGCGGAACTACCCGCTCCGGGAGGAACAATAAAACAGAATGACCCCTACGGCACGGTGGAATCTGTCAAAGCCGTATCAGACCTCGTAGCACCGATAAGCGGAACCATAGAGCAGGTGAACGCAGAAGTCCAGTCAAAACCCGAGCTGCTGAACGAAGACCCCTACAACAAGGGATGGCTGCTGATCGTGAAGCCTTCAAACCTCCAAGCAGAACTTCCCAATCTTATGGACTTCAACAAAGCAGTTGAATGGCACAAAGCTCTTAAAAAGTGAAGGAAGAGCAAATGCCTAAACGCATAGTAATCATCGGCGCACACGCAGCTGGTGTTGATGCAGCCTCTGCAGCCAGAAAGACGGATCGCACTGCAGAGATCACGCTTTTGACTGAAGAAAAATATCCAGGCTACTCGCGTTGCGGTCTTCCTTTCGTAATTGGCGGTCAGATACCAAACTTTAAAGATCTAATCGTTTTTCCGCAAGGCTTCTTCCAGATGATGAAGCTGGACCTCAGAACCGAAACCAAGGCTACAGCTTTAAGCACTCAGAACAAAACAGTCGAAACCATGGACAAGAACGGCAAAGCCGAAACCGTACCGTACGACAGCCTCATCATATCCACGGGAGCAACCTCTTTCATACCGCCCATAAAGGGGAAAGAAAAACAGGGCATATGTTCACTTCGAACACTTGACGACGGCGAAAGAATAGCCAACGCAGTCAAGAACGGGGCAAAAACCGCGATAATCATGGGAGCCGGCCTGATAGGCCTTGAAACAGGCATCGCCCTCCACGAGAAAGGGTTGAAAGTAACAGTTGTCGAGATGTTGCCCCAAGTCCTACCGCAGGCCCTTGATGTTGAAATGGCAAAAATGATCCAGGAAAAGCTTGAACAAAAAGGAATAACCATCCTAACAGGTAAGACGGTGGAAGAATTTGTTGGAACCGACACCGTGACGGGCATCCTTGCTGGAGGCGAACAGATCAACGCAGACCTGTTCGTGAGCGCGTTCGGAGTGAGAGCAAACACTCAACTCGCCGCTAACGCTGGAATAACCTTGGGAGAGACAAAAGCCATAAAGACCAACGCGCGGATGGAAACAAGTGCCAAAGACGTTTACGCAATAGGTGACTGCGCAGAAACGATAAACATAGCAACTCAGAGACCGTGCCTACCGCAGCTGGGCACAGTGGCCGTGAGACAGGGAAAAGTTGCGGGAACCAATGCAGCAGGCGGTTACTCGCTCTTCACAGGAGCACTAGGCTCCGCCGTTTCAAGATTGTTTGACACCGATTGCGGCTGGACGGGGCTTACTGAGGTTGCAGCCCAGAGGGCCAGACTTGAAACCGTAGCGGGTACGATTACTTCAAAGACGAGAGCTGATTATTATCCGGGGGCTCTGCCAATAAAAGTCAAGCTCGTGGTCGAGAAGGAGTCTCAGCGGATAATTGGGGCTCAAATAATCGGCGGAGAAGAAGTGACTCAGAGGATCAACGCTATATCGTTGGCCATACAGAGACAAATGACTGCGAGAGATCTTGTGAAGGCAGACACTGCTTATGCGCCTCCGCTTTGCGAGACTTGGGAACCGATAGTCTTGGCGGCTGAAATGGTTCTGATGAAGCTCCGCTGAGAACCACCCATTTCTTAATAAAAAAAAGCGGCTATGTAAAGCCTTGGATTGATGGAGTTCGTGTTAAGCATTTGCGCGACTCGGGCAAATTGAAAAGCGCGTGCTATCTGCCCAATGCTTTACGGCTCTCAGGTCGGAAACTTAATTAGGAGCACGCCTAAACAAAAACACGCAATTATGGTGATAAAAATGACGGTAAAAGTAGCTATAAACGGTTTCGGAAGAATCGGGCGCCTCCTTTACAGAGCAGCTCTAGAAAGAAAAGCTGATATCGACTTCGTGGCTGTCAACGACATAACCGACGCAAAAACACTTGCGCACTTGCTGAAATACGACTCAGTTCACGGAAGATTCAATGGGGACGTACAGGCAAAAGGCAATGATCTTGTAGTGAATGGAAAACTGTTGAAGGTTCTTGCGCAGAAAGATCCGGCGCAGCTTCCTTGGAAAGACTTGGGCGTCTACTTGGCTGTGGAATCCACGGGATTTTTCACGGACAGGGAAGGTGCGTCAAAGCACCTTACGGCAGGTGCTAAGAAGGTTTTGATTTCGGCGCCGGCAACTAACCCTGATGTTACGATGGTCATTGGCGTGAACGATAAGTCGTACGATCACAAGAAACACAATTTGATTTCAAACGCTTCGTGCACAACGAACTGTGTCGGCCCTGTCACGAAAGTGCTGCATGATAACTTCGGGGTTGAAAGAGCGTTCATGATGACGGCCCACGCGTACACAAACGACCAGAGACTACAAGATCTCGTGCATAAGGATCTGAGACGTGCCAGAGCTGCAGCGGTGAACATCATTCCCACATCGACAGGGGCCGCTCGTGCAATCGGCGAGATCATGCCCGAACTCAAAGGCAAAATAGACGGAGTAGCCCTCCGGGTGCCTGTCCCAGACGTCTCAATCGTGGACTTGACAGCATCGCTGAAGAAAGAAGCAACCAAAGAAACAGTGAACGCCGCATTCAAGACAGCTGCAGCAGGTCCTCTGAAAGGCATTCTGGAATACACGGAAGACCCAATAGTCTCATCAGACGTGCTCCACAGCACATACTCGGCAGTGTTCGACGCACAGTCAACAATGGTCATCGATAAGAACTTCGTCAAGGTGCTCGCATGGTACGACAACGAATGGGGCTTCTCATGTCGCATGGTCGACCAGATAGGAATGATCGCAAAGAAGGAAGGCCTCTAACCCGAACATAAAGAGTGAAACCAAAAAACACTCATCGCCATTTTTCTGTATTGTTAGGAGTAGGATAACATGCCGAAGTTCCTTACGCTGGATGATGTGAAAGTCAAGGACAAGGTCGTGCTGGTAAGAGTTGACTTCAACTCGGCAATTGACCCGAAAACCCACAAGATCTTGGAAGACGCGAGAATTCGCGCCCACGCTGAAACGACGATAAAAGAGCTTTCTGAGAAGGGTGCAAAAGTCGTTATCCTGGCGCATCAGGGACGCAAGGGAGACCCAGACTTTATCCCCTTGAAGCAACACGCTGAACTCCTGGGCAAAATCCTGAAGAAACCAGTCAGGTATGTTGACGATCTTTACGGAGAAAAAGCCAAGAACGCAATTAACAGCTTGAAGAGCGGTGAAATCCTCGTCCTGGAGAACGTGAGGACGTTTGCGGGTGAAACCAAGGACGGGACTCCGGAAGAACATGCCAAAACAGAGCTTGTTAAGAACCTTGCTCCGTTGGCGGATGTTTTCGTGAACGATGCTTTCGCAGCCGCGCACAGGGCACACGTGTCAATGGTAGGCTTTACGGCGGTGTTGCCGAGTGTTGCGGGACGTATAATGGAGCGGGAACTGAAGTCGCTAGGCAAGGTGTTGGAAAACCCGGAGAAACCATGCATATTCATACTTGGAGGCGCCAAGGCAGACGACTCCCTTGAAATATCAAAATACGTGCTGGACAAGGAAATAGCGAACTACGTGCTCACAGGAGGAGTCGTAGGTCAAGTGTTCTTGGCGGCAAAAGGCGTGGACCTGGGCAAACCAAACATGGACTACCTTGAGAAGAAAGAGCTCATGAGTTTCTTGCCCGGCATAAAGGCACTCATCCAAAAGTATCCAGACAGGATCAAGACTCCGTTGGACATGGCCGTTGAAGTGAAGGGCAAAAGGAAAGAGATATCCGTCGACGAACTGCCGACAGAATACCCAACATATGACATCGGAGCAAAAACAGTTGACGACTACGCCAAGATCATAAGAAAAGCGAAATCAATCGTCATCAGCGGGCCAATGGGAGTCTATGAAAACAAGGAATTCAGCTTTGGAACAAAGAAAATCCTTGAAGAAATTGCGAATTCAAAGGCATTCTCTCTGGCTGGAGGAGGACACACGATATCAGCTATAGAAGAATTCGGATTGACAAAGAAAATCTCATACATCAGCACAGCCGGCGGAGCATTGATAGAGTTTCTGATGGGCAAAAAGCTTCCAGGCGTCGTCGCACTGGAAAAAGCCGCGGCCAGAACAGCTTGACGTCACGTACCGTTTCCAACTAGCGGGCAGTGCTCCAAAGCCCAATCTTCGAGGATTACGCCGAAAATACCGACCAGTATCGGAGCTCCGATGAGATTCTCAACCGAAACAAACTGCAAAAGAACCCTCCGCGCGCGCTAAAGACTGCGTGGCGCTCTAGCTGTCTTCCAAGAATCCTGTTAGGAACACGGCGTATTCGCAGGGGTGCTCGTTCTTCAGTAGAGACTTGATGATTTTTATTTTGGCTTTCTTTCCGTGTGAAACTCTGGAGATGATGTAGTCCAAGGTTTTCTTTCGGACACTGCAGAGCCATGTTTTCTGGCCTGACTTGACGAGTGTGTAGTAGGGGCATGTTTTGTACTTGAGTGTGAAGCCTCCTTCAAAGTATTCAACTTCGACCTCAACGTCGAGTTCCCTGTACATATCGATTATCCTATCGCCAACTTCTCTAATTGTCCATGGATAGTCTTCGGGGAAGGTTTCATCAATGGGTTCCTTTATCATTTCGAAAGCTTCATCAGCACAGCTTGCCGACATTTCATCTATCAAGGCCTTCATCATTTTTTTGCGAGGTACGGATTCAAGAACCGGTTTTTCCAGCTGCTTAAGCTTGAAGCTTAGAAGGTTTTGGAAGACCGTTGTGGAGATGTCGTAGCCGAGCTCCTTGAACATGGACTCGATGAGTGCGCGTTGACTGTTCATTGCGAGCAGGTCGATCTTCTTGAAGATTATCGTGAAATGTTCGCTGTCGACAAATCGGATTTCTGCTTCAGGCTGGGCGAACGCTGCGTTCTTGGAGATGTAGGTTTGTGCCAGTTTTCTCATTTTTTCCGTGTCGTCTCTTGCCATCATCCGTATAGCATTTGCTACGCGAACACCCATCGTGTGGTAAATCTCGTTGAATTTCTCCTTGTTGCTGTCGTACACCTTGGAAGCGAACGAGTTGAAGAGTTCGCGCGGGACTGGGATGGCGTCCAGGAACTGCTTGCCGATTGTTTGATACAGGCTGACCTCGACTATCTGGTCCATTAGGCTGGAGTCTCCTGAGCCCACGTACTGTATCGAGATGTTGGCCGTGGTTTGTTCTGCTGAAAATTTGACCAGTTTCCAGCCTCGGGTTGCGAGGAGAACGGAGAGCATGACGACGGAGAGTTTCGTCACCGATGGGGTGGTGGATTGAAACGAGACCTCCAGGGTGTTGTCAGTCTCTTGCAGTATCTTTGCTTGCTTGAACCAATTCATATTAATGAAGCCGAACAACAGACTTTTCACGAATTCTTTTGGTTCTTTCGGGAGTTCTCCCAAGTCTGTGGCGACTCTGACGTCTTCAAGGAATGCGCCGAAATCGGATATTGGTTCCTCAAGGTGTTTTTCAGCCCAGTTCATGAAAGCAGGTCCGACCAGCATAAGCGTGTTTCTGAAAAGCCCTGGAGTGGAGTTAAGCAGCCGCTTTTCGATTTGTTCGCTCAGGGATTCTCTGAAGTCTCTCTTCTTAATGAGGTAAAGGTCTTCTCTGGTCATTTTGATCACGATGTCTTCTCCCATGACCCGCATGTCGAATGGAATTTGCAAGCCTTCAAGGACGGTTGCTATCTGGAAGGCGGCGACCTCTGGCAGCCGCTTGAAAACTCTTGTTCTCAAGATTATGGTGTTGTCTAATTCATTGAATGATGCAATGTCGATGAGTCTGGTGAGATTCTTTATCTCTTCCAGAATAATCATGAATTCTTTGAAGCTTGAGGGCTTTCGCCAAGCAACAGAGCCTTTCAGGATTTCGACAGTGTTCTTTGCTTCTGCTTTCTGCCCAGCGACGAAGTCTTTCATCGTCTTGTTGCCGATTGCTACTTCCAAAAGACTGTCGATGGTACGCTTGTCAATAGACATGAGGTCCAGCGCTTCTCTGAGATTTGTCTGCTCTTTCATCTTTGTCCTCACTGCACAATCGTCGCAGGAACCGACTTTTTCCACTCTTAGCAGCGTCTCTATCGCTTGTTCAAGAACGTGGCTTTTGGTACCGTAAGTCTTTGCCAGTTCTTCGAGCATTTCGTCTGTCTTTCTTGTTATCGTGGTGTGGAGATGAACCGACATTCTCTCACAGTTCTATGCTCTGCGCTTGTCTCTTTTAAGTCATGTTCAACAAGAAGCAGGATATGTACATAGGAACCAAAAAAAGAAACAGGGGAATGAGGTTATTTGACTGCGACGTTATGTGCCTCGGCGACTGGAACAAAGGTTTTCCGATTGCGGAATGACATTGCATCGGCAAGTCTCTTCACAGCGTTCATGTAGGCTGCTATTCGCATGTTCACCTTGTACTGTTCGGACACTGCGAAAACATCTTTGAACGCGTTGACTATCGTGTTCTCCAGCTTGCTCCGCACTTCCTCCTCGGTCCAATAATAGTTCATTTGGTTCTGTACTTGTTCAAAGTAGCTGACTATGACGCCGCCTGAGTTGGCTAAGATGTCAGGGATGACGAACACTCCGTTTCTGTGCAGTGTTTCGTCCGCGTCTGGCGTGGTTGGTCCGTTTGCGCCTTCAGCCACGATTTTCGCCTTGATTTTGCCTGCATTTGCCATGGTTATCTGGTTTTCCATGGCTGATGGGACAAGGATGTCACATTCCAACTCCAGCAATTCTTTGTTCGAAAGCGCTCTGCAATTCTTGTAGCCTGTAACGGAGCCCGTCTTGTTCTTGTGCTCTAGGACTTTTGCGGGGTTTAACCCATCAGGATCAAGTATCGCACCTCTGGAGTCTGAGACTGCAACTATCTTGCAACCGAGTTCACGGAGCAGCTTGGCTGAGTGAAAGCCCACGTTCCCGAATCCTTGAACCGCAACTGTTGCCCCTTGAAGCTCTATGCCTAAGTGCTTTGCCGCCTCGATTATGGTGTACATCACGCCTCGAGATGTTGCTTCGTTTCTTCCGAGTGAACCTCCTACGTCCACTGGCTTTCCCGTCACGACTCCGAAGGCGTTGTATCCCACTATCTGGCTGTATTCGTCCATTATCCATGCCATTGTTTGAGAGTCCGTGTAAACATCAGGTGCGGGTACGTCTGAGCGTGGTCCTATGAATCTAGCCAATGCCCGTGTGTAGCCTCGGGTTAATCTTTCCAGTTCTCCGGGGGACATTTCTTTTGGGTTGCAACGTATTCCACCTTTGCCGCCCCCAAGAGGAAGCCCTGTTACGGCGGTTTTCAGCGTCATCCATGCGGCCAGCGCGATGACATCGTCCAACGTCAGGTCGGGGTGATATCTTGTACCGCCTTTTGTCGGACCTAAGACATCGTTGTATTGTACACGATAGCCCGTGAAGACTCTTATGCTTCCGTCGTCCATCGTGGTTGGAACATTAACGATGATGGTTCGCATGGGGCGCTTTAGGACTTCATGCACTCCTGGGTCTAGCTTCAACTTCTCTCCGGCGATTTGCAGGAGCTTGAGGACGGCTTCGTAAGGGTTTGGCGTTGCAACAACCGGGGCCAGCGTTTCCAGCTTGACCGACAGTGCCGTTTGCGTTTTCTCCATAAGGTTTCTGTAGCTCTCCCTAGCATACTCGCCGTTGCCCTCTGTGGTTCCGAAGAACCATTTGTAGGTCTCTATGATTGATTCTGTTCTGGTCGCGGCAAAGGCGCTTTCGGGGCTCATCTTGGGGTTTGCTGAGAAGTAGTCGGTCAAGACGCGTATCATGTTTATTTCTTCTTTGGACAGACCGTACCACTTCTTCAAGGGATATGGTGCCTCAACGTGTATGTATTCTGCCTCGTTGATCTTCCTCTCAACCTCCTCAAAGACCTTCCAAGCGTCTTCTACAGGGACACCGAAGTTCTCTGAGTATGTCGTCATCAGTGCATAGTGGGCCGTTGTGTAGCTCTCGATTTTTGCTGCTAGCTCTGGTTTTTCAGCGAAGAAGTCAGCCATTAGCTTTATCATTCCGAGTTCTCGGCCTGAAAGCTCTACTGAAGTCAACATTCTTTTCATGCCTCCATTCTGTAGAATACACCAAGGCAATGTTCAAATATACAAGGGTTATGTGCATAGTGTACACACATGAACACCGCGGAACATACCTAAACATTATTATCGGTGAATATTCAAAGCAAAGGCTGGGAATGACGGTTAAAAATGGAAAACACTGGCACGTTCTCCACAGGCATCAAAACTCTAGACAAGCTCTTGGACGGGGGCCTCTACATCGGCGAGAACGTTGTGTTTGAGGTAGAATCGGGAACGTTTGCAAGAGAATTCCTCTACACCTTCATGAAGCAAGGAGTCGTGGACAAGAACCAAATCATATACCTTGACTTCATGTATCCTCCTCAAGCCCTCATGCTCCAATTGACTCCTCTCGTCAAAACGTTCCCACCGGGCTGGGAGGACAGATTCCTTGTGTTGGACTGCTTTTCTGAATCTTCAGGTCAGGGTGAATTGATATTCAATGATTTCTACGATACGGCGCCCTCTTGGATGCGAAAAGTTCCAACCTCAAAAGATCCAGAACAATTCCACAAATTCTTCGGTAGAATCGAAAGAGAATTCGTAACACCCAGTGCAAGGCTCGTTTTCAACAGTTTATCGATGATGCAACACATTTGGGGAAGTGACGCGGTTAAAGGATTCTTTGGGCACGTCTGCCCAGCACTGTACGCATACAAGACGTTAGCCTATTGGACGATAGTTAGAGATGCACACCCCAAAGAGTTCTGTGCAATAATCGAGCACATAACGCAGGTTGTTGTGAACTTATCGAGGGAAGGCGGAAAAAGATTCGTAGAAGTCAAAAAAGCTGGGTGGCGGTACAACCCACAGAGCTATCAACGTTACGAGTACTCGGTTCAAGGGTTTGACATCAAGATCTTCCCGAAAACGCGCTCCGAAACCGATAACGCAGTTGCCAAGCGCGCACGCTAAATAGCTTTGACCAATGATTAGCTGACTAATTGTTTCACCAGTTCCGCGAAGAATTGACCAATTCGTCTCTTTCCTTGTGCAAAATCAATTATGCCCGTAATCATAGTAACCGGTGTCTCTGCTGCAACTGAAACTCTCGTCGTGTTCTCATTTACAGGCATCACGTTGATTAGAAGTATTGAACTAAATGACCAGGGGCCTGCCTTCGTCTTTGCCTTAACACGATGCGCTGCTTCATCAATCTGCTCAGTACTCCATTCCAGACTGGTAAGCACCTTTTGAATACCAATCCAAACCTTGCTCAAGGAGTAATCTATCTCCACCGTCTCTTCCTCTTTCCGTAAATATGCCATGCTCTCAACGGAATCCATTGGACGACCGTATTTATTTAAAGATTCGCGCGCGCAGGGTCCCTGTGAGAACTCAAGAAAAAACCGCAAGCGGAAACGAGTGTAGTCCTCCTTTAGTATGAAAGTTATTTAAGTGAAAAAGTACATCAATCGATATCGCGGCGTGACGTTGTGGCTTCAAACAGACAGACTCAAACAGTTGTTGGTCATGTTGGAATCGAAGTTTCCAATCTGAGCCGTTCCAAAAAGTTTTACAAGACCTTGCTAGGAGGACTAGGTTTCGCTATAATGATGGACACTGAAGATGGAGCAGGGTTCTCCAATCAAAACTTTCAGATATGGCTAGGCGCGTCGCAGAAACCAAGAGTCAAACGTGACGCCCCAACCGGAGAAGAGTTCGTCGTAGCCGATCACCTGGCCATACTCGTTCCAGACAAAGAAACCGTTGATGCTGCTGAGAAAGCAATGAAGAAGAACGGGTTCAAAGCCCTATTCCCCTGCGACGAACATCCCCAATTCGAGCCAGGATACTACGCTGTGTCATTTTGCGACCCCGACAACTACGTAATCGAAATCTACACCAGACCAAAACCAAAACGATTCTAGCCAAACCCCAACCTCTAAACGACAAACCGTCCTCTTCCAAACGCGTCATCATTACAAATTCAGCCTCAAGCGCTCCGCGCACACTGATCGCACTGCAGCATCAACTAAGCGTAGCCCGCGCGGAACTGAAAGACCAGCAGGCCACGCCGACGCAGAGCCCAGCTTGGCTTCAACACTTCTCAGAAATGCGCGCCCATCTGCACGCCCACCTGCTTCAACCTTGTCACACGCACAGGAACATCACAACGGACGTGTGTAAAAAAACGTAGAGGATCAACAAAGAAATGTTACAATCCACATTACATCTGACATTACAAATAAACCGAACTTATCAGCTCTGAACGGCGTTCCAGGCCTGTTTTCTTCATGGTTTGTTACAATCCACATTACTTCTGACATTACAAACAAAAATAGGGGGGGTCAAAAACACATCATCGCGATCTTGTAATCCAACATGATGTTAGACCTAAGCAAAAAAGGCGGGGGGCTTTCCCGTGCTTCTCTTGAAGGACAGCATCACACTCTCAGACTGCCCTGCGTTAGCTAATTGTTTAAATTCTCACAGAAGAATAAGTAGAAAAGCGCGAAGGCTTGGATGCAATGTCGTACGTTTTCAACATTCCGTTCCGAGACAATCAGAAGCTGAAGCATGTCATTGAAGAAGTCAAGAAGGACGCGAAACTGCAGACTCTGTGGAGATGCGCAAACGTGATGGCCATCGACCGCATGGGCTACACGGATCACGGGCCCACCCACGTTAAAATCGTCTCCAACATTGCACTCAAAATCCTCAGAATCCTGGTTGACAAAAAAGTCGTGCCCAGCATCGTCAAGAACTACAACATGAAAAACGACGACGCCGAAGTAGTCGTCGTACTAGGCTCAATATTCCACGATCTGGGCATGACCGTCATAAGAGAAGGACACGCATTCTACGGCGCACTCATAGCCTCACAGCTCATCGAAAAATACCTCCAATCAGTCTACTCTGAGGAGGAACGCACCATCATCCTGTCCGAAGTCATGCACTGCATAGTCTCCCATGAAGACCCAATCAAACCCCTAACCGTGGAAGCAGGCATCGTACGCATCTCCGACGCTCTGGATATGGAAGAGGGAAGAGCCCGCATCCCGTTCCAAGCAGGAAAAATCGACATCCACTCCGTCTCTGCACTGGCAATCGAAAAAGTAAGCATCCAAGAAGGCGAACCGAAACCCGTGACAATAAGAATAACAATGTCAAACTCTGCAGGAGTCTTCCAAATAGACGAACTCCTCAAACCCAGAATCGAAAACTCCGGACTCCAAACCTACATCCACGTCATCGCCGAAATAACCGGAGAAAGAGAGAGAAAGATAATAGACAAATTCGAAATATGACTCCCACCCCCAGCGTCAAACCACACCCGCTCCTCCAACAGCAAACAAGAAATAAACAAACAGCCCATAAAGGAACAGCAGAGGAAGGAACAGCAGAGGAAGGAACAGCAGAGGAAGGAACAGCAGAGGACAAAGGTTTGACAGACATTGTTCTTGTTTTCGAGGTCCATCAACCTCACAGAATAAAAAGAAGCTTCTTCTGGGAAAGCAAAATGTTCGAACGCGTTGACAAAAAAGAGTACTTTGACTACTACTTTGACAACGCAGTGAATAGACAGGTTTTTGAAAGGACAAGCAGAAAATGCTATTTCCCCTCGAACAGCATACTGCTCGAACTCATCGACAGGTACAAGGGAGAAAAGAAAAAGCCCAAATTCTCATTCAGTCTCTCAGGCGTTTTCTTGGAACAGTGCGAAATGTTCAACAAGGACCTTCTAGAAACATTCAAACAGCTCGCAGAATCTGGGCAAGTGGAGTTTCTGAGCCAAACCTACTATCACTCCTTGGCAAGCCTCTACCCTGAAAGAGAAGAATTCATCAAACAGGTAAAGATGCATCAGCGGGTAATGAGAGACCTGCTGGACTACACGTCAACGGTTTTCGAGAACACGGAACTGCTCTACAACAACGCCGTTGCAAGAACCGTTGAAAAGCTTGGTTACAAAGGAATTTTCACCGAAGGCGTGGAAAGAATACTTCATGGAAAGTCGCCGAACCACCTTTACTCACCGAAGGACTTGAAAAAAATCAAGATACTCTTACGAAACTACAAGCTGACAGACGACATAGGCTTCAGGTTCTCGGCAAGATGGTGGAACGAGTGGCCATTGACCGCGGACAAATACGCAAGCTGGCTGGCAGCAACGCCAGGTGACTGCATCAACATCTTCCCAGACTACGAAACCTTCGGAGAACACCACTGGCCCGAAACCGGCATCCACGACTTTCTGAGACACTTGCCGCCTGAGATTCTGAAGTGGTGGAACCTGCACATGGCCACGCCTTCCGAAGTGGCACAAAGGTACACGCCCGCCGGAGAGATCGACGTCCCAGAGCTCGGAGGAACAGTCTCCTGGGCTGACTTGGAGAGAGACGCGAGCTGCTGGCTTGGAAACACCATGCAATGGGCCTTCTACACGACTCTGAGACGGTTGGAACCACTAGTCAAGGAAACCGAAGACAAAGAATTCCTGAAAACATGGAGATACTTCCAGACGAGCGACCACCTCTACTACATGTTCACCGCAGGCGGTTCACCAGGCGAAGTTCACTCCTACTTCAGCCCATACAACACGCCCATGGACGCCTTCGTAACCGCGCAAGCGGCAATACTGGACTTTGAGAACAGAGTGAGACTCGCCGCGATAGTCGCAGACGAACCCTTCCTATTCTACACGGGCATAGGAGAAAAATACTTCACGGGAACAATGGCGTGGAGCCTAAAAGGCTTCACAAAAGCCATTCACAACGTGAGCACGAAATCCGTGGAATTTCACAACAACCGAGGAGACTTCGAACAATGGGCTCAGAAGTCACTTCACAACGCAGCATTGGCTGAACAACTGAAGAAAGAGAGGCTCTCGAAACTGACCGGCGAACCTCTCAGACAAGCAATAAACAAAGACGCGAACAAAGCATCAGTCAAACTGACAGCCGAAATGCGCTCCGCAACCAAGTACTTCTAACTCGGATACGCGTATGCCTTTATAAGAAAAACTCGCCAACAATATGCTTCAGGTATAATTGAGGTGATTGGATGAGTGAAGTGCTTCCGCTTCCAGAGAAGATTCTGCAAACGTTGCATAATCTCTGCGCGACATCGCCTGATCTGGCCAGACGAAGTGAAGAACTGTCGCAGGTCATGCAAGTTGACTTACACGAGTTGGAAAGAATTCTGGATGATTACAAGCGCCAAGGCTTTGCAGAAAGCTTCACGGACAATGAAGGGAAGAAGAGGTACTACCTCACAGGAAGCGGAATAATAAAGATCTGTGCAATCTTCACGTAGTGAAACCTCAATGCACGTCGTGATCTTCTCGTGGGAATACCCACCCAGGATCGTCGGGGAACTCGCAAACTACGTGAAAAAACTTGCCACAGAGCTTGTTAAGAACAACGAGAAAGCGTGGGTAGTCACCTATCACGACTTTCTGACTGGAGAGTATGAGGAGCCTGAGGGTGTCAAGACTTTCAGGGTGACGAACCCCGTTCACACTCACATCGGCGTCCTCACATGGGTTCTCACTTTGAACCAAGAAGTCGAAAGAGTCGCCGCAAACATCTACTACGCGTCAGATAAACAAGTTGACCTGATTGATGTGTATGACTGGCACTTCATACCCGCTGCTGTCACGTTGAAGAAGGCGCTGGCCATCCCATTCGTCTATTCCGTGGAGAGCGTGGAAGAACACCGTTCTCACGGTGCCAATTCACCGTTCAACATGTCGATAAAGAGCATCGAATGGCTTGGAACGTATGAAGCTGAAAAACTGCTCGTCAAGTCCGAATGGATGAGAGAAGAGATAATCAGGATATACAAAGCCCCAACAGCCAAGATCAAGGTGATCTCGCCCAAATCTGCGAACTGGATAAAAGACATCCTGGAGACCTACAGAAACTCGGGGGCATCAACATGAACAAAGAATTGCGCATCATGATGCTCACTTGGGAATTCCCACCCAGAATCATCGGAGGAATTTCCCCGCACATTTACAACCTTTCCAGAAACTTGGCAAAGTACGGCGTAAAAGTTTACGTGGTGACCTGCGATTTTCCCGGGGCTCCTCAGCATGAGACCATAGACGGTGTTGAGGTCTACCGCGTCGACTCGTACAAGAACCCCGCGCCGGACTTTGCAACGTGGATTTACCTCATGAACGTAAACATGCAGAAAGAGGCCGCCGCGCTTGTCCGTAGCCTCGGCGGAAACATAGACATATTCCACGCTCACGATTGGCTTGTTGCGACGGCCGGAATCGGGTTGAAGCACGTTTTCAGAAAACCGTTCTTTGCCACGATGCACTCCACAGAAATCGGCCGCAGAAACGGCATCCACACTGATTATGAAAGGATGATACATGAAACGGAGGCGTGGCTAACCTACGAAGCCTGGAAGGTCATATGCTGCAGCGACTACATGATATCCCACGTACGATGGGCCTTCGGACTTCCACCTGACAAACTGGTCATGGTGCCAAACGGCGTCAACTTCAAAGCCTACGCGAGAAAAGAAAATGAAGATATGAGCCAATTCAGAAACAGATTCGCTTTGCCGCAGGAAAAAATCGTGCTTTTCGTGGGAAGACTAGTGCATGAAAAGGGAGCCCATGTGCTCGTGAGCGCAGTTCCAAAAGTGCTGGACAAAATAGACGCAAAGTTCGTCTTCGTCGGGAACGGATACATGAGAGACCAGCTCTCAGACCTCGCTGAACAGATGGGAATAGCCCACAAAGTCATGTTCACTGGCTTCGTGGATGACGAAACCCTGCGAAACCTGCAGAAGTGTGCCGACGTCTCCGTCGTGCCCTCCCTTTTCGAACCCTTCGGGATAGTAGCCCTCGAAGCCATGGCTGCAGGAAGCCCAGTCGTAGTCTCAGACGCCGGCGGCCTGTCAGAAATAGTCAACCATGAAGTAGACGGAGTCAAAGTGTACAGCGGCAACCCCGATTCACTAGCCTGGGGAATAACAAAGGTGCTGACAGACGAAGGCTTTGCAAACCGCTTGAGAGCTAACGCGCACAGAAAAGTTCAACAGAAATACAACTGGGGCATGATAGCACAACAAACGAAAAACGTGTACGAAGCGGTGCTAAGCGAGTATTCAAAGAGCTTCTGGGCACAGAAAAGTTGAAAGAAAGCGTCACAACGAAAACTAGGGGTACGTCAGCTTAATGGCCTTGTGTCCGCAAGCGTCGGCGCACTTCATGCAGTAAATGCACTCCGGATGGCTGAATTTTTCCCAAGGCAAGTCCAGTATGGGAACACGCGTAGGACAGACCTGAACACAGAGGCCGCATCCACTTTTCTCGCATTTGGTAGGTTCTCTCCTCAAGCCAATGAAGCTGAAGTTGTTCATGATAGCCATGATGGCCCCGTGAGGGCAGAAGTACCTGCACCAGCTTCGAGGCACGTAGGCAACGAAGGCCAGAACCAAAACCATGATTACAAGTTGAGCCCAGAAAAGCGCGGACAAGCTCGAAATGCTGCCTAATACGTCTACGCCTTGGCTTGAAAACACGTTAACAGAAAAATTGTGCACCATCGTCGGCAAGGTTGCGAACAAGGTTTCCGATGGACTCACGGCCGTGAAAGGCGCGTTGGCAAAGATGCCGAGAGCACTCTGATATCCCGCACTGATACCCACAATCTCTGAGGCTGAAAAAGTAACGACGATGAATAGCGTAATTGCCAGAACAAAATACTTCACGTACACCATGGTTTCATGGGTTCTCAATGACAAATCCGTCTGCTTACGTCCGAAAAAACCGACTATGTCTTGGATGAAACCGAAGGGACAGACCCATCCGCACATCGATTTGCCAATAAGTATGCCCACGATCAGGAAAGAAGCTATTCCGACCCAGGGAAAAAGGATGCCGGCGTTCCATCCAGTAAACATTAACTGAATGGCTGTGAAAGCGTCGCCCGCGCTGTTCATCTTCAGCCCCCACGTCCAAAGAACAGGAAACAACAGTGGTAGCGCACCGAGACTGAAAACTATTGAACTGAATAAGATGAAAGACAGAAACTGGACTACTCTGCGTGGCGTGTTGTACTTGAGCAGTCTCTGTCTCAGTGTCTGTGCGCTCAAACGTTTCGCCTTCTCCATGCTCTAATGAGGGACTGAGTTATTTATTTTCCTATGACTTTAACATTTTCTACCAGGATCCATGGTGCGACGAGATTGCCCGATTTTCCTCTCGTTGTTAGCCAAGCCGGAAACATTCGCTAACAAGTGAAAGATGTCTCCGGCCAGCATCGCTCCCTTAACGGGATAGGCAATCTCGCCATTCTTGATGTTCCAGCTGGGAGTTGCAACGACACTGAATTCTCCGTTCGCTGGATTACTTGTATGCGCGCGCTGCCAATCAAGTATGTTGAAACACCTTTTGCATCATAGCCCGGCAAAGTCGCTCCCCTTTTTCACTTGTAATGTCAGATGTAATGTGTATTGTTACAAACCATGAAGAAAAACAGGCTGAACTACTGTTCAGAG
>Ga0187866_1000196_pt1 | contig 81213 bp, 75 predicted proteins | sample June2016WEW_11_1_3_FD_133013 | JGI IMG/M metagenome (GOLD analysis project Ga0187866, IMG submission 133013) | Peatland microbial communities from SPRUCE experiment site at the Marcell Experimental Forest, Minnesota, USA - June2016WEW_11_150 | ecosystem: Environmental > Terrestrial > Soil >... | reverse complement strand
TCCGGACGTCTGGCTGCGCCTCGCCGCGCTTCTGCACGACATCGCAAAGCCACGAACGAAGGCATTCAAGGAGGGAATCGGCTGGACATTCCATGGCCACGAGGAATTGGGCGCGAGAATGGTGAAGCCGATATTCCGAAAGATGCGTCTTCCTTTTGAGAAGATCGGCTACGTTGAAAAGCTTGTGCGTCTGCACCTTCGACCCATGGCGCTCGTGGATGAAGGTGTGACGGACTCTGCAGTCCGCCGCCTCCTCTTTGAAGCGGGGCCGGATGTGGATGACCTGATGGCGCTCTGCCGCGCTGACATCACTTCGAAAAACCCGAAGCTCGTCGTACAGGTTAAACAGAACTATGATCTAGTTATCCAGAAGATGGCGGAGGTGGAGGAGAAGGACAAGATCCGGAACTGGCAGCCCCCCTTGAGAGGGGATGAGATCATGCAGGTGTGCGGACTTGAACCGGGTCCATTGGTTGGAAAACTCAAGGATGCGATTACCGATGCCATACTCGATGGTCGCATTCCGAATGACCACGACGCGGCGTTGTCACTCCTGCTGGAGATAAAAGAGCATATCGTAGGCGGAGGATGACAATGGCCTTTCCTCCTAGGTCAAATTGCCCCTGGGACCGTTGTTTTTGACCACTTTTAGAAGACACAAAAGGTTGCACCCGGTGAGCAAGGAAATTGTTAAATCCCTTGAATTGTCAAGGGTTTCTCGAAACTTTCAGCATTTTTTGTCGTCTATTAGTAGCGTAACTGCAATAATCAACCGTGTTCGCGTTTCTCTTCCCACCATTACTGGAGATTTGTATATGAAGAAGTTGGCTCTGATCCTTTTCATTGGGATCGTCTTCGCGAGCTTCGCGCTTGCTCAAGGTTCGACTCAACAAACAAAAGTTCTCACACTTGACAAGGCGATCTCGATCGCTTTGGACCAAAACATCAGTGTCCGCCAGGCTGTGAATAACACCGCTGCCGCTCAGAGTGGGGTTCTTGCAGGTTATGGCTTGTATCTGCCCACGGCATCCGCCAGTGGTGGCTGGACACGCACAGCGTCAGACAGGCCCTCGAGCTTACAATTGTTCTCTGGAGTGCCTATCCAAGTGCCGGCTTCTTCCTCAACGAACAATAACTATTCAGCCGGTGTTTCTGTTGGCTATACGATCTTCAACGGCTTTTTCCGCGAGGCGAGCTTCAATCAGGCTGTGTCCGCAGCGACGTCGGCTGAAGAACAGTCAGTGAGGACAACTCAATCGATCGTGTTCCAGGTTCAGGCTGCCTACCTGACCGTGTTGAGGAACAGACAGCTGGTGACTGTGGCCGAAGAAAATCTCAAAAGAGATCAGCGACAACTCGAGCGCATAACTGAGTCGAATCGCGTCGGAGCTCTCTCGATAGGCGATGTGTACCGTCAGCAATCACAGGTAGCCCAAGATGAAGTGCTCCTTATTGGTGCGCAGAACACATACGACAAATCCATCGTGGACCTCGTGTCCCTCATCGGTGCGGACGTTTCCGACACCTATGACATTAACGACCCGTCACTTCCGAGCGAACTTTCTGCGGCAGACTTCGCTGCCGATTCTGCGAAGATCAGCAGTTTCGAAGATATGCGTCAACGCGCTATGCTGGCCCGGCCGGACTATATGAGTGCCAAAGAAAGCTACTCATCTGCCCAATCCGGTGTCACATCCGCGGCGAGCAACTATTACCCCAGTATCTCTGCGTCTGCAGGATATAACCTGTCGAACACGGATTTCGCGCTGCTGACCCAAAGCAAAGGAATGAATTGGGGCCTCAGTTTCCGGTGGACGATCTTTGACGGATTCTCGACGAACAGATCGGTCCAAACGGCGGTCGCACAGAGAAGAAATGCTGAGCTCACTGTTCTTCAAACAGAACGAAATATCAGTGTCGATGTGAAGAAAGCTCTCCTGGATCTCGATGCCGCGAAGAAACAATATGACGCAAGCTTGATAGGCCTCACGTCAGCAACGCAGGATCGAAGGGTCGCAGAAGAGAAGTACAACCTTGGCTCAGGCACACTGGTCGATTTGCTGACGGCGAATGCCGGATTGGTGAATGCCCAGGCAAATAAGGTCAATGCAACCTACAACTACATCACTTCAATTCGAAACCTTGATTATGTGCTTGGAGAGAAGAAGTACTAACAGATAAGGATTTCAAGGGCATCCCAACTTTCAAAAGGAGTTCTTCTCCATGGCTACGAACGGTAAGAAATCAAGAAAGAAACTCATCATATTCTCCATCATTGGCATCGTTCTGGTGGTGCTCGTGTTGCTGGTCATTCTGGGCAGCAAGCGTGACACCGTCCTGACAGTCCAGTCGGAGAAGATCCAGCGTAGGACAATCACGCAGATTGTTTCTGCGACTGGCAAGATCCAGCCTGAAATCCAGGTGAAGATCAATGCCGAGGTGAGCGGCGAGATCATTTCACTCCCGGTCCGTGAAGGGCAGCGCGTGAACAAGGGCCAGCTTCTCGTTTATATCAAGCCGGACGCTTATCAGGCGGGTGTGGAGCAGGCTCAGGCTGCGATGAACATGGCTGAAGCGAATCTGCGTAAAGCTGACGCAGATTACAAACGTTCCAAAGACCTGTATACGAAGAAACTGATCTCGGACTCAGACCTTGAACTGTCCAAAGCGAGTTATGAAGGAGCCAAAGCGTCCGCTGATCAGGCAACTGCGGGGCTCAAGCAGTCACAGGACACGTTCTCTAAGACCAAGATCTATTCACCAATGGATGGTGTCGTCAGCCAGTTGATCTCCGAGCTTGGCGAGCGTGTCAGCGGCAGCACATTCACACAGGGAACGCAGATCATGACCATTGCGGATCTCTCGCGCATGGAAGCGCGTGTGGATGTTGGTGAGAATGATGTGGTCCTTGTAGCCGTCGGAGACACAGCCAAAGTTGAAGTGGACTCCTATCCGGACAGAAAGTTCATTGGCACTGTCACACAGATCGCGAATACGGCAACCTCGCGTGGTCTGGGTACGCAGGATGAAGTAACAAACTTCCAGGTAAGGATCCGTGTCGTGACGCCTCCGGGTGTGAGCTTCCGTCCCGGCATGTCTATGGCGTCAGATATCGAGACCGAAACCCATCCGAACGTTCTTGCAGTTCCGATCCAATCAGTGACGGTTCGCATACCGAAGGAAGATAAGAAGGTGGAAGCCCCGAAGGAAGGCGAAGCGCAAATGGATGTGAACAAGTCCAAGAAGAAGGAAGAGGACAAGCTTGAAGAAGTTGTATTCGTGATTGCCGATGGGAAGGCGAAGACCATCCCCGTGAAGCGTGGGTTGAGTGATGACACTTACGTTGAGGTCAAGGGGGAGAATCTGGAAGGGGCAGAGGTCGTATCTGGTCCATTCAAAGCGATCAACAAGGACCTCGAAAGCGGGGCCATTGTGAAGGTAGAGAATAAGGTCGTCAAGCGCACCGGCAGCTCTGTCGAAGAAAAGAAGTAAGGACCGGGCCTGATGAAAGCACTTTGCTGGCTCGTCCTGTTGGTCGGCATCAGCTGCTCCGCGTTCGCCCAATCGATCGAGGATGGCATTGCCCTTTTCAACAAGGGAAAACTCGGCGAAGCGAAGTCGACCTTCGAGGCTGTTCTGAAGCAGAATGACAACAGCGCGGAGGCTCACTACCGGCTTGGATTGGTTTTCCTGAGCCGCCAGTACCGGAACGAGGAAAATGCAGTGGACCAGATGGAACGGGCGGTTGAGATCACTCCCTTGAGTGCGGATTATCAGTACGGTCTCGGTGCCGCTTATGGCATGAAAGCTCAAAATGCCGGAGTGATCAAACAGGCTTTTCTCGCTCCAAAGGTCAAGAAGGCCTTCGAGAAAGCAGTGGAGCTCAATCCAAAACTGATCGAAGCCCATATCGGACTTGCGCAGTATTACTGGAGGGCTCCGGGAATTATGGGTGGAGATATGGAGAAGGCCTGGAAGGAAGCGGACGCAATCATTCAACTGGATGAAATCCGTGGTCGTTCGTTCAAGGCAGGTATTCTGGTGTCAGAGAAGAAGAACGCGGAAGCTCTCCAGGAAATCAAGACCCTGACCGCGAACAAGTCGAGTGACTGGCGGGCATGGCGTGCAGCAGGGTTTTTCTATTTGCAGAATCAAATGACGGGTGACGCGCTCGCGTCGTTCGAGAAGTACGCCTCCATGAGACCCGACACGGCGCAGTCGTTCTACCTCCTGGCCTACACGTACTTGCAGAAGAAGGACGCAGACAAGGTGCTTGAACTGGCGAAGAAGTCGCTTGCACTCGACAACAACTACAGTCTTGCACTCACAGTCCTGGCACAGGCGTATGAGCTTAAGGGGCAGAAAAAAGAGGCGCGGGAGCATTACCAACGGCTCTTGACAATGGATCTGTCGGAGAACCAGAGAAAGAACATCGAGAAGAAGGTCAACGAGCTTCAATAACTTCATTATTTACAAGGAAGGTCGGTATGTCCACAATCATCAAACTCAATAACATCACGAAGATCTATCACGTCGGTTCGGAAGACGTTCATGCCCTAGCGGGTGTCAGCATTGAGATCAAGAAGAATGAGTATGTGGCGATTATGGGTCCGTCTGGGTCAGGAAAATCGACATTGATGAACATTATCGGGTGTCTGGACACACCGACATCGGGGCTTTACGAACTGAATACCCTGAACGTGAGCGAGATGAATGACAACGAGCTCGCCAGGGTCCGAAACAAGGAAATCGGATTCGTGTTCCAGACGTTCAATCTTCTGGCCCGGTCCGATGTTCTCCACAACGTGGAGCTCCCCTTGATCTACGGCGGCATCGGCTCGGCGGAGCGGAAGAGACTGGCGCGCGAAGCGATCGCACGGGTTGGACTGACCGAGCGTATTCATCACAAGCCGAACGAGCTTTCGGGCGGTCAACGTCAGAGAGTGGCGATTGCACGTGCCCTCGTCACGCAGCCATCGATCCTTCTTGCGGACGAACCCACCGGTAACCTGGACAGCAAGACCGGCGACGAAATCATGGCGTTGTTCGATAGGCTCCAAAAAGAAGGGAACACGATCGTTCTGGTCACTCACGAAGAATACATCGCCGAGCACGCAGATCGCATCATTCGTCTCCGCGATGGTCTGATTGAAGTTGACCAGGCAGTTCAGAACAAGCGAGTCATAGACCTCTCACAAATTCAGAGCTGAGAATGCGACAGTCCATTGGAGAGTTTCGTGAAGGGTTGACCATCGCGTTCAACGCGATTCGGGCCAACAAGATGCGGTCAGTACTCACTGCCCTTGGCATCATCATCGGTATCGTCTCGGTGAGCTTGATGGGAACCGCGATCGAAGGTTTGAACCGGGCGTTCAACAAGAGCATCGCCTCAATCGGTGCGGACGTGCTCTATGTGCAGAAGTGGCCCTGGGGTGGCGGAGAAGACTGGTGGAAGATCCGGAATCGCCGGGAGATCAGGCTGCAGGAAGCGAAGGCCCTTGAGAAACAGGCTGAGCTTGTACGGTCAGTTTCGCCCGTCATGGGAACGAGCAGAAATGTGGTCTACTCTCGGAAACTGCTGGAAGGCATAACGGTCGTCGGGACAAATGCTGACTTCACCGTGACCTCCAGTGTTAATCTGGCGTTTGGGCGGTTCTTTACTCCTGCCGAATCGGATGGAGGAAGGCCGGTGTGCGCTATCGGATCTGATGTCGCTTCGGAGCTATTCCCGAACGAGAGCCCGTTGGGTAAGACAATCAAGGTCGGAGCCTACAATTACAAGGTCGTGGGTGTGCTCGAGAAGCAAGGAAGCTTCCTTGGACTGGAGAGCCTCGACAACCGTGTCTATCTCCCCATCAATCGATTTATTAAAGAATATGCTTCCCGTCGAAGCAATATTTCGATTTTTGTGAAGGCAATTTCGTTAAAGGAACTCGAGGAGGCGAAGGAGGAAGTACGAGGGATAATGAGAAAGACGCGGGGAGTCCGTCCAAAGCAGCCAGACGATTTCGCCATCAATCAGCAGGAAATTCTGATTCAAACGTTCAACACGATCGGTGTTGTCATTGCCGGCGTGGGCCTCTTCATCACCGGCCTTTCACTGTTCGTGGGTGGCATTGGAATCATGAATATCATGTTTGTCTCTGTGACAGAAAGGACCCGCGAGATCGGCATTCGAATGGCAATCGGAGCTCCCCGAAGAACCATCCTCACGCAGTTCCTTATGGAATCTGCGGCTCTGTGCCTTATGGGGGGGGTCATTGGACTCATCATCGCATTTCCTCTCAGTCTAATCATAGACACGATTCTACCGACGGCGATGCCTCTCAGCATTGTGGTCATCGCCATAGTTGTCTCACTTTTCGTTGGACTTGTTTCCGGGTTCTTGCCGGCGTATCGGGCCTCCAGGCTTGATCCGGTTGATGCACTTCGATACGAATAAACCTATTCATTCACGGAAAGCGGACCAATCAAGTGCTTATTGGCGAAATCATCAAAATTGCGCTTAATGCCATCCGGATGAACAAACTCCGCTCAGCGTTGACGTTGCTGGGTGTTGTCGTGGGAGTATTTTCAATCATTGGCGTGATGACTGCGGTGCAGGTTCTGCAGAACAGCATCGAGAGCGGTTTGAGCAACCTGGGATCGAATACATTTCAGATCCAGAAATTCCCTGCAATGTTTGTGGGGGGACACGCCGCGTGGGAGAAGTACCGCCATCGCAAAGATATCACGTTGGATCAGGCTCAATACGTGGTGAGTAAGTTGACGACCGCTCAGTACGCTGCCATCGAAGCCGGCACATGGGGCCAAACCATCCAAAACCTAACGGGCCTCAAGACAAATCCGAACGTGTCTGTTGAAGGTGAAGTGCCGGAGGGAATGCCGACAAATAATTGGACGATCAAAGAGGGACGATCGATCACCGACAACGAGTTGACGTACAGCGCGAACGTTGCCATCCTCGGTCAGGAAGTCGTGAAGAAACTCTTCCCGCGCGGAGGTGCGGTGGGTCAGGATGTGAAGATCGGCAATGACCGTTATACGGTCATTGGTGTGTTTGAGCCCAAGGGATCAGCCATGGGTGGTAATAGCGACAACTTCGTTGTGATCCCCCTCAGCAAGTTCCTGAATGAGTTCGGGAAGCAGCGCTCGCTCAACATCATGGTTAAGGCCAAATCTCCGGATGTGTACGACCAGTGCACGGAAGAGGCGCGCATGGCGCTTCGAGTTGTGCGGAAAGTCGATCCCGGCAAGGAAGATGACTTTGAGATCTACTCCAACGAGTCGCTCATCTCCACGTTCAATGACTTCACCAAGTATGTAAAGATGGGTGTTGGTTTCATCAGCTTCATCTCTCTCCTTGCTGCGGGCGTTGGAATTATGAACATCATGCTTGTCTCCGTTACAGAGCGGACCAAGGAAATTGGACTGAGAAAGTCAGTGGGTGCGAGAAAAGCGAATATCCTCAGCCAGTTCATCACCGAGGCCGTCGTCCTGTGTCAGATTGGTGGTCTCGTCGGAATCGGATTGGGCATTCTGGGGGGGAATCTTGCTGCAATTGCATTCTCGCTCCCGGCGGTCTTCCCGGTGGATTGGGCTCTCATAGGGTTTGCACTCTGTGCATTCATCGGAGTCGTCTTTGGCGTCTATCCTGCCTGGAAGGCGGCGAATCTCGACCCCATTGAGGCGTTGCGATACGAGTAGTTGTTTCTCTGCTCGACAGAAAAAGAAAAGGCCGAACGTCCAGCGATGTTCGGCCTTTGTATGTACCGAGGGGAGGATGCTAAGGTTTTCCCGACATCACTTCCTGAATCTTCGCGTGTAACTCCTCAACGTCGAATGGCTTGGTCATGTAGCCGGAAGCGCCGAGTGCGGTTGCATGCTCCACCGATGACCTGTCATCCAAGATTGTGAGGAAAATGAATGGGGTTTTGCTGAATCCCGGGAGCTTCTTCAGCGCCTCGAAAAATTCGAATCCATCCATTTGTCCCATCTTCACGTCTGAGACAATCACGTCAGGTTTGAAGTCCCGTACAACCTTGAGAGCCTCTATTCCATTCAAGGCAATGCGGACCTCAAAGCCTTCATCCCGAAAGTACGTCTGGACGATTCTGACCAATTCTTCTTCGTCCTCGACGAGCAGCAACTTATGCGTTGTGACCATAGAGTTTCTCCTCCTCCAATAGGCGTTACGCTTTCATGCGTTGTCCTTTTTCTTCGTCAGAGAAGATCCAGCCCACCAGCTTCCCGGGCTCTATTTCTTTGAACGATTCCCAGTAAGCGCTGTTGCGGAGCTGGCGCGAGGAGGTTTCTCCTTCCGGAATCTTCTCCACCTGATCTTTGATGATCTCAAACCGTTTTTTCCAGTGCTCCATGTTCTTCGCTCGCAAATCAACCCATCCGTCATGTGCCCAGGCATTGAGTGATTTGTCTGTGATCGGCAACTCATTTTCTCCACGGTACGGAGGTATTTTGATCTCCGGTCCGCGAAGCAGAGTCTTTCCGTCTGCGAGCAGGATCGGAATGCCGATAGAAATAATCTGCGAACGAACCTGTGCGTTTTCCCGGATGAATGCGTCGAGTTTTTCTGAAATCGACTTTGCCGATGCCTTGACCACCTCTCTCACACCGCCATAGGCCAGCTTGAGAAGATAGGCTTCATAGAGCAGCTTCGAGAGCCGGGGGGGTCCAAGGAACTCGAACGCGATACTGTGAGTCTCATGCTTCTTTTCCAATCGCTTCATCTCGCGCATCGCCGCCTCGAACATAAACCCAGCCCGGTAAGTCGGCGCAAGGGTTGCATTGTCCAGAGCGTTGATGATGTCGTGCCCCGTATTGCCCCCCTTGATTTCATACAGCACAGATTCGGCAATCTCTTCCGGCGTTACAAACTCCATTTGCCCGGGGGTTGAAATCGCTTCAAACTCCCCGCGTGAGAAGACACCGTTTTCTCCCGTGTCAATGAACACTGAACGCAGCCGCTGGTTCATCGGTTCCACCTTCACAGCGTCATCCTGCAACTTGAGGGTGCTTGAGAGCTTGAGGCCTTTGTCGGGTGGGCAATCGATCAGCTCGATCGCCTTTCCCCGCTTCTTGATCTCGCCGAAATCGATTTTCTTCCACGCGATTGCAGCGGTGGGCTTAATCTCTTTCGTAATAGGAGCATCCGGGGTCCTGCCCATAAGGAAGAGCAGCATAGTATGAGCGCCTGCAACAGCCGACTTGCTGAGCAGTACGCTTGAAGGCTTTTCCTCGCTGTGCGTGTAGGGAATATTAAGCCCCATGCCTCCAGTTCCGCTCGTGCCAATTTTCACATACGTCGTCGTTCCGACCAATTGCATCGAGCGGTAAAGGATTTGTACGTGCCTGATCAGTTGGGGAACGTAGAGGGTGGCAAGCAGCCGCTCCGTTTGATCCACAAGTGAAGATTCTTTCCCTGATTGGGAGTTTCGAATCTCCTTCCGAACCTCGCGTGCAGTGTGGAAGATATCCTGATACGCTATACCCGTAGCAGAGTTAATACAATCAACGACGATATCAGGTTTGTATTGGTCGAGGAGCTTCCAGATAGATGAGCGCTGTAGAACCGGCAACGTCAACTCGTCTAGGAGATCATCGATGAGCATCTCCCTTGATTCGACTTTTTGCAGGATCTCATCCCTTGGCGTGTCTTTGAGGACGTGGCGGACGAAGATATTACCCCACCACGGTGTAAAAAAGTTCTTTCCGACATTCGGGTACTCGCGGCGGAGCGTTTCAACCGCTTCCTTTGCTTCATGCTCGAACAAGGAGGTGACAATGATGCGCTTTGGTTTTTCCGGCATCATCTGGCGACAGACGGCAGAGCCGACAAGCCCCCAGCCTCCGAGAACGAGAACTGATTTATTCTGGATATCCATAGGAGTAAGTGAGATTGATGGTGAATCGGGATCGAATTAGTGTATTTCAAACTTTCTCGACAACACAGGCGGTTCCGTAAGCAAGTACCTCTGACACACCTCCTGTGATCTGGGTGGCATCGTACCGGAAGCCGATCACGGCGTTGGCGCCGATGGCCTGAGCATGCTGGATCATCAGGTCGAATGCATCGCCGCGCGTCCGTTCGCACAACTCAGTGAACAGAGTGATGTTCCCTCCGAAAACCATCTGGATACCGGCCCCGATCGTTCCGAAGACAGAGCGTGATCGGACGACAATACCGCGAACGACCCCGAGGTTCTTCACAATCCGGTATCCGTCGAGCTGAAAATTGGTTGTCACAAAAGAATGGTCCATAGGGTACGCCTTTGATCGATTGTGAATGTTGTGAGGAAGCAGAGACCTACATCACGCTTACCGATGAGCCGTACTTGTCTTCAAGAGCTTTTGCACGGTCTCATAGTAAAGGTTTACTTCGTTCTGATACTCTTCACCGGTGCCGGGGCCCTTGAATCCTTCGTGGATGAGCTGAACGGTCCCATCCCGGCCAACAAACAACGTCGTTGGGTACGCGAAAAAGTTATTGAGCTGTGCACGCAAGCGGGCCTCGACATTTGCGTTGTCAAGCGAACCAGAGTACAATACGGGGAACGTAATCCCGTACCGTTCCTCGTAGAGCAGGAGGTTCTTTCTCGCAGCATTGAAGTCGTCAGTAAGCTCCAGCGAAAGCCCTACTACCTCGAGTCCCTGCTTGTTGAATTCCGTGAAGAGCTTCTGCAGCAGGGGGGACGCGTCCATGCAATTGTGGCACCACGTGCCCATGATGTCGATAATGACCACCTTCCCCTTGAACCGCTTGTCGAGATTGGTGATTGTGTCGCCCATGACAGTCACACCCGAGAACGCGAAGGGTTTGCGGGGGTCTCTGAGTGCTGTTTTCTTCTCACTGGATGGTCCCAGGGTCTTTGAAGATCGCTGCTCGAGTGCAACAGCAACGGATGGAGGCATGCGATAGTACAGCGTTCCGCTCCACTGATTTTGCGTCCTGGTGAGTTCGATCATCTGCCCCTGCCAACCGGAGAAGCGGCCGAGTTGAACAGTGTTTCCGTTCTGCTTTCCTCCCATCAGTCCAAGGTCGCCGTCTGAAGCAATGATGGTCCCGAAGACGGAATCGCCGCGTGACCAGAATGTTGCAACAGACCCGCTGTCGATGCCATCGCGGTTTTTCTGGAATACCTGATATTTTCCAACGAGCGGAACATCGGGATTGGCATTCGACTTTGCCCCTTCGTCCACCCCGGAGACAGGACTTGCCTCGAACGCATTCTTCACCGTATCCTTCCTGAATCGGAAAGAGGTGCCGGTGAGCCGGCCCGATTTCCAAACTGAACGCATAACCGCGCCGTACTCGGAGAAAACAAAGGTGAGAGAATCTCCGCTTTGATGGATTTCCGGAATAGGTGTCTGCTCACTCCCATTGAGGAAATAACCGGAAGGAGCAGGAGGAGTGAGATCGAGGTAGACGAGGAAGGGGAGTTGCTTCTGTTCGACGAGAGTAATCGTCCCTTTCCAGAGCCCTTTCTGGGGAGGAGGCTGCTGCTGGCAGCCGGTAAGAATGAACAACGAAACAAGGAGCACTGCAGCAGGAGCGAGAATCCTCATACGGATGACCTTCTAGAATAAACCGGGATGCTTCCCCGTCCCGAACACTGAAAGGAACAGGATCAGTAGAAGAAGAACTGTTTGCACGAGATAGAAAAGTGTGATTTGAGTGTTGTACGACCGCATCAACTCTTCGGCGTTCGCTGGGGCGGACTGGTCGGAAAGCGCCTTGACGAGTTTCGTACGGTTGCGTGTGAGCCGCGGACCATAGATCATGCCATTGAGGACTAAAACAACAAAGATCATGATCTTCGCAACGAGCCATCCCTCATTGTACCAGGCGAGCGGGGAACCGAGGTAACGGTTGTTGATGTTGCCGATGCCAGTTGCCAATAACAAGATCGCTGCGACCGGGGAGAGGAGGCCGATTGTTCTGGCAATGCCTGCAGTGAAGAGTTTCAGACTGTAATCAGTCTGTGCTCTGAACTTCCGGTCGAGCATGAATCCGGCGAGGAGCGTCGTGCAGAGTATCCCGAAGCCGATGAGATGGAACAGGAAAGTAATCGAGACTTTCATTTGATAGCAGTTGAGATCAGGGAATTGCTGTGAGTGGGTTCACTGCCTGTTGGGAAAACAGACCAGATGAACGTGGATCAAGATAAGAAAATGATTCCGAAAAAGGGAAGCTCGTTTGCCATTATTAAGAAGGACCGGGAAGGGAATGGCCGTCGAATCATTGAAGGGTTCCCTTTCAATTGCAGAGGTGTCAATCGCTCACAATTATCGTGGTTCCGCCGCCTCCCTGATTGCCAAATCGGGAATTGACGATGTTATTGAAGATCGATCCGAATGAATAGCTCATACCGAAGGAACCCCAATAGGAGTAGTTCTTGGCCAACTCTCTTCGCTGTTGGTAAACCTCCTCGGGTGTAAGAGAGCTTTTCGCAAGGGAGAGCTGGTCGTGGACCGCATTGTAACCACCATAGATGGTGAATGAGAGTCCCTCAAACACGCGAATGGATATGGTGCTTGAAATGCTGAGATTATTCTTGGTCAGGTCGTGAAGATACTGTGATCCCGAGAGCGTGATCGAAGTGGAACCCCACGTTTGTTGGAGCGAGAGTGTAGCGGAAAGCGAGTGATCGAAAAGAGTCTCAGACTTCTTGAAGTAGATGGTCGTATCGATGTAGCGTCGTGTGGCGACGCCGATCTGATAGCCGATCCGGAGCTGGCGGCGCGTTGACTCAGAGTATGGAAAAATGTCGTACTCGATCCCTGGTTGCACATGAGTGGCAATATCGATATTGCTGTAAGTCGCAGAATTCAGGTACGTGAACAATCCTATGGACCAGTGGCTCGTGAGGCTCTTGACCACAAACCCATTGAACCACTGACTCCTGCTGATTGATCTGCTGACAACAGTGGTGGTATCGTCTGTCTGGAAGTCGTACTTGTTGTCATTGTAGCTCATGTTTGCCGAGAACCGGAACTTCCAGTCCTCAGTAACCCTGCTGGCGGTGAAACCGCCCCACACCTGACTCGACTTGGTCTGTGATTCGCCGTTGAACCAACTGTTGACATTGGTCGTGAACACCCAGTAGTCCCATTTATCAGCGACTTTGGCTCCTGCCGTGGGTCTGTTGTATGACACGGTGAAATAATCGGCGAGCGGAGTGTGGATCACGTATCGAACCAATCCGGTCTTGAGAACCTTGACGAGGCCTTTCCTGGTCATATCCTGAGTATCGGTCATGTTGGCATTGTACTTCAAGGTGTCATTGACACCGTCGAACGCCTGCTGACCAATGAGTGTTAGTGAGTACTCTGTTCCGCCGCTTCCGGTATACATCTGCGTGATCATCACGTGAACATCCGCCTGCTTCCTGTCTCTGACGTAGTTCATGAAAGCTATTTCCGTTCGGATGTAATCCTGGTCGCAGAGGCTACAATCGATGTACACCCTCGGTGCAGATTTCTGGAGGGCGTCGATGCTATCAATCGCAGACTGGGTTTGCGCCTTCAGATTGACGACGAGGCTGAGGGAGACAAGCAGGGTGATCGAGACAAGCGGTCGACGGGTCATGAGTGTTCCTTTGTGTGGTTTCCGTTGGGACGACACGGCTTGGAGAGAATGCTGGTTTCCAGATGCACTGAGAGGCGTCTTAGAAGAAGAGATCCCTGAATAAGATGCTTTCCGAGTTCAACGTCCACATCGTGCCTTGGAATCTGCGTCAGAGGAGGGACTTGGCCGACGTTCTACCGGCGAACTGCCTTTTCGCCGTCTTGTCGGGCATCGGATCTCGAGCGGGACGCGTCCAGCCGTATCCCACTCCGGAGTTAGATGCGTCTGGACCTAGGAACGCTACAGGGCTCAAGAAATTGCCTACATTTAGACGACACACCGGTCCGGAAAGTTGCTCTCCCTCCGGGGGCAGATGAATTGACGCGGCGGTTCTTGCGGCTTCGTGCAGGTATTGGTATATTTTCTCGCTTTTGAGTTCGAAAGAACTTTCTCTCACCGCCTATTGTTCGTTGCTGAAACGACAGAAAGGTTTTGTGATGGCGCGCAGGTTTTTCTCTCTCTTGCTTCTTCCTTTTGTCTTAGCTTCAGCCTTATCCCAACCCCAATCCCCACGAACCGTCAACGCTGCCGAGCTTAGGCTCGCATTGAAGAAACTGAGCGTCCTTGGCTCGGTTCTCTTCGTGGCTGCGCATCCCGACGATGACAATACGGCGTTTCTAAGCTACATGGCGAAAGCGAGGTTGATGCGGACTGGGTATCTCTCGATAACCCGCGGCGAAGGAGGGCAGAATCTCATCGGATCTGAGCAGGGGGAACTCCTTGGCATGATTCGCACGCAGGAGCTTCTTGACTCCAGGCGTATTGACGGTGCCGAACAGTACTTTACGCGCGCGATTGATTTTGGGTTCTCGAAATCGCTTGACGAAACGATGACCATTTGGGGGAAAGACAAGATTCTCTCTGACGTGGTCTGGATCATTCGAACTTACCGCCCTGACGTTGTCGTCACGCGTTTCACTCCAACCCAGGGAGGTCATGGCAACCACACAAGTTCAGCCGAGCTGGCGTACCAGGCGTATGCCGCAGCCGGCGATCCGACCAGATTCCCTGAACAACTCAAATATGTTCAACCCTGGAGACCCAAGCGACTGGTGTGGAATGTCTTTCGATTCCAGCAGACAGACCACCCGGCCGCTCCCGAGCACTCGGTATCCCTCGACCTCGGCATGTACAGCCCAATCCTTGGAGAATCGTTTACCGAGATGGCGGGAAGGAGCAGGAGCATGAATCGGAGCCAGGGGACAGGCGGTGGTCAGAATCGCGGGGAGTTCGTGAATTATTTTCAGCACATTGCAGGCGATACGGCGACGAAGGATCTCTTCGATGGCGTGAACACATCCTGGGCTCGCGTCCCCGGAGGCGCGGTGGTGGGCCAAATGCTGGAAGCGGTGTATCAATCATATGATGAGGAGAACCCGGAAAAATCACTTCCTGCGCTCCTCAAGGTGTACCGGGAACTCGGCGCGTTGAAGGATGACCCGTGGGTTGTTTTCAAGAAGCGGGAACTACAGGAAGTGATCAAACTTTGCGGCGGATTGTGGGTTGATGCACTCTCGTCTGATAATAACGTAACTCCCGGCTCGGATATGAAGGTCACCGTATCGGCGATCAACCGCTCATCATATCCATTTCGCCTGGAGCGGATCGTTGCGCCGCTCGGGAAGTCCGATTCCGTTCTTGTCGTTCCCCTCCGGTACAACCAGCCCGTTCTAGCGGTTTTCGGCTTGAAGCTTCCGAAAGACTTTCCGTACACACAGCCCTACTGGCTCGCAGAGATTCCTGATCTTGGAGCATACAGGATTTCGAACCAGCAACTCGTTGGGCAGGCAGAGAACACGCCGCCCCTCACCGTCAGAGTAAGAATTGCGTTCAATGAAGGAGCAATGGACCTCGAAGTCCCGGTGCGGTTCAGGACCGTCGATCCTATTGAGGGAGAACAGTATCGCCCGCTTGTAGTCAATCCACCCGTGACCGTCAACCTGCCGGAGAAAGTGTACATCTTCCCGGATGGAGTCGCCAAGACGGTACTGGTCAATGTTCGCAATGAGGGAGGGAAAGTGTCGGGAGGCGTTGCACTGCGCGTGCCGCAAGGATGGAAAGTGACTCCTCCGACTATCCCGTTCGAATTTGCCCAGAAGGATGAGAACCAGTCTGTGAATTTTTCGGTGCTGCCTGGCCCAGGCTCGACCTCCGGCTCATTTCAGGTTGAGGCGACTGTCGGTGATCGCACAGTGCAACAGGATATGATCACTATTCGGTACCCTCACATTCCTCCACAGACCGTTTTTCCGAGGACAGAGGGGAAATTGCTCAGGTTCGACCTGAAGACAACGGCGAAGCGCATTGGCTATATCATGGGACCCGGTGATGAGATACCGACTGCGCTTCGTCAAATAGGGTATCCCGTCACAATGATCACGGATGATGATCTGAAGAACGGGGCTGTCGGCTCGTATGATGTTATCATTGCCGGAGTGCGCTCCTACAATATGCGCCCTGTCCTGAGAGCCAATCAGCGCAAGTTGATGGAGTTCGTAGAAAAAGGAGGGACCTACATTGTGCAATATATGACTCCTCGGAGAGTTGAAACAGACAATTTGGGTCCATATCCATTCACCGTCTCGGGTGATCGGGTCTCCGTTGAGGAGGCTCCGGTGAGGTTTCTCGCCCCCGAAAACCCCGTTCTGAATTTCCCTAACAGGATTTCGCAGGATGATTTCAAAGGATGGATCCAGGAGCGTGGACTGTATTTCTCCGATAAGTGGGATTCTCACTACACGGCGATTCTCGCCAGCAATGATCCCGGAGAGCCCTCGAGGGATGGCGGACTTCTTCTCGCACAGTATGGAAAGGGTTACTACGTTTTCACCGGTTATGCGTTCTTCAGACAGTTGCCTGGAGGAGTGCCAGGGGCGTACAGGCTGTTCGCGAACTTGATAGCTTTGGGAAAGTAGTTTAGAGTTTTCGGTTTTGAGTTTTCAGTTCTCAGTTGTGAACTCGAGCTCGGGGGAATGCAATGTCGACTTTCACAAAATTCCAGGAGATAGAGGCCTGGCAGAAGGCGCGTGAGCTTGTTCGAAGAATCTATGATGTGACTGGCCAGGGTCAATTCGCAAAAGACTTTGCGTTGCGTGATCAGATCAGGAGAGCGGCAGTCTCAATAATGTCTAACATAGCTGAAGGGTTTGGTCGTGGTGGAACAAAAGAGTTCATCCAGTTCCTTTCGGTGGCAAAGGGATCTGTCTCGGAAGTTGAGAGTCAATTGTGTGTGGCCCTCGATCAGAAATACATTGACCAAGTAGTGTTCGAACAACTTTCCACTCTTGCCGATGAGACTGGAAAAATGATTGCAGGTCTGATGAGATATCTTCGTCAGGCCAAGATTAAGGGTGCGAAGTACAAGTGAACTCAAAACTGACAACCCAAAACTCGAAACCTAGTGAGGAACCCCCCGAGCCCTCTTGGCCCTGGCCTTGCCTTTATGCCCTGGTGCTAGGTGAACTCGCGCTGCTCATCCTTCTTTTCTACCTGTTTACGCGGGCATTCGAATGAGAACGCTCGACTGGATCGTCCTCGGCGCAACACTTCTCTCGATTGTTGCCTACGGCCTCTATAAGGGAAGGGGAAGCCGCAGCCTCAGCGGGTATCTCCTCGCCGACAGGAAAATGCGATGGTATACGGTGGCGTTCTCGATCATGGCAACCCAGGCGAGTGCGGTCACGTTCACCTCGACACCCGGGCAGGCGTATGTGGATGGAATGCGCTTTGTGCAGTTTTACTTTGGCTTGCCCATCGCCATGGTGATCCTGTCGATCTCCGCTGTCCCCATTTTCCATAAGCTTGGGGTTTACACCGCATACGAGTATCTCGAGCACAGGTTCGACCTCAAGACCCGCACACTTACTGCCATCATTTTCCTGGTCCAACGCGGACTCGGCGTTGGCATCACGATCTATGCCCCCTCGCTTGTTCTCTCCGTGATGTTGGGGTGGGATATTCGGCTCACCTCGACGCTGATCGGCGGCATCATCATCATCTACACGACTTCCGGCGGGGTGAAGGCGGTGAACTGGACAGACTTTCAGCAGATGCTGATCATTCTCTTTGGAATGACCATGGCGTTTGTTATGACCATCGCGCTCCTGCCAAAGGGTGTCGGATTTGTCGATGCTTTGCAGGTAGCGGGAGGAATGGGGAAGCTCAACGCCATTGATTTCACCTTTGATTTGGGGAGCAGGTACAATTTCTGGTCAGGTCTGATAGGCGGTATGTTTGTGGCGCTGGCCTATTTCGGAACCGACCAATCCCAGGTGCAACGCTATCTCACAGGCGCATCGGTCACTCAGAGCCGTCTGGGACTTCTATTCAACGGACTGGCCAAAGTCCCGATGCAGTTCTTCATTCTCCTCCTCGGGGCGATGGTCTTCGTGTTTTTTCAGTTCGAACGTCCGCCTCTCTTCTTCAATCCGGTCGAAGTTGAGAAAGTCAGGCATAGCGCGTACGGAGAACAATACCAGGCGATAGAACAACGTTACGCAGTAGCCGCCGACCAAAAATCGGTCGCAGCCAGAGAGTACATCGAGGCGAAGAGACAGGGAAATCCTGAGACGGTCGGTCAGGCCCGGGAAAAGCTCCAGTCCGCGTCGGCTGAAGCGGAGGGATTGCGCGCGGAAGGGATCAAGGTTCTACAAGCGAACGATCCTGCCGTAGACCCGAGCGACACGAATTACATTTTTCTGTCGTTTGTTATGAAGTATTTGCCGATTGGTCTTGTAGGACTCGTATTCGCCTGTATTTTTGCAGCGTCAATGTCTTCGACATCCGGCGAACTGAGTGCATTGGCGACGTGTTCGATTGTCGATGTCTACAAGCGACATATCAAACAGGATGGTGAAGATCAACATTACGTGAAGGTTTCCCGGCTTTCGATGGCGCTCTGGGGAGTTTATGCAATCGCCTTCGCACAGTATGCAAGCAGACTTGGCTCGCTCATCGAAGCGGTGAACATTCTCGGGTCGCTTTTCTACGGGACAATGCTTGCCATTTTTCTGATCGCCTTTTATCTGAAATGGATCGGGGGCACTGCAACGTTCATGGCAGCGTTTGCAGGGGAGGCTGTTGTTCTGAGTTGCTATCTCTTCACTGGGATCCCGTGGCTTTGGTATAATGTGATTGGGTGTGGAGTTGTGGTGGGGCTTGCAATGGTTCTGCAGTTATTTGTTCGCCAGACAAAGGCTGACACGGTGGATTCTTAGGGATGACGGAACAATTGGACTGAGAAAGAACAAGCCTCACCAGTTGCCCGGTGAGGCTTGTTCTGTTTTGGACCACGCAAGGAATTTACTACATCTTCTTCTTCCAGTCTGCGATGAGTTTGGCGAGAGCGCTCCCGGCTCTTGAGCCTTCAAACTTCGCATCCTTGGACTTCCCAAGAGTCATGGCTTCTTCCGCCAGGGCAATCGCTTCCTTGACCTTTCCCGCCGCAGCGAGGAGTTCTGCTTTCGTTCCCAGATTGGTGGGATTTTTGTCCATGGCGATCGAACGATCGACCCAACCCATCGCTTCCGCGTTAAAGACCTTCTCGGTCAGCGCATAACGGGCGGCGCCATTCAGCAATTGCCACGTGCCGACGGAACCCTGCAACTTTCCAACCGTGTTGAATTCTATCTTGAAGCCAATCTTCACCTTCTCCCATGCAAGCTCCACGCGGGCGGAAGACGGCGTCAAATCGGTGAAACTGAATGACATCCACTCCGCGTGAGGAGCAGCTTCCGGCTTCACCGTGAATTTCATGACGTCATACTGGGCATCGTACATCGTTCCCCAGTTCTTCACTTCTGAATTGAAAACTACTGTCCACTGGTTCTTGCCCGGGAAGGTGACAAATCGGTAGGTTCCTGCGGGCAGCTTCTTCCCATCGATGGTCACTTCGTCACTGAATGTGAACAGGGTCGGCTCATTTGCCCCTGCGCGCCAAACAGAGTCATAGGGGAGAAGTCCGCCCCAAATTTCTCGTCCTTTGACGCCGGGACGATGGTAATAGATCGTCACTTCGCTCAGGCCTATGACCTGTGTAACCTTTGCTCCCTGGCTGAGGCGCGGGACCCGCAGCAATGGAAGCTGCGGAGACTGTGGTGTTTGTGCAAAGGCATCCTGGCCTGCGACGATGACGGCGAGGATGACAATGAACAAAACTGTGAGAATTCTTTTCATGGTACTTCTCCTTATTGATTGGTGGATGATGAAATCCCGACCGATTCCTAAGTTTTCGGCAGACCTTTCTTCGCCACCGTGTCCATCACATCCACGAAGCGGTCGAGTTCCTTGAGCGTCGTGTAAACGCTCGGTGTTACGCGAATGCCTTTGAACTCATCGTGGATGATCGGCGTGGTGAGGATCTTGTGCTTGTCCATGAGATAGGTGCCGAGGGCACCTGGATCGACACCGACAATCTCTATGTTTGCGATGCCGCACGACTGATTCGGTTCCCATGAAGTGTGGAACCGGACATTGGGGAGATCCTTCAGCTTGGTCATCCAGTAGCGCGAGAGATAGCGGAGGCGTTCCTCTTTCCGTTTTGCACCGAGCCCATTATGATAGAGGATTGATTCGCCGATTGCGAGGCGCGGCGCTGCCGAATGGGTGCCAATCTCTTCAAACTTCCGGATATCCGTCTTTTGGCTCTTGTCAGCAGCCATCAGGGGCCACATCTTCTCGATTTTGTCCCTCTTCACGAAAAGCAGGCCCGTTCCCTTCGGGGCAAACAACCACTTGTGTAAACTGGTTCCGTAGTAGTCACACCCTAGGTCCGCTTGCTTGAAATCGAAATGAGCGAACGCGTGCGCGCCATCCACGATGACCTCGATGCCCTTCGATTTCGCTAGGTTGCAGATCGATTTCACCGGCATCATCTGACCGGTGATGTTGATGACGTGCGAGATCAAAATGACGCGTGTCTTTGGCGAAATGGCTTTTTCGAATTCCGCTGTGATGTCATCAAGGTGGCTGGGGGCGATCGGCACCTTGATCATCCTCAGGACCAGCCCCTCGCGTTGTTCGCGTTGGCGCAGCGTGGTGAGCATGCGCGGATAATCCTGGGTGGTCGTCAGGATCTCATCGCCCGATTTCAAATCCATCCCCATCAACAAGATCTCCAACGACTCTGATGCATTGCGGGTAATCGCGATCTCCTCGCGATCGCAGCCGAAAATATCCGCCAGCCCGGTCCGCACGGTTTCTGACTGGGGCTCCAGAATGGACCACATTGTGTACGCCGTCACGTCCTCCTGCTGCCAGATGTAGCGGCAGAGAGCTTCGGTGACGATGCGTGGTGAAGGGGAGACCCCTCCGTTGTTGAGATTTGTGATCCCGCGCGTAATCGAGAACGAGCGTTGAATTTCGAACCAGAAGTCCTCATTCATTGCTGCTTCTGCAGGCGTGAGGTGTTCGACGCTCTTTGAAGCCGCGTGGAGGTCTTCGAGGAGCGACGCGACAGTCACAGACGAGAGTGCCGCGAGTCCGACCCCTTTGCCCACCATGGACAAGAAATTACGGCGGTTGATGTCATTTCTGACTTGATGATCTGGTGTGGTCATGCTGGTTCTCCTTCTTTGGCTAGAACAAGAACAATGGTGGATGGGTGGACACGTTCATCTGTCATGAGCCGGGCCGCATCGCCCTGCCGGCACGATTGTGTGCCGTGCTTCAATGGGGTTGATCGCTACCAGGATTCGATTTCTGCAAGAGCTGGAGGAGCGTGAATGATTCTGAATTCGAGAAGTAGAGAAAGAGAGTCAAGACAATCAATGTAGCATTCTGGAGTATTTTCAGCCAGCCGATCTTGCCGGCAGTCGGGTCCTGCGTGAAACACCCGCACGAGATATCCAATCCGCGGGCAAGAGCGACAATGACGGCAAGCGTAAATACGACAAGCATCGCCGAGAGAAGAAATGAACTCCCTCGTGTGAGGGCGCCGAACAGCACCGAGAAGCCGCAGAGTAACTCAAGCCAGGGAAGAATTGTTGCAGCGAGGCTGACGAGCCACTCCGGAACCATTTTGTAATTCGCAATCGACTGAGCGAACGCGGCCGGATCCACGATCTTCTCGAGACTGCTCACGACGAACAGCAGCCCGACGAAGACGCGGACCAGGAGCGCAAGGTACGGATTGTCGAGGAGATTCTTCATGGCTGTCTCTCGATTGGAAGATTGGCGTCAACCCATTCCCTCCAGCCGCCGAAGAATATCCTCACGTTTTTGTAACCGTCCTTCATGAGCTTCACGGATAGTTCGATGCTCGAATTGCACTCGGAGCCGTCACAGTATGCGATGATCAAGTGATCTTTTGGAATGCCACTCAATACACTCTTCTTCACATCGTAGTCTTTCAGTGGCACATTGAGTGCCCCTTGAATGTGCCCGAGATTGAAGTCAATATCGTGGCGGGCGTCGACGAAAACTGCGGAGCCGGAATCGAACAAGCTTTTGGCTTCATTACGGGATATCATGGAGGGAGTCGGAATGTCCGTTCGCTGGGCCGTCTTTGATCGAGGAGAGCGGGCGAACATCCCTTTTTCAGTCGCGGACGTGTACACAAGGCCGAGCGCACACGCGACAAGGATCAGAATGCCGGCTTCACGGAGTGCTTCTTTGAATCGGATCAATCTGGGGTTACTCCGATGAGGGTGACTCGCACAGGTACTTGTGATTGTTTGTTGCTGTCGGTCTCCAGGAGCAGGAGCTCGTTGATGTATTCTGTTTTCCTCGGTGTGATTTTGACATTGAGCCGGATTGTGTCGGCTGGAAGAACCGTTCGTTTTTCGAATGTGACCGTGAGGTCGGACGATGACGACTTGAATCCAGTCAGTGTGAGGACTTTCCCTGAAACGTTTTTGAACGTGACTGACTGCTCAACTTGTTTTCCGACCGGCACGCTCCCGAACCAGAGCACCGAACCGTTGTTGACCGGTTGGAGTTCTTCGATAACATCGCCAACCAGCGTTACATAGGACGTGGGGGCAGTTGGATCATTCGTCATGATGTTGACATGTTTCTCGATCTTTCCGCGGTAGCCAGTTGAATTGAACTCAATTTCCACAGCATCCGACTCGCCGGACTTCAGGAATGACTTTGGCTGCCGCGCTGTCGTGCAACCACATGACGTGGTCACCCCGAGAATCCGGAGAGTGTCCCGCCCGATGTTCTTGAGCACGACGCGCACCTTTTTCGTGGACCCATTGTAGATAACTCCGAGATCGATCTTTGTCTTATCGATGGTGAGCTTCGGTTGTGCCGCTGCCGGGACCATCAACACAAGTACCAGTATCCCCACCCAAACACATCGCATACTTCCCCCGAAAGAGTTTGGTGTCATCGTTTTTTCTTTTTTGGAGCTTGCTTCGACTGAAGTGCGTCGGGATCGATTTTCTCATAGCCCGATGGTATACGGAACAGAAACTCGCTGAGCGACTTCTTGAGCACACTTGTCACTTCGAATCGCCCGCTCTCTTCGCCCGTGGCATCACGCGTTATAAACCGCATTGGGAAATACCCCATGTCGAGAATTTTCCACATCCATTCCGAGACCTGCGGAGTCAGAAGCGACCCGGCTGTTCCGAACTCCTTGGTGGCCCAGATTTCGTATTCGAGTGTGTCAACAGTCGCAAGAAACTGATCGCATGTGTATCCCTCGATCTCGTCTGTCGAATCCGTTTTTTGCACGTTCACTTTGGGTGGGACATGAGCTCCCTTTGACGGTGTAAACACGATGGGAAGCTCTATGTACTGCTCGCGTCCGGAAACGATGACGAAACTCTTCTTGAGTCCGTAGTCAATGAGAATAGCGTCTCCTCCTCCTTGCTCGGTTCCCTCGATTCGCAATCGCCCGCGTTTCATGAACAGTGAGACGGATTCAATGCTCTCGAGGTTTCGAATCTGATAGCCCACAATTCCCTCAAATGATTTCTTCTCCACAACCTCTTGCGCGGATGCGAGAGTACTCAAACCGATTGTAAGTAAAATCCATAGCGTGGCGAGCCGGATGATGCGAGAGGTCATGCCGAATTCCTTTCTTCGTTAGGGGCGTGTGCGCGATGCCACCAGGAACCGCTCACAGCCATTTGCTTCAAGAGCGGGGCAACGCAGTAACGATTTTCGCCAAGATCCGTATGCAATGCTTTCAGTACGGCATACACGTGTTCAAGGCCGATCCTGTCAGCCCACTCGATCGGCCCGAGCGGGTAGTTCGCCCCGACTTTCATTGCCACGTCAATTTCTCGCGGTGTTGCGATCTCCTCCTGTAACGCGAATGCAGCTTCATTGATCATTTGGCACACAATCCGCGGAAACACCATCCCAACCCGGTCTTGAACGAGTTCGATTTCCTTGCCGACGGATTGGAAGAATCTCTGGACAATGCTCACGGTCCCCGTCGGAGTGAATGCAGTCGGTGCAATCTCAATCAGGGGTTTCTCACTGATTGAAGGGAGTGCCGAGCATCCGACAAGCCGGTTTTTGTGTTTGATCCAGGATGACTGTTCGGTCGCGGAGACCGTCACGGAAGAGCTTGCGATGACCGTGGATGCGGGCAAGGCTCTGTCCAGCTGCTCGAGATTCAGCCGCTTCTGTTCAAGGTCGATGTTTGTGAGCTCAAGTGCAAATGAGATGTCCTTCGGAATCTGTGCCGATTTCTTAGAGAATCTGGAATCTAATAGGCGCTCCTGCTCCGGGGGTGAGTTGAAATGAAAGAAGACGAAATATCCGTGAGATGAGCAGAGGGTCGTGAAATCCGCAACCATCTCATAGTCGCCGACCAAATAGACGGGGGTTCGCTTTGGCTCACCCTTCTCCTCTGGCCGGGGCGGCCTCACAGCCTCTTTCTTCCGCGCGGTCTTTTTCTTTAGTTTCACTTACTTCTCGTTTCCATTGTACTTGTAGAACCCGACGCCGCTCTTCCGGCCGAGCATGCCTGAATCGACCATCTGTTTCAGCAGCGAATGGGGCCGGTACCGGGACTCGCCTGAGGTCTGATCCTGTATCGACTGCGTTACAGACAAACACTGATCCACGCCGGCAGTGTCCATTGATTCGAAAGGGCCGAGGTTAAAATCTCCCACGGCTCTCATGATTCTGTCAATCTGTTCATGGTCGGCGATTCGTTCGCCAAGAATTCTGAGTGCCTCACCGTAGAAAGGCTGCACCAGACGGTTGACGATGAACCCCGGGGAGTCTTGCGTCACGACTGCCGTTTTGTTCAACTGTGCCGTGAACTCGATCGCTCGCCGTATCGTTTCGGCGGACGTTTGCTGACCCCGTACGATTTCAACGAGACGGGCAGCTCCTGGGGAGTTTATGAAATGCAGGCCAAGTACTTTTTCAGGATGTCGGGTTGATGAAGCGATTGCCGTGATGGAAAGCGATGAGGTGGTCGAAGCCAGGATGGTCGTGGGTTTTGTATCAGCCTCAAGGTGTCTGAAGAGATCCTTTTTGATCCGGAGCTCCTCGATGGCCGCCTCGACAATAATCTCGGCGTGATTGAGCTCTGCGAGGCGTGTCCGGGGATGGAGGCGTCCGAATGCCTCGATGGTTTGATTCTCGGTCAACTCCCTTTTATCCCAGTTGCTTTTGAAGTTGGTCTTGATTCGCTCCAGCGCCTGCCGCAGAATCGTGCCGTTGATGTCGTACAGCGATACTTCAATGCCTGAAAGCGCAGCAAGCTGCGCAATGCCCGCTCCCATCGTACCGGCGCCGACGACCCCTAGATGTCTGACCATAAAAAGGATGGATTCCTTTGACTGGTGCCCCGAAAACATACTGAATTGGGGGGTGAAAAACAACCGAGGGAGTGCCCGTCACCTAACTTCGTTCCAGTCGGGGGGTGACGGTCACTTTCCATTGACGACCGACACTAGAACGCACGGAGGCGCGCAAACCGTCAGTAAGGGTAAAAAACAAAGAAGAGCAACGAGAGCAGAGCCAGCACCCACAGACCCGGTTTGACTTCATGCCTCTTTCCTCCGAGGATCTTGAACAGTGGATAGAGCATGAATCCCGCAGTCATCCCGATTCCGATATTGTACGTAAAACTCATCATGACAATGATACTGAACGCCGGCAGAATCTCAGAATAGTCATCGAATCGGAGTCGCGTAATCGGGGTGATCATCATGGCGCCGACGATGATCAGCGACGGGCCGTAGGCAAAAGCCGGCACAGCGGAAAGAAACGGAGCGAAGAACAGAGCTGCCAGAAACATGAAAGCCACCACCACGGCGGTGAGGCCTGATTTTCCGCCGGCGGCGATTCCCGTTGCAGATTCTATGTAGGCACCCGTCGTTGTTGTTCCGAGAAGAGCCGCAACGATCGTACTGCAAGCGTCCACCATCATTGGTTTCTCGATTTCGGGGAGATTTCCGTTCGAATCCAACAAGTTCGCACGCAAGGCGAGGGCAATCAGCGTCCCCAGCGTATCGAGAAAAGCCATGACGAAGATCGTGAGGATGACAGAAAAAAGTCCCCATGTCAAAGCCTCTGCAATGTCGAGCTTGAGAAAAATCTCGGTGATATCCGGCGGCAGGCTTACCCACCGTTCAGGTGTAGGCGTGATCTTCAGGACAAAGCCGGCGACAGTAACAACCAGGATACCGATGAGGAGCGCACCATTAACACGCTTGGTCACCAGGAGTCCGATGAGAAGAAATCCGAGGATCGCGAGCAGCACAGCCGGTTGGTGGAAATTCCCGACATGGACCGGAGCTCCTTCCACCCCGAGGCGGACGATTCCCGTCTCGTTCAGACCGATGAAGCTCAGGAACAGTCCAATCCCGACCGTCAGTCCGATCTTGAGTGACTCTGGAATTGCTTCTGCCAGCCAGCTCCGCACCTTGAAAATGGTCAGTATGGCGAACAGGATGCCACTGATGAAAATCGCGCCGAGGGCCGTTTGCCAGCTGTACCCCATGACTTTGACGACCGTGAATGCAATGAATGCATTCTCTCCCATGTAAGGGGCAATGGCAAAGGGGCGATTTGCGTAGAGGCCCATCAACAAAGTCCCGAATGAGGCGCTCAGAATCGTCGCCACCATTGATGGTCCAAAAGGCATACCGGCGGCTTCGAGGATCTTTGGATTGACGATGATGATATATGCCATGGTGACAAACGTCGTCAGGCCGGCGAGAATTTCCTGTCTGATGTTTGTCCCGAGTTGTTCGAGTTTGAAGAATGACGAGAAGGAAACCATGGTTATTCCGGGTTGGCGTTCTTGATTCGTCGGCGTCGTGGCAGATGGGGACCGCACGCCGTGAACTGGGTATTCACTCTCCTGATGTCTCGAGGGGGAGACGCGAGAGGCGTGCGGAAATATAGACCAAGGCCGGATGAGAATCAAGGAGTGCAGGGTCAGATCGCATTCGACCTGGGGATCGCGCTCTGACGGTTTAGAATCTGTCGGTCTTTTTCAGTATCTTTTGACCCATGATCGATGTCGAACACAATCATAGCATCGCTCCTACGACTGACGACCAGCTCTACCACGCCATCGGCCAGCTCGCTGCCGATGCGGGGTTGTCCCCGCTGCTCTTCATCAAGAATCTCAAGTCCGACGTACGTGTGACTGCCCACCCGCGTCGCGCGCTCAACAGCTTTCACCGATTCCTTATGACAGGTTTTTCATCGGCCTGGATGCGCGATTTTGAAACTCATCGGCTTTTACAGCAAATCCTTCTTGAGCTTTCATCTCAATCACAGTTCCTCGCGGATATTCTGGTCAGGAATCCCGAATTATTCCGGTGGCTCACTTCCTCTAACGTTCTCACAATCACCAAGACGCGTGAGAACTACGTCGCTGAGGCGTCTGATGCGATCAAACTCTTCCAGCGGTCGGAAAAAAAGCTGGATTCCCTTAAACGTTTCCAGCGGCGTGAACTTCTCCGTATCGGTGCCCGACAAATCCTGAAGGAAGCAGACGTCGCAACAACTTCAGGCGAACTCTCAGCGCTCGCAGACGCCATCGCGGAATCCATCCTCGGGATGGCCTACGATCAGATGACAGAAATGGTCCGTGGGACTGTCAAGAGGGAATTGGCGGTGATAGGTTTGGGGAAGCTTGGTGGGGAAGAGCTGAATTTCAGTTCGGATATCGATCTCGTCTTCGTGTATGACCAGGATGGACCACTTGAAGGCTCGCAACCTCGTCTCTCGACTCAGCACGAATACTACTGCAGGGTGGCTGAGTATGTGGTCAGACGGCTCTCAGAGCATACTGCGGAAGGGCATTTATATAGAGTGGATATGCGATTGCGTCCGGACGGCGGCTCAGGCCCATTGGCGATGTCTCGTGCCGCGTACTTCGCCTATTACGAAGCGCGTGGTGAGCTTTGGGAGCGCCAAATGCTTATGAAAGCAAGGGCGATTGCGGGAGACCGGCATGTGGGAGAGAGATGGATGGAAGAGATCCAACCGTTCATCTTTCCAAGAACGCTGCTTTCAAGTCCGCTGGAGGAGATCGCGAAGATTAAGGCGAGGATCGAGTCGAACCTCGATGAGGGAACGAATATCAAGCTGGGAAGCGGAGGAATTCGGGATATCGAGTTTACCGTCCAGGCGTTGCAGCTGTTGAACGGGGGGAACAACGTCAACCTGAGGCAGCGAAGCACGCTCGGGGCGCTTCGTCAGCTCGCTGCATCGAGGTACCTCAAGGAGGTTGAAGGGCGAGAGTTGGCTTCAGCATATCAGTTTCTTCGCACAATTGAAGACCGGCTTCAGCTTCTCCACGGTCTCCAGAAGCACAGCATACCTGAATCACTTGAGGAGCGCAGAATACTTGCGCGGCAACTGGGCTTCAAATCGGTGGCAGCGTTTTCGAAGAAACTTGAATTCCATCAGGCGCGGATCAGGAGGACCTTTGGTTCAGTATTCGGAAAGAAAGCCGGGCTGCGGAAGAAAGGCGCTGCTCTGCCAGGTGAGACCCAGGTCGACCCGAGGCTCGTGCGGAAACTGGGAGCTCTGGACATCCGCTCGGTCCAATCGCATCTTGCCGGAATTGTGAAGGAGGTTCCGGATCTTGGCGATCCGAGTCGATTGCATGGATTCGCCGAACTTTTCCGAAGGCGTAAAGCACCGGATTGGGGGGTGAAGAACTTTCTGCAGCTCGCATCGTCCGGGCCGATCAAGCGGACACTTCAGCAGGCTGCCTTGAATGAGAAGGCGCTCGATCTTCTTGTTCTCATTGCCACGCGCAGTTCCCGGTTCATCAGTTTGTTGGCCCGTGAACCATTGTTGTTTGAAACGCTGGTTGGCCGACCCGAAGATCTGCTGGACGAGGGTTCGGGATGGACATTTCTCAAGACTTCTGACTTGGCGCGCTATCGGGTATACAACGAATTCAAAGCTGTTCTGAGATTCCTGGTAGGAGAAACTTCTGCTGCCGCCCTCACACGCGAGCTCAGCGTGCTTGCAGATGGGATCCTTGGAGACGCTTTCCACCGGGCCGCGGAGGAAGTGCAGAAGGGTGCGGATGTGCCCGTTGCTCTGGTGGCCCTGGGGAAACTTGGCGGTGGAGAAATCTCCATCGGTTCTGATCTAGATCTTCTTCTCCTATATAAAGAGGGATCAGGAGGGATCCCGGCGAAGGCCGCAAACGCGCTTGGCAGAATTCTCCGTGAGAAACTCGAGCGCGTATATGAAATTGATTTTCGATTGAGGCCGGAAGGAAAGAATTCGCCTCTTGCAACGGAGATTGAGTACTACAAGCAGTACCTCGCTCACCGCGCGTCGTTTTGGGAACGCCAATCACTTATCAAGGCGCGTTTGATCGCAGGCAATCCTGCTTTTGGCCGCCAACTCATGGAACACATTGGTCAGGCAGCGTACGATTTGCCATTGCCGCAAGGATGGAAGAAGGAAATTGTATCTATGAGAGATCGCATGGCAAAAGAGAGATCCAAATCTCCGGATGGCGTTGACCTGAAGGTTGGAGTTGGAGGATTGGTCGATCTTGAGTTCCTCGTGCAGACGGTTCAGCTGAGGCATGGGCACGATATGCCTCAGCTCAGAAACACCAATACGTTTGGGGCGATTGAAATCATCCAGACACAGAACCTGGCGAGCCGGGTTGATGCAAAGAGGATCGCAGGAAATCTTGAGTATTTCCGGCGGCTTGAAGCGTTCATACGCATGAACTCCGAAGGAACAGACTTCGTGCTTCCCTCTGAGAACGATCGCCTTCAGGCTGTTGTGGCCGCAATGGGAAGCTCGTCTCCTGCCGCCCTGCGTCTCGGTATTGAGGAGATGAGGAAAACGAATAGGAAGCTGTTCAACGGTATAATCAAGTCTCTCCCAGGGTGAAGACAAAAACAGGTAGCATACTCGCAAACGAGTGGTTCCTGGCAACGACAGCTGGACTGGTGTGCTTCGCTGTCTATCTGACGACGATGTGCCGGACAGTGTCATTCATCGATGCAGGAGAACTCGCTACTGTCGCATCGCTCCTTGGAATCGCGCACCCCACCGGTTATCCTTTGTTCACCCTCGTTGCTCATTGTGCGCTTTGGGTCCCGATAAAGGGAGAAGAGGTTTTTCGTCTGAATGTCTTCTCCGCCGTTGTTGTGGCGGCCGCAGTGGGAGTGTTCTTCAGAGTGTTGATGGTGTTGTCGGGGATGTTACAGGCCCACAATCGTAAGGACCGCGAAGTTGATCTTCAGACGAAACCGGTGACGCTCCTCGCCTCTTTCATCGCCTCTCTTGTCTTCGGTCTGAGCTCGACAGTCTGGGACCAGTCAGTTGCCGTCGAGGTTTATGGACTTCATCTCTTGCTGATTTCGCTGACCACTCTCTTTTTTCTCAGGGGGATCGAAGAGAGCGGACGTGAGGATCGGGAAATTCCGCGACGGCTGTTCGCCGCCGCATTTTTCCTCGGGCTCAGCTTTTCGAATCACCTTACTACGCTTCTCATCGTCCCAGCCCTTATCTATCTCTACATCTCTACTCATGGAATCGGTCGTGAATCGGCCATCCGGGCCCTGAAGCTCTTTCCTATCTTCTGTCTCGGTCTAAGTCCCTATCTCTATCTTCCCATCCGGTCGGGTGCGCATCCGCCGCTGGAATGGGGATTCCCGGCAGAGATTGAGCGGCTGTTCTGGCATGTATCCGGCAAACAATACCGGAGCTGGATGTTCTCGAGCTTTGACAGTGCCGAAAAACAATTGTCGTATTTCTTCAATCACTTTCCTTCTGAATTCAACTGGGTCTTGATCGCCATCTTGCTCTTCGGAATATGGACGTGTTTTAGATTGAACAGGAAGATCTTCTGGTTTCTTGTTGTGTCCCTTGTCGGTTGTCTCATCTACTCGATCAACTACGATATTCACGACATCGATTCGTACTTCTTGCTTGCGTATGTGGTCGCTGGGATTTTCGTGTTCTTCGGTGCACTTGGCCTCCTGGGATTCCTGCCAGAGCGCCTTTCGACTCGTTCATTCGTACTGGTGAGTTTCTTGCTGCTTGCATTGCCGGTTCTTCAGCTACTCAACAACCGAAAGGAAGTAAGCGAAGCGGATAACTATCTTGTCGCCGACTATACCCACAACATCTTTTCGAACACGGGCGGGAATGCTCTCATTCTCTCCTACCAGTGGGACTATTTTGTCGCTTCTTCGCTCTATTTTCAGTTGGTGAGGCATGAAAGGTTGGATCTCACAATCGTTGACAAAGAGTTGCTGAGGAGGTCTTGGTACTTCATTTATCTCAAGGATCGCTTCCCGTGGCTTATAGAGCGCTCGAAACGGGAGGTAGACGCCTTTCTGGCAGAGTTATTCAAATTTGAGCATGATCTTCCGTACGATCCGGGTGTCATTGAGGCCCGATATGTCGGGATGATCAATAGTTTCATAGACCAGTCGATCAAAGATCGACCTGTCTGTCTTGGGCCCGAGATTGAACCGGAATTCGGGCAGCAGTACAAGAGGGTTCCTGCTGGCCTTCTTTTCCGCCTATCGCAAGTTATTGATAACAAAGGCTTTGCACCTATCAAGATTGACTATCGGCCCTCATCATATGAGAGCCGTCTCACCTCTGGTATCCGTAGTCTTTATGCCAGGATGTTGACGGCGACGGGGGCTCATTTCATCACTCTCGGTCAAGTGTTGGAGGCCACCGACTGCATCGATAAAGCCCTATCAATTGATCCAACCTTCTCGCCCGCCAGGGCTATCAGGGAACAAATCAACGTGGGGGGCCGTCAAGTAAAATAGCGGGGGCTCTTCAGGAAAAACATGTATTTTCTCTTCTTTCCCGTTGACTATTTGGCAATTTTTGTTAAATTATAAGGCTCAAGTTCCATCCATTTACCCTCAAATCATTAGGCTGCTGTCGTTTTTCTCTGTCCTGGTAATGAAGGACGCTATCAGCCAGTGGGGGTATCTGTGTGTTGCTGGCGTAGCTCAGTTGGTAGAGCAGCTGACTTGTAATCAGCAGGTCGACGGTCCGAATCCGCCCGCCAGCTCAATGCGAGTATTCTCCGCGCTTTGTGCGCGTGATATCTCGGGCAGGTAGCGAAGTGGTTAAACGCATCAGACTGTAAATCTGACGGCTCATGCCTTCGGAGGTTCGAATCCTTCCCTGCCCACAGCGAATTTCGAATTGCGGATTTCAAATTTCGAATTTGGCCAGAGTTGCGATCGATTGATTCGCAATCGACTTGCGGGAGTAACTCAGTTGGTAGAGTCACAGCCTTCCAAGCTGTTGGTCGCGGGTTCGAGTCCCGTCTCCCGCTCAAGGCTGACCTAAAAGCAGGACGATTGCGAATTGCGGATTTGAAATTTCGAATTGGTGTATGCGCTACGCTGTTCAATTCGCAATTGACAATTCGAAATCCGAAATCACAAATGCTTGCGTAGCTCAGTTGGTAGAGCACTTCCTTGGTAAGGAAGAGGTCATCGGTTCAATCCCGATCGCAAGCTCAGGGTATCAACGAACAGAGTTTTTTCATAAGCGGAGTCGAACGTCGTGAGAGATATCATCACATTAGAATGCTCAACCTGCAAACGCAGAAACTACAGTGCCACAAAAAACAAGAAGCTGCAGACCGGCCGGGTTGAGTACAAGAAATACTGCAAGTGGTGCAAGAAACGCACGCCCCACAAAGAAACGAAGTGACACGCCCCGGTTGGTAGACTCCTTGCGCTCTGTCTAAAGGATGCCTGCCCTTCCCTGGGAAAGTTTCCTACGTCAGTGGCTCAATTGGTAGAGCAGCGGTCTCCAAAACCGCAGGTTGGGGGTTCGAGTCCCTCCTGACGTGCTCGTATGCAGTGCGGTCGTATTCATGAACGTGACATCCATCTGCGTGGTGAACAATGAAAGAGAAGATACTAAATTTTTTCAACGATGTAGTAAAGGAGATGGGGAAGGTGACGTGGCCAACGCGGGATGAGCTCGCAGAATCCACGAAGGTCGTCATCATCGTCTGCGTCATCATTTCGGTATTTACCTGGGGTGTTGACACACTGCTCTCCGCAGCGCTCAAGGCGATCCTGTAACCCGAGGAAGGACAAGAGAGTTGAATAAGCGCTGGTACGTTGTTCGAACATACTCAGGCCACGAGGCGAAGGTGAAGGCATACCTCGAATCGGAGACCGCCCGCATGAATCTGGGCGAGCGCCTCTCGAGCGTCATGATCCCTTCGGAAAAAGTCATCGAGGTCAAAGACGGGAAAAAGAAAGCCAAAGTGAAAAACTTTTTCCCGGGCTATGTTCTGGTGGAAGCGGTGCTCGACAAGGAGACGATTCACCTGATTCTCGAGGCGCCGTCGGTCCTCGGCTTCGTGCCGGACAAGAATAATCCCGCTCCGCTGCAGCCCGACGAGGTGCGGCGGCTGATTGGAAAGATGGAAGCGAAGGAAGATGTCGAGCTGGTGGAGATCCCCTTTCGCATGGGAGATCCCGTGAAAGTCGTCGAAGGTCCCTTCAACAATTTCTCCGGTTTTGTACAGGAAGTGAATCCGGAGAAGATGAAGGTGAAGGTGATGGTGAGTATTTTCGGACGAAAGACGCCGGTGGAACTGGATTTCGTCCAGGTGGAACTGGAAAAGTAGCATTAGACTTCGTAGGCCGTTCTATATCAGAGAGAGAGGTAGATCGTTTATGGCGAAAAAAGTAACAGGGTTCATCAAGCTCCAGATTCCTGCCGGTCAGGCGAATCCGGCACCTCCGGTCGGTCCGGCCCTCGGTCAAAAGGGCGTGAACATCATGGAGTTCTGCAAGCAGTTCAACGCCAGGACCAAGGAACAGCAAGGCCTGATCATCCCGGTGATCATCACCGTCTTCAGTGATAAGTCGTTCACGTTTATCACCAAGACGCCACCGGCAGCGACATTGCTCCTGAAAGCGGCGAAGATCGAGAAGGGCTCCGGCGAACCGAATCGCAACAAGGTTGGCAAGGTCACAAAGAAGCAGGTTCGCGAGATCGCCGAATCAAAGATGGTTGACCTGAATGCAGCTTCAGTCGAAGCCGCGATGAGCATGGTCGCTGGGACTGCTCGCAGCATGGGCATCACGGTTGAAGAATAATCAACACGCGCACGGAAAGTGAGATTCATTGTATGAGAACTCGAAGCAAGCGCTACAAAACGGTAGCGACAAAGATTGAAAACAAGAGCTACACGATCGCCGACGCAGTGCAGAAGGTGAAAGAAACTGCCAGCGCAAAGTTCGCCGAAGGCGTCGATATCGCCGTCCGTCTGGGAGTCGATCCGAAGAAGGCCGACCAGGCCATCCGCGGAACGGTCGCGCTGCCGCATGGCATCGGAAAGGCAGTTCGCGTGCTCGTGGTTGCCAAACCGCCGAAGGACGACGAAGCGAGGGCAGCCGGCGCTGACCATGTCGGATTCCAGGACTACCTGGAGAAAATCCAGCAGGGTTGGGCAGACGTGGATGTCATCATCGCGACACCGGATGTTATGGGCGATCTCGGAAAGCTCGGGAGAATCCTCGGCCCCCGCGGCCTGATGCCAAACCCGAAAAGCGGCACCGTAACGGCCGACGTCGGGAAGGCAGTCAAGGAAGTCAAGGCTGGAAAAATTGAATTCCGTGTCGACAAAGCCGGCATCGTGCACGCCACGGTCGGCAAAGCGAGTTTTGAAAAGGATAAGCTGGTTGAAAACATCCAGTCATTCCTTACGACCATCGTTCGCCTGAAGCCCTCGACGGCAAAAGGAACGTATATCAAGAGTATCGCGATCTCCACAACGATGGGACCCGGGGTCCACATCGATCGTGGCGAAGTCGCGGGTCACTAAGAACGAACTTACGCACTCACATCTCTAACGGACGAAGTCCGGTGCCCGAGCGATCGGGGCTTCTCATCGGTCTTCACAGGTCGGGCGGTATCAGACCTGCACGTTGTGAACACCATTAGTCATCTGGAAGGTATCTCATGAACCGATCGGACAAAGAGGCGATCGTAGCGGAAGTTGCCGAACGGGCCGCGCGTGCGACTGCTATGTACTTTGCCGACTTCACCGGGCTGACTGTCGAAGAGGCGACTGAACTTCGACGTGAGTTCCGGAAAGCCGGTGTGGAGTACAGGGTGGTGAAGAACACGCTCGCGAAGAAAGCCCTGGAGCAAGTGACCGGGTACGATCGTGTGTTTGAAAAGCTGGTCGGGCCGACTGGGATTGCTTTCAGTTACGGTGACGCAGTAGCTCCCGCAAAGATCATCAAGAAGTTCAGTGATAAATCGGGCAAGCTGAAACTCAAAGCTGCCGTTCTTGAGAAGCAGGTCTTTGACGGATCACGATTGGATGAACTCTCCAAGTTGCCAACCCGCGCCGAGTTGATGGCGGGCGTCCTTGGAAGCATCCAGGCACCAATGACCGGCATCGTCGGAGCCATCGGTGCGGTGATGCGGGATCTTGTCAACGTGATTGACGCAATCGAGAAGAAGAAAGCGGCCTAGCCACTCACCAAGTTTGAACATTCTTAACCAAGGAGAAATACAATGTCAGCAGTTGCAGAAATTGTCGAAAAAATTGAAAAGTTGACTCTGCTCGAAGCAGCCGAGTTGAAGAAGGCACTCGAAGAGAAGTTTGGCGTGACCGCCGCAGCCCCGATGATGTTCGCGGGTGCAGCTCCCTCAGCCGCCGCAGCACCTGCGGTCGAAGAGAAGACTGAGTTCACGGTCGAACTGAAAAGCGCCGGTGCCCAGAAGATCAACGTTATCAAGGTTGTCCGTGCAGCAACCGGACTCGGACTGAAGGAAGCCAAGGACCTCGTTGACGGCGCCCCGAAAGTCGTGAAGGAAGGTCTCAATAAGGATGAGGCAGAGAAGTTGAAGAAAGAGATCGAAGAAGCTGGTGGAGCGGTTGAGTTGAAGTAACGCTTGCCCATGTTCTGGTTCGAACTTTTCCTTTTTCAACGCTGTTGAATACTAGAAGAAAAATCTGGCGGACAGTGCAAGTCTCAAAGCCGATGGTTTCCTCGCTTCAGAGCGGGAGCGAGCCATCGGCTTGAGCTATCTTTGGAGAGCAGCTTTCACGAGCCCCTTTCAAGCTGACTCGAAGCCTGCCGGATCCCCAGATTTCAACGATTTTCGGGCTCTTGCTGTTAGGTTCATTTATCCATTTCAAAAGGAGTGGTTGAATTGAAGAACCAATCCAATGGCTCAGAGGGTCGAATCTCGTTCGGCCGCATTCCATCGGTTATCGAAACGCCGGACCTGCTCAACGTCCAGATCGACTCGTTCAGCAAGTTTCTGCAGTCGGACGTCCCGCCGCATCGGCGGAAGAAGCATGGCCTGCAGCAAGTATTTGAAATGAATTTCCCGATTACCGACGCCCGGGAGAACTTCCTGTTGGAGTTTGCGGAGTACTACGTCGAGAAACCGAAATACTCCGTCGTCGAATGCCAGGAGCGCGGACTGACCTATTCCGTTCCCCTCAAAGCAAAATTGCGCCTCTCTTCGAAGAGGGAGGGCAGCCAGGAATTCACCGATACCGTCGAGCAGGAAGTGTATCTTGGCAACCTGCCCGCGATGACGATGCGCGGCACGTTCATCATTAACGGAGCGGAACGTGTCGTGGTCAGCCAGCTTCATCGCTCGCCCGGCGTCTTCTTCGGCGAATCCGTTCACCCGAACGGAACGCTGATGTATTCGGCACGCATCATCCCGTTCCGCGGTTCGTGGGTTGAGTTCTCCACGGACATCAACAATGTGATGTACGCTTACATTGACCGGAAAAAGAAGTTCCCGGTCACAACCCTGTTGCGCGCACTCGGATATTCATCCGATGACGAGATCCTCGACCTCTTTGACCTTGTTGAGGAGATCGAAGCGAACAAGGTCAACCTGAAAGACTACGTCGGCCGGACGATATGCAGCGACGTGTTTGACAAGAAGACTGGCGAAATCTTCATCAACAAGGACGCGAAGCTTACCGAAGAGAATCTCAAGCAGATCAAGAAGGCTGAGATCAAGAAGATTCGCCTCCTGAAGTCGGAAGCCACCGATTCACGGTCGGTTATCGCCAACACGATTTTGCGCGACGTCGCCCGTTCCGAAGAAGATGCCCTCGAAACAATCTACTCACAACTCCGTTCCGGCGAAGCACCGGACCTGGAAACGGCGAAAAACCTGATCGATCGGTTGTTCTTCAACCCGAAGCGGTACGATCTCGGTGATGTCGGCCGTCATCGCATGAACGCGAAACTCGGTTTGACGATCAAAGAGGACGTCACGACTCTTACCCGCGAAGACATCGTCGCCATCGTGAAATATCTCATCGATCTTCAGCAGGGGAAGAAAACGGTCGACGATATCGATCACCTCGGCAATCGCCGCGTCCGGACTGTCGGCGAGCAGCTTGCGCAACAATTCAACGTCGGTCTCTCGCGTATGACGCGCACGATCCGTGAGCGCATGAACCTTCGCGATAGCGAAACCATCACGCCGCAGGACCTGGTCAACGCACGGACGATCACAAGCGTGATCAATGCGTTCTTCGGGACAAACCAGCTTTCACAGTTCATGGACCAAACCAATCCTCTGGCGGAGATGACGCACAAGCGCCGTGTGTCTGCCCTTGGACCCGGAGGTCTGACGAGAGAGCGCGCTGGATTCGAAGTGCGTGACGTTCACTATACGCACTACGGCCGGTTGTGCCCGATCGAGACGCCGGAAGGCCCGAACATCGGACTGATTTCTTCACTTTGCATCCACGCCCGGATCAACGATTTCGGCTTCATCGAGACCCCGTACCGAAAGGTGAAGGGGGGGAGGGTGACTGAGGAGATCGATTTCCTTGCAGCTGAGAAGGAAGACGAAGTGACGATCGCTCAGGCGAACGCGCCGCTCGACGAGCGCGGTCGTTTCCGTGAAGACAGAGTCAAATCCCGGTTCCAGAGCGATTACCCGCTCGCTGAGCCGGACAAGATCCAGTACATGGATGTTGCCCCGAACCAGATCGTCAGCGCTGCAGCTGCCTTGATCCCGTTCCTCGAGCACGATGACGCCAACCGCGCTCTGATGGGCTCGAACATGCAACGCCAGGCCGTACCGTTGTTGACGCCGATGGCACCGATCGTCGGCACGGGACTCGAAGAAAAACTCGCTCGCGATTCCCGGACAATCATTGCCGCAGAACGCAATGGCATCGTGGAGTCAGTGACGGCGGATGCGATCATCGTGCAGTACGACATCGACGAAAACAGCACCGAGGCGATCATCAGCTTTGATGACAAGCGCCGCGTTGAATACAAGCTTACGAAATTCTTCCGCACCAACCAGGATACCTGCATCAACCAGAAGCCGATGGTGAAAGAGGGAGACCGCATCAAGCGCGGTGATGTCCTGTCAGACGGCTGTGCTACCAACGAAGGTGAGCTGGCGCTTGGAAGGAATGTCCTTGTTGCCTTCATGCCGTGGCGTGGATATAACTTCGAAGATGCTATCGTCATAAGCGAGCGGATTGTCGCAGAAGACGTCTTCACGTCAATTCACATCGAGGAATTCGAGCTTCAAGTCCGCGACACAAAACGCGGTGAAGAAGAACTGACTCGTGAAATTCCGAACGTCAGCGAGGAAGCGACGAAGGACCTCGATGAGAACGGTATCGTCCGCATCGGTGCAGAAGTGAACGAAGGTGACATCCTGATCGGCAAGATCACGCCGAAGGGCGAGACCGATCCGACGCCGGAAGAAAAGCTGCTGAAAGCGATCTTCGGTGAAAAAGCCGGCGATGTGAAGGATGCATCGTTGAAGGCGCCTCCGGGAATGAAGGGCGTCGTCATTTCGACCAAGTTGTTCAGCCGCAAGAAGAAGGATACCGAGAGCAAGAAGGAAGACAAGAAGCGGCTCGAATCGCTCGATCGTTCACGACGGAAAGACCTGAAAGAGCTCCAGGAAAAACTCGGAAAGAAGCTCGAGCAGCTCCTGACCGGCGAAAAGTCGGTCGGTATCCGTGACAATGATGGCAATGTCATCATTCGTAGCGGAACAGCATTGAAGGAAGAATCCTTCAAGTCGCTCGAGAACGTGGATGCCCTCGACTACAATCAGGACTGGGTTGACGACAAGCGGAAGAACAACCTCGTCGTGAAGATCTATGAAAACTATCGCCAGAAGCTGAGCGAGATCGAAGAACTCTATCGCCACGAGAAGAACAAGATTCAGCTGGGTGATGAGTTGGCTCCCGGTATTGTGCAGCTCGCGAAAGTCTACGTTGCCAAGAAGCGCAAGCTGTCCGTCGGTGACAAGATGGCCGGCCGTCACGGTAACAAGGGTGTCGTTTCCACGATTGTGCCCGTTGAAGATATGCCGTTTCTGCCGAACGGTCGCCCCGTGGACATCGTTCTCAACCCGTTGGGCGTTCCCTCCCGTATGAACCTCGGCCAACTGTTCGAGGTTGCCTTGGGTTGGGCCGGATACGAGCTCGGCGTGAAGTACGCATCGCCGATCTTCGATGGCGCAACATGGGAGGATGTCCAGGAACAGCTCCGCAAGGCGGGGCTGTCCGAGAATTCAAAATCGGTACTGATCGATGGACGAAGCGGAGAGCCGTTCGATCAGGAGGTAAGCGTTGGCTACATCTACATGATGAAGTTGTCACATTTGGTGGATGATAAGATCCACGCCCGTTCCATTGGGCCCTATTCTCTTATTACACAACAGCCGCTGGGTGGCAAAGCGCAATTCGGCGGTCAGAGGTTTGGTGAGATGGAAGTGTGGGCGCTCGAAGGCTATGGCGCGTCCCATGTGCTGCAGGAGATACTCACTGTCAAGTCCGACGACGTCGTGGGCCGTGCAAAGGTCTACGAGGCGATCGTCAAGGGTGACAATCTGCCTGAGCCAAACGTGCCCGAATCCTTCAACGTGCTCATACGTGAGCTGCAGGGTCTCGGTCTCGAAATCAGGATTGAGTGATCTCGTCTGAGTGTAAGGGAAGACCCTGAACTGGTCTGCGCTTCGGCGCAGCAAACACAATTGTTCGATGGAGGTTCTACATGCCATTTACATCAAGCGAAGCGTCAGCAAAGAAGACCTTCTCCAAGATCATCATTAGCCTGGCATCGCCTGATATGATTCTGGCCCGCTCGCATGGCGAGGTTACGAAGCCGGAAACAATCAACTATCGATCGTTCCGACCCGAGAAAGATGGTCTCTTTTGTGAGAAGATTTTTGGGCCGGTACGCGATTGGGAATGCCATTGCGGTAAATACAAGCGCATTCGCTACAAGGGGATCACGTGCGATCGTTGCGGCGTTGAAGTGACACAGAAAAGCGTCCGCCGCGAGCGGATGGGGCACATCGCCCTCGCAGTACCTGTCGTGCACATCTGGTACTTCCGGTCACTCCCCAGCAAGATCGGTTACGTCCTCGGGCTCTCCAGCAAAGAACTCGAGAAGATCATTTACTACGAATCGTACGTCGTCATCAACCCGGGCACAACAGGAATCCAGAAGCAGGACCTGATCACTGAGGACCAGTACCTCGAGATTATGGCTTCGCTGCCTGAGAACAACCAGCACCTCGAAGATTCCGACCCGAAGAAGTTCATCGCCAAGATGGGTGGCGACGCGATCAAGGATTTGCTCCGTCGCGTCAATGTCGAAGAGCTTGCACTCCAGCTACGCGCTGAAGTGAAGACTGAGACATCGGTTCAGAAGAAAACGGAAGCCCTCAAGCGCCTGCGCGTTCTCGAAGCGTTCCGCAAGAGCGAGATAAACGCTCCGAACAAACCCGACTGGATGGTGCTCGATGTTATTCCGGTCATTCCTCCCGAACTGCGCCCGCTGGTGCCGTTGGAAGGTGGTCGGTTCGCGACATCCGATCTGAATGATCTGTATCGCCGCGTTATTATCCGCAACAACCGTCTGAAGAGATTGATTGAGATCAAGGCTCCTGAAGTCATCCTTCGTAACGAGAAGAGAATGCTTCAGGAAGCAGTCGACTCCTTGCTGGACAATTCACGTCGCGTCAACGCAGTGCGCAGCGACAACAATCGCGCACTCAAATCCCTCTCCGATATGTTGAAGGGAAAGCAGGGGCGGTTCCGTCAGAACCTCCTCGGCAAGCGTGTTGATTACTCGGGCCGTTCCGTGATCGTCGTCGGCCCGGAGCTGAAGCTTCATGAGTGTGGTCTGCCGAAGGACATGGCCGTCGAGTTGTTCAAGCCGCACATCATCCGCAAGCTCATCGAGCGCGGATTGGTGAAGACGGTGAAGAGCGCAAAGAAGATGGTCGATAAGAAGGGTCCCGAGGTGTGGGATATCCTTGACCACATCATCGATGGTCATCCGGTGCTCCTCAACCGTGCCCCGACACTGCACCGCCTCGGCATCCAGGCGTTCCAGCCTGTGCTCGTCGAAGGCAAAGCGATCCGCATTCACCCGATGGTCTGTACTGCATTCAACGCGGACTTTGACGGTGACCAGATGGCCGTGCACGTGCCGTTATCGTACGAAGCGCAGCTTGAAGCACGAATCCTGATGTTGTCCAGCCACAATATTCTGTCCCCGGCGAGCGGTGCGCCGATTGTTACGCCGACGCAGGACCAGGTGCTTGGCTGCTACTACCTGACGAAGTCGAAGGTGGAAGATGTCGGTGAAGGGATGACCTTCTACTCGCCGCAGGAAGTCATCATCGCATTTGACCAGAAGAAAATCGGTCTCCACGCTCGCATCAAGGTTCGCATCGAAGGGACGCTCGTCGAAACGACCACCGGTCGCGTGGTGTTCAATCAGATTGTTCCGAAAGACGTTCCGTTTATCAACGAGCTGTTGAACAAGAAACGCCTCGTCCAGATTATCGCCAACGTATTCCGTCGTTGCGGTAACCTTGTGACTGCGAAGTTCCTGGATAACCTGAAGAGCCTCGGATTCCAGTACGCGACACAGGGCGGATTGTCCGTGTCCATCGGTGACGTTATCATCCCGCGTGAGAAGTACGAGATGGTCGCAAAAGCCCAGAAGGATGTGGAAAACGTTGAGAACCAGTATTATCGTGGCTTCATCACGAACGGTGAGCGCTACAATAAGGTGATCGACATCTGGACCCGTGCGACGAGCAGAATCGCCGAGAAGCTGTTTGACTCGCTCCAACATTCAAAAGAAGGGTTCAACTCGCTGTATATGATGGTCGACTCGGGTGCTCGTGGTTCGAAAGAGCAGGTCCGTCAGCTCGCAGGTATGCGCGGTTTGATGGCCAAGCCGCAAAAGAGCATGTCGGGTGCTACAGGCGAGTTGATCGAGAACCCGATCACTGCGAACTTCCGCGAAGGGTTGTCGATCCTTGAGTACTTCATCTCCACGCACGGTGCTCGAAAAGGTCTTGCCGATACCGCTCTGAAGACGGCTGACGCAGGTTATCTGACCCGCCGTCTGATCGATGTCGCCCAGGACGCCATCATCGCTGAAGAGGATTGCGGTACGATCCGCGGTGTGCTCACCGGAGCGTTGAAAGAAGGAGAAGACGTGAAGGAGCCGTTGGCCGAGCGTATTCTCGGACGTGTGTCCGTCCACGATGTCACCGACCCTCTGTCGGGCGAAATCATCGTCAAGACAGGCGAAGTGATCGATGAGGACAAGGCGCAGCGCATTTCCGAAACGTCGATCGAGCTCGTTGAGATTCGTTCTGCGCTGACGTGCAGCTCGCGTCGCGGTATCTGCGCAAAGTGCTACGGCAGGGACCTGACCACCGGCAAGCTCGTCGAGCCAGGAACTGCAACCGGTGTTATCGCCGCACAGTCTATCGGCGAACCGGGTACGCAGCTGACACTGCGAACGTTCCACACCGGCGGTACTGCAAGCTTGATTGCCGCACAATCTCAGATCGTTTCGAAGTTCGAGGGGCGCGTAAAGTATGAGGGTTTGAAGACGATCGAAGTTGATTCCGAGACCGGCAAGCACCTGATTGCTTCCGGCCGCAGCGGTGTCATCAACATCATTGACGACGACAACCGTGTCCTGACAAAATACGACGTGCCATACGGCTCGGTGATCATGATTCGTGATGGAGCGAAAGTCGCGAAGGGTGAGATGATTTACGAATGGGATCCGTACAACGCCGTCATCGTATCAGAGCACAAGGGAACGCTGAAGTACGTCGACTTGAAAGAGAACGTGACCTATCGGGAAGAGCCGGACGAACAGACGGGACATATCCAGAAGGTGGTTATCGACAGCCGTGAGAAGAGCCTCATCCCGGCTATTTCAGTCACTAACGCAAAGGGGCAGAAACTCGCCAGCTATCCGATCCCGACCCGTGCACATCTTATCGTCGATGACGGTGAGGAAATCCAGGCAGGTACGGTACTCGTGAAGATCCCGCGTGACATTGGCAAGACTCGCGACATCACGGGCGGTCTGCCGCGCGTGACGGAGCTCTTTGAAGGCCGCCATCCGAACGAGCCGGCGATCGTATCTGAAATCGACGGTATTGTGACGATCGGTCAGCCGAAGCGTGGTGCGCGCGAGGTGTTTGTCCAAAGTCACGACGGTAAAGACAAGCGGACATACCTCATCCCGTTGGGAAAGCATATCCTGGTACAGGACAACGATGTCGTACGAGCGGGCGAGCGGCTCTCCGCCGGCGCCATTGATCCTCATGATATTCTTCGGATCAAGGGAACGACAGCTGTTCAGGAATACCTTGTGAACGAGATTCAGGAAGTGTACCGCATGCAGGGTGTGAAGATCAACGACAAGCACATTGAAGTCATCGTCCGCATGATGATGCAGAAGGAACGCATCGTTGATCCGGGTGACACGAAGTACCTGGAAGGGGACAACGTTGACAAGTCACGGCTACATGATGAAAACGACAGCCTCGTCGGAAAAGTGGTCGTTGTGAACAAAGGTGATTCGAAGCTGAAGATCGGTACCGTTACGACCAAGAAAGCCGCCCGCGAAATCAACGCAGACCTTCGGAAAAAGACCAAGAAAGTGGTTGAGGTTCGTGATGGGGATCCGGCGACATCCGAGCCGATCCTCCTCGGCATCACTCAGGCCTCTTTGACAACGGACAGCTGGATTTCCGCTGCCTCATTCCAAGAAACGACAAAGGTTTTGACGGATGCGGCGATCGAAGGCAAGCTCGATAATCTGCTTGGTTTGAAGGAAAACGTGATTATGGGACATCTGATTCCGGCTGGAACTGGGCAGAAGAAATACCGCGAACTCTTTGTGGAGTCACCCGAGGTTCCGGCTACAGTGGTTGAGGCGACGGTTGCGCCTGGAGAACCGGTCGAGGTCGAGGAGCCCAAGGAACGGAAGAGGAAGATCAGAATTGTTGCGCCGTAGCCCCAGAAATCCTTCGGCACAGCAGAAAGTGTTTGACAAAGTGCTGAAATAGCAGTATATTAAAAAGCTATTTTAATCAACTTTTTGCCTTAAGAGGAGCCGAACTGATTGCCGACAATTAATCAACTGGTTCGCCATAGCAGAGAACAGGTACTGTGGAAGAGTAAGTCCCCTGCGCTGCAATCCAGCCCGCAGAAGCGGGGTGTATGCACAAGGGTTTACACAACAACTCCCAAGAAACCAAACTCAGCTCTCAGAAAGGTCGCCCGTGTTCGCTTGACCAATGGGATGGAGGTCACCGCCTACATTCCCGGTGAAGGCCATAATCTGCAGGAACACTCTATTGTTCTGATCAGAGGCGGTCGTGTCAAGGACCTTCCGGGTGTTCGCTACCACATTATTCGTGGGACGCTGGACACACAAGGTGTGCAGGATCGCAAACAGGGGCGCTCAAAGTACGGAGCCAAAAAGCCGAAGCAGGCTTAGGTCGCAGAGAACTGATGAGAAAGAAACGCTCAACAAAACGCATTGCCAGTCCTGATCCAAAGTATCAGGACATTCTTGTGTCACGCTTCATCAATTCCTTGCTGAAGAAGGGGAAGAAGCATACTGCCCGGGGGATCCTCTACGGGGCCTTCGAACTCATCGAGGAAAAGACAAAGAACAAGCCTCTGGATGTTTTCAAGAAAGCGGTTAATAATGCGTCGCCCATGATCGAAGTGCGCGCACGCAGAGTCGGTGGTGCTACCTATCAAGTTCCCACAGAAGTTCGTCCCGAGCGACGAACCGCTCTTGCTATCCGCTGGTTGATTAGCTACGCCAAAGAACGCTCGGATACATCGATGGCACAGAAACTGGCCTCCGAATTGATGGCCGCCGCTACAGGTGAGGGTGGCGCGATCAAGAAGAAGGACGATGTCCATCGCATGGCGGAAGCCAACAAGGCTTTTGCCCACTTTAAGTGGTAATCACGTACCGCTCGTTCGGTGTATAATTCATTTTGCATTCACATACCGTAGGGGGATACTGCCCCCTCGGGTCACTGTAATTTTATGCCCCGCGACTACTCTCTAGAGAAAACCAGGAATATCGGCATCATGGCTCACATCGATGCCGGTAAGACCACCACAACGGAGCGCATCCTGTTTTACACAGGCGTGCTGCACCGTATGGGTGAGGTGCACGACGGCGCGGCGACGATGGATTGGATGGAGCAGGAGAAGGAAAGGGGCATCACGATTACAAGTGCTGCAACAACCTGTTTCTGGCGCGACCATCAAATCAACATTATCGATACGCCAGGGCACGTCGATTTCACAATCGAAGTTGAACGCTCTTTGCGTGTCCTTGACGGTGCAGTGGCGCTCTTTTGTTCTGTCGGCGGAGTCGAGCCGCAATCGGAAACGGTTTGGCGCCAGGCGGATAAGTACGGCGTGCCGCGCATCGCATTCGTCAATAAGATGGATCGGGCTGGTGCGGACTTCCTTGGCGTTGTCGAGATGATACGCCAGCGCCTGAGCGCGAACGCGGTCCCCGTTCACCTCCCCGTGGGAGAAGGCGAGATGTTTGCCGGTATCATCGACCTCATCACGATGAAGGCGAGGATGTATCACGAAGGAACGCAGGGCGCCACGTGGGATGATATTGAAATCCCCGAAAAGCTGCGCCCGAAGGCGAATGAATATCGAATCAAGATGCTCGAGGCGGTTGCCGATGAAGACGATACGCTTCTCGAAAAGTATCTTGAAGGGAAAAAGATTTCACCGGAAGAGATCAGAGAAGTCCTCCGCCGGGCGACTTTGAAAGTCAGCATTATTCCGGTCTTGTGCGGTTCGTCGTTCAAGAATAAGGGAGTCCAGAACCTTCTCGACGCCATCGTCGATCTCCTGCCTTCTCCTTTGGACATCAATAATGGAGAAGTCCATGGACACCATCCCCACAGGCGGGATGATGTGGTTCGAAAAGTGAGCGATGAAGAGGAGTTCACCGCGTTGGCGTTCAAGATTATGACGGATCCGTTCGTCGGCCGGTTGACATATTTTAGAGTCTATTCAGGCAAGCTCTCGTCAGGTTCGTACGTCTACAATGTAACGAACGACAAGAAGGAGCGGTTGTCCCGTCTGCTGCGCATGCACGCTAACCACAGAGAAGAGGTCAGCGAGGCATACACAGGTGACATCGTTGCGGGTATCGGGTTGAAAAATACCCGGACCGGCGACACGCTGGCGAACGAAGATAATCCGATCTTGCTCGAGAAAATGATATTTCCGGAGCCTGTCATTGATGTCGCGATTGAGCCGAAGACAAAGGCCGATCAGGAGAAGCTCGGTGAAGCTCTTCAGCGCCTGGCAGAAGAAGATCCGACGTTTCGCGTTTCTTCTAATGAGGAAACCGGGCAGACGATCATCAGCGGGATGGGCGAGCTCCATCTCGAGATCATTGTCGACCGCATGAAGCGCGAATTCCGCGTTGAAGCAAACGTCGGGAAACCGCAAGTTGCGTACAAAGAGACTATCACCAAGAAAGTGGAAGCGGAAGGCAAGTTTATCCGCCAGAGTGGTGGCCGTGGCCAATTCGGACATGTCTGGATCGAGATTGAACCCAACGAAAAGGGGAAGGGCTTCGAATTCGAGAACGATATCGTCGGTGGTTCCATACCACGCGAGTACATCAAGCCAACTGAAGAAGGCATCATTGAAGCGATGAAGAATGGTGTCCTCGCCGGCTATCCGGTAGAGGATGTGAAGGTGAGATTGTTCGAAGGATCATTCCACGCGGTGGATTCGTCGGAGATGGCCTTCAAGATCGCCGGGTCCATGGCCTTTAAGGAAGCTGCACGCAGGGCGGGTCCGGCCATACTCGAGCCGATTATGGCAGTCGAAGTCGTCACGCCGGAAGAATATCTCGGCGATGTGATGGGAGACCTTAGTTCCCGTCGCGGCAAGATTGAAGGCATGACAACACGCAAAGATGCTCAGGTGATCAAAGGGATGGTTCCGCTCTCGGAGATGTTCGGGTATGCGACCGTCATGCGGTCAATGACCCAAGGACGTGCACTGTACACGATGCAGTTCTCACACTACGAGCAGGTTCCGAAATCGATCTCGGATCAAATCATTGAAAAAGTTCGAGGCAAAGAAGCAGCTACGGCGTAATGGGACTTCGAAAGTAATAGACCAAAGACACAACCAAAGGAGATCATCCACATGGCAAAGGAAAAATTTGATCGCAGTAAGCCACACGTAAACGTGGGGACGATCGGTCACGTTGACCATGGAAAAACGACCCTCACAGCGGCCATCACGATGGTCCTGGCGAAACGGGGTTTGTCCCAGGTCCGCACGTTTGATTCGATCGACAACGCGCCTGAAGAGAAGGCTCGTGGAATCACCATTAACACCGCGCACGTCGAGTATTCAACCGCAAAGCGGCACTATGCGCACGTCGACTGCCCGGGTCACGCTGACTATATCAAAAACATGATCACGGGCGCTGCCCAGATGGACGGCGCGATCGTGGTGGTTGCTGCAACAGACGGTCCTATGCCGCAGACTCGTGAGCACATCCTTCTGGCCCACCAGGTCAACGTGCCGAAGATCGTGGTGTTCATGAACAAGGTCGATGCAGTGGACGATCCTGAGTTGCTCGATCTCGTCGAGCTCGAGATGCGCGATCTTCTGAAGAAGAACGATTTCCCGGGCGACGAAATCCCAATCATCCGTGGTTCCGCGTTGAAGGCGATGGAAGCAGCGCTTCGGCCGGACGTGAAGCCGGATGATCCGGCGTTCAAATGCATCAATGAATTGATGGATGCCGTCGACAACTATATCCCGTTGCCACTGAGAAACGTTGACAAGCCATTCCTGATGCCGGTTGAAGACGTATTCTCGATCACCGGTCGTGGTACCGTCGGTACCGGCCGTGTTGAACGCGGAAAAGCCAAGGTTGGCGACGAAGTCGAAGTGATCGGATTTGGCGCACACAAGAAGACCGTTATCACAGGCGCAGAAATGTTCCGCAAGGAGCTTGATGAAGTCCAGGCGGGTGACAATGCCGGATTGCTCCTGCGCGGTGTTGAAAAAGACGAACTCGAGCGTGGTATGGTCATTGCGAAGACCGGCTCCATCACGCCGCACAAGAAGTTCAACGCTCAGGTCTACGTGTTGAAGAAAGACGAAGGTGGACGTCATACGCCGTTCATGAACGGCTATCGTCCCCAGTTCTACTTCCGCACGACGGACGTGACGGGCGTTGTTTCGCTTCCGGGCGGTATTGAGATGGTCATGCCGGGCGACAACGTGGACAGCATGCAGGTTGAGCTCGTTTCCGACGTCGCTATGGAAGAAGGCCTCCGGTTCGCTATTCGTGAAGGCGGACGCACGGTGGGCGCTGGTGTCGTGTCGAAGATCATTGAGTAATCCTGAGGGTTCTGGCTTCTGGTCGGAACCCTTTCACTTTTTTCATTCTCGTAACTGAGGGAGGAATCTTCGTTGGCTGGTCAGAAGATTCGCATCAAGTTAAAGTCGTACGATCACAATCTGATCGATAAATCGGCTGAGAAGATCATCAAGACGGTAAAGGCGACTGGAGCCGTTGTGTCTGGTCCCATTCCTTTGCCCACGAAACGGTCGCTTTACGTCGTGAACCGGTCTCCTCACGTTGATAAGAAATCGCGCGAGCAATTCGAGACGCGATCGCACAAACGACTGATTGACATTCTCAACTCTACGAGCAAGACGGTGGATTCGCTGATGAAGCTGGAATTGCCCGCAGGTGTTGATGTGGAGATCAAAGTCTAGTGTTGATCGATTGATTGTACGAAACCTTCACGTATATCCATTTTGTATTGAGAGCCTTGTCCGGACACAACGCGTGAACCGGCAAGGGGATGACTCAGGAGCAGAACAGTGAGCAGCATTCTCGGCAAAAAGATTGGAATGACAAGTATCTTTGATGACAACGGGCAGATGATTCCCTGCACCATCATCGAAGCCGGTCCGTGCTACGTCACCCAGGTCAGGACGAAAGACAGGGATGGGTACGAAGCTGTCCAGCTGGGCTTTGATGAAATCAAAGAGCGGCTTGTGAACAAGCCATTGAAAGGGCACTTCAAGAGGAGCGGAGTGAAACCACTGCGCCTCATCTCGGAGTTCCGCATTTTCAACGGGACGCAATTTCAGATCGGGCAGGAAGTCCGCGTCGATACCTTTACGCAAGGTGATGTTGTCGATGTCAGCGGCCGGTCGAAAGGAAGGGGCTTCCAGGGTGTCGTGAAGCGGCATCACTTTGGCGGCGTTGGTATGACCACGCACGGTCAGTCTGACCGCGTGCGCGCCCCCGGGTCCATCGGTGCTAGTTCGTATCCTTCACGCGTCATGAAGGGGCGGCGTATGGCTGGCCGGATGGGCGGAGAGCGTGTCACTGTGAAAAACCTCACGGTGCTCAAGGTGATCGCAGAGTCGAATATCCTGATCGTGAAGGGATCTGTCCCAGGAGCTATCAATTGTTATCTCGAAATCGTAAAACAGAGCTGAGACGTAGTGCTCGGGAAGAAAATCCATGGAGTTAGAAGTCTATAAAAAAGACGGTACGAAGAGCGGCCAAACGGTGACGCTCGCGCCCGAAGTCTTTGAGATCACGCCGAACGACCACGCGATCTATCAGGCGGTCCGTTCGATCCAGGCGAACCAGCGGCAGGGTACACATAAGGTCAAGGGACGCAGCGAGGTGCGTGGTGGCGGCAGAAAGCCCTTCAAGCAGAAGAAGACAGGCCGTGCGCGCTCCGGATCGACCCGCTCTGGAATATGGGTCGGTGGCGGTTCGATCTTCGGTCCTCAGCCGCATGACTATGTGGTAAAGCTGTCGGCGAAAGTGCGTGCGCTTGCCAGAAGGTCTGCCCTCAGCTACAAGGCGAAAGACAATCAGATCGTTGTGGTGGAAGATTTCAGCCTCGAAGCTCCGAAGACCAAGGAGCTGATGGCCGTGCTGAAGGCGTTGTCACTCTCTGGAAAGAAGACGCTGGTGCTGACGACCAAGAACGAAGAGAGTCTTTACAAGTCAAGCCGCAACATCCCGACGGTCAGTGTGCGGGAAGCCGGCAAGGCCTCGACGTATGACATCCTTGATACACAGGTGCTGCTGATTCAGAAGAGCGCCGTCGAAGTCCTCCAGAAATCGTTGACGAACTAGGCAAGAGACATGACTGGAATTTTGAAGCGACCGATCGTCACAGAAAAAATCACAGGACTGCAGGACAAGCGGCAGTTCTCCTTCGAAGTATCGCTCGACGCGAACAAGATCCAGATCGCGCAGGCGGTCGAGAAGAAATTCAAGGTGACTGTTACGAGCGTCCGGACGATGACCGTGAAGGGAAAGCGCAAGACGCAGCTCACGCGCAGGGGACGGTTTGAAGGGCGCAAGAACACCTGGAAAAAGGCGATCGTCACCCTCAAAGAGGGGGACAAGATCGATTACTTTGAAAATGTTTGATTGACTGAAGCTCAGGTATCCTATGGCAATTCGAAAACTACGGCCGATGACTCCAGCGACGCGATTCTATTCGATCGCGACGTTTGAGGAAGTCACAAAGACCACACCCGAGAAGGCGTTGCTTGCGCCGATTAAGAAATCCGGCGGACGGAACAACCTTGGCCGCATTACATCCCGTCACCGCGGCGGTGGGCACAAGCGGATGTATCGAATCGTCGATTTCAAGCGCGAGCGCCACGGCGTTGAAGCAAAGGTCGCGGCGATTGAATACGATCCGAACCGTTCGGCACGCATTGCACTCGTCCAGTACATTGACGGCGAAAAGCGCTACATCCTTGCCCCCGAGGGCCTGAAGGTCGGACAGAAGCTGATGTCGGGACCCGGCGTTGAAGTGCAGCTCGGAAATTCGATGCCTCTGGGCGAGATTCCCGCAGGCACGTTTGTGCACAATGTCGAGATTAAGCCGGGCAAAGGTGGACAGCTTGGCCGGAGCGCAGGGAACTCACTTCAGCTGATGGCGAAGGAAGGCGATTTCGCGACGCTGAAACTCCCGTCGGGTGAAGTTCGCAAGGTGCACGCGGTCTGCTACGCGACAATCGGCGTTGTGGGAAACACGGATCATGAAAATATCAGCCTCGGCAAGGCAGGACGCTCACGCTGGTTGGGTATCCGGCCACAGACCCGTGGTATGGCGATGAACCCGGTCGACCATCCGATGGGGGGTGGCGAAGGCCGCTCGAAAAGCGGTGGCGGCTGGCAGCATCCCGAATCACCGTGGGGGAAATACGCAAAGGGTTTGAAGACGCGCAAGCGGAAGAATCAATCGAACAGATACATCGTGAAACGTCGCAAGTAAGTCAGTCTCTCACCTTAACTGAAGAAGAGCGCAATGAGTCGTTCACTGAAAAAGGGTCCATACGTCGACCCAAAGCTAGGGCAAAAAGTTGAAGCCCTGAACAAGGCGAATCAAAAGAAAGTTATCAAGACCTGGGCGCGGTCGTCTACAATTACTCCTGATTTCGTCGGGCACACGTTTGCTGTACACAACGGCAACAAGTTCATTCCGGTGTACATTCAGGAAGCGATGGTTGGCCACAAGCTTGGTGAGTTTGCACCCACGCGGGTGTTTCGTGGTCACCCTGGTCTGAAGTCTGAGAAAACTACATCGCCCGCCTAGTGGCATAGTGAGGATTTTGCATGGAAGCTCAAGCGATTAATCGATTCATAGGAACATCACCGAGAAAGATGATGATTGTCATTGATCTCATCCGCGGCCGCGGTGTCGAGGATGCCTTGACCATCCTTCATTTTTCCCCCAAGCACGCCTCGAAGACTGCAGAGAAAGTGCTGCGGTCGGCGATCTCGAACCTGCAAAGCAAGGACGAGGGAGGGCGCGTGGATACGGCAACAATGTTCGTCAAGGAAGTGTTCGTCGACGCCGGACCAATGGTGAAGCGCATTCGGCCCGCACCGATGGGGCGTGCATTTCGCGTCCGCAAGCGATCGCATCACCTGACGATCGTTGTTGCAACCCGTGAAGCCAAGGCGAAAGCGAAGCCGGCAGCCCCGAAAGCGGCTGCAGCAGAAGAGACGGCACCGAAGGCGAAAAAGAAAGTTACAAAAGCCACGAAAAAGGAATCGAAGTCAGAAACAACAGCAAGTTAAGAGGAGGATCTCTTGGGTCAGAAAACCAATCCGATTGGATTTCGTCTCGGCATTACCAAGCTTTGGGATTCAAACTGGTATGACGAGAAAGGGTTCGCAGGAAAGCTTCAGGAGGACCTGATGGTCCGGAACTACGTCCGGAACCGCCTGAAGAAAGCTGGAATATCCCGAATTCAGATCGATCGGACGCCAAAGCGCGCTGTGATCACGATCCATACGTCGCGTCCCGGTATCGTTATCGGAAAGAGCGGGAAGGAAATCGCCCAACTCGAAGAGGAACTCAAGAAGGTTACCTCGAAGGAAGTGAAGATCCTTATCCATGAAATCAAACGGCCGGAGTTGGATGCACAGCTTGTCGCGGAAGCCATCGCTTCGCAGATTGAAGGGAGAATTTCCTTCCGTCGTGCGATGAAGCAGTCGATCACTGCCGCGATGCGAATGGGCGCAGAAGGGATCCGCGTGATGTGCGGCGGACGATTGGGTGGAGCTGAAATCGCGCGGAGCGAGCAATACAAAGAGGGACGCATCCCGCTGCACACCATTCGTGCCGACATCGATTACGCGACTGCGACCTCCCGGACGATCTACGGAGCGATCGGTGTCAAAGTCTGGATCTGCAAAGGCGAGATCCTTGGCCCGGTGAACCGCTAAGAAGGAGTGTTTGACGTATGTTGATGCCAAAGAGAGTGAAGTACAGAAAAACCCAGCGCGGTCGCATGAGAGGCAAAGCCACGCGCGGTGCACAGGTCGCATTCGGTGATTTCGGTCTCAAGGCGCTGGAGCCGGGCTGGATTACGCAGCGACAGATTGAAGCCACTCGTGTTGCATTGACCCGTATGATGAAGCGTGAGGGCAAAGTGTGGATCCGGATTTTTCCGGACAAGCCGGTGACGAAGAAGCCTGCTGAGACCCGTATGGGAAGCGGCAAGGGTATTCCGGAGTTCTGGGTTGCGGTTGTGAAACCAGGCCGCGTGATGTTTGAACTTGGTGGTGTCACACGGGAACTTGCGGCAGAAGCGTTTCATCTCGCTGCGCACAAGCTTCCCATCAAGACGAAGTTGGTCACGCGGGTCGATTACGAGGCCCACTAATTCAATGAGGCAAAGGAGTTTCGATGAAAGCGTTTGACCTACGTGAACTCTCCGACACGGAGCTGATCAGGCGGATCCAGGAAGAAGAGGAAACCCTGGCGAACCTTCGTTTTCAGAAGGTGATCAGCCAGCTGGAGAATCCGATGAAGCTTCGGTTGACGAGAAAAGACATTGCGCGGATGAAGAGCATTCTCCGTGAACGTCAATTGAAGAAACCTGAGCCACAGACCGATCAATCTGCTAATCAGAAGAAGGCGTAAGGAATGAGCACTGCAGCGACTACCACCCCCGCCAAACGCAATCGCCGCAAGGTCCGCGTTGGCAAGGTTATCAGCAACAAGATGCAGAAGAGCATCGTGATATCCCTCGAACGAAAGGTGCCGCATCCGCTGTACAAGAAGTACTACAAGCAGACCTCGACCTTGATGGCGCACGACGAGAAACGGGAAGCCGGTATCGGCGACACCGTGAAAGTCATGGAAACCAGGCCGATGAGCAAGCAGAAACGATGGCGGCTGGTCGAAGTGGTAGAAAAGGCAAAGTAAGTAGTTGTTCCTGAACACGACGAGCATTACGAGGAGTAACCCATGATCCAGGAAGAAACGAATCTTGTAGTCGCAGACAACTCCGGTGCAAAGAAAGTACGGTGCATCCGGGTTCTTGGCGGGCACGACAGGCGCTATGCATCATTGGGCGACCTGATTGTTGTAGCGGTCAAGAGTGCTATTCCTGGTGCCCCCGTGAAGAAGGGGGAGGTCTCCCGCGCGGTCGTGGTTCGCACGAAGAAAGAAGTCGGACGTAAGGATGGTACGTTCATTCGATTCGACGAAAATGCCGTGGTGCTCCTGACCCCGTTGGGGGAACCGCGTGGTACGCGCATCTTTGGCCCCGTTGCGCGTGAGCTTCGTGAGCGTCAGTTTATGAAAATTGTTTCGTTGGCCCCGGAAGTACTCTAACGGTTGAAGGATAGTCGTATGCATGTTCATAAAAATGACACAGTGTTGGTGATCTCCGGCAACTCGCTGGGCAAGAAGGGAAAAGTTCTGAAGGTATTTCCGGACAGGTCCCGCGTGATCATCGAGAGCGTGAATATCGTCAAGCGGCATGCCCGCCCGACGCAGAAAAACCCTCAGGGAGGCATCATACAGAAGGAAGGCCCCATCAGTGCCGCAAACGTGATGGTGATATGCCCGAAGTGCAACGAGGCGACGCGGGTCGGCCATTCGCACGTGATCGATCCCTCGAATCGAAAGCGCAAGACGATGCGCGTGTGCAGAAAATGCAATGAAATGTTCTAGAGTGACGATGTATCTCTCGGAGAATTAATCTATGGGAAAAGACAAAGAACAACAGAAGAAGCCGGAAGGCAAGGGGAAGGAACAGAAGCGTGGGAAGGGCGCGCCCGAAGCAGGTGGAAAGAAGCCACCTGTGAAGCGCGAGCCTGCACCCCCGGCCCGGCTGTTTATCAATTACAAGAAGGAAGTTGTTCCCCAGTTGATGAAGAAGTTCCAGTACAAGAGCATCATGCAGGTGCCCCGCCTGGTGAAGATCTCCATCAACAGCGGCGTCGGCATGGCGACTCAGGATCCCAAGATTCTCGATGCGACGGTGAAGGAACTCGAAGCGATCACCGGACAGAAGGTGGCGATCACCAAGTCCAAGAAAGCAATCTCAAATTTCAAGCTTCGCGAAGGGCTCGCGATCGGATGTCGCGTGACGTTACGTCGCGGGATCATGTATGAGTTCGTCGACCGCCTTATCAGTATCGCTCTCCCGCGCGTGCGTGACTTCCGTGGCGTGTCCGACAAATCGTTCGACGGACACGGAAACTACACGTTCGGCATCAAGGAGCAGATCGTGTTCCCCGAAGTGGACGCTGACAAAGTCACACGTATCAACGGAATGGACATCACGTTTGTCACGACCGCGAAGACAGACGCAGAAGCATACGAGTTGCTGAAAGCGTTTGGGATGCCTTTTGTAAAACGACAGGAAGTGATTCAAACAGCAGCATAACGACTACTGGAAGGAGTTGCTTTGGCACGCTTAGCGATGCGAGTGAAGGCGAAGAGGACGCCCAAGTACAAAGTACGTCAACACAACCGCTGCGGCATTTGCGGACGCCCGCGCGCCTACTACCGCAAGTTCGGCATCTGCCGGATATGTTTGCGGAATCTGGCTCTGGATGGAAAGATCCCCGGTGTTCGTAAAGCAAGCTGGTAACATTCGCCGTAGACTATCTTAGGAGACTTGGTTCGATGTCGATGACAGATCCCATATCAGATTTTTTGACGCGCATTCGTAATGCAGGGAAAGCGAAGCACAAGAGGGTGGATATTCCCGCGTCGAAGGTGAAGAAAGCAGTTGCTCAGATCCTTGTGGACGAGAAGTTCATCTCGAATTTCACTGTGCTGGATGACGGCAAACAGGGAGTCCTGCGCATTCAGTTGAAATACTCCGGCGGAAAGCCGGTTATCTCGGGCTTGCGACGCGCCAGCAGGCCTGGTCTTCGCGTGTACCGGTCCTCGGACGAACTTCCGCGGATACTCGGTGGCATGGGTGTTGCCATCGTGTCGACGTCACGGGGAGTCATGACAGATCAGCAGGCGCGCAAACAGCACGTCGGCGGCGAAGTTCTCGCCTATGTATGGTAAATTGAGGAGAATGTACCGTGTCTCGAGTTGGTCGGAAACCGATTCCCATTGTTAAAGGCGTCAGCGTAACCAAGAAGAACGACGCAGTCGTTGTCAAGGGCCCCAAAGGGGAACTGTCGGCGACAGTACATCCCGACATCACAATTGATATCAATCAATCAGAAGTGCTGGTCACCCGGCATGCCGACGACGGTGCGCACCGCGCGTTGCACGGACTCTGGCGCGCCCTGATCCAGAATATGATCAACGGCGTGACGCAGGGATACTCGCGTAAGCTTGAGATCGTTGGAGTGGGGTACAGAGCCGAAATGAGAGGGAAGAAGCTGCAGCTGATGCTCGGCTACTCACACCCGATTCTGTTCGGTCCGCCGGACGGCGTCACGATCGAAGCGCCTACGCAGACGAGCATCCTGATCTCCGGGATTGACAAGCAGCTCGTCGGTCTGGTCGCTGCGAAGATCCGTTCCTTCCGTCCGCCCGAGCCGTATAAGGGCAAGGGCGTCAAGTACGAAGGTGAGTACATCCGTCGCAAGGCGGGCAAGGCTGCCGCAACGGCCGCCAAGTAAGGCCGCGTAACCGATTTGATGAATATTTTTCTGTCGAAGGATTCTCGCTATGATTCAAAATAAGAAATACGACCGCTGGAAGAAAAAGAAAGCCAGCATTCGCAAACAAGTCATCGGCACGCCGGAACGTCCGCGGCTGACCATCTATCGCAGTGCGAAGCATGTCTACGCACAAATCATCGACGACACGACGGGCAAGACGCTTGTTTCCGCATCGACGATCTCGAAGGAGCTCCGCGAAGAGATGAAGGCCGTTAAGTCGGAAATGGAAGTCTGCAAGCTCGTCGGAAAGTACGCAGCGAAGCGGGCGCTCGAGAAGAAGATCCTGAACGTTGTCTACGACCGGAACGGTTACCTCTATCACGGTCGCGTCAAGGCAGTGGCCGACGGAGCACGCGAAGGCGGACTCAAATTCTAATTACTCACGACGAGAACGAGAGACACGATGTCAAAATTTAAAGCAGGCGAACTTGAACTCAAGGAAAAACTGGTCCACATCAACCGCGTCGCGAAGGTTGTGAAAGGTGGTCGCAGGTTCAGTTTCAACGCGATCGTCGTCGTTGGTGATGGAAACGGTCACGTTGGAGTGGGATTGGGAAAGGCGAATGAAGTCGCGGATGCGATCGCAAAGGGTGTGGATGATGCGAAGAAGAGTATCGTGAAAGTCCCCATCGTGAGGGGAACGATCCCGCACGAGATCATCGGGAAGTTTGGAGCCGGCCGCGTTCTTCTGAAGCCCGCCTCCCCCGGTACCGGTCTGATCGCAGGCGGTGGCGTGCGTGCAGTGCTTGAGTCTGCCGGTGTGAAAGATATCCTCACAAAGCAAATGGGCTCCTCGAATCCTCATAACGTCGTGAAAGCGACGATGAAGGCGCTGATGAGCTTGTCCGATGCCCGGATGTCTGCTACCCGCCGGGGAATTTCACTTCCGGAATTGTTCCACCAAAACTAAGCAGGTGTGCTTATGCCAACGGGAAACAAAATCAAGATTATACAGACTGGCAGCATCATCGACCAGAAGGAAAATGCGAAACGGACCATCAAGGCACTTGGTCTCGGCAGACCGAATTACTCCGTGGTCAAGACCGACACTGTTCAAATTCGTGGGATGATCAATGCTGTCCGCCACCTCGTGCGTGTCGAGGATGTGAAGTAAGGAATCGTGTCCAAGGTTAAGGAATCAAGACGATGGCAAAAGATATACTTAGCAATCTGACACCGGCAAAAGGCTCTAGAAGGAATACCAAGCGAATTGGTCGTGGGCAAGGCTCAGGCCATGGGAAGACCGCTACAAAAGGTCACAAGGGAGCCAAATCACGGTCAGGTCATAAATTCAAGCTCTGGTTCGAAGGTGGGCAGATGCCGTTGTCACGGCGTGTGCCGAAGTTTGGTTTCAAGAGCCGGAACAGGGATGAAAGTCAGGCTGTCAATGTTGAGAGCCTCGAGCGCGTCGTGACGGAGAAGCGGTTGAGCGGATCGGTGGTGAATCCTGAAGTGATGTACAGCCTGGGACTCATCTCGAAGAAGCACGATCCGGTGAAGATCCTTGGGAACGGCGATCTCAAAGCCAAGCTCGAAGTATCAGCCCATGCGTTCAGCAAGTCAGCGATTGCGAAGATCGAGGCTGCAGGTGGGAAGGCGACTGTGCTCAGCCAGAATAAGTCGTAAACGGAATAAACCAGAATGAGCAAACTTACAGAGACGTTTACCAATATCTTCAAGATCCAGGAGCTTCGCGAGCGGATCCTGTTCACCGCTGCGCTTCTGATCGTCGTCCGACTCGGATCCCATATCACGATTCCGGGTGTTGATGCGCATGTCCTTTCAGACTATCTCCGTAGATCGGGGGAAGGTACCCTCTTCGGGCTCTATGATTTATTTGTCGGCGGAGCGTTCTCCAATGCGGCGGTGTTTGCGTTGGGAATCATGCCGTATATCAGCTCGTCGATCGTCATTCAGCTCCTCGGCGCCGTGGTTCCATACTTCCAGAAACTGCAGAAAGAGGGGGAGGATGGACGGAAGAAGATCACACAATATACAAGGTACGGAACGGTGCTTATTTGCCTCTTGCAGGGGAGCGGCGTGGTGATCAAGCTCCAGAGCATGGTGACACCTGCAGGTCCGATTGTCCCGGCAGCAGTTAGCGGTTTCGGTTTTGCTTTCAGTACCGTCATCATCCTGACCGCAGGGACCATCTTCATGATGTGGCTGGGTGAGCAGATCACGGAACGGGGGATTGGAAACGGAATCTCGTTGATCATCTTTATCGGCATCATCGCCCGGTTCCCGAATTCTATCCTCGACGAGTATCAGCTGATTCTCGCAGGCCGCAATATCATTATCGAGTTGGTGATCCTCGCACTGATGGGACTCATTGTGGCAGGTGTTGTGCTGGTGACTCAAGGTACCCGCAGAATCCCAGTACAGTATGCGAAACGGGTTATCGGCCGCAAGGTCTACGGAGGCGTTACGCAGTATATCCCGCTCAGGGTCAACACGGCGGGAGTTATGCCGATCATCTTCGCCCAAGCGATCATGTTTGTTCCGCAGATCATTTTCCAGTTCTTCCCGGAGAGCGAGTTCATCGATACGCTGAGCCGTGAGTGGTTTGGGTACGGATCGTGGACATACTCGTTCATCTATGCATTGATGATTGTGTTCTTTACATACTTCTACACTGCTATTGCATTCAACCCGAAGGACGTTGCTGACAACATGAAGAAGCAGGGGGGATTCATTCCGGGCATTCGTCCGGGCACGCACACTGCAGAATTTGTCGACAACATCCTGACGAAGATCACGTTGCCTGGCTCCATCTTCCTGGCGATCATTGCGATCCTGCCGACGGTGATGTCGAAGTTTGGAGGCGTGACGCCGGGATTCGCCCAGTTCTTCGGAGGCACGAGCCTTCTGATTGTGGTCGGTGTCGCGTTGGATACGCTTCAGCAGGTAGAGTCCCACCTGCTCATGCGCCACTATGATGGCTTCATGAAGAGTGGGAAGCTTCGCGGACGGAGGGGTTAGTACCCAGAGCCGATGGTTCGGATCAAGAGCAAGCGGGAAATCGGGCTCATTCGGGAAAGCAGCAGAATCGTAGCCGATGTGCTCAAGCTTGTTTCGTCTCATATCCGTCCCGGTGTGACGACGATCGAGCTCGACCTGATCGCGGAAGAGTATATCAGGTCGCTCGGTGCCATTCCTGCGTTCAAAGGATACGGACACTCGAAGTCGAACCTGTTCCCTGCGACACTTTGCACGTCAATCGATGACGTGGTGGTGCACGGGATTCCTTCAAACCGGACATTACGTGAGGGAGAGATTCTCTCCGTGGATGTCGGTGTTGTGAGGGAAGGATATTACGGAGATGGTGCCTGTACGTTTCCTGTCGGCGAGATCTCCAAAGAGAAACAACGATTGTTGAAGATTACAGAAGAATCGCTTCGCAAGGGAATTGAGCAGGCGGTTGTCGGCAACAAGCTGCACGATATCTCGTACGCGGTACAGAAGCATGTGGAAGCAGCAGGGTACTCAGTGGTGCGGGACCTTGTGGGACACGGAGTCGGTGTAGAGCTGCACGAGGAACCGGCGGTCCCGAATTTTGGGAAACCGGGGACGGGAATGAAGCTACAGGAGGGGATGACCCTCGCGATCGAGCCGATGGTAAATGCGGGAGCGTGGCAGGTTCGCTTTGGGGCGGATGGCTGGACCGTCCTGACGCAGGATGGGCGACCGTCAGCGCATTTTGAACACACAATAGCGATTGTTGACGGCAAACCGGAAATCCTGACGACCTAGATCAAACTATGGCAAAACAAGGCCCGATAAAAGTTGATGGAGTCATTACTGATACGTTGCCGAACGCGACGTTTAAGGTCAAGCTTGACAACGGGCACGAAATTCTCGCACACATCTCGGGCAAGATGCGGATGCATTTCATCAAAATCCTTGTCGGAGACCGTGTCACGGTAGAAATGTCCCCGTATGATTTATCCAAGGGAAGAATCACCTACCGATACAAGTAACTCGAGTCGGAGCACGCATATGAAAGTACGATCATCAGTGAAAAAGATTTGCGACAACTGCAAGATCATCCGCCGCAAGGGGGTTGTCCACGTCATTTGCAAGAACCCGAAGCATAAACAAAGGCAGGGATAATGGTGATAGATCCGAAATCCTAAATCCGAAAAACGAAATAAGGAACAATATTTAGGATTTCGAGTTTAGAGATTCGGATTTCCAACAAGCATTATCAGGAGAACCATTTTGGCACGTATAGCGGGTATTGACTTACCAAAGAACAAACGAGCAGAGATCGGCCTGACGTACATTTACGGCATCGGCCGCACGGCTGCTCACTCGATCCTCACCAAGGCCGGCATCGAGTTCGGCAAAAAGGTCGGTGAGCTAAATGACGAAGAGGTCGCATCGATCCGGGCGATCATCCAGGCCGACCATAAGGTCGAGGGTGCGATGAGAAGCGAAGTGCAGATGAACATCAAACGCTTGATGGACATCGGCTGCTATCGCGGGCTTCGCCATCGCAAAGGCCTGCCTGCTCGCGGTCAGAGGACACGGACAAATGCACGTACCCGTAAGGGCAAGAGGAAGACAGTGGCAGGGAGGAAGAAAGCACTCGAGAAGAAGTAATCATCTTTCATGAAGGAGGTTTCGCTTGGCGAAACAGGCATCAGGTGCACCAGTCACCAAGAAGAAGAAGAAAGTCCACGTTGATACGAACGGCAAGGCGTTTGTCAAAGCCACGTTCAACAACGTTATCGTGACCCTCACTGACACCTACGGCAATGTGATCGCGTGGTCGTCGGCTGGACGGAATGGATTCAAGGGATCGCGGAAGAACACGCCGTTTGCGGCCCAGGTTTCTGCAGAGGCAGCGGCGAAGGAAGCGCACGATCTCGGACTGCGTCGCGTGGAAGTGTTCATCAAAGGTCCGGGCGCTGGACGTGAGGCTGCGGTTCGCTCGCTTCAGTCGGCGGGACTTGAGATCACGATTATCCGTGACATCACGCCCATCCCACATAATGGATGCAGGCCGCCAAAACGCCGACGTGTCTAAGTAATTTTCGATTCCCAATTGTCGAATGTCGATTCAGTAGACATTGAACAAACGAAATCGAAAATCGCCAATCGAAAATCGACAATATTCATTGAACAAGGAGAGCCATGGCTCGTTACATTGACGCCAGTTGTAGATTGTGTCGCCGGGAAAAGCAGAAGCTGTTTCTTAAGGGGACAAAATGTTACACCGAAAAATGTCCGCTCGAAAAGCGGAGCTTTCCGCCGGGACAACATGGGCAGAGCCGGCGCCAGAAGATCTCGGAATACGGGATCCAGCTTCGCGAGAAACAGAAGGTAAAGCGCTCGTACGGGTTGATGGAAGCGCAGTTCCGGAATTATTTCGAGCGCGCACTGAAGCAAACGGGCCGAACGGGCGAGATCCTCGTCAAGACGCTCGAGCGCCGCTTCGACAATGTCGTCTACCGGATGGGGCTTGCCCCTTCACGGAAGTCGGCACGGCAGCTGATTCTCCATCGTCATCTTACTGTCAACAATAAGGTCGTTGATATCGCTTCGTACCTCCTGAATCCGGGTGATGTGATCCAGGTCCGTGACAAGAGCAAAAAGTTGGACCTCATCCACTCATCGATGAAGCGCGTCAAAGACACGGCAATGCTCCCCTGGCTCAGTCTCGACAAGGCGACGTTGACTGGAACGTTTTTGCAGGTTCCGGAGCGCGCCGACGTGCCGCTGCAAGCCAACGAGCAGCTCATCGTCGAGTTGTATTCGAAGTAACCTTAACGGTCGTTCATCAATGTTTCATCAACCTCGGCTCGCCGGGGTTCAACGTCCTCGCGAACAGCGAGAGGAAAGAGAACTATGAGCAACGCATTAGTTCAAATGCCAGAAAAGATCGAGATCGACGAGAGCTCCCTGACCCCAACTTTTGGGCGCTTCACTGTCCAGCCGCTCGAGAAGGGTTTCGGAGTTACGCTTGGCAATTCTTTCCGACGAGTGCTGCTGTCATCACTTCCCGGAACGGCGATCACCGCAATCCGGGTAGACGGCATCCAGCACGAGTTTTCCACGATCAAAGGTGTCGTGGAAGATGTCGCCGATCTGGTCTTGAACCTGAAGCAGGTTCGAATCAAGCCTATCAACAAAAAACTCACAAAAGTGACATTGGTGGTCAAGGGTCCCGGGGAACTGAAATCGTCTGATATTCAGAAATCGTCCTCTGAGCTCGAGGTTCTGAATCCGGATCTCCACCTTGCCACGCTCGGCAAAGACGCGAATTTTGAGCTCGAGCTTCGGCTCGGCCGCGGCAAAGGGTACGTATCGTCAGAAGAGAACAAAGCTGCCGACCAGCCGATCGGAACCATCGCCATCGATTCGATATTCACGCCGATCAAAAACGTCCGGTTCTTCGTCGAACCGACACGCGTCGGCGGACAGACGGATTTCGAGAAGCTCATCCTGGAAATCGAGACTGACGGCTCCATCTCGCCGGAAGAAGCGCTCACCCACGCGGGCAAGATCCTGCGCGATCACATCCAGCTCTTCATCAACTTCGAAGCAGAGCCGGAGATGGAGAAGGTCGAGAGCGAAGAAGAGGCAAAACTGGCGTCGATCCGCAAGACACTCAAGATGTCGGTGGACGAGCTGGAACTTTCCGTCCGCTCGCACAACTGCCTCCGGTCCGCGAACATCAAGACCATTGCCGACCTCGTTCGGAAGGATGAATCGGAGTTGTTGAAATTCCGCAATTTCGGACGCAAGTCGCTCGCCGAGCTTTCTGCGATCGTCGACGAGCTGGGCCTGAACTTCGGGATGGATGTGGACAAATATTTGAAAGACGGCAACGAGTAATCTAAGAGGAACTGAAGAATGCGTCACGGAAACAAAGGTCGAAAACTTGGAAGGACCGCAAGCCATCGCAAGGCGACGCTCTCGTCGTTGAGCGTGGCGGTCATCCGGCACAAGAAGATACGCACCACGACTGCGAAAGCGAAAGAAGCCCGAATGGTTGTTGAGAAACTCATTACGCGGGCAAAGCGGGCTGTGGCGAAGGAAGGCGAAGGGAAGCCGAAAGATGTCCATGCGCGGCGTGAGGTGTTCGCGTTCCTTCGAGACCGGGAAGCCGTGACCACACTCTTCAACGAGATTGCTCCGAAAGTTGCCACCCGCGCTGGTGGCTATACTCGTGTCGTGAAACTCGGACGGCGTCAGGGAGACGGCGGCGAAGTCGCTATTGTAGAGCTGGTGGATTACAACACCGGTCAGGAAAAAGCTGCGCCGAAACCGAAGGCAAAAGCTGCTGCAGCACGCAAACGGGGACCAAAGAAGGGTAAGCCCGAAACATCGAAGAAAGCCGAAGAGACGAAGACGGAAGCCGTGGCGGAAACGCCGGCGAAGGCCGAACCATCTGAACCTCAGGCCGCGGAGTCTAACTCCAAATAGAGAGAGTAGACTATTCTTTCTGGTTTTGTTGAAGAGAGGGAAGTCTCCATGCTCAAAATCACATCTGCAGAATTTCTCCAGGGTGTAGCAGATCTTCACCAACTTCCGAAGAATGAGCTGAAGGAAGTCTTGTACATCGGCCGATCGAATGTCGGCAAATCGTCATTGCTGAACAAGATGTGCAATCGGAAGAACCTTGCCCGCTCGAGCTCGACTCCGGGCAAGACGAGGGAAATCAATTACTACATCATCAACAACCAGTTCTATTTCGTCGATCTCCCGGGATACGGCTACGCGAAAGTGCCTGAGCAGATGCGTGCCGGCTGGAAGCGCCTGATCGAGGATTTCCTCAAGCGCGGACGCCCCATCGCCCTCGGCATGCAGCTCATCGATTCACGCCAGGAGCCGACGCCGCTCGACCTGATGATGATGGACTGGCTCGAGTACTACGAAATCCCCTACCTCCTCATCCTGACAAAATCAGACAAGCTGCCCGTGAGCAAGCTCACCAAGCAGCTCGAGGCTTACAAAGTTCGCTTCAGCCAGCAGTTGACGGAAGGATCATGCCGGGGAATCGTTCCATTCTCCATCATCACGAGCGATGGCAAAGGCGAGCTGCTGCGCCTCATCGATGTCCACATGAGCCACGCAATGAGCCAGAAGAAGGAGGCCGTCTAACGACCGCACTCTTGAGAGAATGTTTGGATACACACCGGGCCCCGAATCACTTCGGGGCCTTTGTGTTGATAGAACACGACGCCCGACTCCCTGGTGTTGAGGTGCGTGATTGATTGTGGCTGATGAAAGACGTACTTTAGCGCGGAATCCTCTTCGCTACTTCCCAATCCTCGTCTGGGCTTGACTTGATCGCGAAAAGCCGCATACTGTTCCTGATCTTCTTCATGACAGTTGTTCTTGCCGGTGGCACTTTGTCTGGACAGCAGCTGCCTGCCGTGACCATCACCGGCCGGGTACTTGACGACTCATCCGGGGTTGGCCTGGTGAACACAGATGTGTTCATTGCAAACTCCACACTCGGGGCAGCAACCAATGAAGAGGGACGGTTTACCATCAGGAAAGTGCCGCTTGGAACGCACGAACTCGTCGCTTCACGCGTCGGGTACATGCTCGCAACACGTCTCGTCCGAATCATTGATTCAATCCACCAGAGTATCGATTTCAGGCTGAAACCCAGACAACTAGTAGTCGGTGCGGTTGAGGTTGTTGCCCCCGAGCCTGTCGAATGGCAAAAAGACCTTGCCAGGTTCAAAGAGTTCTTTTTGGGAGATGGCCCGAACGCCGACAAATGTACTATCCTGAATCCGGAGGTGCTGACGTTCTCGAAGGACATCTCTGGACAGTTTGAAGCACAGGCATCCCAGCCTCTCAGTATAGAAAACCGGGGCCTTGGCTATCACCTCCAGCTCGAGCTTGTTGCGTTTGTTGTGTCGGATAAGTGGCTCACCTATGCCTGGAAAGCGCTCTTTCGAAACCTCTCTTCCTCGGACGAAGACCAGGACAAGGAATGGGCCCAACGACGTCTCTGGACGTATAAAGGATCACTGCGCCACTTCCTCGCTTCGCTTGCCATCGGAACCGCTGAATCGCAGGGGTTCCAAATGTTCAGGGTGAAACGGTTTGATGCCTCACACATCCGCTGGCCGATGACTCCGGAGGATCTCCTAACGCCCAGCCCGCTTCCCAATGAAAAGGTCCTCTCTTTCAATGACTATCTGGAAGTGGAATATGTGCACGGTTCCGGTCGCTTGACCCAACTTTCTCCGACGTCGCGATCGGAGCCAAACCCGAACATCTCGTGGTTGGAGCTCACCCATGGACAGCTGACCATCAGCACACTGGGGAATTACAGTGATCCGTTCGGCCTCAAGGTAACAGGGGGGTGGGCTTACTCACGCATCGCAGACGAACTCCCATTCGATTTTGTCCCCGCGAACTGATGTGTTCGCCATCTGAGAGCAGTCTCTGTCAGCGATCATACTGGGATTGCAGGCACCATCGTTCTTGCTTATCGCTCCGGTGATTGCTATTTTCACGTGTTGAGTGAACGTAGCAATAAAGTTTCCTGACTATTGGACCACGAGAATTCATGCCTGCAACCTATCTGGCAGAACGAAACGGTGAAACACCCACTGCCAGGACTCTCGCGCTCGTTGCACTTGGATCGGTTCTTCTCCTCGCCGTAGCTCTCTCTTTCAGGCAAATCGACAGCCCGGATATCGGGCTCCATCTCGCACCGGGGAAATGGATTCTGTCCCACCTCGCGTTCCCGTCTCAAGAGATGTTCACGTACGGTGCGGCGAATAACAGTTACGTTGATCTCTACTGGATGTACCAGGTATCCATGGCCGTCCTTGACAAGCTGGGCGGGGCATTTCTCCTTGTGCTCGCGAATGCACTGTTCATAGCTGGCTCGCTTTTCGTTGTGTTCCATCGAAGCGTCTCTCATCCGAAAGCTCCGGTCGCGCTTGCTCTCCTCTTTCTTTTCTTCGTCGCCTTCACCGCGAATTACGAAATGCGGCCGCACGCGGCTTCGTGGCTGTATTTGGGCCTGCTCCTGATGGTGTGGGAAGGATACTATCAGGATTCCGGCCGGTCGCTGATCCTTGTCCCGATCATCATGCTTCTCTGGGTCAATACCCAGCCAACGTTTATCCTCGGATGGCTCGTCACGCTATCGTTCTGGTTTTCCGTGACACTGAGGGAGAAGAGTATCGACAAGAAGACGACCGTATTCGGAGCCTTGGGAATCGTTATTTGCTTGTTGAATCCATATTTCCTGAGGGGAGTATCTCTCCCGTTTGTTCAGTACGGGTTCCTCCAGCAATCAAGCGTCTTCAAAGGGCTTATCGCGGAGTATTCGCCTCTTCCATTTCTCCCGGGGCCTGAGGATTACACATATTTCGGATCGCTGGTCATTCTCAGGCCAATGTTCGTACTACAGGTGTTGAGGTTGGTCTTGACTCTCATGATCCTCATACAGATTGCCAGACGAAGAATGAGGATCCACGAAATCCTGCTTTTCCTGCTCTTCTTCTATCTGAACAGCATTGCAGAGAAGAATATCGGGTATTACATCGTGGCTGTCACGCCGTTTGTTGTGAAAAGCTTCGGGCGTGGCAGGGGGTCTGCCGACCACGTTCGTCAGGATAAGACGGGAACGAAATCGTCTTCTTCTCTCGTTGTCCGGCTGAAGAAGGCGCTTGCTCCGGAGATGATGGGGAAGCTGGTGATGTCTGCTGTTGTGTTTGCCAGCTTGGTGATGACCATGCGGATTGTCTCCAATGATTTCTATTCAACGCAGCGACTCAGCCACAGGTTTGGGTTTGTCTATAATAACCTCTTTCTGCCTGTGAAGGCGGCTGAATTCATCAATGAGCACCACCTGACCGGGAAGATATTCAATCACATCGACTTTGGCGGATACCTCATAGATCATGTCCCACAGAAAAGCTATATTGATGCCAGGAACGAGGTGATGGGCGAGCAGCTGGCCCGGGAATATCTCCAGACGAACTCGGCCGACGGGTTGAAGCAGCTCGTCCGTAAGCACCAACCTGACATTATTCTGTTCCCGCACAAGGATGGCCTGAGCTGGCTCGAGTTTCTCCAGCACGATACCACGGAGTGGCGGCTGGCGTACTTTGACGAGCTCGCAGCGGTGTATCTTCGCAACGGCTACGCTGCCGAGGTGCCAGCTGTCGATTCCAACTCGACGATGTCGAAGCTGGACGTGCTTGCGCCCCAAGAGCTGGATTCAGTGTTGCGGCGGAATTTTCAGAGGGGCGGTTTCGATCCGTTCATCCGGGACCAGTATTTCCCGGTCAGGGAAAGCGAGCTGTCGGCTTTCTGCTCAGACAACGGCTGGGATCGCCTCGCGATTCGATACGCGGCAGAAGGGATCAAGCGGACGACAGTTCCGTGTCCTGAGATCTTCTACAACCTTTCGATCTTCTTTCAGAAGTTGGGAGACAGGGATTGTGCAGAACTCTGTCTGCGAAGAGCCTCGGAATAGTCTTCGTATCATTTCAATCGAACAATTGCAGAAAGATAGAATTGTGAAACAGCGACTTTTTACACCGGGGCCGACCCCTGTCCCCGAATCGGTCATGCTGAAGATGGCGGAGCCGATCATCCACCATCGCCACCCTGAATTCAGAGAGATCTTCAGGCGTGTCAACGACAACTTGAAGTATGTGTTTCAAACGAAGCAGCCGGTGTTGACCCTTGCCTGCTCCGGAACAGGAGGCGTGGAATCCACGTTTGTGAGCCTTTTTTCTCCGGGAGATACGGTGATTGCGGCGAACGGCGGCAAGTTTGGTGCGCGATGGGTAGCAATGCCAGGACGTTTGGACTGAACGCAGTCGAAATTAAAGTTGAGTGGGGGAAAGCCCCGACGCGGGAACAGGTCCTCACAGCCCTTGAGGCACATCCGGATGCGAAGGCGGTTTATCTCGTCCACAGCGAGACTTCCACGGGCACAGCGACCGACGTCGAGGGGCTGGCCCGGTTGATCCGGGAGAATTCAAACGCCCTCGTATGTGTTGACGGCATTACGGCAATTGGTGCTCACGAATTCCGCTTCGATGAGTGGGGAATAGACGTTTGCGTAACGGGCTCGCAGAAGGGGCTGATGATCCCGCCGGGACTCGCATTTGTCGCCGTCAGTAAACGCGCCCGGGAGGCGATGGAATCATCCACGCTCCCGAAATTCTACTTCGATCTGCGAAAAGCCCTTAAGGCGCATGAGAAGGATGACACCCCTTGGACACCGGCGATTTCCCTTGTGATTGGTGTTGATGCAGCGCTTCAGATGATCCGCGCAGAAGGCATAGAGAACATCTGGAGAAGGCACGAACGTCTTGCGACGGGATTGCGCGAAGGAGTCAGAGGAATGGGATTGAAGCTCTTCTCGGATTCTCCATCCTTCGCTGTGACGCCGGTTTGGGTTCCTCCGGGCATCGAATGGAAGTCGTTCAACAAGACCCTCAAAGGGAAGTACGGGATGACAATTGCCGGCGGTCAGGACGGTTATGCAGGAAAGATATTCCGGATCTCGCACCTAGGCTACTATGACGAACTGGACATGATTATGATCATCTCGGCTCTCGAGATGACGCTTGTGGATTGTGGCTTCCCGGTTGAATTAGGGAGCGGACTCCGCGCAGCTCAGGCGTCGTTTTTGACGACAAGTACTCTTTAGTATGGTCGGCTGCAGACATTCGTCAATCGCGGATATCCCCCGGTATCAAATCCTAAGTCCGAATATCGAAATCCGAAGGAAATCCGAAACTCTAAACTCAAAACTTCAAACTCAAAACTCAAGTGAAAATACTTCTCAGTGATCCGATTGAACACGTTTGTTCCGACATTCTCATCTCGGAGGGATTCGAGGTTGCCTCGGAACCAAACCTCCCGCCCGAGCAATTGAAAGCGATCATCGCGGAATACGACGTGTTGATCGTCAGAAGCGGAACGAAGGTGACCGCGGACGTCATCGGCGCAGCTCCGAACCTGAAGATCATTGGAAGGGCGGGGGCTGGCGTGGACAATGTCGATGTTGATGCCGCCACCCGACATGGCATCGTCGTCATGAACACTCCCGGCGGCAACACAATATCTGCCGCTGAGCACACGATGTCCTTGCTGCTTTCGATGGCCCGCAACATACCTCAGGCGAACGAATCGATGCGGCAAGGAAAGTGGGATCGCAAGAGCTACACGGGAACCGAATTGCTGGAAAAAACAATCGGCATTGTAGGACTTGGGAAAATCGGCAGAGAGGTTGCCACCCGATGCCAGGCGTTCGGGATGACGACCATCGGATATGATCCTGTCCTCTCAGCCGAGGTTGCCGCAAAAGGAAAGATTGAACTTGTGTCCCTGGATGAGATTTTCAAGCGTTCAGACTTTATCACTCTTCATACGCCTCTCACAGATGAAACGAAGGGGCTCATCGGTGACGCTTCATTAGTGAAATGCAAAAACGGTGTGCGGATCATTAACTGTGCCAGAGGAGGGATTGTTGATGAACAAGCGTTGTTGCGGGGATTGCAGTCGGGGAAGGTGGCAGGAGCCGCACTTGATGTGTTCGAAAAGGAGCCGCCGGGAGATCAACCGCTGATCAAACACCCGCGTGTGATCGCCACGCCTCATCTTGGTGCATCGACTGAAGAGGCGCAGGAAAAAGTGGCCCGCCAGATTGCAGTGCAAGTTGCTGACATGTTGAAAGAACGGGGAATCGCCGGAGCTGTCAACGGTGAAGCGTTGCAGCTTGCGCTGAAGAAAGAACTGAAGCCTTTCGTGCAGCTCGCTGAAAAACTTGGAAGCCTCCTCGCGCAATTAATGGTTGGACAGTTGAAAAAAATATCTGTTACATGCAGCGGAGGATTCCTGTCTCCATCACTTGACCTCGTGACCGCTGCAGTACTCAAAGGTGCGTTCGCAAAACTACTCTCCGAGCCCGTGAATCTCGTGAACGCCCGGATGATTGCCCGAGAGATGGGGCTTGCTGTGGACGAGGAGAGGGAAAGCGAGCATCCGTCATACATGCATCTCGTTACAGTTCGGTATGAGACGGACAAGGAGGTGCGTCGATTTGCAGGGACCGTCTTCAGCAATACTCACGCCCGGATCGTTCGAATCGATGATTTTCACTTCGAAGTGAATCCAGAAGGATTCCTGTTATTCTATACTAATATAGATAAGCCGGGGATGCTGGCGAGTGTTGGTGCCACATTGGCAGATGAGAAAATCAACATTGCCGGGCTTTCCCTTGGTAGAGACAAGCCAGGCCAGAAGGCTCTGACGGTCATTAATGTGGACAATCCCTTGACGGCCAGCGTGCTCAAAAGGGTGGGGAAGATCGAAGGTGTTTCGGACGTAAGGGCGGTGCAGCTCTGAGAGCAGTTCGTCCCAAGGGCTTCTGGTGTTGATGTCAAGGATTTTGTTACGAAATGACAATTTCCGCTTGACAAACATTCTCCCGTGTTATATATTCTTGCAAGTGACTATTGCAAACAACCCGTCTTACTAGCAAGCATTCCCATCAAGAAGGAGGTGACCTGCTAATTCGGACGTTTGTACGTTTCTATTTGCGCGTCCGAAGCGACCCAGTTTGATACTCTTTCCTCAGTTGTACCCGCCGACAGTTCCCTGATTCTAATACCGGGACTTCGACCCAGAACAGAGATTCATTCTCCACAATTCACATTCTTCATTTACGAAGGAGGTACGTTATGTTCCGCAAGCTCCTTTTAGCTGTAGCCGCTTTGCTGCTTCTTCCCGTTCTCCTTGTCGCGCAGGATGGCAAGCTGCGTGGTAAGGTAACGGATAAGGAGTCGGGCGAAGCACTCATTGGTGCCAACGTTACTGTCGAAGGTACCAACCTGGGTGCAGCGACCGATGTCAACGGCGAGTACGTTATCCTCAGCGTCCCACCAGGTGTCTACACGGTGAAGGTAACGTATATCGGCTATTCATCTACGACGTATTCAAACGTCGCGGTGAATGCGAGCCTTACCACATCGCAGAACTTCGCATTGTCGAGTTCTGCCGTGCAAGTCCAGGGTGTTGAAATTGTCGCTGAACGTCCCCTGATTCAGCGCAACACGACGAACACCATCCGTATCCAAACCGGCGCAGACGTTCAGTCTCTGCCGTTCCGCGGTGTGCAGAACATCGTGGCAATGTCGGCCGGTGTTGTGCAGCAATCAGGTAACCTCTATGTCCGTGGTGGTCGTAGCGGTGAGGTTGCGTACTACGTTGATGGCGCAAACGTCACGGACCCGACGAGCATGGGTGAAATGGTCAGCTTGATCCGTGAGGCATTGCAGGAAGTCCAGCTGCAGTCCGGTGGATTCACTGCTGAGTTCGGCGGAGCGAACTCCGGTATCATCCGTTCCTCGATGAGATCGGGTGGTTCGCAATTCAGAGTATCCCTCGATTACCTCACAGACGATTTTGCGAAGACCGGGAAGGAATTCCTGGGAACAACGTCTCACGGTTACAAGAATGCCGTCGGGACAATTGGCGGCCCGGTGATGTCTGGCGTGCGGTTCTTCCTGGCCGATCAATATAATTATCTTCGCAATCAGTCGGCTCAGTTCATCACGCCATTTGATTTTGAAAATCTCGTACAGGACGCGTTTTCGGCCCCCCGTCAGGTGGGAGATCCGCTGCCGGGCCCCGTCAAGATGTTGAAAAACGCTCCCGTCAACCAGAACTGGAACTGGAACAACACAGCCCAGGGCAACCTGCTGTTCGACATGGCAGAGTTGGCCAAGATTCCGATGAAGATCCGCGTGTCTGGTAACTATCAATTTACCAACTCGATCAATGGTGGCAACTGGCCGAATCTTGCAAATATCTTCGTCAAGCCCGATAGATTGACACGGAATGACGCGAGCGTGGCGTTTGGCAACTTCCGCCTGACACACTTCCTCAGCCCGACAACCTTCTACGAAGTTGGTGTGTCATACACCAAGCAGTGGGGCAGGACGTATGACAAGACGTTTGGAGACAACTGGCTGGCGTACGGTGACAGTGCTGCAAACGCACAAGCGGGATATTCCGGATTCAACGGTATTGGATGGCGGTCACGGTATACCGGTCCGACAGCGACCAGCACGATCTTCGGTTTTGGCTTCAACGACCCGGATAGACCGGTCAACGGGTACAGCAAGTACTCGAACAACCAGATCGCCGCAACAATAGACCTGACATCACAGATCACGTCGCGATGGGAATTGAAGGCAGGCGGCAACATCGAAACCTGGACCTACCGAACTTTCAACTTCCAGAACATCCAAAACTACCTGCGCTGGATTGATCCGAACCAGGATGGCGTCAACTCAACGGATGACGTCATCTACGCGGCTGACCTCGCCAAGGGTATACCTCTTGAGCTTGCAAAAAGGGTACGCACCATTACGCAGGGTAACGTCATCAACTATGGCTACGACGCCATGGGGAACCAGACGGATGGCATTTCATATCCCGGAAGCAGCACCGTGTGGGATAAGCCGTACAAGCCGACATTTGCTTCCGCCTACATTCAGAACAAGGTCGAGTACCAGGATCTTGTCCTGAACTTCGGTTTGCGCTACGAGTATTCCAACACGGATGTTCGTGAGATTCCGATGCAGGTCAATCCGCTGACGGGCCAGCTTGACTATATGAACCCGGTCGGCCTCGATCAGAACCTGAACACCATCGATCCGGGCACATTCACCAAGACGAAGGCAAACACGCTTCTTCTGCCCAGAATCAGCTTCTCGTTCCCGGTGACGGATCGCACCATCTTCTATTCGCAGTACGGGAAATATGCGCAGATGCCAAGTCTCGGTCAATTGTATCGCACTGATGACCAGCTTGGGAGACTTGTGAACCCGAACACGCGTTCGGCGTTTGGTGGCGCCGCAGCGGGAGGCAACGCGCCGTGGCTCGTGGAGCCGGAACGCACAACGCAGTTTGAAGTTGGCTTCCGCCAGTATTTGGCCGACAACCTGGCGTTAACGCTCAACGGATTCTACAAGGACACGAAGAACCTGATCCAGAACCGGAGAGTATACAACTCTCTCGGCAATCCGGAATTCCTTGCTTATCAGAACGAAGACTTCGCTACGAGCAAGGGTATCGAGTTCTCGCTGGAGTTGCGAAGAACCAATCGTATTTCCGCACGGTTCAACTACACGCTCTCTGATGCTGAGGGGACGGGTTCCGCCCCTGGTTCCAGCACCGTTGCGACGAGCGACGAAATCAAGGCCCGGTTCCCGAACTTCACCGCACCGTTGACCTACAACCAGACACATCGTGGCAACCTAATGCTGGACTATCGTTTTGCGAAAGGTGACGGTGGCCCGATTCTTGAAGGATTGGGCCTCTATGTGCTGATGAGCTTCAACAGCGGTCACAACTTCACGAAGATCGAAGAGCCCACGAGCCTTGGACAAGCCAGCCCGTTCAACGTTGGTGTATGGCCGCTCTTCGATGCCCGAAGCAGAATTCCTGTTGAACCGGCAAACGCTTCGACAACACCGTGGGTCTTCAACATTGACTTGAATCTTGACAAGACATTCTGGGTTGGTGACCTGAATTTCACCGTCTATGTCAACGTCCTAAATGTGCTGAACACGATGCAAGTCATCAATGTCTATCCGTCAACAGGGACACCAATTGACGACGGATGGCTGAAGAGCCCGAATGCGGTGGCATACAACAACATCCCGAACTATGAGGCCTTCTACCGGGCAATCAACCTGGAAAATCGATGGGGCGTAATGAACCTCGGGGGATATGATAACTATGGAGCACCTCGACAAATTCGAGTTGGTGCGCGGATGGAGTTCTAATCCTGAATCAAGGAAGTGAATCCTGTCCCGCCTTGCGAGGGCAGGTGGAAGATTTGTGTAGCTAACCCTTCAATCAAAAAGGAGTTTTCAGTAATGATGAACTTCAAAAAGATTCTTCACTTGTCGATGGTGCTCAGCCTGCTCCTGATGGCGGTTGCGTACGCAGCCGAAAAGCCAGGCAGCAGCAAGAACGGCAAGCAATCTCTTAGGAAGGCCTCGGGTACGCCGATCTACGGGATCCTGAACATCAACAACCTTGTAACATGGGCCCGGTACGACGGAGAATCAAACCAAACCCCCAGTGGCTCGAGCGGATTGTTCTATCCGGCCGGAACCAGCACCATCGTGTATGAAGACGGCATCGTGTTCGGCAGCAAGCTGTTTCTGGATGCCGCCAGGACAACGCCGACACAGGGGCAGAAAATCCGTGTCGGTGGCTCGACATATCTATCAAATGTTGGTACGAAAGCTGGCTATGTCACTGGTGTGGGTGCATCAGCGGCAGCAGCGGACGTTAACGGTACAGACGTTCACTACTATAGAATTCGCCGTGATTATTACCAGATGACGCCGTCCGAACTGACGTACGATGCGATGACCTCGAATGACCTTTCTAAGGCCTCCGACGTGACGCCAACGCAGGTCGCAGCGATCGCGGCTCAGTATGATCAGGACTGGAAAACCTGGCCCGTGGACAAGGGCGCTCCGTACATCGAGCGGAATGGGAAGCCGGGCTATCAGCCGCCGCCGGCCTTTAGTGCAGACTTCACGGTTGACAGCTTGATCGCCGGGAACTATGATGAGCCGGGTTGCGGCGAGCCAACGACACCGGCAGACCAGGTCATGTGGACGGTCTATAACGACCTCGACAAGTCTCAGTCTCTGCGGTTCGAAGGGTCCGAACCGACCGGCCTCGAAACCCAGGTGACATCCTTCGCCTACAAGCGGACGGATGCTATGGGTAACTGCTATTTCAAACGCATCAGGATCACGAACAAAGGGGGTGTCGATCTCGGCGCTGGCACCAAGGGAGCGTTTTACCTTGACAGTATGTACGTATGCCAATGGGCCGATATCGATCTGGGCTATGCCTCTGACGACCTGGCGGCTTGCGACAGCGCTCGCAGCCTTGGCTTCGTCTATAACGGCCAGGCAGTTGACAACGAGTACGTGAAGTACGGTTTGGCTCCCCCGGCTTCCGGCTATGATTTCCTCGCCGGCCCGACAATTCCAGGCGCCGCGACGGATTCTGCGGTTGTCGATTTCAAGCGTGTCTTCGGGAAGAAGAACCTCCCGATGACAGGATTCTCATACTTCTCAGCAGGAAGCAACTACTCTGATCCGCCGTTCGCCGATTGGCCGACTGGAACAGGGCGGTGGTGGAACATGTTGAGAGGATACGCGCCGCTTGGTACGATTACGGATCCTCCAGTATACTACAACTACCCACCGTGGTGGTATCCGACGAAGTTCCCCCTGTCAGGCGATCCGACATTGGGCTTCAAGGTTGGCAACTTCATCGACGGTGAAGGTACGCTGTACTCATTCGTCCTTGGTGACCGTCGTATTCTCTTGAACACGGGACCGTTCCAGATGAACCCGGGCGACTCTCAAGAACTCTACGTCGGCTATGTCTGCGGACTTGGTGCAGACCGCCTGTCCAGCGTCTCGGTTCTGAAAGCAAACGACAATGCAGTGCAAACGACGTTTGACTTGATGTTCAAGGTGGCCAAGGCCCCGGCAGCTCCGGTTGTGAAAGTTACGGAGATGGACGGCGAGGTTATCCTTGATTGGGGCAGCAACGCTGGAGCTGTTGCGTCCACCGAAAATAAGATTGCCGAGCCAGGTGACTACGCCTTCCAGGGATACAATGTCTATGCATTTAATTCAGCGAGTGCTTCTATCTCGTCAGGAAAGAGACTCGCGACCTACGACATCGTCGACGGCGTCAAGGTCATCCTGAATGAGCAGTTCGATCTCGCTTCCGGTGCCTTCCTGAAAGTTCCGATTCAGTTCGGCAGCGACGCCGGCGTGAAGCGCTTCTTCAGAATTTCGAGGGACTACTGGAACGATATCAACAAGCTGTACAACGGTCAGGCGTACTATTATGGTGTGTCGGCGTACTCCTATACGACAACGCCTGGTTACATCGCCTCTCTCGAGTCGAGTCCGAATATTCTCACCGTGATTCCGAAAGTGCCATTCGGCAAGGTCTATACAGCCAAGTTCGGCGATTCATTGGCGGTCACTAAGTCGGGTGCGAGTGATGGCAGTGTTGCTGCACTCGTTCTGAACCCGGGCGCCTTGACGGGCGACACGTACAAAGTGACCTTCAACGCTGACGCAACCTGGAATGTTGTCGATCAGACCAAAGGAACGACAAAACTCGCCAACCAGACCAATCAATCTGGCGACGATAATTACCTGTTCGTCGACGGAATCGTTGTGAAGGTCATGGGTCCGAATCCCGGTATTAAGGAGTGGTCAATCCCTTCAGGCGCGCGTCGTTTCTCTCCCATAGGTGGATATGTTGGCACAGGGCTTGAGAGCTTCAGCGACGCTGGCAATCCAACTGCCTACGATCCTAACACGGGAACCATTGGTATGGCTGGCAACTTCGCATTCTGGGGGTCGACGCTGACTGCCTCGGGCTATCATACCGTGCTTCTGAAGCTGGCGGCTGTTGACAACGTCGCCTTGTGGGATCCTAAAGCGACACCGACAAATCCAAACTTCTCGAAGGCCTACCGGTATCTGCGCAGTGCATCAGCAGCACCTGCCAAGCCGTCGTTTGCACCATGGATCATCAATACTGGACCAGGCACATATCCCTACCAGGATTTCAACTACGCTGTTCCGTTCTCGGCTTGGGATATGGATGTGACACCGCCGGTCCGCCTTGCGGTCGCGTGTTTTGAGAACAACAGAGTTGATGGGATCGTGGATGGCCGCTACTGGCCAGCCGTTCAGCCGACAGACAATTCTCTGACTCGTGAGTTCGCAATGATTTTCGCTACGCCATACTCCACGACGCCAGATCCTACATATCAGAAAGACGTGTATGGCAGCGTCTGGCCAATGATGTATGTGATTACCTGTCCTCGTCGCGCCGAAGCTGCTTGGGTTGATGGAGATCAGATGTTGTTCACCGCGGCGAAGACCAACACGCCGGGCGTTTCGTACACGTTCACGTCGCCTGCACCAATCGCAGGAGCAGATCAGGACGTGATCAGCGCGAAGAAAGTTGGCGTGTTCCCGAACCCGTACTATGCATCGAATCCAGCTGAGACGAGTCGCTTTGATCGATTCGTGACGTTTAACAACTTGCCCCCTCATGCGATCATCCGCATTTTCAACCTTGCAGGGCAATTGGTAAGGACGATTGAAAAGAATAGCGCTTCTCAGTTCCAGCGTTGGGACCTGATGAATGTGAGAAACTACCCCGTCGCCAGTGGCATCTATCTTGCCTACATAGAGATGCCGGAGGTCGGAGTCACAAAGACACTGAAGTTCTCAGTCATCCAGGAACAAGAGATCCTCGATCTCTACTAACCAAGGTTCGCCAACGCAACTGAAAAACAAGGAGAATTTTCTATGAAACAGAAAGCAATCTTCGGAGCCTTACTGCTCTGCACAGCGGTGATGCTTCTGGCGGTGCCGGCCTTGGCTCAGCATCAACGTGTCGGAGCTATCGCTGCGCCCGAATTGTTGATCCCCGTGGGTGCTCGGGACATGTCGCTTGGTGGTGCGAGCATCTCAACGACCAAGGGGGCCGAAGCAATGTATTGGAACCCTGCCGGTCTGGGGCGTATGGAAGGTGGTGCCGAAGCAATGTTCTCATCGATGTCGTACCTGGCGGATATCAACGTCGTGTACGGCTCGGTTGCCGGCAAATTCGGCAGCTTCGGAAATGTTGGATTCAATATCAAGTCTCTCTCGTTCGGCGATATCCCGCTGACGACCGTAGACGATCCTGAAAACCTCTCACAGCGGTTCTACTCCCCGACGTTTGTCACCGTGACAGGTTCGTACGCACGCCCCTTGACAGATGCTATCACTATCGGCTTCTCCGTGAAGTTGATCTCGGAGAAGATCGACCGTGTTTCTTCTTCAGGGTTTGCATTCGACTTCGGTGTTCAGTACGCCGGGGTTGTCGGAGTGAAGGGGCTGGATCTCGGTTTGTCGGTCCTCAACGTCGGTCCCCAGATGACCTTCGGCGGGACGGGCCTGTACCGCAAGGCGCTCGATGTGACCTCCGATCGTCCACAGCAATACTACCTGCTGCAGGCGGCGAGCTTCGAGCTCCCGGCATTGGTTGAGATCGGCTTGTCCTACAACTACATGATAGCCGACAATTTCAATGCCCTTGTCAACGGTTCGTTTACCAATGACAACCTGTACTATGACCAGTACAACATGGGTCTGGAGCTCGGATATGTGTACGAGGATATGAAGCTCTTTGCACGTGGTGGGTATTCCGCCATCCCGCAGGACTCGGATAACAACATCTACGGTCCAACGTACGGTGTCGGTATCGGCTACAATTTGGGGGGCGCCAACTTGGTCGTGGATTACGGATATCGGACGGTGAAGTACTTCAACGCGAACCAGGTCTTCTCGGTCAAGCTGGAGTTCTAGCATAGTATCGGCTGTTGCGTTTCTTCAGAGAGGCTGCCGGGTTTCTGGCAGCCTCTTTTTTTACCTCTCCTGCTTCTCTTTGTCGTGGCATTTTCGGACTTTTCTCACTTTCTTTATGAACACGAACGCAAAAATCGGGTACACCGTCATTCTGGAGTATGTTCTTTTTTTCTAGGAGCGAACGTCATCTTCAAAGCGCTCCCTGAGGATGACTTAGCTCGGGGTTTTTGAATAGAGTCAATGCTTTCCTTATCCAGTTCTTCAACCAAATTGCTTTTGGAAATATCTATGAGGACTTTTCTCCGACCTTTACTCGTACTTGCATTTCTTGGTTTTGCTATTCCTGTCTCTGCACAGTATTTCCCTTCCAATGGCAGGGAATCACTGCATCAGCGAGCTCTTGATGCCAGATCCAGGCTCAACGTGCTCTCGATCGCGTTGCAGCCCGGGTATGAAGATCTGGCTGGGCTCGCGTATTTTCGCATGGGGCGCGGTGCAAGGATCGTCAGTGCATACGTGACAAATGGTGAAGCGGGGGAGAGCGACGTACGCGGCGAATATCCCAACCAACTTGCGGCAGAGCGCAGGAACGAAGCCGCTCAGGCTCTCGCGATGCTTGGAGGAGAGGAATACTTCCTCAACATGCCGGATGTGGGTGCTGCCCGCGACACGGACGCGGTTTATACCCAGTGGGATGTGGATACTCTCGCGCTGAGACTTGGAAAGCTGCTCACGGATCTCAAACCGGATGTGATCCTCATCGCCCGCAATTGGGCGGTTGATGGTTCAAATCCTGAGGATCAAGTGCTCCTGGCGATTTTACAGCGGGCAATCCGGCGGTTGGAACCGACGGTCGCCCAGAAGAAGGCCGGCGGCGTTGAGGAGATGTTTCAGTGGAGCGTTGATAGGGTCCTTCTTGAGACTGGATCGAAAGCCGGCATGCGCGTCCCGGTCGACCGCCTCCATCCGCTCTGGAAAAAATCGTATCTGACAATCGGGGATGAGGCGGCTTCCTTCTACAAGTCGTGCGCCACCCAACGCCTTGGTTGGTATGGATCCGGCCGGAATCGGCCGGCTATCACGTATCAGAGCATTTATTCACGCCGGTCCCGGCCTCTGAAGTCTGTGGATGATGCACTCCCAGCTCCCGCTCCTGAAAGTTTGAAAGGAATTGATACTCAGATTGCCAGCGTCACAAGCGTCATTGCAGAAGGTTCGATGTCATCCGCGACCCGATCAAACGTGTTGGCACGCGTGGCGGCGTTGCTCGATTCAGTCGACGAGCACTTGGGCAGACCGTTGGAGCTGTCCTCCCAGGGGCGCAAGATCTGTATGCAGTGGAAGCTGACGCTTGAGAGACTTCGGGTCGGCTTGCTGGGCATTGAGGTCCGTTACTCCATTGATCCGAGCGTGCTCACAGAACGGCAGCTCACGTTCCTCAGGATAGACACTGTCAGGGGGATCAGGGAAGGAGACTCGACGTGGGTGTATTTCCCCATGACGGATCGGCAATGGCTCGTGGACGAGAACACTCGAAAAACAGCTGCGTTGCGCTTCGATCCTCCATACCGGATCGTGACACCGTTCAAGCTCGAGCATGATCTTCCGGCCGCGATGGATGGTTTGTCGCAGACCAGCATCGGCAAAACGTTTACTTTTTTCATCTTGTGCAAATCAAAGACACGAGAGGGCAATTTCATTTTCCGGGGATCTGTCCGGTTGTTGTATGCCGAGAGGTTCTCAGCCGAGGCACTCACGCCAATCGTTCGGGCCGTTGATTCGGAACGACTACTTGTCCGCCTGACGAACCACTCGCGGGACGGAGTGCGTGACTCCGTTCAAGTCAACGACTCGCTCGTCGTTGCTGCCAAGC
>Ga0187866_1000195_pt1 | contig 81674 bp, 91 predicted proteins | sample June2016WEW_11_1_3_FD_133013 | JGI IMG/M metagenome (GOLD analysis project Ga0187866, IMG submission 133013) | Peatland microbial communities from SPRUCE experiment site at the Marcell Experimental Forest, Minnesota, USA - June2016WEW_11_150 | ecosystem: Environmental > Terrestrial > Soil >... | reverse complement strand
CCACCGTGGGTCTCAACGAACAACAAATTATTGAATACGTTAAATACCAACAAGCCCAGGATTCAGGGCGATCGAAGATCGACCTGAAGTAGTGCCACGGGCTATGCCCGTGGGTATCTACTGTTTGATAAATAATAAGAAGAAGGGCGACGTGTAAACACGCCGCCCTTACGGGAAATCTGGTACTCCCTCGTCTTAGTAGACGAGGAGATGATGAAGCTCAGCCGGAATGGCAGGGTCGTTGCCCCGTCTGACGATCCGGTGCTCGTAGTCGCCCGGTTCCAGCTCTGCCAGCGCCCGCTGGACCTTGTTTGGCGTGGTCTTGCAGGCGAGGACAGCGCATTCGGGGTGATCTGGATGGTGGAGGAGTCGGCCTAGCTGGCCAAGGGCATCCAGATGAGACTGGTTCCATCCTTCACTACTTACCAGCACCGTCAAACCATTTCGCGACTTTGCCATCACGTGCTCCTCCGAGCAGACTAGGATGTACACAGCTTACTTTATTTTTGTAGAAAAGTCAACTTGCGCAGATTAACAAAGCGAAATGATGTATAATATAGTAGTGAAATTAAAGTGAGGAGGACTGATGGATCAAAAAGAAGAAAAGTGTGAATGCGGCATGCCGCTGAATGAAAAAACGCGCTGTACCTGCGAACCCGGTAAATGTGTTAATTGTTGCAGCTGTTCGAAAGATTGCCAGTGCGGTTGCCAGGAAAAAGCCAAGAAAGAAAAAGCCGAAGAAAAGGTTTAATTTTTATTAAATTTGGACGGAGAGCCGATGTCGCAAAATCAATGGGGCGACGTGTTTATTAACGCTCACAAAGTCGCTTTCGGCGTTAGTTTCTTGTTACTTATCATCTGGTCAATGGTCTGGAAAGGAATTGCGCTTTGGAAAGCCGCCCGTCATAAAGATCTGGCCTGGTTTGTGATAATGTTTCTTATCAATACCATTGGCATTTTGGAAATTATTTATATCTTTGGTTTTAGCCATAAAAATAGTAAAGTTTAGTGAGGATAAAAATGGATCAAGCTCAAACACCTTCTGACCCCAATAATTTAACCGAGCTCGAACAAAAACACTGGCCGCAAATTGCCGCGATTCATCCGAAAGAAAATATTAAATTTGCCGTCAAAGTCAGTGTCGGCAAAGTGTTGCACCCGATGACCGAAGAGCATCAAATTATTTATATCGAAGCCTTTTACGGCAATAAACCAGTCGGTAAGAAATTTTTAAAGCCGGGGGATTTGCCGGAAGCAACGTTTGATGTAACTGGCAAGGCGGGAGAAATCTTTAAGGTATTTGAATTCTGTAATTTGCATGGCCTGTGGAAAAACGAAGTCGAAATAAAATTTAATTGAATAAACTAAGTAAGGAGCAATTATGACCGGATTTGTGGGAAATATTGAGGAAGAAAGCCTCAATAATGACAATTTCAGAAAAGTATTGTTTACGGCGCCGCACAGCCAGCTGGTAGTGATGAGCGTCGTCGACGAAATCGGGATGGAAGTTCATCCGGAGAACGATCAGTTTATTCGAATCGAAAAGGGGACCGGTAAAGCCATTCTCAACGGCGAAGAAAGTGAGCTAAAAGATGGTTCGGCGGTGGTTGTCCCAGCGGGTACTAATCACAACTTCATCAACACCGGCAGTGAACCCTTGAAACTTTACACGATCTACTCCCCGGCTCATCATCCCGACGGCACCATCCACAAGACCAAAGCCGATGCCATGGCCGCTGAAAAAGCGGAGTAATGACAAGAAGATTGCATCTATGCTAAGATGTTAGCGTAAACAAATTAACCAAACGGAGGTTTATATGGGAGATGATAACAAGTGCGGCGGATGCTGCGGTTGCTGCTCGAAGGCTAAGGAAGAAGGAAAAGAAGCCCCCGAAGCAACTGAAAAAGCTGGCGACAAAAAAGAAACTGCAGAATAGTTTCTAATATAAAAAAGCGGTTCGAAATATCGGAAGATATAAGGGCCGCTTTTTGTATTGAGTCTTGAAAAATATTTAAAATGTGGTAAAATCAGACCAGCCTTGTTGAAGAGAGAGCCGATGAAAGTTTCCATCCAGTACATGCTGTTGATGTTCGCGTTTGGCTGGTATCTCTGCGGGGTTAGAGGTCGGCCAAGTTTGTCCGCTATTCTGTTGTTGCTTTCTATGCTGGTATTTCTGATGCTCATTGATGGCTTGTTGCCATGGTGGCTTCATCGGCGACTGGCCAGTAAGATGCTCAAGCTCTGTCAGACTAAAGGGTTTGAGCTTGTCTGTATCAAGGGCGGATACGGCGTCACCCACATCATTCGGACCGCGCCGGAAAAGCGTCCGCAATGGACTTTCTGCAACCAGGCCGAATTGGACACGGAGTTTTATGCAGCCGCTCCGGACACACTAGTGATGAAGATGTGTCCTCACTGTGTCGAGGGACTGGATAAACGCGAGCGAGCCACGAAAAAAACTAATACTGCTTCCGACGAGGAGGACAACTGACTGGCCGAGATCCGACGTGGGTCTCGGCCGTTGCATTTCAAAGAGCGAAAGCTCTTTTTTGAGTTATCAAATAAAAAAGAGCACGTCTTGACTTAAGACTTTTTTTATGTCATTTGGGTTTGTAAGATTAAGTCGAAGACTAACTGGTTCTCTGCCGTCGGCATGACCAGAGAGTCTTAGTATCTTGTAATCCTTGCAGCGAGGTTTTGTTCCATGACAAAGAAGATGACGTTGCCGTTTTACCGGCTCGAGCCGGACGGTTCGGAAAGCTGCTTCTTGGTCGGGATTGACGTTTCTCTCACTCTGGCGCAGTCGAGGAGGCTCATCGCCAGCATACGAGGACTCTTCAAGTATCTGCCGACGCATCGTGTCACGAACATCCCGGAGCTTGACGGTGCTGTTATCGTTGGGCCTCGGCTGGCGATTGAGACGCCGTTTTCATCGATGGCTGTTGAGATCACTCACGCTGTTGGCTTCCCTGAAGTCGGACGAATCGAGCATTTCAGACGGTACGCTGTTCCTTCGGGCAGAGACCCGACCGAATTCCTCAAGACAAGACGCGATATGGTGACTGAAGAAATCTACGAGGAGCTGCCTTGCAGTTTCCAAGTAGACGTTGCGGTGCCGCCTGTTCGCGTCATCCCGCTTTTCGAGGAGGGAAGAGCGGCGCTCGATCACTTCAATACAGCCGAGAACCTCGGCTTCAATGAAGCGAAGCTCCAGCGGATAGAGCGGATATTCGTACGGATGGGGCGAAACCCCACTGACGTGGCGCTCTATCAGCTCAGTCAGATGTGGTCTAACCACTGCTGGCACGACCTCTTCTTCCTGACCCACTTTGTGATTGATGGCGAGCGTCGGCCCTACACTTTGATCGAACTCCTTCGGGAGCCGCTCAAGGCGCTTCGGGGGACCGACGCCGACAACATCATGATCGCGGGCTCCGATAACGCGAGTGCCGTCGAAGGTTCCACTGTGCCCGTGCTCGTGGCGGCCTATCCCGGGGAACCTGGTCCCTACAAGTGGGTCCGGGTGACACTCCATGCCTTATTTAGTGCGGAGACGCACAACTATCCTGATCACGTCGCGCCCTATCCGGGCTCGGCGACAGAGATTGGGGGCGAGATCCGCGATCAGCTAGGCGCCGGCAGTGTATCCGACATCCTGTACGCACTACAGGGTCGGATTTTGGGGAGCATCCGCTTCCCGAGCGGCTACCGTATTCCCGGCGAATTCATCCGCGGGCGGCGCTATGACTACCCGACTGACAAGGCTACCCCGGTCGAAGTCGCGGCCAAGAGTCTTCAAGGCTGGCACGACTACGCTGATGCATTTGGTAAGCCCTGCACTGCTGGTTTCTGGTTTACGGGTGCCATCTGGCGGCCTCGGCGTAACAAGCGAGGCAAGATTATCATGGAACGTGTCGAGTCGCTTAAGCCGGTTGGTTTCGGCTTTGGTGGCGGCGCGATTCAGCATCAGCATCTTCGGAAGGGGAAGCCTCGCAAGGGGATGCTAGTCGTTCAGATCGGGGGACCGGCCTATCCGATCGGGTTCTGTGGCGGCTCGGGCTCCAGCTCGACTTCGGGCTCGAACACCGCAACCTTCGATGAGAACGCCGTTCAGCGTGGTGATCCCGAGATGGAACGGCGGTTTTATCAGGTGCTGCTGGCCTGCATGGCCCGCGGACGGAAGAACCCTATCGTCGCCATTCACGACCAGGGTGCTGGCGGCGTCGCCAATATCCTTTCGGAACTGATTGGCCGGGCTGGCGGCCGTATCTATCTCGGCCAGGTCAACCGCGGCGATCCGACCATGTCCGATGCCAAAGTCTGGGTCTGTGAGTATCAGGAACGGCAGGGCATCCTCATCTGGAAGCGTGACCTTAAGTGGCTCCGTTACGTTTGCCGCCGCGAGAACTGTCCGATCGAAGTTCTCGGCGAGATTGCCGGCGACGGTCGTCTTCAAGTCTTTTCCGAAGCCAGTAAGGCAGAGGTCAAGGCCAAGCATGCCAAGCCAATCGTCGATTTCGTTATGGCGGAGCTCTTGGCTAAGATCGATAGCCCGGACATTCACGACACAACCCCCGAAGACATCAGAATTCCGCTCGAGATTCCTGATGATCTCACCTTCGAACGAGCTGCTTTCCAAACCTTCCGCCGGAGCGAAGTGGGAAGCAAGGAGTTCGTTACCCGCGGCGTTGATGGAAGTATTGGCGGGCTCGTCGTGCAGAACCAGTATTGCGGCCCGTTCGCGACTCCTGTCGCCGACTGTTCACTTGTTGCCTTCAGTTCAGCCTCCAAGTCGGGCCAGGCTGCCACTCTCGGGGTTGCGCCGTACTTAACTGCTCTTGATCCGCAAGCGGGTGCCCGCATGTCCATTGGGGAGATGTACACTAACCTCATGGGCATGGGCATCGATAACATCAAGAAGATCAAGTGTCTTTGTAACTGGATGTGGCCGGCGACACTCAAGCCACCTGATGGAGAGATTGCTCGACTCGATGCCGCGGTCAGAGCTGTTCGCGACACGCTCATCAAGCTCTGGTCTGCCATCATTGGTGGTAAAGACTCGAGTTCGATGGCCACTTGGGTCAAGAAGCTTCTGGTCAAGTCGATCGAGACCGTCGTTTTCTCTACGGCCGTCACGGTGGAGGACATCTCAGTCTACGTTACACCGGAGATTAAGTACCCCGGCCGGAGTATGCTTGTTAGGATCGACATCGCTAACGGTGAACGCCGTCTGGGCGGCTCGTCCTTCGGACAGACTCTTGGTCAGTTGGGCGCGGATTGTCCCAACCTCGACCGGCCCGATCTACTACTGAAGACTTTCGCAGCGGCTCAGGACTTACTGTTCAGCAAGCTCATCACGGCCGGGCACGACATCAGTTCCGGTGGTTTGGCCGCAACAGTGGCGGAAATGTGCTTTGCCACCGGTTGCGGGGTCAAGCTTGCCACCAACACACCGCACTCCGCCTTCAACGAGTGGCTCGCCGAGGAGTTGGGATTCGTTGTCGAAGTCTCTGACGAAAACCTAGATAAGGTACGTGAGGTTCTCGATGACTATGGTGTGCCTTATCAGGTGCTTGGTCGGACAACGACTGAACAGACGATCAGTCTCAACCATAACGGCGAGGAGATTCTCAATGCTACAACGGCTGAAGCACGGCGAAAGTGGGAGCGCACTGGCTATGAATTCCGCAAGATTCGCGTCAACCCTGCGGAGGCCGGAAAGGAATGGCGCAACACAGCCACGCGCGAACAGCCGCTCTACCGCTTGACATTTATACCCACGCGGCCGCGGTCAATTCTCCGAAATCCGGACAAGCCAAAGCTCGCGGTGATCCGCGAACAGGGAACAAACGGCCATGTGGAGATGATGGCGGCCTGGCGGTACGTCGGCTTCGACCCGTGGGAAGTTCATCTCAATGACTTCCTATTGGGTCGACTCGACAACCTCGAGATGTTTCGGGGCGTGATCTTCCCCGGCGGATTCACCTTCCGCGATGTCCTTGGAGCAGCGGTCGGGTGGGCCCTCAAGATCAAGATGAACCCCAAGCTTAAGGCAATCTTCGAGCAGTTCTTCGCTCGGGATGATACCTTTAGCTTCGGGGTCTGTAACGGAGCCCAACTCGGTCTCCGCTGCGGCTGGGCGCCATTTCCGCAACTGCCCGAGGACCAGCAGCCTAAGTTCACCCAGATTAAGTTGGGTTCGTTCAATCACCAATGGGTGCGCGTGTTGGTGGAGCCGAGCACTTCCATTCTCTTTCGGGGGATGGAGGGATCGGTTCTCGGCACCTACGTAGCCAATGGCGAGGGTTTCTTCGATTGCACCGCCTATCCCGAAGTGCTCGAGCAGGCCAATGAGAAGCGGCTGATTCCAGTCGTCTACGTTGACGCCCATGGTCGCCGCACTCGCGCGTTGCCGTACAGTCCGAGCGGCCACTATGTCGCAGGTGTTTGCGACGAACCCGGTCGGAACACCTACGTCATGCCACACATGTTTGATCGTGGTTACTTGAAGAGGCTCTGGGCCTGGATGCCTCCCGAGTGGCGGGAAACCCTTCCGGAGTCACCTTGGATTCAAATCGGCCTGAACGGCCTCGACTGGTGCCGCGCGAATAAGTAGCGCGGTCTTATCCGACTATCCCGGGCGGGGCGGACTGGTGTCCGCTCCGCCCTTCCCATTTTTTGAGAGCGAAAGCTCTTTTTTGGTTTGCCAAAAAGCAAATATTTGTTATAAATAAATCAGAGCAGCAACTCACTTGCGGAAGGAGAACATAGCGCGACATGAACGAGACGCTGCCGGGGCATTCTCGGTATCAGCCAAAAGAACTTGTGCCTATCTTCGGCTACGACCATTCGTACGAGGGCGTAGCCCGAGTCGAGATCGCCAATCTGGAAGTGCTTGGCGAGATCGGCTTCATTCCTGCTGATGATATCGCGCTCTTGACGCCTGATGTTCGTGAACAGCTTCTCGGGATAACCACGACCGAGGTAGATCAGCGCGAACGGAAGGTGACCAAGCACGATATTCGCGCCTGGGTCCAACTGGCAATGGAACGGGTCGATCGCCGTCTCGGCCGGTGGATCCACACCGGCTTGACGAGCTACGACCCTCTCGACACGGCTCGGGCGATGTCCTTTGTTCGGGCTCACCGAGAAGCGGTCCGCCCAGCCGCCAGCGAGGTCGGGCTGTTGCTATCTGACTTAGTGGAACGGTTTGCTGACCAGCTCCAGCTTGGACGGACACATCTCCAAGCCGCCTTGCCGATCACCGTCGGCTTCTGGCTCGCAACCATCCTTTCCCGTTATCTGTATACGCTCGAGGAGATGGATCGGGCCTGCGGGCAGATTGTCGGCAAGATCTCCGGTGCGGTTGGCGCCTTCAATGCCCAGAAGGGTTTGGGCATCCTTGCCAAGTGTGGTGGGTGTTCGTTCGAATATCGGGTTCTTGCCAAACTTGGCCTTCAGCCTGCCCGCATTAGCACCCAGATCCTGCCGCCCGAACCTCTGGCGTTGCACCTCTTTGTGAATTGTCTTTTCTCTGCCTCGATGGCGCAGCTTGGGCAGGACGCGCGCAACCTGATGCGCACGGAAATCGCCGAGTTCGCGGAGGTCAAAGGTCTCGGAGAGGTTGGCTCCTCGACGTTGGGACAGAAGACCAACCCGATCAACTTCGAGAACATGGTAGGAATATGGATCCTGACCAAGAATATGTTCGGGAACGTCATGGATACTCTCATCAGCGATCTCCAGCGTGACCTGGTCGGCAGTCCCGTCGCGCGCTTCTTCCCGGTCATCGTCGTCAACGTTATGCAGCAACTTAACACGCTTAGGCGACGCAACGATGACGGGGTGCCCTTCCTGGCGCGCGTGGTCGTCAATGCCGATGCTTGTGAACGGAACTTCCGCTTGGTTGCCCCCTTCCTTCTGGCCGAGCCGACGCAACTGGCTCTGCAGATCGCCGGCTTCGAAGGCGACGGCTACAAGATTGTGGCCGAGCAGGCTGTGCCGGAGTCCAAGAGGACGGGGCGACTCCTCATCGACATCCTTGAGGACATGCCAAACGAAGCGCTCCTGGATGCGATTGGCCGCATTCCGCCCTCAATCATGGAGCTGCTTCACCGACCTGAAGAATACACTGGCTTGGCCTTCGAGAAGGCCCAGCAGGTGGCCAGGCTCGCCAGGAGACAACTGGTGGCCTAAGTGAGCGGGCGGGGCGGACTGGTGTCCGCTCCGCCCTTCCTGTTTTTTGAGAACGAAAGCTCTTTTTGGTATTGATATGAAGAAGCGGCGCCTGGTGTCCCAGGCGCCGCCTTTGTACTGCTTGTGATGCGCGCAATGCGCATCACTTGAATCGGATTCTCTTGAATCTCCGTATGCGCAGGCCCAGGATGTCTGGTCGTACGTAGAGCGTCAAGTCTTTCGGCTTCATCTTGTGGATCACCTCCGCTTCGACGGTAGTGCACGCCGGGATCCACTTGCTCGCGAAGGAGCGGAGGACCCTGCAGATGTTCTCCTCGAGTCGGCGGTAGACCTCTGGCGTCCGGTCGGGGCGCTCGAAGATCCCGGTAACCTCGAAGACAAGAGCATTGCCGACGGTGCCGAGGTCAGATATCAGGAAGACTTCCACCTCGTCGAATCCGATATCTTCGAGGCCTCGTGTTGTTGCGGCCGCCACCGCGATGTCATGCTTGAGCTGGTCGTATACCTTCTTTCCTTTTTCGAGACCCGCCGGGACACCTTTCCCTGTGATAATCGGCACGACCGTTCTCCTTTCATTACGGCGAATATTGTATCTTATCACAGGAGAACCTGTTTGTCAACTGGAAATAAGCTCTAGTTTGGTATCTATACTTAATAACCAATAACTAATAACTTCTTACTTTTTACTGTCTTTCCCCTGTGGATATCTTGGCATTATAATATCAGGTTGAAATTGAATTTTAAGGATAAAATGCAAATTTAAACCTGTAAATTTGCTCTCCTCTTGACAAAAAAATACCCCCCTCTGATAATAGGTGTATACCTATTAGTCAAGCGTAATCACGAGAATTAGTAGGTATGTACCTGAAAGTCAGGTAAAAATAACCAGAATGTTTTTGGAAAATAGAGATTGTCCAGATGGCGACATCGGGATAAAATCTATCACCCAACAACTACGGTTTGAAAAGGAGGTGATTTAAGTGGCATATTCAGTTCAATCCAAGAAAACTGGAGAAACCTATTTTCTCCACTCGAAAGATGTAACTTTGCGCGGCGGCCGACAGCAAACGATTTATTTCTTTGCTCGAACCGAAAAAGAAGGTGCTTTGGATGATTTACCAGCTGGTTATGAGGTGATGGAAAACTCACGAACTGGGCTTCCAATGTTAAGGAAAGCTAAATAACAAGGGATTAAAAGCACAAATAAAAAACAAGAAAACTCGTTTCGTTTATATGACGAATAGCGAGTTTTCTTGTGTAAGCGGCTGATATAAGAGATTGATTTTTAATTGCTTTTCTGTTAGACTTTATTGTAAAACCTTAATCGGTTGCTACCGAGTTATTTATAGGATATTATAGTTTATAGTATAGAAATCGAGGAGAACATTTGAAGCGTTCCGAGCTAATATTTACTTTCTTAAAAATTCCGGTTGACCTATTGATGGTCGTTTTTTCATTTGTTATTGCCTACTGGCTACGAACTTTTCTAACATTTGTACCGACTATTTATATTGAGCCGCTGCAAGGTTATCTTCATTTCATATTGACTACTATTCCGATTTGGCTGGTGACTTTTATTGTGGCCGGACTTTATTCAGTGCGTGAAAAAGATCGACGACTTGAAGAACTTGGCAAAATAATCGTGGCAGTTTCCTCGGCGGTCGGCATAGTCCTGGCTTGGATTTTCTTGAGCCGGACATTTTTCTTTTCTCGATTGATTATTATCTATGTTTGGCTGGTGGCGATTATTTTAGTTACTCTCGGGCGATTTTTAATTAATTTCATCGAACGTTTTCTCTACCGCTATGATATTGGTGTCCACCGAGTCATTGTGGTTGGCGGCAACTCCTCAACACGTTTTATTGTGGATGAAATTAAAAGAAACCGCGGCTTGGGATATAAACTGGTTAAAGTCATTGACGAGGCTGGTGTTGAAAAATTAGAGGCCATTCTTGAGCGTAATCCGGCCGATGAAATTATTGTTACCAATACTCATCTTAATCAATCGAAAATTTCAGAGATTTTGGAATTTTGTCGCTTTCATCAAATTAGCCTTAAGACCACACCGGATTTATTTTTAGTCCGCTCTTCCCATATTGATGTTCAAACTTTAGCCGGCGTACCGATTATGGAGTTTAAACGGACATCGCTTGATGGTTGGGGGAGAATTATTAAAAGAATTGTTGATTTAGTCGGCTCATTAATTTTAATCATCATTTTTTCGCCCTTGATGCTGATTATCGCCGGTCTAATCAAACTCACCTCCAGAGGACCGATTCTTTTTCGGCAGGAACGGGTCGGCCTGGAGAAAAAATTTATTTTTTATAAGTTTCGTAGTATGAAAAACATGGCCGAGAAAGAACATGAAAAATATATTCAAAAATACGGTAATATGTTTAAACTTTCGCACGATCCGCGCGCGACGCCGCTGGGGCGAATTTTAAGAAAAACGAGTTTAGATGAACTACCGCAGTTTTTCAATGTTTTAAAAGGCGATATGAGTTTAATCGGCCCGCGACCACCCCTGCCTTCAGAAGTTGAACGTTACACTACCTGGCAAAGAAAACGCTTAGGGGTTAAGCCGGGCATTACCGGTCTTTGGCAGGTTTCGGGACGATCGGAATTATCGTTTGACGAATGGGTGCGACTCGACGCCTACTATATTGAAAACTGGTCTTTGTGGCTCGATTTACAGATATTTTTAAGAACTTTATGGGTAATTATCCGCGGCCGGGGCGCATACTAGAAATGAATAAGTTACAAAATCTCAAAATTGCCATTGTCGTTGAGGAATTAACTCAACTTGGCGGGGCCGAACGATTACTTGATGCTTATTTGGAACTTTTCCCGAAAGCGCCGGTTTTTACTTTGGTTTGGAACAAAAAGAAGACATTGCATAAATATGATCAGTTTGATATTCGGCCATCGTTTATTCAAAAATTGCCCTTTGCTTCAAAAAAATATAAATGGTACTTGCCGCTGATGCCTAAAGCAGTCGAGTCTTTTAAACTGGATGATTTCGATGTGGTACTGTCTATCACTTCGGCTTTAACCAAAGGTGTTAAAACCAAACCGGGAACATTGCATATTTGCTATTGCAACACTCCGACTCGATATCTTTGGATTGACTCGGCTAGCTACATTAAAAGTGCGCCCATCCCGTTTTTCATTCGACCGCTGATGCCTTTAATCTTAAAATATCTTAAAAGTTGGGATCTTAAAGCCTCAAAACGCCCCGATTTTTATATTGCTAATTCCAAGAATGGACAATTTAGAATCAAGCAATATTATCATCGTCAGTCTGATCCGATTTTTCCACCGGTCGACGCGAAAAATTTTCAATTGTCTGATAAAAAAGGCGAATATTATCTTCTTGTTTCTCGAATTGAACCGTATAAAAAGGTAGATATGGCCATCGAGGCATTTAAAAAACTTAAACTGCCACTCAAAATTGTGGGTGGGGGGACGCGTCTTTCTGAGTACCACCGCGTGATCACTCAAAATATCAAACTGATCGGGTGGGTGACCGATAACGAATTAGTCAAATATTACCAGGATTGTCAGGCTTTTATTTTTCCCCAAGAAGAAGATGCCGGCATTACCCCGCTTGAGGCAATGGCCTGTGGCCGGCCGGTGATTGCTTATGGTCAAGGTGGGGCGCTGGAGTCGGTGATTGATGGCCAAACCGGATTGTTTTTTTATGAGCAAAGCGTTGAAGGTCTAATCAAAGCCGTTCGGCGTTTTCAAAAAATGAAGTTTGACCGCGCTGTCATTCGACGACAGGCTGAAAAATTTGATAAGGGGGTTTTCAAAAAGAAAATTTTGGAGTATATTATAGCTAAAGTTCAAAATTCAAATCTTAAATCTTAAAATTAGGGAAGAAAGGACAAGCATGGAGCTTAGACAATACATTCGAATCATTGGTAAACATTGGGTTATCTTTGCATTAACGGTGATCATATTGACCTTGGGGACATTTTTCTACGCTAAGTATCAACCCAAAACCTATTTAGCTTCGACGACCTTAACGGTTGATAAAGAATCAACGATTAAGCAGTCTCAAGTTGATTTTTATTTGTATGATAACTATTATAACGTTCAATCGGCTCAGCTTTTTTCGCAAATTGTAGACTCTTGGTTTAATTCGCCCTCGGTCATTAACGATATCTATAACAAAGCTGGGGTTCCAATTCCGAATATTGCGCAAGGAAAGTTGCCAAAGTTGATCAAAGCATTACTTCAACAGCCTGCCACGATTAATGTTTCGTTGGTCAGTGCTAATCGAGATGATGCTGCTAAGTTAATCGATGCTGCCGCGGCTGTGATGCAAGAAAAGACTAATGATATGGCCAGTACTGATCAGGATAGTCTTTATCAACTTGTTAAATTTAACTCCATTGTTACCGATAATCCGGCCAATACCACTCTTGATACGGCCATTGCTTTGATTGTCAGTATCCTGCTCGGCGCGGTTTTGGCTTTGTCGGTTGAATATTTTCGCCAGAGATAATTTTAAAAATTCTCAGCCAAAGGAGGGCATTTGCGGAAGCTCCGCGATCTGTATTTAAGTGGCAAAAGCTCTTCTAAGAAATCAGCTTTTAAATCTTCTAGATTAACGCCGGGAGTAAAAAAGACGACGAGGCTTTTTAAGGTTTTAATCGTTTTTTTAGTCCTCTTTATTTTAGTCTTGAATTTTAATTTTGCTGGCCAAGCCACGGCATCATTTTTAATCAATCGCCTGGATCCAGTTTCATTTTTCCGCAATGGAAAATTTCTTTTGGTTTTTCAAAATGATAGCGAGCAGCGACCATCAGGCGGTTTTATTGGTTCATTCGCCGTTTTACAAACCCAAGATTTTGAGGTTAAAAATATCACTTTTGATACCAATATTTATAAACTCGATTCTGCTTATACGGCGACGCACTATATTAAAGCGCCCGCGCCATTGGCTAAATTTATTGAAGGAAAATCGTGGACTCTCCGTGATTCTAATTATGCGGTGTCTTTCCCGGAGGCGGCGGCCGACATCGACCGTTTTTACGAAGCTGAGTCAGGTGATCATGTCGATGGGGTGGTAGCCATTGATGCCTCCACATTAGTTGATTTGCTCAAATTAACCGGTCCGATTGATATGCCCCAATATCAGACGACAATCACCGCCGCGAATTTTTTCAGTGAAACGCAATATCAAGTCGAGCAAGGTTATTTTAATGATCCTCAAAATTGGGTCCAAAATGAACCCAAAACCATTATCAAAGATCTCTATCCAAAAATTATCTCGAAAGCGTTAGCCCAAAATAAAATGAGTCTTTTACAGCTTGCTAAGAGCGATCTTAAAAATAAAGAAGTTCAGTTTTATTTTAAAGATGCCCAGGCCGAACAAAAAATCTTGGCGGCGGGTTGGGGCGGACAAGTGGATGACTTGGCCGAACTCCAAAGCATCACCGGTGGTCTCATCCCTGATTATTTAAACATTAATGTTGCCAATTTCGGCGGCAATAAAAGCTCTTTTTCGGTCAGCCAACAAATAGAATATTCGACGGCAGGCAAAGAGGCTGATCTTTCTATTACCCGGATTCATCATGGCAGTGATGTTTGGCCCGACGGCGTGAACGCATCGTACATTCGCGTGTTAGTGCCTCAGAATTCAATACTCAAAGAAGCGACTTTAAATGGCCGTGATATTTTAACATCGGTTGATGTCGATGTAGAATCGGGTAAAACGACTTTTGGGACGACGGTAGATGTCGGCCCGGGCCAAGCGGCGGTTTTAAAATTGCAATATGAACTGCCAGAGAATTTTCAAAATTATAATTTAGTTTTTCAAAAACAATCCGGGGCGACCGAAAATTCCTTAAACGTAATTCATTCCGGCAAAGTTTTGTTTAATGGCGAAGTCAAAAACGATTTAATTATTAGATAAAAAAGGATTTTCCTGGGTTTCTTTTGTGGTAAATTTTTGGTACAATATTAAATAGGATTGTAAAAAGGGAAAGTCATTTTGAGGCCGAAATTTTTACTAAGAAGCCTTAAAGTGGAGAAGAAACCTTTGTTTTAAGTGTTGAAAAAAAGGAGATATAAGTGCCTAAAGAAGCGGGTTATACCGCGCAAAATATTACGGTTTTGGAAGGCCTTGAGCCGGTTCGCCGCCGTCCAGGCATGTATATTGGCGGAACGGGTGCCGAAGGTCTTCATCACCTTGTTTGGGAAGTGGTGGATAACGCTATCGATGAAGCAATGGCCGGCTACTGTGACACTATTATTTTAGAGCTTTTGCCGAAAGATCGTGTTCGGGTCAAAGACAATGGCCGCGGCATTCCGGTGGATATTCACACTCAGACTAAAAAATCAGCTTTAGAAACGGTTCTGACGACCCTGCATGCCGGCGCTAAGTTCGGCGAAGGCGGCGGATATAAAGTCTCCGGCGGTCTTCATGGGGTCGGTGTTTCGGTGGTTAACGCCCTTTCAATCTATACCAAAGCCGAGGTTTTTCGCGATGGCAAAATTTACGTTCAAGAGTATGTCCGCGGTAAACCTAAAGCGGCGGTTAAACCGGTGGGTGAAACTAAAGAAAAAGGCACGGCCATTACTTTTGAGCCAGACCCAGAGGTTTTTTCGAGCCGAAATTTTTCTTTAGAAACAATCATTAATCATCTGCGTCAGCAAGCTTATTTAACGCGCGGCATTCGAATTATTATTTGCGATCGAAGAAAAGATGAAGATTTTACTAAGCCAGTTGATCCCGAAAAATGTTACACTTTCTACTTTGAAGGCGGCATTTCATCATACGTTCGCCATATTAATAAAGACAAAGAAGTTTTTAACGATCCGCCGGCCTATTTAGAAAAACAGTCAGACGACATCCGCGTTGAAGTAGCACTAGCTTATTCTGATGATTATAATGAACACGTTTTTTCATTTGCCAATAATATTTATACGACCGAAGGCGGCTCGCATTTGACGGGCTTTCGTTCGGCGCTGACGCGGGCGATTAATGATTACGCTAAAAAAAATGAGATGGTTAAAGGCGTCGAAGCGGTTCTTTCCGGTGATGATACACGCGAGGGATTGACGGCCGTAATTTCGGTTAAACTCCCGAATCCGCAATTCGAAGGTCAGACAAAAGCCAAGCTCGGCAATCCGGAAGTTAAATCCATTGTTGAACAAGCCACTTTAGAGGGATTAAGTTATTGGCTTGACGAGCATCCGCAGGACGCCAAAAGAATTGTTGAAAAATGTTCTTTATCTTTGCGGGCCCGGTTGGCCGCCAAAGCAGCGCGTGAGACGGTTATTCGTAAAGGCGCGCTGGAAGGGATGACTTTGCCCGGCAAGCTTGCCGATTGTTCAACCCGCGATCCGAAAAACGCCGAGCTCTATATTGTTGAGGGCAACTCTGCTGGCGGATGTTTTTCTGGGGATACTAAACTCGTTTTAGCTGACGGTAGAAACTTGAGTTTTAAAGAACTTATTAAAGAATACCAAAGAGGCAAAACAAATTATTGTTATACAATTAAATCAGATGGAAATATAGGTATCGAAAAAATTCTTTCACCAAGAATAACAAAAAGAAATACTCAAGTTATTGAAATTACATTAGACAATAATGAAAAAATTATTTGCACTCCCGATCACCGGTTTATGCTTCGTGATGGCCATTATCGGATGGCAAAAGATTTAGAAAATAATAATAGTTTGATGCCTTTGATCGAGCGGTTTTTAAATAGTGATCGTACAAAATTTTCAGAGACGGTAAAAAGCTATAACCACAAAATAAAGTTAATAAAATTTCTTTCAAAAAAAATTGATGTATATGATTGTGAGGTGCCGAAGACGCACAACTTTGCTCTCACGAGCGGCGTCTTTGTTCATAATAGTGCAAAGCAAGGACGCGACAGGATGTTTCAGGCAATTCTGCCTTTACGTGGAAAAATTTTAAATGTTGAGCGGGCTAGACTTGACCGGATGCTTTCATCTGAAGAAATTAAGTCGCTAATTGTCGCCATGGGGGTGGGTATTGGCGAGGGTATTAACATGGCCAAGCTCCGCTACGGCCGTGTCATTATTATGACTGATGCCGATGTTGACGGCGCGCATATCCGCACACTCTTATTGACTTTCTTTTATCGTCATTTTCCCGACTTAATCAAAAATAATAATTTATACATTGCCCAACCGCCGCTCTATTCCATTTCCAAGGGTAAGGTCAAGGAATACGCCTATAACGATGATCAAAAAGATAAGATTATTAAAAAATTGGGCAAAGATGTTTATATTCAACGGTACAAAGGTTTGGGAGAAATGCAGCCGACACAACTTTGGGAAACGACGATGAATCCGGAAAATCGCGTTTTACTCAAAGTTTCCGTTGACGATACGGAAAGAGCTGATCAAGTTTTTTCGATGCTCATGGGCGACGAAGTAGCGCCGCGCAAACGCTTTATTCTTACCCACGCAAAAAATGTTAAGAATTTAGATATTTGATAATATGGCTCGCTATTATTGCATAAAGTATCGGCTGTCGATTAACTCAGCGAGTCAATTGGCAGCTTACATACTTGGCTTGTACAAGTTACTTTGAGCAACAATTAGCTTGTCGACGAAAGAGGTAAAGATGCCAAAACGACGAAAAGGTAAAAAAAGTAGCCGTTATTTAGAAAATAATCAACCGCACAAGGATTGGTTTGATTCGGAAGTGGGTATGGGTAAGCAGCGCGGCAAGCCACGGGCGAATGCCTCCAATATTAAAAAGGAAAAGGGCGATTTTAAAAAACTGAAAAATGATTAATTAAGGGTATAATGGCTGATAAAAAACAAAATAATCCTGACAAAAACATCGCTGAAATTAAAGCTGAAGAATTGGCTGAATTAAATCCTGAAGAAGTGGCTAAAGCCGAAATTTTAGGTGATTTTACCGAAGAAAAGGAAGGCAAAGACGAAAAAACTAATTATGGGCTAGTCCGCGGGCGCGTTTTAGAAAATGAAATGCGCGAATCTTATCTTGACTACGCTATGTCGGTGATTATTTCGCGTGCTTTGCCTGACGTTCGTGATGGTTTAAAGCCAGTTCATCGTCGCGTTTTATTTTCGATGAACGAACTTGGATTGACTCACCAAGCCAAATATCGCAAATCAGCTACTGTGGTGGGTGACGTTTTGGGTAAATACCATCCGCACGGCGACATTGCCGTTTATGATACGCTCGTTCGTTTGGCCCAGGATTTTTCGATGGGTGTTCGCCTTGTTGATGGTCAGGGAAATTTCGGTTCAGTTGACGGTGACCAAGCGGCCGCTATGCGTTACTGCGTTACTGGCGATACTTTAATTATTACCGATAAGGGTTTAATGCCAATCAAAGACATTTCAAGTGATAGCCGGGAAGACATTAAATGCAAAATACTTTCAAAAAATCAAAAAATCAACTCGGCTATTAAATGGTTTGATAGCGGTACTCATCCAACAATTAAAATCTCAACACTAAGAGGTTATACTCTTCAGGGTTCTTATAATCATCCGATTTTAGTTTGGCATGGGGACGGAAGTAATGGTGCACCGGGGTTGCAGTGGAAGCTGCTTAGTCAAGTTAAATTTGGCGATGTAGCGGTAATTAACCGGACTCCGGATTTATTATGGCCCAAGAAAAAGGTTCAACTAAAACCTTATTGGCCGAAAGATGAAAATTCTCGTGCTCAAAAAAAAGTTTTACCAAAAATGCTTAATCAAGATTTGGCTTATATTTTAGGGTCGCTTCTATCTGAAGGAACATTGTGTCAGAATGAGCTGGAATTTTCCAATACTGACAAGCAATGGATAAATAATTTTAAAAAGAGATGGTTTAGGGTTTTTCCGGATTGCCGTCTTCATGAATTCAAAAAAAGACCATCATCATTTGGATTTGGTAAGAAATCATACTACACTTTAGAAATTCATTCCCGCTACGTTTTGCGTTTTTTACAAAGCATTGGTCTTAAGCCGTGTAAGTCCGCAGATCGGCTTGTTCCTTGGTCAATTTTTCAATCTCCAAAATCAGTGGTCAGTATTTTTTTGAGCGCGTATTTTGAAGGGGATGGAACAATTAGTTCCAGTGGTAAAATGATAGAGTTAAGTTGTATCTCCAAGAATAATGAAATCCTCCGTCAAATTCAAATTCTCCTTTTGAGATTTGGGGTCGCGAGTACTCTGCGCTTGGATCATTATCGAAGCATTTATAAGCTATATGTTCGTGGTTTGGATAATTATCGGATTTTTAATCATGAAATTAATTTCTTAGGCAAAATAAAAAAAGATAAATTAAAAGTAGTTATACAGGGTTTGAAAAAAGTACAATCGCAGACGGATTTTGTGCCTTTACTAAGTGATTATACACGGTCTAATCTTGATGAGAGTTTAAGTTATCATGATGTTCGACAATTTGTTGTCAAACATAATTTTGATCGCTATCTCCAAATGCAAGAGAATTATCAAGCTGTTGTTTCGGCTGTAAAAGTAAACGTTCAGCCATATTTAAAAAATATTTTTAAGACACTCTTGTCAAATCATTATCTTTTTGATCCGATAACAAAGATCAGTGATGGCGGTCGAGCACAAGTTTATTCTTTGAAAGTTGAGAGTGAGTGTCATTCGTATGTAGGTAATGGTTTTATTAACCATAATACCGAATGTCGACTGACCGCACCCGCCGAAGAATTGCTCTCTGATATTGAAAAAGATACTGTTGATTTTGTGCCGAACTACGATAGCACCCGCGAAGAACCAAAAGTTTTACCAGCTAAATTGCCGAATCTTCTACTCAACGGCTCAATGGGTATTGCTGTCGGTATGGCTACCAACATCCCGCCTCACAACTTAGGTGAAGTTTGCGACGCTGCTATTTATCTCATCGATAATCTCGACTGCACAATTGATGATTTGATGACTTTTGTCAAAGGGCCGGACTTTCCAACTGGCGCTGAAATTTATGGACTCGCGCAAATCAAAAATGCCTACGGGGCCGGTAAAGGCGCGATTGTAATGCGGGCAGTCGCCAATATCGAAGAAACCAAACGCGGTTTTCGAATTATTGTTACTGAAATTCCTTATCAAGTTAATAAAGCCGAATTGATTTTAAAGATCGCCGATTTAGTTAAAGAAAAAAAACTCGATGGCATTTCAGATCTGCGCGATGAGTCTGACCGAAAAGACGGGGTGAGAATTGTCATTGAGCTGCGCGCTAACGCCTACCCGAAAAAAATCTTAAACCGTCTTTATGAACTAACGACGATGCAGACGATATTTTATGTCAACATGCTCGCTTTAGTAGATGGAATACAACCGCGCGTTTTGACTTTGAAAAATATTTTGGAAGAATATATCAAACATCGCCAAGTCGTTGTCCGTCGCCGCACTCAATTTGAACTTGACCGCGCGAAGGAACGCGCTCATATTTTGGAAGGCTTGCGCATTGCGCTAAAAAATATCGACGAAGTGGTCGCGACAATTCGTAAATCAACTAACCGTAATGAGGCTCAAAAAAAGCTTATTACTAAATTTAAACTTGACGAAGTCCAGGCCAATGCTATTTTAGAAATGCGTCTTTCGGCACTGGCTGCTCTTGAACGCGAAAAAGTTGAAACGGAATATCAAGAAAAAATTAAACTTATTACTTCGCTCGAAGCTATTTTAGCATCCGGACAAAAGATTTTAGAAATTATCAAAAAAGAATTAACAGATTTAAAAAATAAATTCCCTTCGCCTCGCCGTACTAAAATCTACGCACAAGAAATCGGCAAATTCTCGGCCGAGGATTTGATCCCATCGGAACAAGTCATTATTATTTTAACGCGTGGTAATTACATCAAAAGAATGCCGGCGGCAGCTTATAAAAGTCAAGTCCGCGGCGGCAAAGGGGTGATGGGAATGGAAACGCGCGAAGAAGATATGATTGAGCATTTGATTATCGCTAATACTCACGATGATATTTACTTTTTCACCGATCGAGGCCGCGTTTTCCACACCAAAGTCTATGAAATTCCCGCCGCTTCTCGCCTTGCCAAAGGCCAAGCGATTGTCAATATTTTACAAATTTCGCCCGAAGAAAAAGTGACGTCGATGATTTGTTTGTCGACCAAGGACATAGAAAAATTCAAATTTATCATGATGGCTACCACTAAAGGGTCAGTTAAGAAAACGACTCTTTCGATGTACAGTAAAGTTCGAAAAACCGGTATTTTGGCAATGAAGCTCAAAGGTGATGACCGCTTACGCTGGGTTAAATTTACAAAAGGCAATTCAAAAATATTCCAAGTCTCAGCCCGCGGACAATCGATTCTTTATGAGGAAACCGATATCCGGCCAATGGGCCGCACCGCGGCTGGTGTGCGTGGTATTGCCCTACGCGCAAATGATTATGTTGTTTCAACTGACGTTGTCAGCCCTGAACGCGAGAAAGATGCTGATGCTTTGATTGTTTTAGAAAAAGGCTTTGGTAAACGTACGCCACTGCCCCAATTTAAAACTCAGATTCGCGGTGGGATGGGTATTCGAGCGGCTAATGTGACCGAACGGACCGGGCCGATTGTCGGCATGCGGCTGGTCTACGGCGAAGACTACGATGTTATTTTGGCTTCATCCAAAGGCCAAGTTATTAGAATGTCCCTTTCCTCGATTAAAGAATTGCAGCGTGACACGCAAGGCGTCACACTGATCAAATTAAATTCTGGCGATAAAGTCACTTCTGTTACCGTAATCAAAAAGGATATGACTGATAAACTTGATTTGCCGAGCGAGCCGAATACTGGGGGTGATCTTGATGATGTAAAAAGTGATGAAGATGACGAAGTTCCAACTATTAAGATAAGTGAGGAAGCAAGGGTCGAGGAAGAAGTTGAAGAGCAAATTAAAGAAAAACCGGCCGAAGAAAAAGGGTCAAAGAAGCCATCGCCCGTGGTCCAAAACGCCGAAAGCAAATCAGAGGAGAAAGAGAAGAAAATTCCCGATTGGGCGAAAGTTCACGCGGACTCGTGGCGCCAACCGCAAATTTTTAAAAACCGAAAAGATATCAAAGTCAACGATTATACCAAAAAAGACGAATCGCCCAAAGGCAATCCTAATAAAACTATCGACCAAAACCTGCCTAATTTATTTAAAAAGAAAAGTGAGCCAAACTATTGGGGTGGAGAAGGTGGAGACAATTGAAAATGATCTTTAAGCATGCTAATTAACGATTTAGAAAGAGGCTGTAGTTTGGGCTCTTTTTGGTATATGAAGTAAATTAGAACGGTTTACCGGCAACAATTTGCATTCGTCCGGCCAAGAAGGCCGGAAAAGTCATTCCGCTGAAAAGAAGGGTAGGGACTTGTAGGAGAACAATATTGAATAAAAGCAAATCGAAGGGGAAAAAAATATGGTAGAAAATTGAGGCAAAACTCAATGTGTAAAGGGCGATATAGAGAATCTGCTGAGGTTTAGGATATTGTTGTTTCCAATAAGCACCAACCATCGCCATACCAATGTCGCGATTTTTGTTGAGAAAAAAACAACCAAGATTATAGAGGAGAAATAAAAGGATGATGAATAATTTTGGCGGCAACGGTTGAAAGGGACTAAAAATAATTCCTACACCAATAACAATCATAGCATTGAGAATCGGCGGCATATTCCGTTGGAAAAAAGGTAAATATTTCTTAATCACATCCTCATTATATATTAAAATCGGCTAAATATCTAACTAAATATTAAAGATGAGTTAGGCGGGGTGCGTGGGCACCCCGCCTTTTGGTACTGCGGGTTCATTTTATTGTCTGATCTTGGCGATCTGTTCGAGGACGGTTTCAGCCAAGTCTGTTCCTGTCAACCTGGTAACATTCCCGAAGTGCAGTTTGGGAATGTTAGTAATGACCGTTCGAACTTCGCCAGGAACGGGAAAAGCGTTGTTCTCTTCCAGTATCAGGATCTCGCCGTCGGTGGCGGTAACCATCTCGGCGGCCTGGTTGACCGTTTGGAGCCGTTCGGTCGAGAGAACCAGGATGTCGTCCTCGCCTTTGAGATCGGGGATGGGCTCACCGGCCGCAACCACCTTGATGTTGCAGCACAGGAGACTCCTTGCGAGAATCTTGGCGATGAAACTGCTTTCCCCGCCATCATTCTCGCGCGCCATAATCACAATCTGAGTTACGATCTGATGAATTACTTCCATAGTGGTCCTTCCTGCATAAATTGTGAGAAGTGCTCCCCCCCCCCACCCATATTCCTAAAATCGTTTACTTTTTGCAAGCCTTACCGCGAAAGAACATTATTTAGTTTTTAGATCAATTTGACCGCATTTATTGAGAGCATTGACCAATTCGTCAATTATATAGTCTTTTTTTGGCTCCAAAACATATTCACGCGAACCATCTTTGAGAATTAGATTGACTAAGCGGCCATGGGTCTGGTCAACACTCGCAATACGGCAGCTTTGGAATTGTTCTTGAATGGTCGTCCAATCGGTGTATTTCATATTTTTATGTGTTTGCCAAAAGTAAACTACGCCGGCGGCCAGACCAACTACAATAAGAATTGCAATAATTAAAATAACTTTTTTCATTTAACATTATTATATCGTGAGTGAACGTTTGACGATACATTCTTAAAATGACCGAGGGGAAGAACAAAAGCCCCGTGGACCGTCTAAGGTTTGCTGGGTTTCTCATATGCTTGCTATCTACTCCTGAAGGTGATAAAATCAATTTACCATGGCAAAAAGACGTCAGAGAAAATTGAGTAAAAAAGAGGCCAAAGCCGAGCTAAAATATATCGCTTCTGGCATATCGCAGAAAAAGGAGCAAGCAGCGATCAAAGATGAGCAATCAGCGGCGAAGCCGTCTGTTGAGGTATCTTCGGTTTTGACCGTGCGCGAGTTTGCGGCCGCTTTAGGTTTTCCGGTGACGGATGTGATTGGTAGTTTAGTTAAAAATGGGGTGATGGCCACGATAAATGAGTCCATTGATTTTGATACAATGTTGATCATTGGCGATGAATTGGGGTTCGAAGTCAAACTTAAAACCGAAAGTGCAAATATTAAAGCTCTTAAAGCGAAAACTATTAATAAAAAGAAAAATCTAATTCTGCGGGCGCCGGTGGTCACCGTCATGGGTCATGTTGATCATGGTAAAACTAAATTACTCGACGCCATTCGTCAAACCGATGTTGTCTCGACTGAATCCGGCGGCATCACTCAACATATTGGGGCGTACCAGATAAAAATAAAAAATCAAAAATCTAAGATTAAAAATGAAGAAAGGGCGATTACTTTTTTAGATACTCCTGGCCATGAAGCATTTTCGGCGATGCGCGCTCATGGCGCTAATATCACCGACGTAGTCGTTTTAGTTGTTGCCGCCAATGATGGTGTCAAACCGCAAACGGTTGAAGCGGCTAACCATGCTAAAGCGGCTAACGTACCCATAGTGATCGCGATCAATAAAGTGGATTTGCCGGACGCCGATATTGATAAAACCAAAAGGCAATTAGCTGATATTGGACTCTCGCCTGAGGAATGGGGTGGCAAGACACCGATAGTGGAAGTTTCCGCTAAAACTGGGCAAAATATCGACAGCCTTTTAGAAATGATTCTATTAGTAGCTGATTTAGCCGAGCTTAAAGCCGATCCGAACTTGCCGGCCTCCGGCGTGGTGATTGAGTCTCATATGCAAGCTGGTTTGGGGCCGCTGGCCACGGTTTTAGTCCAAGAAGGAACTTTAAAACTGGGTGATCCGGTCGTTATTGGTCGAACCTATGGCAAAATTCGGATTATGGAAAATTATTTAAGTAAAAAAATTTTAACAGCTGGTCCGTCAACGCCAGTCCAAATCGCTGGACTGCAGGATTTGCCTAATTTTGGCGACCGCTTTGAGGTGGTCGCCGATGAAAAAAATGCTCGCGAAATGACCAAAGCCAAGACAATCAAACGAAAAGTGCTTTCGATTACCGAATTATCCAGCGATATTAAAGAAGGCAAAATCAAGGAATTAAATATTGTTCTTAAAGCCGATGTCAACGGCTCGCTTAAAGCCATTACGACATCCTTAAAAAACATTTCGACCGAGGAAGTTAAAATCAATATTATCCATGAAGGCGTAGGCGATGTCTCAGAATCAGATATCAATATGGCTTTAGCTTCAAACGCTTTAGTGATTGGTTTTCGGGTCAAAGTCGATGCTGACGTGATGAATTTGGCTCGCCGCGAAAATATTAAAATTTCAATTTATGATATTATTTACCAACTTATCGACGATCTGGCGGCGGCTTTGTCGGGGCTCTTGGAACCGGAAATAATCGAAACCGAAATTGGCCGCTTGGAAGTTTTAGCTGTTTTTAAAGTTCACCGAAACGAAAAAATTATTGGCGGCAAAGTGACAACCGGCCAAATCGAAAACAAGACCGAAGTCAAAATCACCCGTGATAAAGATACTATTGGTGAAGGTAGAGTTGAGAACCTTCAGCAAAATAAAAACGATGTTCATGAGGTTTTAGAAGGTTTTGAGTGTGGGCTAAAAGTTATTACCGAGACTAAAATATTAGTTGGTGATATTTTAGAGTGCTATAAAAAGGAGGTAAGGGCGAGAAAAATCGGAAACTAGCGATTTGACATAAAGTTGGCGATTAGTTAAATTTGAACTTGTCAATCTTTTTAAGGAGGCGCCAATTTTAGAGCCGACAGACGAAAACAAAGCTGTAGAACTTGAAGAAAAAATCAGCAGGATTAACAAGATTAAAAAGGTAATTAAGGGATATTTTTGGTACTATCAACTTTTTAAAAAACGCCTTCGTAACCGTATTCCCGAAAGGGCTATTGATTTTAGCAAAAAAAATATTGCGCCGTACTCAGCCATCATTTTGTTGGCAGCTTTTAGTTTTTTTGCCGATTACAGTAAAACAATGGCCAATTATGCTGGTTATTCACCGGCGGCTGACGTAATGGACGTTTCCCCGGCCGATGTAGCTAGTGTGGCTTCTGGCATTTCTAATTATACTCCGATGGTGGAGGTGGATCCGGTCACTATAGCTTTAGCTGTTGGTAGCACTGATTATCTTGATAAACCGTTGACAACGGAAACTCAAATTACGGCTCCCGCCGCCCCAGCCGTGTCTCCAACGATTAATAACGTCACAAGGACTTCTACAATTACCTATACCGTTCAAAACGGCGATACTCTTTCGAGCATCGGCTGGAGCTACGGCTTAAAGATTGCTTCTATTAAAGCGCTTAATAGTCTTTCATCCGATAATATTCGGCCGGGTCAACAGCTCAAGCTTCCGCCGCAAGATCTTGATCCTCAAACACTGGCAAAATTGCAAACCAGGCTGGTAGCTGGGGTCAGTGCGGTTAAACGTCCAGCTGGATCAAAAAATAATGCTTATCCATACGGTTGGTGCACTTATTATGTGGCCACTCGTCGTTACGTGCCGAGCGGCTGGGGTAATGCTCGAAATTGGCTTTCCTCGGCGCGCGGCGCCGGTTATCCGACTGGTAGCGAACCGGCCGCGGGTGCTATTGTTGTTCTCAATGAATCGTGGATGGGTCATGTTGCCTATGTTGAATCCGTCAGCGGCAATTCGGTCACCATCTCCGAAATGAATTATGCCGGCTGGGGGATCGTTGACCGTCGAGTGATCTCCGCCCACGAAGGCGACGTGATGGGATATATTTATTAAAACTTAAAGCTAAAATTTAAAATTAAAATACAGGAAGGGTATATTGAATTAAAAAAAATTTTATGATAGAATGGGCCGATGATTACCGATGAAGCGAAAATTCATATTGTGGCGGGTAAAGGTGGTGATGGCGCCATCTCTTTTCGACATGAAAAATATGTGCCCAAAGGCGGACCGGACGGCGGCGATGGTGGTAAAGGCGGCGATATTTATTTAATTTGTTCAGGAAATACGCACACTCTGACTGATTATGCTCGGAAAAAGCAGTGGCAGGCGGAAAATGGCGAAACTGGCCGTCCCAAAAAACAAACCGGCAAAAACGCCGAGGATTTAGAATTACCAGTGCCACCGGGAACAATAGTAAAAATTCAAAATTTAAATCTTAAATCTCAAAATGATGGAATTATTTACGATTTCATAAAGGAGGGGGATAGATTATTGGTCGCCAAGGGAGGCCGCGGGGGTTGGGGTAATACGCATTTTGCCACCGCCGTTCATCAAACGCCTTACATTGCTAAGCGCGGTCTTGCTGGCGAAGAAAAGGAAATGTATTTGGAACTTAAACTTATTGCCGATGTCGGCTTGATCGGTTTGCCCAACGCTGGAAAATCAACTTTACTTTCGGTTATTTCAAACGCGCGGCCCAAAATCGCTGACTATCCTTTCACCACTTTGGAACCGAACTTGGGCGTGGCGCGCTATCATGACAAAGAGTTTGTGGTGGCTGATATCCCCGGCCTGATCGAAGGGGCTTCCCAAGGCAAAGGTTTGGGCGTGAAGTTTTTAAAACACATTGAACGAACGAAGATTCTGATTCATCTTATCGATATAAATAGCATCAATATCGAAAAAGATTACCGTGTCATTCGCGAAGAACTCAAAGCTTGGAGCGAAAATCTATCGGTGAAAAAAGAAATTATCGTATTAAATAAAGCTGATACGATACCGCAAAAAGACGCTCAAAAAATCGCGCGTAAATTATCGAAAAAACTTGCTAAGCCGGTGCAGATTATCTCGGCCGTCTCCGGGGCAGGCATCAAAGAACTTCTCAAAGAACTCGCCAAATAAGTTGAGAATTTTCTTGACTTTTCATCTCCGACGATCTAAAATGTTTTCAGATCACATGCACTAGGAGGTGCACGAGATGGATCAGTATTTGGAAGACCAGACTTTGCCGGAGATGCTCGCGGTGAACTTGCTTTTTCCTTTGTTTGTCGCATGGCAGATCAGCGTATGGATGCCTGTTGCGACAGTCTGGCGAGTACTGATCGCGCTTGTGATTTTCGCTATCGTGTCCATCGTCGCCATGTACTGCTTTTGCATCCTCACGTGCTTCTGGAATGACTGGCTAAAGAACATGGACCGGCCGAAGCCACTCATCGCCTTAGTTGGCGGTTGCGTCTCCAGCATTGCCATTCTCGGTGCCGGATGGCTGGTACACAGCGGAACAAGTATTGTACCATGGGCTATCGTCGCAGTGATAATACTTGTTTTTGCACCAGCGGTTCGGGTGATGGGGGTCCCCTGGGATTAGTCAGATCGATCAGAAAGCCGGGTGTCGAGGTATCACGGGCGGGAGAGCTATCTCCCGCCTTGTTGTTTTATGCGAAGTCGCCGCTAGGGCTTGACAAAAAAATGATCGTTCGTTATACTAATTATAGAAATTAACTTTTTCCTCCAGTGGGAGTGAAAAAAGGAAGAATAAGGGTGGACGGGATTAATTAATAAAATCCATCTGCGCTCAAGCAGCAGAGCTTGCTGTGCTGTTTTTTAGGAGTTTTTGCGTGCCAAGAACACAATTTAACCCAAAAAAAACAATTTCCATTCCTTTACCTGATTTAATTGAGGTCCAGACTAAATCCTATGATTGGTTCTTCCGTGAAGGATTTCAGGAGCTCTTAGACGAAATTAATCCCGTTGATGACTTCACCGGCAAAGTTCTCAAACTCGAATTTATCGGCGTATCGCTTGACCAGCCTCGTTACGATGAAGATACCACCCGCGATAAAAATCTCACTTTTCAAGCGCCTTTGAAGTGTCAAGTTAGATTGACTAATTTATTAACTGGAAAATCTAAAGAGTCTGAAGTTTTTCTGGGCGATTTTCCTTTAATGACCGACCGTGGCACTTTTATTATTAATGGTATTGAAAGGGTTGTTGTTTCTCAAATCGTCCGTTCATTTGGTGTTTTATTTGTTAAAGAAGAAATTGGCGGGCGTAAGTTATTTGGAGCCAAAATTATTCCGTCCCGTGGCGCGTGGCTCGAATTTGAGACATCTCCCCGTGATGTCATTTCTGTTAAAGTCGACCGCAAGCGAAAAATTTTGGTTTCGACTTTCCTGCGTGCCTTAGGGCTTACAACCGACGAATTTGAAAAAGTTTTTTCCGATACCAACGATGATAAAGACCATAATTATATTAAAGCTACTTTAGCTCGCGACAGCACTAAAACCTATGAAGATTCGTTGGTGGAGGTTTATAAACGTATTCGCCCTGGTGATTTGGCGACCGCTGATACAGCTAAGACTTTCTTGGAAGCGATGTTTTTTAATCCAAAAAGATACGATTTAGGCAAAGTCGGTCGCTATAAAATCAACCGCCGTCTAGGGATAGAAGTTTCAAACGACCTTAAAAATCGTGTTTTGCGCATTGAAGATGTTGTTGAAACAATTAAAGAAATCATCCGTTTAAATAATAATCCCATGGCCGAAGCCGATGATATTGATCATCTTAAAAATCGTCGTGTTCGTGCGGTGGGCGAATTAGTTCAAAGCAAAGTTCGCGTCGGTCTACTTCGAATGGAACGTATTATCAAAGATCGTATGTCCGTTTTGGATCCCGATACTGTTACGGCCAATCAGCTTATTAATGCTCGTCCGATCGCGGCTGTTTTACAGGAATTTTTTGCCTCGTCGCAACTATCTCAGTTTATGAACCAGACCAATCCGCTTTCAGAGCTAGAACACAAAAGATGTCTTTCGGCGACTGGCCCGGGCGGACTATCGCGTGAGCGTGCAGGTTTTGAAGTTCGTGACGTTCACTCATCTCACTACGGACGGGTTTGCCCGATCGAAACGCCGGAAGGTCCGAACATTGGTTTAGTTGGTTATATGGCTAGCTACGCCAAAATCAACGAGTTCGGCTTTATCGAAACACCCTATTTAATTGTTACGCAAGTCAAAGGTAAAAAACCGCGTGTGACAGATAGAATTGTTTATCTTGACGCGGACGCCGAGGAAAAAGCAATTATTGCGCCGGCCTCGGCTCAAACCGATGAAAAAGGATACTTTACGGAATCACGAACGGTTGTCCGAAAGTTTGGCGAACCGACGATTGAACGCGTTCTAAAAATTCAATATATGGATGTCTCGCCAAAACAAACGGTTTCTATTTCGACAGCGTTGATTCCATTTGTTGAACATGATGATGCGACGCGTGCTTCGATGGGTTCGAATATGGAACGTCAAGCCGTACCACTTCTTAGACCCGAAGCGCCCATTGTAGGCACCAATATGGAACGTGACGCGGCCCGCGATTCGGGTCAGTGTCTTTTTGCCGAAACTGATGGCACTATTAACGAAGCCACCGCCTCGGAAATTTTAATGACCACTAAAGATGGTAAAAAAAACCGATTCGCCCTGAAAAAATTCCAACGTTCAAATCAAGGCACCTGTCTTAACCAAACGCCGGTGGTTTTTGCTGGTAATAAAGTTAAAAGAGGTGATATTTTAGCGGACTCCTCTGCCACTGACAATGGTGAAATTGCTTTGGGTAAGAACGTTTTAGTGGCGTTTATGTCATTTAAAGGTGCGAACTATGAAGACGCTATTATCATCTCTGAGCGGTTAGTTCGCGACGATATCTATAGTTCGATTCACATTGAAAAATATGCGATCGAAGTTCGTGACACCAAACTCGGTCCCGAACTTCTCACGCGTGATATTCCGAATGTTGGCGAAGAAGCTTTGGCTAATTTGGATGAGCAAGGCATTGTTAGAATTGGGGCCGAAACGAATGCCGGTGATATTTTAGTCGGTAAAATTTCGCCTAAAGGTGAGACCGAACTTTCGGCCGAAGAAAAACTTCTTCGAGCTATCTTTGGCGAAAAAGCCAAAGATGTTAAAGACACTTCTTTGCGTTTGCCTCATGGTGAATATGGCCGGGTGGTGGGCATTAAGATTTTTTCCAAAGATGCTGGTGATGAACTACCGGCCGGAGTTTATCAAATGGTGGAAATTTCGGTGGCTCAACTAAGAAAAGTTCAAGTTGGTGATAAGCTCGCCGGGCGACATGGCAATAAAGGTGTTATTTCAACTGTTTTACCCGAAGCGGAAATGCCGTTTCTTTCCGACGGCACGCCGGTTGACATCGTTTTAAATCCGCTCGGCGTTGTTTCGCGTATGAACTTGGGCCAGATTTTAGAAACCCATCTTGGCTGGGCCGCCTCTAAGCTTGGCTATCACGTTGCGACCCCGGTTTTTGAGGGCGTTGCCTTTACGCAAATTCAACAAGAATTAAAGAAAGCCGGTTTGCCGGAAGACGGCAAAGTCCAACTTTACGACGGCCGCACCGGCGATCCGTTTGATCAAAAAACCACTGTCGGGGTTATTTATATGATGAAACTTTGTCACTTAGTGGATGATAAAATGCACGCTCGTTCGACCGGTCCTTATTCAATGGTAACGCAGCAGCCGCTCGGCGGAAAGGCTCAATTCGGCGGTCAGCGATTTGGCGAAATGGAAGTTTGGGCACTGGAAGCTTACGGCGCGGCGCATTCTTTGCAGGAAATGCTGACGATTAAGTCAGATGACGTCATCGGCCGCTCGAAAGCTTATGAGGCAATTATTAAAGGAGAACAAATTCAGAAACCTCAAATCCCTGCTTCATTTTACGTTTTAGTCAAAGAATTGCAATCACTCGGTTTAAATATTGAGATGCTGACCTCATCAGAACTTTCGCGCGAGAGACCTAAAATTTCCATGAAAGCGGTCGATGAGGAAAAGCCTGCTGATGCTCTTGATGAAACGGCTTCTGACTCAGAGACTGACGCCGAAGTGACCGAGTTAAATGTACCTGAGCCGGAAATGGTTTCGGAGTCGGTGGACAAGGATGAAGAGTAAACATTAAGTTTTTAAATCTCACTTGAAAATTGAAAAATTCATATATAAGAGGAAAATAATGCCCAAATTAAATCAATTCAAAAAAGTCACTCCGAAAATTGCCAAAGAAACTCCCAGAATCATTGATTTTGACGCTCTGCGTATTTCGGTGGCCGCACCTGAGGAGATTTTGGATTGGTCTTACGGCGAAGTAACCAAGCCGGAAACTATTAACTATCGAACGCAGAAACCGGAGCGCGAGGGTCTTTTTGATGAACGAATTTTTGGCCCGACCAAAGATTATGAGTGTTATTGCGGTAAATACAAAAAAATCCGTTATAAAGGTGTTATTTGTGATAAGTGTGGCGTGGAAGTGACTCGCTCGTCAGTTCGTCGTGAAAGAATGGGGCATATTGATTTAGCCGTGCCGGTCACTCACATTTGGTATGTTCATGGTATTCCTTCAATTCTAGGACTGATTTTGAATTTATCAACGACCGAACTTGAACAGGTTATTTATTTTGCCGGCTTCATTGTTTTGGAAGTTGACGAGGGGGTCCGCAAAACGGCGTTGGAACAACTTGAAAAAGAATATTCGGATTTGAAAGCTAAATATTCTGAAAATAATATGGAAATGGCCAAAGTCGAGTTGCTCTATCGTGCGACTAAGCAAGAAATTCTTTCACTGGCACCGAAAATGATTCTTTCAGAAAGTAAATATCAGGATCTTTCGCTTCGTTACGGCCAGATTGTTAAAGTGGGCATTGGGGCTGAAGCCATTTATGAAATTTTAAAGCAAACCGATCTTGGTAGACTCCACGAAGAGTTAAATCAAGAATTAAGAAAAGCCGATGGAGCCAATCGCCGCAAGATTATGCGCCAGCTCAAGTTTATTACTGATATGAATAACGCCGGCATTAAACCGGAATGGCTGGTGATGACCCGTTTGCCAGTTTTGCCACCGGACCTTCGACCGATGGTTCAACTTGATGGTGGTCGCTTTGCTGCTTCAGACTTAAATGATCTTTATCGCCGAGTGATAAACCGGAATAATCGTTTAAAGCGATTAATTTCTCAAGGGGCGCCGGAAGTTATTTGCCGCAACGAAAAACGGATGCTTCAAGAAGCCGTTGATTCTTTGATTGATAACTCCGCTCGCCGCGGCCGGGCTGTTTCAACCGGGGCCACCGCCAGAAAATTACGTTCCCTTTCAGACATGCTTCGTGGTAAACAAGGCCGTTTCCGCCAAAATCTTTTAGGAAAACGTGTTGACTACTCGGGCCGATCCGTTATTGTTGTCGGACCGGATTTGAAACTTCATCAGTGCGGTCTGCCCAAAGTGATGGCTCTGGAGCTTTTTAAACCCTTCGTGATTTCGAGATTGATCCAAGAAGGTGAAGTCCATAATGTCAAGAACGCCACGCGATTGATTGAGCGAGGCGAACCGATTGTCTGGGATATCCTGGAAAAAATCACTTCTAATTATTACGTTCTTTTAAATCGCGCGCCGACTTTGCACCGTTTAGGCATTCAAGGATTTCAGCCGGTCCTCATTGAAGGTAAAGCCATTCAGATCCACCCATTGGTTTGTTATGCTTTCAACGCTGACTTTGACGGTGACCAAATGGCTGTCCACGTCCCTTTGTCGGCTCAGGCTAAAGATGAAACAGTTAATATTATGAAATCGTCAGTCAATGTTTTAAAACCCGCTTCCGGCGAGCCGGTTGTTTCACCTCGCTTGGATATTGTTTTCGGGAGCTATTATTTAACCACTTTTCAAGATGGCGCGGCGGGTGAAGGTAAAGTTTTTGGTTCAAAAAATGAGGCGATTTTAGCCTATCAACAAGGTTTTGTCCATCTCCGTGCCAAAATTCAGGTGCGGATTCGCCTCTTGAAAAAAGAAGGGTCACTCGAAGAACTAGTAGAAACTTCAGTTGGTCGAATTTTATTTAACAATATTATGCCGGACGAAATTGAATATCTCAATATTCCGATGGATTCTAAAACCTTGAAAAAAATTATTGCCCGGGTTTTCGACCAATATGGCACTCAGCCTACGGCAGAATTGGTTGATCGCATCAAAAAAATTGGCTTTGATTTCGCCGGTCTTTCGGGTATGACTATCTCCGCTTCGGATATTATTATTCCTAAAGCTAAAGATGAAGCTTTAAAAATTGGTGATAAGTCGCTTGAAGAAATCGATAACCAATATCAAAGAGGTTTGATTACCGACATGGAACGTTCAGTTAAAACGATTGAACTTTGGAATGGCATTCGTTCAAAGCTCGAAGGTGAAATGCTTGAACAGTTCGATAAAAATAATCCAGTTTATTTAATGATTGTTTCCGGCGCTCGAGGATCGGTTGCTCAGCTAACGCAGATGGGCGGGATGAAAGGCTTAGTGGTTAATCCGGCCGGTGAAATTATTGAGTTGCCGATTCGGGCTAACTACAAAGAAGGTCTTTCGGTGATTGAATACTTTATTTCCACCCACGGGGCACGTAAAGGAAAATCCGATACGTCACTTCGAACTTCTGATGCTGGTTATTTAACCCGCCGTTTGGTTGATGTTGCTCACGACGTTGTTATAACCACAAAGGATTGTGGCACCACTCGAGGTTTAGAAATTATCCGGGCGGAATCTGAAGAAATGGGTGAAAAGTTTACCAGCCGTTTGGTTGGCCGTGTTTCTTTAACTGACATCAAGGGAATTATTAAAAAGGGTGAAGAAATTGACGAGGAAAAAGCGGAGGCAATTGATAAAAGTAGTGTTTCGAGCGTTATTGTTCGATCAGTTTTAGATTGTTTGGCTGACCGCGGCGTTTGTCAAGCTTGTTATGGCCGAGATTTAGCCACCGGTAAGCTGGTTGAAATTGGGACGGTGACTGGTATTATGGCCGCTCAAGCGATTGGCGAACCGGGCACGCAACTGACAATGAAAACTTTTCACTTAGGTGGAATTACCGGTGAGGATATTACGTCAGGTTTGCCTCGTGTTGAAGAACTTTTCGAAGCGCGCAGCCCACGTAATCCGGGAATTTTAGCCGATATGGACGGAAGAGTCAAAATTTATGAAGAGCGTGATCAGCGCAATATTGTTTTAGAGTCTTTTGAAGTTCAAAAAGAAGAGCACGAATTAGGAAGCACTTACAAATCGACGGTCAAGAGCGGTGATATTGTTAAAGCTCGCCAGGCTTTGGCGGTCTCCACGGACCGAAAAGCCATCCGCGCCGGATTTATTGGTAAGGTCACTCTTGAAAAAGGTAAAGTTGTTGTAATTTCGACTCAAAAAGAGATGATTACTTATCCGGTTAGTCTTAAAGCTAATTTGAAAGTTGAAGACGGCGACAAAGTGACTCGAGGTCAAGAACTGACCGAAGGACATCTTGAACTTGACCGATCCTTGAAACTTCGCGGTAAGCTGGCTACTCAAAAATATATCATTCGTGGTATTCAGGAAATCTATGCTTCTCAGGGCCAAACGATTAACGATAAGCACGTCGAAATTATTGTTCGCGAGATGTTTTCTAAAGTGAAAATCAAAGACCAAGGTGATACGGAGTTTATTGTTGGTCAAATCGTTGACTTTGGCGAAGCATTCAAAGTTAACGCAGAAGTTAAGTCCAAGAACAAAAAGGAAGCCGTTTTTGAAGAAGAAGTTTTGGGCATTACCCGCGTGGCCTTGAAAACCGAAAGTTTTCTCTCGGCCGCTTCATTTCAGGAAACCACCAGCGTCTTAATCGACGCGGCCACCCGTGGCGCCGTCGACCGCTTGCAAGGGCTTAAAGAAAATGTTATTATTGGTCGTCTGATTCCAGCGGGGACTGCTTTAGTTAAAAAGTAATAAACAGGTATACCTTTTTATTTTAAGATTTAATTTATTATGCCTACCATATCACAATTAGTAAAATTCGGTCGGACACCTAAATCGGTGAAAACTAAAACGCCGGCCCTTCGCCGCGGTTTTAATTTTTTAAAAAATAAGCCGGTCGAATTTAAAAAAGGCCGTCCGTTTTTACGAGGTGTATGTATTAAAGTAACGACCGTCACACCGAAAAAACCAAATTCGGCGTTAAGAAAAATTGCTCGAGTCCGTTTGACTTCCGGGCAAGAAGTAACTGCTTATATTCCTGGTGAAGGTCACAATCTACAGGAACACTCAGTGGTAATTGTTCGCGGCGGCCGAGTTAAAGACCTACCAGGCGTTCGATATCATATTATTCGGGGTAAATTTGATACTGCCGGGGTGGAAAATCGCAAACAAGGCCGTTCCAAATACGGGGCCAAGAAAGGGAAGTAATGCGCGGGAAAACTGCCAAAAAGAGAGAATTAAATCCGGATTTAAAATATCGTTCAGTGACGGTTGAAAAATTCATCAATAAAGTGATGACCCGCGGTCAAAAAGAAACCGCGCGCAAACTCGTCTACTCGGCTTTTGATATTTTAAAAGACAAAACCGGCAAGGAACCGTTGGAAATATTTGAAACCGCTTTGAAAAATTCTGCCCCGCTCCTTGAGGTTAAACCGCGCCGAATCGGCGGAGCAACTTATCAAGTGCCGCAAGAAGTTTCGGCCGCTCGCCGTGAAACGTTAGCGATGCGCTGGATTCTGACGGCCGCTCGTAAAGGCACCGGCCGTTCATTTGATAAAATATTAGCCGATGAGCTTTTAGCTACCTATTCAAATACCGGCACAGCCATTAAACAAAAAGAAAACATGCACAAAATGGCCGAAGCCAACAAGGCTTTTGCTCACTACGCGCGTTTTTAAAAATAAGATAGATTTCAAAAAAGCTCCCACTTGGAGTTTTTTTGGTTTATTTGACACTTATTTACTCTTGTGAAATAATATTATTATAGAAAAAAATAAGGAGGTTTTACGGCCCTTTTGGGCCAAAAGACCTTGAAGGAGGGTTTATGGACACTACTTCAGCTGCGGCCGCGGGGACAGCTGTGGCAATTGGTGCCGGTTTGATTATTTTTTGGCTCATCGCCGGCATTTTGGGACTGATCCTTTTTATTTGGGCTTTGGTTGACGTTATTCGCCGTCAATTTCCCAATCCAAACGACAAGATTCTTTGGATTATTTTGATCATTATAATTGGTTGGATTGGGCCATTGCTCTATTTAATCATTGGCCGTAAGAAGGGTCATTTGCCGGGAGCAAAAGCAGCATCGCAGCAGTAAATTTGATTGTTTTAATCCAAAAAAGATGAAAAATCGTCTTTTTTGGTATTGAAAGCGAAAAGATACACTCGTCTGAAAAAAATGCTGATACTTCTTGTTGACGGATAAAGAAAATTACAGTAAGATTAATTAAGAACGAAGGGGAAATTTTTTTAATTTTAAAAGAGGATGCGTTATGGCACGCGAATACCCAATCGAAAAAACCCGTAACTTTGGCATTATCGCTCATATTGATGCCGGTAAAACAACAGTATCGGAACGGATTTTATATTACACTGGACGCACTTATAAAATCGGCGAAGTTCACGAAGGCGAGGCGGTGATGGACTGGATGGAACAAGAACAAGAACGCGGCATCACCATCACTTCAGCCGCAACAACCTGTTTTTGGGCCAGCCGTGACAATCCTTCCGAAAAAATTCGTTTCAATATTATCGATACGCCTGGTCATATTGATTTTACGGCCGAAGTTCAACGATCACTTCGTGTTCTCGATGGCGCGGCGGTGGTTTTCGATGGTGTCGCCGGCGTTGAGCCGCAGTCGGAGACAGTTTGGCATCAAGCTGACAAGTTTGGAGTTCCCCGAATCTGTTTTGTCAATAAACTCGATCGGATGGGAGCCGATTTCTTTAAAGCGTTTGATTCCATTAAAGATCGTCTAACCGATCACGCGGTTATCTATCAATTCCCGAACGGCCACGAAGAAAAATTCGAAATGGTCATTGATTGTCTTAAAATGAAAGCTTACACTTTCGAAGGTGACAAAGGTCAAGATGTTAAAGAACACGTTATCCCAGCTGAACATCAAGAACAAGCGGAAAAATATCATCAAATTTTGATTGAAAAAATTGCCGAGCAAGACGACACTTTGCTTTCAAAATATCTCGATGGCACGAAACTCACTTACGAAGAATTAAAACCGGTCTTACGAAAAGCGGTTATTGCCAATAAAATTGTGCCGGTTTTTTGTGGTTCGGCGCTGAAAAACAAGGGTGTTCAGCCCATGCTTGACGCCGTAGTGGAGTATCTACCATCCCCTATCGATATCCCGCCGGTCAAAGGTATTAAGCCTCGTAGTGAAGAAGAGCTTGAGCGTAAAGCTTCCGACGACGAGCCTTTTGCGGCGCTGGCTTTCAAAGTCGCGGCCGATCCGTTTGTCGGTACTTTAACTTTCTTTCGGGTTTATTCGGGCACAGCTAAGGCCGGCACCTATGTTTTGAACTCATCTAAAGATAAAAAGGAACGATTGGGCCGGATTGTCAGAATGCATGCCGACACCCGTGAAGAAGTGACCGAAGTTTTCGCTGGCGAAATTGCTGCCGCGGTGGGTCTCAAGGATACATTCACTTCCGATACGCTTTGTGATGAAAAAAATCCGATCATTTTGGAGTCCATTTCTTTTCCGGATCCGGTTATTTCCGTTGCCATTGAACCGAAGACCAAACAAGATCAGGAAAAAATGGGTATTGCTTTATCCCGTCTTGCTCAAGAAGATCCGACTTTTAAAGTGAGTTCCAATTCGGAAACGATGCAAACAATTATTGCGGGGATGGGTGAACTTCATTTGGAAATTATTGTTGAGCGGATGAAGCGCGAATTTAAAGTGGAAGCCAATGTCGGCGCGCCGCAAGTAGCTTATAAAGAAACCATCAAAGCCACGGGCATAAAAGCCGAAGGTAAATATATCCGACAAACCGGCGGCCGCGGTCAATATGGCCACGTTTGGTTAGAGTTGGCACCCAAGGAACGCGGTGAGGGTTTTGAGTTTATCGATAAAATTGTCGGCGGTAAAATTCCGCGCGAATTTATTCCGGCCGTTGAAAAGGGAATTATAGAAGCGATGGCCAGAGGAGTCATTGCTAGTTATCCACTAGTGGATATGTCGGTAATGCTTTACGACGGCTCGTTTCACGAAGTTGATTCGTCAGAACTGGCTTTTCAGATCGCTGGCTCAATGGCTTTGCAAGCCGGGGTTAAAAAAGCCAATCCGATTTTGCTCGAGCCGATTATGAGAGTGGAAGTCGTCACCCCCGAAGATTTTATGGGCGATGTTTTGGGTGACCTAAATTCCAAGCGCTGCCAGATCCAGGATATGTCCGACCGGGCAAAAATGAAAGTCATCGACGTGATGGTGCCGCTCGCCGAAATGTTCGGTTACTCGACCACATTGCGCTCCGCTACTCAAGGCCGCGCGACATACACGATGGAATTCGACCACTACGCCGAAGTGCCAGGACATATTGCGCAAAAAATTATTGGAGGAAAGCAGAAATAGGAAATTAAAATCGCAAGATAAAAAGAAGAGACCGCCAAGTGCGATCTTTTCTTATAGATCGATGTTAAGGATAGAACTTACGAAATCGCAAAGCCGATCCAACTTAAAACAAATATACCTAAAACCATCGCCAAAATCCATAAGTTGGCGCGGAGGCGCGTAGCAGCCGAAAAACAAGCGCAGGAGATTAGAAAACCGCCCAAAGCAGCGCCGTAAAACATTAAAATTATTGAAATAATGATTTGATTCATTTGACGACGCATTGTATCATAAAATTCGTCTCAAGTCAAGGGCCGAACCATCAAATGTTGACTAATTTTCGCCACTATGATAAGATTCAGACGAGGGGATTTTTTATCGGTCAATTTTTAGTAAGTTTTAATCTATCGCTATAGTTGGATGTTGTAAAATTTTGTCGGATATGGTATGGTAATTAAGTATAAAAAACAAAATTTAATTTTATTTTAGAAACAGGAGTTTTAAAATGGCAGACGGAAAATTTGAGCGCAAGAAACCACACGTTAATGTGGGTACCATTGGTCACGTTGACCACGGCAAAACTACTCTTACCGCGGCAATTTTAAAAGTACAAGCCAAAAAAGGCTTGGCCCAAGCGCGATCGGTTGATCAGATTGACAACGCACCGGAAGAAAAAGAACGCGGTATTACTATTGCCACTTCACATCAGGAATATGAAACTGAAAAGCGCCATTACGCTCACGTTGATTGTCCGGGACACGCTGACTATGTTAAAAATATGATTACTGGCGCGGCGCAGATGGACGGTGCGATTTTAGTGGTTTCGGCCGCTGACGGTCCGATGCCTCAAACGCGCGAGCACATTCTTTTGGCCGGTCAAGTTGGCGTTCCTTCGGTCATTGTTTTCTTAAACAAAATCGACCAAGTGACCGATCCAGAACTTTTGGATTTGGTAGAAATGGAAGTTCGTGATCTTTTAAAAAAATATAATTACCCAGGCGATGAAGTTCCTATTATCAAAGGTTCAGCCTTGAAAGCTCTTGAGGGTGACCCTGAGGCGGAAAAATCCATCGAAGAATTATTGAATGCTTTGGACTCTTATATTCCTGAACCGCAGCGTGATGTCGAGAAACCATTTTTGATGGCTGTCGAAGACGTTTTCTCTATTAAAGGTCGTGGTACGGTGGCCACCGGCCGAATAGAGCGCGGTAAAGTTAAAATTAATGAAAATGTTGAGATTGTCGGTCTTAAACCAACTAAAAAAGTTGTGGTGACTGGTGTTGAAATGTTTAAAAAACAGCTTGATGAAGGAATTGCCGGCGATAATGTTGGACTGCTTTTGCGCGGTGTTGAACGCGAAGATGTCGAGCGCGGTCAAGTTATTGTTAAACCTGGTTCGATCACGCCACATACCGAATTTGAATCTGAAGTCTATATTTTAAGCAAAGAGGAAGGTGGCCGACATACACCGTTCTTTAAAGGCTATAAACCGCAATTTTACATTCGAACCACTGACGTGACCGGTGAAGTGGAACTGCCGGCCGATACCGAAATGGTTATGCCGGGCGACACAGTGACTTTCAAAGTTAAACTTCTCCAGCCGGTAGCGATGGAAGATGGGATGAAGTTTGCTATCCGCGAAGGCGGCAAGACTGTTGGCGCAGGAGTCGTGACTAAAATTGTTAAGTAAAATATCATTATAGGTAAAGGCACGTTGGCAAAATATCATGGATAAAACTGAACATCATAAAGGCGAAGCACCAAAACAAAAAATTAGGATTCGCCTAAAGGCATACGATCATCGCATTATTGACAAGTCAGCCCGAAAAATTATTGAAACGGCTGAAAGGACGGGTGCGGTGGTAACAGGGCCGATTCCTTTGCCAACGGAAAAAAGTAAAGTTACCGTTTTGAAATCACCTTTTATCCATAAAGATGCCCGTGAACAGTTTGAAATCAGAATCCATAAACGATTAATTGACGTGATGGAACCTTCGGCCAAAACAATTGATTCACTGATGAGTCTTGATTTGCCGGCCGGCGTGGATATTGAGATAAAAACCTAAAAAAGGCATAAGTAATAGTTAATAAGTAAAAAGTACAGAAAATATTTCAGGATAATATCTCGAATATTTTTATGGGATGTTTCCGGAGAAATAATTTTAGGTTGTGGAGTTTATGACGAAATGCGTGCAATTTACGGCAAAAAATTGATGATGACCCGGCTTTTCGATGAAAGCGGCAAGAATATTGCGGTCACTGTCTTAGAAATGCCCGAAAACACGGTTACTCAAATCAAAAAAGTCGATAAAGACGGCTATCAAGCTTATCAGTTTGGGATGGGCGAAAAACGCCGATTAAATAAAGCTGAAGCCGGACACTTGGCGCCGGCCAAAACCAAATCAGCTAAATTATTTGAAGTTAAAACTAATCAAGATTTAAAAGTCGGTGATAAAATTGGTCTTGAAATTCTTAATGAAGGCGAATTGGTTAATGTGACTGGAATTTCTAAAGGAAAAGGATTTCAAGGGACGGTCAAACGTCACCATTTTAATACCGGCCCGCGAACTCACGGTTCAAATAATTATCGCCAACCAGGCTCGATCGGTTCGACTTTCCCACAACGAGTGGTTAAAGGCCGCCGGATGGGCGGACATATGGGTGCCGAGCGCGTTACCTCAAAAAATATCGAAGTTTTTAAAGTTGACCGGCCAAATAAACGAATTTATCTTAAAGGGGCTGTGCCGGGAGCCAATCAATCTTTAGTTTTAATCTGGAGTCCGAACGAAAAGCCAGAAATTCAGGAGGCCATCAATGAAGCTTAGAGTATATAACGGAGCAGCCAATGAACAAATTGAAATATCGCCGGCCATTTCTGAGGCCAAGTCTAAAGATGCTTTGATGGTTCAAGTCGTGCGGGCACACCTTAATAATTTAAGACAGTCTAACGCTCATAGCAAAAATCGGGGTGAAGTTTCGGGCGGGGGTAAAAAACCGTTTCGTCAAAAAGGGACCGGTCGAGCCCGAGCCGGCTCAAGTCGCTCACCTCTCTGGATTGGCGGCGGGGTGACTTTCGGTCCGAGAAATATCAGAAATTATAAAAACCGGTTAAACCAAAAAATGTCAGCGGCAGCGATTCGCGTTGTTTTAGCCGAGAAAATCAAGAATAAAAAAATGATTATCACTAAATCTTTAGAATTTCCGGCTATCGGCACCTCAAAAATGCAATCATTTCTTGAAAAGCTACCCATTGAGGAAGGCCGGATTTTAGTGGTTTTACCCAAGACTAATGCCAATTTAGAATTATCAGCGGCCAATTTAAAATATATAAAGCCGGTTCAGCTTTCGGGTATGAAACTACTCGATCTTCTAAAATATGATTTTTTGCTTACTGACACCGAAGGATTAAAAGCGATTGAAATGCGTTACGGTGGCCAAAAGGAACAATAAATGCCGATATTAATTTCACCTATTATTACGGAGAAATCATTAGCTCACGTTGCCGAAGGCAGATATGTTTTCGAGGTTTCGTCCAAAGCTAATAAAGTAAGTATCGCCAAAGCGGTTGAGGATTTATATAAAGTTAACGTGGTCGCTGTAAGAGTCATAAGTGTCAAGGGTAAAAAAAAGCTTGTTCGAGGCCGATTCGAAAGCACCAGAAAAGATTGGAAAAAAGCAATTATCACTTTGAAAAAAGGTCAAAAAATTCCAGGATACGAAGAATAAATACGACGAATTTTTTTCAGGAAAAAGTACGAATAAGAATTATATTAAAAAGAAGATTAGATAATGATTAAAGAATTAAAACCGACCAACAAAGGTAGACGTAAAATGTCAGTGACTGACTATTCTTTATTGACGGCGAAAAAACCTAAACGGTCGTTAACAGTGGCGATGAAACGTTCATTCGGTCGAGACAGCTTCGGACAAATAAGCGTCCGCCATAAAGGTGGGGGAGAGAAAAGAAAATTTCGTGTTATTTCGTCTTTAGATCAACATTTCGGCAAAAAAGCCACTGTTCAGTCTTTAGAATATGATCCTAATCGCAGTGCCTTTATTGCTTTGATGAAATTTGAAGATAAAAAATTAGCTTACGTTTTAGCCTGGGATAAAATTAGGGTCGGTCTAGAAGTTATTGCTGACGAGAAAACTGAAATTCAAGAGGGCAATCGGATGAGACTAAGTAATATCCCCAATGGGGTGGCCATCTTCGATGTTGAAATTCAGCCAGGTCAAGGCGGCAAAATCGTCCGCTCAGCCGGGGCCCAAGCGTCGATTACGGCTAAAGAAGGTGGTTACGTCAACGTTCGTTTGCCTTCAGGTGAGGTTCGTAAATTGAATAAAAATTGTTTTGCCAGTATTGGTCAGGCTTCAAATATCACCAACTTTCTTCAGCGAATTGGTAAAGCCGGGCGCGTTCGACACATGGGAATCCGCCCCTCAGTTCGTGGTAAAGCGATGCATCCCGATGCGCACCCGCATGGCGGTGGCGAAGGGGTCAACCCTATCGGTTTAAAATATCCTAAGACCCCTTGGGGTAAACATGCTTTAGGTGTTAAAACCCGAAAAAGAAATAAATATTCAGATAAGATGATTATCAATAGGAGAAAGAAATAAGATGAGTCGATCATTAAAAAAAGGTCCCTATGTTGACGAAAATATTCTAAAAAAAATTTCCAACCTGCGTCAAGGCGACCAAACCGTTATTAAAACTTGGGCCAGGAATTCGACTATTTCACCGGAAATGGTGGGTTTTAGAATCGGTATTCATAATGGTCGAACCCATACGGCTGTGTTGATTGTTGAAGACATGGTTGGTCATAAGTTAGGAGAGTTTTCGCCCACGCGCAAATTTATTCGTCATGGCGGGAGGATGGCGCGTGAGGAAGCAGCCGCAGTCATTCGAAAAGAGACGACGGCGATTAAACAAGCTTCCGCTGAGCCCGAGAAGAAATAAGGAAAAATGGCAAACGCTCCAATAAAAACGATTGAAAAAAAAACCGTCACGGAAATGAAAGTTCGAAGCCGTTTTATCAAAACGGCGCCAGACAAGTTAAGATTTGTCTCAAAAATTGCCTTAGGGAAAGAAGTCAACGAGGCAATCAATGTCTTGACGTTTTTTCCTCAAGCGGCCCGACGACCTTTAATTTCCGTTTTAAAAGCAGGAATTTCGCAGGCCAAAGATAAAAATATTACTGCGCCGTTATATATCAAGGCGGTGGCAGTTGACGAAGGCCCGAAACTTAAGCGTCGCCGCATTATTCATCAAGGACGTGCCACTTCGATTCTTAAGAGAATGTCTCACATTACGATTTATTTAACAGTTGATAATCCAACTAAAAAATCAAAAGTCAGGAAGTAAATATGGGTCATAAAGTAAATCCAATCAGCTTGCGACTCCAAATTAATAAAAATTGGCAATCGAAATGGTTTGCCGATAAAGGCTTTGCCGAGAAGCTCGCTGGGGACATTGAAATTCGTAAGGCGCTGTCAAAAAAATTCGGTAAGACGGCTGGTGTAGCGTCAACGGAAATTATCCGAGATCAAGATTCGATTAAATTAATTGTTCATACTTCAAAGCCAGGTATTTTGATTGGTCGGAGCGGCCAAGGAATTAACGATCTTAAAGTTTTTTTGGTTAAAAATTGTCCCAGGATTCGAAATCCTAAAACGGGATTGGCAGCCAAAAAGGTAGAAATCGAAATTCTTGAAGTTAAATCGCCAGATTTATCAGCGGAAATTGTCGCTCAAAATATCGCTTATCAAATTGAAAAACGTCTGCCTTATAAAAGGGCGATCAAACAATTATTGGGTAAAGTAATGGATGCTAAAGCCCGAGGTGTAAAAATTGCCGTTGCGGGGCGTTTAGGAGGCGCTGAAATTGCCAGAAAAGAGCATTATGGTTCCGGGTCAGTTCCTCTGGGACGTTTTCGAGCCGACATTGATTTTGCCCGTGTTGACGCTTTAACCACTTACGGAATAATTGGCGTCAAAGTTTGGATTTATAAAGGTGATAAAATCGCCGAAGAATAAAGGAAATCATGTTAATTCCCAAGAAATTAAAACATCGAAAAGTCGCTCGCGGTAAACGCCGAGGCATGTCACTTCGGGGCCAGAACATTAATTTTGGCACATATGGCTTAAAAGCTACTAGCTGCAATTGGGTTACTGCCAGACAAATTGAAGCGGCTCGGCGAGCCATTACCCACTTTATCAAGCGGGGCGGGAAAGTTTGGATTCGAATATTTCCCGATAAACCAGTGACAGCCACGCCAGCCGAAGTGGGTATGGGCGGCGGTAAGGGCGGCCTTGATCATTTTGTGGCCGTTGTGACACCTGGACGTATTCTTTTTGAAATGAGCGGCGTAAGCGAAGAGATCGCTCGCGAAGCACTGAGACTAGCGGCTCATAAATTAAATATCGAATCACGCTTTATTAAGAAAGAAGAATAGATGAAGCAAAAAGAATCGCTAAAACAACTTAAAGTCTTAGATTCCAAATCATTGATTAAAGAGTTAGCGGCGTCAAATCATAAACTGGTGGAATTGAGGTTTGGTGCTAAGTTGAAAAAATTGAAAAATTTTAAAGAAATCAGTTTAGAAAGAAAAAAAATCGCTCGGATCTGGACGTTGTTAGGCGAAAAAGTTTCGGCAGATTTAGTGTCAACATCTGCTAAAGAGGTGAAAAATGTCCGATAAAAAAGAATTCATTGATAAAAGCCCGAAGGTCAAAGAACGACCAAAAATAACGGTAAGTAAAAAAACATCCAAGCGATTAAGTGGAGTGGCGACTAAAGATAGTCTCAGTAAAACTGTGCCAGTTTTAATTAATTCGGTTAATATCCATCCCCTGTATAAAAAGAGATTTGTCTTGAGTAAAAAAATCCTCGCTCACACCGAAGAAGATGTCAAACGTGGCCAGACGGTTATTATCGAGGAATCTCGCCGGATCAGTAAAAATAAAGCTTGGAAAGTCGTAAGTATTAAAGGTAATAAGTAAAATGATTCAGTCGTATACAAGATTAAAAGTTGCGGATAACTCAGGTGCTAAAGAGGTCATGGTTATTCGTGTAATCGGAGGCGGAAAGCCGAATGCGGCAAAAATCGGCAATATTATTATTGGCTCAGTCAAAGTGGCCACACCGCATAGTACGGTCAAAAAAAAGGAAGTTGTCCGTGGTGTTATCGTCAGACAAGTTAAACCTTTACCACGCTCTGATGGAACAAGTATTCGATTTGACGATAATTCTATAGTTATATTAAATCCCGACAACACCCCTCGCGGCAGCCGGATTTTTGGCCCTGTGGCTCGCGAACTCAGAGATCTTGGCTTTACAAAAATAATTTCAATGGCGATGGAGGTCTTGTAATGGAGAGTAATTTAAAGATTAAAAAAGGCGATACTGTCATTATCAATTCGGGTAAAGATCGAGGCAAGCGCGGCCCGATTGAAAAGGTTTTCCCTAAAAAAAATAAAGTTACAGTTGTCGGAATAAATGTAATTAAAAAACATCTAAAACCTTCGCGTAAGTCGCCTCACGGCGGGATCATTGATGTATTAGCGCCGATTAATGCCTCTAATGTGACAATCGTTTGTCCGCGTTGCACCAACCCTACTCGCGTCGGGTATCAGCAAGCCGAAGGCAAAAAGATGAGAATTTGTCGGAAATGCAAAGAGAGTTTAGATACTCAAGGTTAAAATATGTCGCATTTAAAAGAAGTTTTTGACAAAAAATTAGCAAACGATTTGAGAAATGAATTAGAGCTTCAAAATATTTTAGATGTTCCAAAATTGTTAAAAGTGGTTATTAATGTTGGTACGGGTCAAGCTAAAACTAATCCAAAATTTATGGATGTGACCAAAGCCACTCTTCAAGCCATCACTGGACAAATGCCCGTTAACCGCAAGGCTAAAACTGCTATTTCCGGTTTTAAAATTCGGCAGGGCGATCAAGTAGGATTGGTTGTCACGCTGCGCGGCACGAGAATGTATGATTTCGTCGATAAGCTGGCCAATATCGTTTTACCGCGGCTTCGAGATTTTCGGGGGTTAAGCACAAAAGGTTTTGATCGTAATGGTAATTATACTTTGGGCTTGGCCGAGCAGATTATTTTTCCGGAGATTACTCACGAAAAAGCTGAGACCATTCATGGGATGTCGATTACATTTGTCACGACGGCCGTCAATCTTAAAGAAGGCCAAGCGTTAATTAAAGCTTTAGGCTTCCCGTTTCAAAAAACCGAAAGTGAAAGGAAATAAATGGCTAAAGTTTCGCAAATCGAAAGAGCAAAACGCAAACCCAAATTTTCAACCCGGGTGGTTCATCGTTGCAGTCGTTGTGGTCGTCGCCGGGGATATTTAAGCAAGTTTGGTATTTGTCGAATCTGCTTTCGCGAATTAGCCAGTAAAGGTCAGATCCCAGGAGTTACCAAATCGTCATGGTAAATAACGCAGGTGGCCAAAGGCCAAACCGCGTTACTAATATATAGGAGAATCATGGATCCAATTACAGAAATGCTTACCCAAATCAAAAACGCTTCCCTTGCTCGTAAGAAGAGTTTAAAAGTGCCGTATTCAAAGTTAAAGATAGCCATTTTGATAATATTAAAAACCAATGGCTATATCGCCGACTTTAAAGAAATGGCTGATAAGAATTTTAAAAAAATTGAAATTGAACCGAGCAGTATTATGCTGAAAATCCAGCGGGTTAGTCGACCGGGTCGCCGAGTTTATACTGTTTCCTCTCAAATTCCAAAAACGCGAACCCCTAGAGGCTTATTTATTCTTTCAACTTCTGAGGGATTAATGTCCGGTGAAGAGGCTCGCAAAAAAGGCATTGGCGGTGAAATCTTAGCCGAAATTATATAAAATTAGTAAGAGAATCGATGTCAAAAATAGGTCGTAAAAAAATAATTATCCCCGAAGGTGTCAAAGTCGAAGTTATTGATCACACCGTTAAAGTTTCCAGTCCCAAAGGTGAGCAAAATTTTGATTTGCAAAAAAATATTTCCGTTGAGGTATTCGAAAATTCCGTATCCGTTAACCGGAAAAAAGATGATAAGCAATCAAAATCCTTGCATGGTTTAACGCGACAGCTAATCGACAATATGGTGATAGGCTTATCAAAAGGTTTTATTAAACAGCTTGATTTTAAAGGTGTCGGTTTTAAGGCGGAAGTGTCGGGAGGTGTTTTAACGCTCAATGTCGGTTTCTCCCATCCGGTAATTTTTAAAGTACCTGAAGGAATTGAAATAAAAGTTGAAAAGAACGTGATAACTGTTTCCGGCTCCGATAAGCAAAAAGTCGGCCAAGCGGCCGCTGAAATACGAGCTATTAAACCAGTTGAGCCGTATAAAGGCAAAGGGATTAAATATATTAACGAAATTCCACGTCGTAAAGCTGGTAAAGCCGCCAAAGCGGCCATTGGGAGTAACCAATAAGGAAAACTGATGAGTAAGATGAGTCGTAAAATTAGAATTAGAGCAAAAGTTTTTGGAACCAGCGATCGCCCGCGAGTCGTCGTTTTTCGTTCAAATAAGAATTTATATTTGCAGGCGATCGATGATGATAAGGGTAAAACGCTTGCTTCGGCCTCCACTCTGAAAGATAAAGATTTGATCTTGACCTTTGTTAAAATTTTACGGGCAAAAAAAATTAAATCTGTTGTTTTTGATCGCGGTGGCTATAAATATCACGGTCAAGTAAAAATATTGGCTGAAAACTTACGTAAAGCTGGTTTGGAGTTTTAAAATGGCAGAAGAAAAAATGAATAAATTCACAAAAAAATCTTCTTCCGTGAGACCATTTGAGCACGGTAGAAACCCTGAACAAGGGCAAGATGAATTTGAGCGCCGGGTTTTACAGGTTGATCGTGTCTCACGAACAGTCCGTGGTGGAAAACGTGTTCGCTTTCGGGCCTTAGTTGTTTTAGGTAATCGAGCCGGTAAAATTGGTATCGGGGTTGGAAAAGCCGCCGAAGTTGTTGACGCTGTTAATAAGGCAAATAAAATCGCGCAAAAGAATATGATCAATGTTGTCATTAAAAATGATACTATTCCTTATCGGATTGAGTTAAAGAGCGGTGCGGCTCATATTATTTTAAGACCAGCTAAACCTGGTACTTCCATTGTGGCGGGTGGGGCTATTCGAGTTATCTGTGAGTTGGCCGGCATTAAAAATGTAGTAGCAAAAATTTTAGGGACGGCCAATAAAGTCAATAATGCTAAAGCGACAATTGAAGCGCTTGAAAAGTTTTCAACTGAGTCAAAGGAAAAAAATGAAACTTGATAAGTTGTCAAAAACGACAACAAAAGTCTCGAAAAGATTGGGTCGTGGTTTGGGCTCGGGCCGAGGTAAAACATCAGGCCGGGGTACCAAGGGCCAGAAATCTCGATCAGGACACAATATTCCGCGGCGTTTTGAAGGTGGTCAAATGCCGTTGATTCAGCGGATGCCGAAAACACGTGGGTTTCGAAGCTTAAACCTGAAGTTTCAAATTGTTCAAATTTCTCAACTTGAAAAAAATTTTCGCGCAGGCGAGGTAGTTTCTCCAAAAACACTATTTGAAAAAAAACTTATCAAGTCGATGAATAAGCCGGTAAAAGTTTTAAATGATAAAAATTCAGAAATCAATTTTAAATATCGCGATGTAAGGCTTACTCAAAAAAAATTAAAAACCTATTTGGCTATTAAAACTACAGTGCTAAAAAAGCCTATCAAAACAGTGGCTAAAAAGACTGCCATGTCAAAATCCCAAAAATAATATAATTCTCGTTCCAGTCAAAGGAACAAGATGAAGTTCTGGGAGACTTTCAAACAAATATTTACACTGCCGGATTTAAGAAAACGGATTTTATATGCGGTTAGTCTTTTGGTAATTGTCAGGGTTTTAGCTCATATTCCTTTGCCTGGTGTCAACATTGACGAACTTCGCAATTTCTTCGGCCGAAATCAAATTTTCGGGCTTCTGAATATGTTTTCGGGCGGCTCCATGCAAAACTTTTCGGTTATCATGATGGGGGTGGGGCCTTATATTACCTCTTCTATTATTTTTCAACTTTTAGGCATGGTTATTCCCTCGTTGGAAGAACTCCAAAAAGAAGGCGAGGCAGGCCAGGAAAAAATTAACTACTGGACAAGAATTTTGACCGTGCCGTTGGCGATTGTTCAATCCTTTGCCATGCTTTCCCTTTTAAAAAGTCAGGGCATAGTGAGTTCTTGGACGCCATTTCAATTAATAACCATGATTATTTCGATTACCGCCGGCACAATTCTTCTAATGTGGTTAGGTGAGCTTATTTCTGAAAACGGCATTGGTAACGGCGTCTCGTTGATTATTACCCTTGGCATTATTGCTGGGCTACCGACCCAAGTTCGTAATACATTAGCCGTTTTAGACACCAGTAAAATCATTGGTCTAATTATCTATGGTATTATTGCTCTAGGCGTTATTGTTTTAATTGTTTTAGTCAACGAAGGCCAGCGCCAGATTCCGGTTTCATATGCGAGAAGAATTCGCGGACTTAAAGCTTATGGTGGCGTCGATACTCATCTACCTATTCGTGTCAACACCGGTGGGGTTATTCCGATTATTTTTGCCATGTCAATTATGCTTTTTCCAGGAGTGATTGCTAAATATTTTACTCAAGCTAAAGCAGCTTGGTTGGCCGGTACAGCGACATATGTTTCGAATTTATTTTCGAACAACTGGTTTTACGGCATTTTATACTTTGTTTTAGTGATTGCCTTTACGTTTTTTTATACCGGGATTATTTTAAAACCTGATCAAATCGCTGAAAACTTGCAAAAACAAGGGGGGTTTGTGCCCGGCGTCAGGCCCGGCACCGAGACCTCTAATTATTTATCGGGCATTATTTCGCGCATCAATTTGACTGGAGCGGTGTTTCTAGGCGTGATCGCCGTTTTGCCATTTATCGTTCAAGCCGTTACCCATATCAATACTCTTGTCGTCGGAGGGACTGGCGTTTTGATTATGGTCTCTGTTATAATTGAAACAATGAGACAGATACAGGCCCAACTTGTAATGCGCCAATACGAAGCTTATTAAGTTGATCTTAAGGAGGAAAATTGAATCAACCGTCTAACTCTGCCCCAACCTTGAATCCCGCCGGGCAGGGAACGTCTTATCCGCCGCAGCCATCGGTAACACCACCCTCACCTCCTAAGCGAAAAAGCACTCTACGGTGGTCTTTGCCGATATTATATTTATTAATACTTATCGCCGTTGGCGGCTGGTTTTGGTTTAAATATTATTATCGGCCCGTGGCGACACCGTTAGTGATTTCGAATACTTCGCCCAAACCGTCACCCTCACTAACTCTTTCACCCTCGCCGGTTAGTCCAACCACCGGCTGGCAAACTTATACTAACCAGCAATATGGTTTTACTTTTCAATATCCTACCGACTTTACAGTCAAGGAAGTCACTAGTCAAGCTGGGTTAACCGTTACGATCGATCCAACAGGCAAAAATTTTACCGTTAATTCTCAATCGGTAGATTTACTCAGCTTAAGTTGGAATCAGGTTCAAGACGGGACTACCTTTAATAATTTCGTCCAGTCAATTCAAGCCGAAGGTAAAACCAATATTCAAATTGGTCAGGGAAACGCTTTCAGTGCCATGAAATTGGTTAATATTAATAATTCGCAAATAGATGAGGTCGTCTTTCAGGCCGGCAATATCATCTCATCATTTTATTCACGGGTAACTCTTATTGGCGGACTAAATCTTATATCGAGCGATCAGACTTCGGCCTATAATACTGATTTTAATTTAATTCTTGGGACATTTAATTATACGGGCTAGATTGAAAGCCCAGCCGTCTGATACTCGGGAATCAATCATTTCAATTTTTTAAATCGAAAACTAAACCAGATTATGCCTCAAAAGATCATTACAATTATTTTGGGAATAGCGGTCGTGACGGCCCTGGCTTGGTATATTAATAAAAACTATATTACCACGACAAGTTCCGGAACTTCTGTTAAAGTGACGACCAATCATCTTATTACTCCAACGTCGAGTAATTCTTCAGCCCAACCATCTTCAGATCTTTTATATGTCACGATCGGCAGTGCCACTCAAATTTTTAAAAACGAAAATGGCAGTGACAAAAAAGTTTTTACTGATGCTGACGAAACAAATAAAATCATTATGCTTTCGAACTTGGCCCCGGAAGCGAATGAAGTATTGGCCATTACTTCCGCCGACTCGAAAAAAGTTGGCCAACTGATCAGCATTGACCTGGCAACAGCCAAAGAAAAAAAGATTTCTGATAATTTTTCAGTTCCTGAAAATTTAGCTATCGCTGCTGACGCCAGCAAACTTACTTTTACCAGCTTTTCTAATGTCGAGGCAAATTACGGTTTTACGCTTTATTATGAAAATCTAAGCGATAACCTCCCTAAAACGGCCGTTAGCTCGCAAGTGGAAATTATTTCACCGGCATTTTCTCCCGACGCTTCAAAAATTGCCTATGCCATCACAACAGGTACAAACACGGATTTAAATACTTTTAGTATCGCTTCGGGTAAAGCCGATAAAGTTATCACACTTAATGGAAACGTTCTGGATTGGGTTTCTTGGCCGACAAGCGACTCGATTATTATTTCTAAACGTAAAGCCAGCAACAATAATGCGGGCGAAATCGATACCGTCAACCCAAATACTGGTTCCGTCACCGAAATTGCCGAATTTAACGGCGGGCGAGCAGGATTCGTTGAGCTCGATTCGCAAAATAAACTTGCTTTCATCGTCGCCCAGTACAATACTAAGGTTAATAGTCTTACGGCTGGGCAGATATATATTGTTGATTTAAATAGTAAGCAAAAATCCACCCTAGAAAAAGCCAGCCAGATTTTGGGCTGGCTAAATTAGAAGAATAAAAATGACCAAAAAAACATGGGTACTTTTCTGCGTTTTAGTTGTAATTATTCTTGCGCTTTCAGGTGCTTCAAGTTTTTTCTTTTTTAAAACTAAGACCCTTGAAAAAAATTCGACAGGTAGTTCGTCCTCGCCAGCCATTCAAGATGCTGTTTCGACTCAACCGCTTTCACCTAGTCCAAGTTCAACCACCAGCATACAGTCTAACGCTTCATCATCGACTCGTCCTTCGAATCCGACCGATACTTACGTGGTTAAAGAGGGTGAAACTCTTTATGGAATCGCTAATCAAAACGGTCTAACCTTAGCCGATTTAACCGCCGCTAACGGTATCACTGATCCGAATAAAGTTCAAGCAGGTCAAACATTAATTATTCCCAAAAATGGTCAAATTGCCTATACGGTTAATACGACCCAGGTCACTGCCATCGAAAAAAACATCAGCAAATATCAATTTCGGCTAGACCCGGTTCAGACAGCCCAAGCCGACTCAAGCCCGGCTTACGGTCTTCAAAATACCGACCAATACACCCTTCAAGCTAAGGATAATACAGCCGGTACAGCAACGGTCACTGTTTCTAAAAACTCCCAAAAATACCTGATCACTTTAATTCAACCTGACATCAAAGGCGGTCAAGGCATCTGGGCAATTACTTTAATTGCTGTAGCTAAATAAATTAAGGAGTTGATTTGGATCATACACCCACCCCACCACCTGTAATTGACGAAACTAAACTTCGCCAAATCGCATCTAAAAATAATCCCGAAAAGAAAAGTTTTTTACTCCAATGGAGCGTTATTTTAATTATCATATTAGTTATTCTTCTCGGCGGACTGCTTGTCTATCAACGATTTATTGCCCCGGCTCTCGTTAAACCTGTACCCAGCCCTTCGCCGACCGCGCCAGCATGGAAAACCCAATCGGAGCAAACCGTCACCAACTTTATTAATTTATGGACAAAATCGTCCGGTTCTCAGAATGATCAAAACGCTCAAGATGCCAAGAATCTACTAACGCTGACCGCTCAATTAGCTTTGGCTAATCTTCAAAATTCCAGTGGTCAGTTAATCACTAATTTATCTGATGAGCTTACGGCATTTGTGGGAACAAATCCACCTACCCAATCGGTGATCAGCAATATTGTTCAAATCGACGAACAAACAGTCGAGGTAACTGTTGTTTTTAAAGGTCAAACCCAAATCACTAAAATTTTCACGACCAAAGCGGTGGGTGATTCTTATCTAATTGACTCTGTTCGTAACTGGGGAAGTTAAAATGACAAAACACTTTATTATTTTCGGAGCGCCCGGCTCGGGTAAAGGTACCCAAGCAAAAAAGCTCGTTAAACATTTTGGCTTAAGTTATCTTGGAACAGGTGATCTCATGAGGATCGAATTAAATGATAAAACTGACCTGGGGAAGAAAATTAAAAATATAATCGAATCGGGTAGGTTAGTCGATAATCAAACCGCTAACGAGTTGGTTGATCAAGCTCTTAAAAATTTACGGTTTGGTTCAAGTGTTATTTTTGATGGATATCCCCGCACTTTAAATCAAGTTGAACATCTCCAAAATTATTTTAATACCACGAAAAGTAAAGTCTTTGTTTTAAATTTAAAGGTTGATTCGAAAAATTTAATCGAGCGCATCTCAACCCGCCGCGTTTGTCAAAATTGTAAAAAAATCTTTCAGAACCCCGCTCAGCTAAAAATTAAAAAGTGTGACGAATGCCACGGAGATTTAATTTTGCGCGAAGACGATAAACCTGATGTTGTCAAAGAACGTTTAGCAGTTTATAATGAACAAACTAAACCTTTGATTGATTTTTATAAAAAATTAAAGGTCTTAATTGAGATTGACGGCAACCCACCAATTGATGAGGTTGCCGATGAGATTGAATTAAAGGTGGAAAAAATCTTCAGTGATCCTTAGTAAAATAGTTGTGGTATGATTTATCAAAAAAATTCCGATGAAATCGAGAAAATGCGAAGGGGTGGCCAAATCGCTGCCCATGTTTTAAATTTGCTTGCAATAACAGTAAAACCAGGCATAACGACCGGTGATTTAGATATTTTAGCTCGAGCCGAATTAAAAAAAGCACGGGCAAAAGCCTCATTTTTTCATTATCAGGGCTATCCGGCCTCGATTTGCACATCGGTTAATTCGGAAGTCGTGCACGGCATTCCTGGCGGCCGAATACTCAGAGAAGGCGACATTATCGGGATCGATTTAGGTGTTCAATATGAAGGGTTTCATACAGATACTGCGTTAACCCTTGGCGTGGGCAAAATCAATTTTCAAAAGAAAGAACTAATAGATATCGCTAAAAAATCTCTTGACGAAGGTCTTTCGATTATCAAACCGGGTCTGCACTTGGGTGATATTCAACATCGCATCCAAACGATTGTCGAAGGAGCTGGGTTTAGTGTTATTCGAGATCTTTCCGGCCATGGCATCGGTCAAGAACTTCAAGAATACCCTCCTATTCTCAATTATGGAAAAGCGGGCACTGGTTTGATTTTAAAAGAAGGATACACCTTGGCGATTGAACCCATGATTTCCGACGGAGATTGGCATGTTAAAATCCTTAAAGATGATTGGACGGTTGTCACGGCTGACGGCTCACTTTCAGCCCATTTTGAACATACGGTAGTAGTGACCAAGAGCGGTTACGATATACTAACGACAGAATAAATTCATCGATATCACAATCTTTTATCGTTGAAATCTGTCTTTTTTTGTGTTAAAATGCAATCACCATAATGGAAGGAGTCAACAGTATGATTAATGGTCTGCTATTGACTGGAGTGATTGTTGTTACAGGATGTATCGCATCATACGTCGTATTTCGCCGTAGCGTCTGGCGCGACAAACGCTGTCTTGAGCTTATGACGCAATATAAAGCTCTCGGGATACCTTGTGTTCAAGATGAACGTGGAAAAATCCACCTCTATCGTCCCATCCGGGCTGAGGGGACAGTCTGTAGCGCGAAAGCGAAAGGCAAAGACGGTGGATTGGCGTTCTTTTTCGCCAAGTACGAAGGGATGTACTTTTGCCACCAGTGCCTACGAACCTACGACCCCCTGGACACCATACCCTCCGATATGGTCAGAAGAAACTAGCCATCTCTGAATCACTGAAGGGGCGCCTTCCGGCGCCCCTTCACACATCCATATCTTGACTAATATAGACCAATATGTTACAATAATTACAGATTTACTACTAAATAAATTGTAGTAATGATTGAGTTGTGCAAGATATGGAAAAAGAAAAAATTGTTTTCGAGGGGACTGTGTCCGAAGCTCTGCCAAACGCTACTTTTAATGTTGCACTTGAAAACGGTCAGGAAATCTTAGCTCATGTCTCAGGCAAAATCAGAATGCATTATATTAAAATTTTGCCAGGAGATAAAGTGACGGTTGAGCTTTCACCTTATGATTTAACCAAAGGTCGGATTACGCGACGATTATAGCTATTAATTAATGAAATACGATGAAAGTAAGACCCTCTGTTAAAAAAATTTGTCTTAAGTGTAAAGTAATTCGACGTAAAAGAGTTTTGCGGGTAATTTGTAGTAATCCCAAGCACAAGCAGCGTCAAGGATAAAGGATTTAAAATGGCTAGAGTAGCTGGTGTAAATATTCCAGACAACAAGCACGTTGAATATTCATTAGCCTATATCAAAGGGGTCGGTATTGAATTGGGAAGAAAAATTGCTTCTCAAGCCGGTGTTAAGCCTGGAACGAAAGTTTCCGATTTGTCCGACAGCGAGCTTGAGAGAATCCGAGAAATAATTGATAAGAATTATAAAGTCGAAGGCGATTTAAGAATGGAAGTGTCGCAGAATATTAAACGTCTTCAAGAAATCGGAACTTATCGCGGAATGCGTCACAGGCGAAATTTGCCTGTTCGTGGTCAAAGAACCAAAACTAACGCTCGAACGAAGCGTGGCAAAAAAGTGACTGTTGGTTCGGGTCGCAAGAAAGCCGCTGAAAAAACGTAAACCTTGAGCTTAATTTAAAGAGTATAACAACATAATGCCAAAAAAAATCAAAAAAAAGAAGAAGGTTATTCAGCCTGTCAGTAAGGGTATCGTCTATATCCAGTCAACTTTTAATAATACCATTGTTACCATTACTGATGAAAATGGTAATGCCATTTCTTGGGCGAGCGCCGGGGCGAGCGGCTTTTCGGGTACCAAAAAATCAACTCCTTTCGCGGCCCAGATTGCCGTTCGAAAGGCTTTTGATAAAGCCAAAGCTTTTCATGAGCTTACGGAGGTAATTATCAAAGTTGCCGGGGTGGGTTCGGGTCGTGAGTCGGCGGTCAGAGCGGTCGGTGGACAAGGGGTAAAAGTCATTTCCATAAAAGATACCACCCCTATTCCTCATAATGGCCCCCGACCTAAAAAAATCCGGAGAGTCTAATGGACAAATGTACAAAATGCCGAAAATTTGGCGCTAAGCTTTTTTTAAAAGGAGATCGTTGTAATACGCCGAATTGTGCTTTAACTCGCCGAAATTATCCACCGGGTGCCCACGGCACTAAAAAATCAAATCCCCGTAAATCTGAATATGGCTTGCAGCTTGTTGAAAAACAGAAAGCCAAAGCCGAATACGGCCTGCGAGAAAAACAATTTGTTAATATTTTCAAACGAGCTTCAAAATCGGCTAAAAATACCGGCGAGCAACTTTTTAGACTTTTAGAAATCCGTCTTGATAATATTGTTTATCGGCTGGGTTGGGGTGTTTCTCGGGCTCAAGCCCGACAGCTTGTTTTGCATCGCAAAATTCAAGTTAACGGTAAAATATCAAATATTCCGTCTTTAACCGTTAAATCCGGTGATGTTATCAGTCCAGTTTCTAAAGATTTAGTTAAACCTAGTAAAGTTAAAATCCCCAACTGGATAAAAGTTGATGAAAAGTCGTTAAAAGCAGAAATTAAATCTTTACCAACACGCGAAGATTTCGATACCGACATTAATGATCAATTAATCATTGAGTTTTACTCAAGATAATTTATAAGGGGAAGGAGTAATATGGATTTTACATTACCAGAAACCAGTTTAGTGCAAATTAAAACTGTCGAAAAAATTAACAACAAAGGTGTGTTTATCGTTGAGCCTCTTTCGCCCGGATACGGGGTGACTTTAGGCAATTCGCTTCGGCGCGTGCTACTTTCCTCGCTTGAAGGCGCTGCCATTTCATCAGTCAAAATTGAAGGGGTGACTCATCAATTTTCGACCATTTCTGGTGTTAAAGAAGATGTCGTTTCGATTATCTTAAATCTCAAAATTTTACGTTTTAAACTTAATTCCGATGAGCCGGTGATATTATATCTTACAGCCAAAGGGCCCAAAACTGTTACCGCTGCTGATTTTGATAAAAATCCGGCGTGTGAAATTGTTAACGCCGACGTTATTTTGGCCACTTTGGGCAAAGGCGCAAAACTTGATATGGAAATAACCGTCAACCGTGGTCGTGGTTATGTTCCGGTTGAGCGTCGCAAAGATGAAAAAATGCCGATCGGCACAATTGCGGTTGATTCAATTTATACCCCTGTTAAGAAAGTCCACTATGAAATTGAAAGCACCCGCGTCGGTGCGAATACCGATTTTGATAAGTTAACGTTAGAAATTACCACAGACGGTTCGATTGATCCTGAAGAAACTCTAAAACTTGCCTCGAAAATTTTGGTTGAGCATTTTAATCTTATTGAACAAGCCTGTGAAATTACTCCGGAGATAAAACCAACATCAAAGAAAACGAAAGCAGCTAAAAAGATAGCGTCAAAAAAGCCGGCCAAATCTAAGAGTAAATAGATGGAGAATCTAAGTGCCTAATGCTTTATCAAGGAAAAAAGATTATCGAAACAATCTTTTAAGAAATTTAGCAACTTCTTTAGTTTTGTATGAGCATGTTCGTACGACTAAGGCGAAGGCCAAAGCTGTAAAACCGATTGTCGAGCATTTATTTTCGATTGCTAAAAGAAATGATCTATCTGCCAAACGAACGTTAATGAGATATTTTTTTGATGAGAACGCCGTAAAAAAAATCTTTGAGGTGCTTTTACCTCGATATAAAAAAATTAATTCCGGATTTATTAAATCTTACCGATTCGGTTCGCGAGTCGGCGATAATGCCGAGATAATTATATTAGAACTTATCGAAGGCGAAACCGTCGCGACTAAAATTACTCCACAAAAATTAGAAGAAGTAAAAAATAAAGTAAAGGTTAAATAAAATGCCCGAAAAACCGAAAAGCCGGCCAAAAGTTCTTCCAAAGAACTTAAAGTCATCAAAAAAAGTTAACAAAGTTGTTGAACCCAAAAAAATTAAGCCTGAAGTCATCACTCACAAAATCGATGCCTCGGACCAAATCTTGGGTCGACTTTCAACAAGAGTAGCTGATCTGCTACGCGGCAAAGGAAAACCAACCTTCCGCCCGAATATTTTAATGGGAGACAAAGTTTTGATTACGAACGCAGCTAAAATTAAAGTCACGGGCACTAATAAAATGATTCAAAAAAAATATTATCGACACAGCGGATATCTGGGTAATTTAAAAAGTCAAACGATGGCTGACCTAATGCGGGTTGACCCTTCGAGAATAATTTTACATGCTGTTTCAGGTATGCTGCCAAAAAATAAGTTAAGAAAAGAATGGCTGAAAAATCTTACGATCTTAAATGGAGAAAAAAATGGCTGAAAAAATAAAGAGTGTTCTTACAAAAATTAAAAAAACGGATGTATATACGGCGATCGGCCGGCGCAAGACCGCCATTGCCAAAGTGAAAATATCCGGGGGCGAAGGCAAGATTCTCATTAATGATAAAGAAATTGCTAATCCCAGCCGCGTTTATACTGAACCATTGCGGCTAACTGGCTACGATAAACAAATTGACTGCTTTATTAAAATTTCCGGCGGTGGTCTTATTGCTCAAGAAGGCGCTATTCGGCTGGGTATTGCGCGCGCGTTGGATAAATTAAATCCAGAGCTTCATAAAACTTTAAAAGTTGAGGGTTTTTTAACGCGTGATCCGCGGATGAAAGAACGTAAAAAGCCCGGTCTTAAAGGGGCGCGGCGGGCACCGCAATGGGCTAAACGATAGCCTAATATAACTTTAGTGTTCATTGCACCTTAGAATAAAAAAACGAAAAATCCGTCTTTAGGGGCGGATTTTTCGGATCTAATTAACAAAGGGAAGCGCCGAACTCTCGTTCGAGTCATTGACGCCTCCCGTGGTCGGCTGCGAGCGCCTGACTGGCGCCGCAGAAATAGTAGTTGAGCAACAACGTGCTGCTCGATGTCTGACAAAGTTGCCAGCCGCCTCTCAACAGTCGAATCATCTCCCCAAGAGCAATCTCGCGTGCCGTTCTTGAATCACCGTGACGATGTACAAGTTGTACATAAGCATACCGCTCCTCGACGTTCCCCCAAATATGCAATTTTGGAGGTTCGCCATTTTGGAGTTGGATCAACCCAACCAGGTGCATTGCGCTCCTCCTTTGGTGATTTGGTTTATTTTATCATCTTTTAGCCGACCTGTAAAGAGTAAAAATCAGATTCTCTGTTCAAATATCGATAAATATGGTATGCTTTATCCAGAGTAATGTAATTACACCGGAAGATTTCAGAGGAAAATTATGAGCTCGCGCAGGGTTGAAAAGGTTTCTGAACTTCTTAGACAACAACTTTCCGAGCAGATTCGGTTGAATTTACCCGAAGAGCTTGGCATAATTACGGTGACCGCTGTTGATGTAAACGACGACCTTAAGGAGGCAAATGTTTATATATCTTGCCTTAACGAAGCCTCTCAAAAACCTGTATTAAATATCCTTTTTAAAAAAACCCAAAAATTCCAGCAAATGCTTGGTAAAAATTTGAGCATGAAATTTACCCCGAAGTTGCATTTTAAAATCGATAAAGGTTTACAAAAAGTTAATCGAATTGAAGAGTTATTAGATGAGATAGAAAAACAATGATTTTACGACTTTATTTATTTATTTTATATCTAACCGCTTTGATTTCAGCTGGGCTGGCGGCTGAAATTGTCATAAACATCAATCCCTACCAAAGCCCTTTTTGGGTTATCGCTATATTTTACGCCGCGCTCTTTTTATTTTTTACTAGTATCTTCGGATTAGTTTTCTTTTATTTAAAAGTTTGGGCTTCAAACCGTGAGGTAATTTTTGCTCATCTTCTACCAACTCTTAGACAATCGGTATTTATTTCATTGGGAATCGTTGGCATATTGTTTCTCCAGCAAATTCGCGTTTTAAATTGGTGGGTAGCGGCTCTATTTATTCTTTCAGTCTTTTTAATTGAATTATTTTTTCGGGGTAGAAAACAAATAAAATATTAAAAAAATGAACGGACATTTAAATCCCTTAACCCAATTTCTAAGACTTTCACTAAAATATTTTTCCGAGCGAGGTTTTGAAATTGTCGAAGGTCCAGAAATTGAAACGGAATGGTTTAATTTCGATGCTTTAAATGTACCGGCGGATCATCCATCCCGAGATATCCAAGACACTTTTTGGCTCAAAGACGGTCGGGTTTTACGGACTCACACAACGGCGACTGACGTTCGCCACATTCAAGAAAATAAGTTAAAGCCCCCATTTAAATTCGTTGTTCCTGGACGATGTTTTCGAAATGAGGCGACTGATCAAACACATGAGCATACATTTTACCAAATTGACGGCATTGATATCGACAAAGATTTAAATATGACAAATTTGATCGGATTATTGGACGGGTACATGAAAGAATTATTCGGCGCTAATGTTAAGACCCGCGTTCGACCACACCTTTATCCTTTTGTCGAGCCGGGAATGGATTTAGATATTCAACTGCCAGATGGTTCTTGGCGCGAGATGCTTGGCTCGGGCATGGCCCATCCGATCGTATTAAAAAATATGGGAATTGATCCGGGAAAATGGCAAGGGATTATGTGGGGCATGGGTATTGATCGTTATATGATGCAATATTTTAAAATTGACGATATTCGCTTAACTTATAGCGGTGATTTAAGATTTTTAAAACAATTTTAAATAAATATGTTTCAAGTGGAACCGACAATAAATATAAAATTTTGTCAAAATGAAAATATCATATAATTGGCTTAAAGATTATGTTGATTTTAAGAAGACCCCGACACAACTAGCGGAGGATTTGAGTTTGTTCGGGCAGGAAGTTGAGTCGATTAAAAAGTTAGATGACGATACCATCCTTGATTTAGAAATCACACCGAATAGAGGAGACTGTTTATCAATTTTAGGAATGGCTCGCGAGATTTCAGCGCTTTATAACATCCCACTAAAACAATCAAGTTTTTCCGAACTGTCACGTATAGAAGAATCAGCTAAAATCGATAAAAAAATTGAGGTTAAAGTTTCCGGTCCGGAAATTTGTCCGCGTTTTTCAGCAAGAATTATTGATAACATCAAAATCAATCCTTCGCCCGACTGGCTTAAAAAGCGTTTACAAAGTTATGGTTTTCGTTCGATTAACAATGTCGTCGACGTCACAAACTTCGTAATGGTTGCCACCGGACAGCCCTTACACGCTTTTGATTACAACAAAATTAAAGACGGTAATTTTACGATTAGATTATCTAAAAAAGATGAGGAAGTTATTACCCTTGACAGTGTTAATCGTAAATTATGCGAAGGTATTATCATTATTGAGGACGATGAGAAAATTTATGACCTGGCAGGAATTATGGGTGGTTTTAAATCGGAAGTTGACGAAAAAACATCGACTATCGTTTTGACTGCCGCTATCTTTGATCCAATTTTAATTCGCCGGGCTTCAAAATTTCTTAATCATACCACCGATTCTTCATACCGCTACGAGCGAGGCGTCGATTACGAAGGAAATCTGTATGGTCTTAACCTAGCCGCACAACTTATCAAAGAATTGATTCCTGATGCAAAGGCCAGCGAATTAATCGATCAAAAAAACCAGCCGTTTAAAGAACAAAATATCAGCTATGACCCAGTAAAAATTAACCGCTTACTTGGTACTAAATTAACATCGGAAGAAATTGCCGCGAATTTAATAAGGCTTAATTTTAGGATTAAAGATTCGACTGCCCGCGTTCCCTCATACCGCCTTTTCGATGTAAAAATATGGCAGGATTTGGCTGAAGAAGTCGCTCGAATATATGGTTATAACAATCTTGATAAAAATAATTTAGATAAGCAAGTGGCTCCGAGAAACAAGGAATTCAGTGGAACCGAAAAAATTAAAGATGAACTAGCCGTCCTGGGATTTACTGAAACACTGTCTTATTCTTTCATCGATAAAAATAAACTTGAGATTCTGAATCTTAAAGCGTCCAAGCAACCGCAAATCGAAAAGTCGTTGTTGTCAGAAATCGAATATCTTCGCCCGAATTTATTATCCTCACTGCTTTCCGTAATTACTAAAAACCCATGGGCCCCAGAAGTTAAGATTTTCGAAATGGAAGCGGTCTTTGAAAAAGATACAGAAAAATGGCAGCTTGGCATTGCCACCACCGGAAAGTCCGATGATTTACTAAAAAGTGCGCTCAAAAAGTTAAATATTAATTCAATGATTAAAAATGTCGACCAAAAAATCCTTGATTATTTTAAAATCCGTCGTCCTGTCAAACATATCATTGTTGATATTGACAATATCGAACTGCCGACAGGCGATTATAGTTTGAAAATTTCTCGCACTAAATACAAACCCATTTCAAAATTCCCGCCGACAGTGCGCGATTTGGCCTTTTTGGTTGATGTCAACGTTTCTTCAGTAGAACTTATTGATAAAATTACTCGAACCGATGAGCATATTTTATTAGTCGAATTATTTGACGAATTCTCTTCGAACAAATTCGGTCCCAACAAGAAAAATGTTGCCTTTCATATTTGGTTACAGGATCTAAAAAACGTATTATCGGAAAATAAAGTCACTGATATTATTGCTAAAATTATCGTCATGATGAACTCTCAATATCGCGCCAAACTAAGATCTAAATGAATGGGAATGTTCATTTAACTCCCTAAATATAAATGGACGACTCGATTATCAGACAATTAAAAAATGGTTTTGTTGGCATTGTACCGACAGATACGATTTATGGTCTTGTTGGCTCGGCTTTAAACCCTTCCACAGTCGAACGAATTTATCATCTTAAAGATCGTGATTCTTGCAAGCCAATGATAATTTTAATTGGTTCCATTAATGATTTAAAAATATTTGGCATTAATCTTGATTTAAAAACGAAATCAATTCTTCAAAAATATTGGCCCGGGCCAACTAGTATCATTTTGCCATGTGAGAGTAGACAGTTCGAGTATCTTCATCGAGGAACAAAATCTCTTGCTATCAGAATTCCTCGTAAAAATAATTTACGTAAATTTTTAGTGGCCACGGGCCCTTTGGTAGCGCCGAGTGCTAATATAGAAGGTAAATCGCCAGCCAAAACCATTGCTGATGCGCGTAGTTATTTCGGTAATCAGGTTGATTTTTATGTTGACGGTAAAACCCTGAACGGTCGTCCGTCAACCTTAATTAAATTAGTGAATAACAAAAAAATAGTTCTGCGAAAGTAATTTTTTGGGAGTCCTGTTTAAAATAACGGTTATCCGTTTAGATCTTACGTTTGGCTTGACTTCCTTTATCGATATTGGTATATTATGGTCTTGAAAGGATCCTATGTCATTATCGCCTATGCAGGAAGTTTTTATTTTGCTTGAAGATGAAAAAGAAGTTCCGCTTTATCGACTCAACCGCTGGGGCAAACAAACCCGGGGTGTCTTAGCAAAACTCAAAAAATTCGGTTGGGTTAATCGCACCATAAATTCTGGCGAAATATATTATAAAATTAACGATAAAGGCGAAAAGGCGATTGATCGGTTTTTAAAACCTCTTAAGGTAAGTGGTCAATGGGATGGACGATGGCGACTAGTTATGCTTAATGTTCCGGAGTCAAATCGTGGTTTGCGAGACAAGCTTCGCCGAGATCTTAGCCGGTTAGGTTTAGGACTTTTGCAGGCGAGTGTTTGGATCACCCCAAACGATATTCAGGACGATATAGAACAACTTTCCGAAAAATATCATCTCCACGGCGCGTTAAAATTTTTTGAAGTTACCCGCAATCAAAATTTAGATAAAACCATTATCGAAAAAGCCTGGAATACATCAGATATTTCTGACCTTTATAAAAAATTCAACTTTCAAGCGGCCCGGGTACTTAAGACAATTGACCGGGATCCAAACCAAAGATTTACCGCTAAAAAACTTATTTTTGAATTAGCTCTTATTATGCAAAAAGATCCCTATTTACCGACGGAGTTTAGGGATAAAGATGAGTTGCGCTATCAAGCTTATGAATTCTATCAAGCGTTAAGAGTGTACGCCGTATAATTATTTAACAGGCCACTCATCTAAAACTGCAGTGGCAGCGGCACTTTCAGCGTTTTGTTTTGAGCTACCGTCACCTGACCCAAACATTTTTTCGCCAATAAAACAACCAACAGTAAAATTTTTGGCGTGGTCAGGTCCTTCTTCTGAAATAACTTTATAAATCGGCGTGATTCCGAGTTGCTCCTGGGCTAATTCTTGCAAATGACTTTTTGGATCAAGATATAGTTTATTATCAATAATTGATTTTAGATGCATAATGAGATATTTTTTAACGAATACTTGGGTTTTTTCGTAACCGCCGTCCAAATAGATTGCTCCAATTAAAGCTTCAAAAGCATTTGCTAAAATCAATTGTCGAGATTTTCCTTCTGACTTGGCTTCGCCGCGCGAAAGATAAAGATAGTCTTGAATGTTAATATCGCTAGCAATATGAGAAAGCATCACGCCCTTGACTAAAGCTGATCGTAAATTAGTTAACTCACCTTCGGGATTTTTATAATTTCTATAGAGGTATTCGGTCACCACTAATTCCAAAACAGCGTCACCCAAAAACTCCAAACGTTCGTTATGATCTAGCTCAAATCCCGGGTTTTCATTTAAATAAGAGCGATGTACGAAGACTTGACGAAGAAGTTTCTCGTCATGGAAGTTGATCCCAATTTTTTTTTGAAATTGTAAGAGATCTTTTATCATTTATTCATCTTTCCAGATAGTTTTTTGTCTTCTTTGGGATCATAACGTGGAGAATTCCGATAAACTGTTCCTAAAACACCATTAATAAATTTTGATGAATTTTGACTACCAAACGTCTTGCCTAGCTCGACGGCTTCATTAATGGCAACTTTTGGTGGCACATCTGTTGAATAAAGAATTTCATGGATGGCGATGCGCAATATAGTTTTATCAATCAATGAAATTTGATCGAGTGGCCATTCAGGTGCCGCTTTGACGATTTGATCGTCAATTTTTTTTTGATTTTTTATCACACCCGTAATTGAACTATCAATAAATTCGTTATCGGCGTCTTCTTCGTAGTTGTCGATATTTCTTTGCTTAATCTCATTGATATCTGTCCCAAGTCGAAAATCATACTCGTAAAGCGTTTGCATGATTATGACCCGTGAAAGATGTCTATTCACTTTTTCTCCGTCGATTTGCTCTCTTCTTGTTCGCGCGCTTTGCGACGCTCTTCCTTTTGACGCGCCTTTTCTTCAAGCTTTAAAACATCGGTACCTTTGTAAAAACCGCATGTTTTGCAAATATGATGCGGCCGCATCGAACTTTTACACTGCGGGCATAAAGCTAAGCTAATCTTTTTAGGTAAAAGGTGGGCGCGACGATTGCCTGAACGAGCGGAAGTTAACCGCTTTTTAGGTTCTGCCATTGATTACTCCATGATTATTTTTCTACTCAATCATTCTAACACAAAATTAATGATTCTACCAGATACATAAATCACTTTAGCGATTTTTCCACTACCGATTAAATTCTTAATTTTTTCGGTTTTAGCGGCCGATTCAGCGTCAGCTTGCGCGGCTTCGGTCGAAATTTCCACCGTGTCACGTGTTTTACCATTGATTTGCACCGCAATTGTAATTTTAGGCGTAATTAAATATTTTTTGTCGGTTTTGGGCCAGCTTTGGTTTTCGATTAATCCCTCGGCGCCTGACTTTTCCCAGAGCTCTTCAGCGATATGTGGCATAGCCGGATAAAGCAAGGCTAAGAATTTTTGCCATGATTTCTTTGAAATTTTACCGGCTTTTTCGATGGCATTATTTAACTCCATCAATTTAGAAATAACCGTATTAAACTGAAAGTGATCTAAATCTTCTGTCACACCGGCAATTGTCTGGTTAAGCTTGATTCTAAGTTTATCGGAATCTTCAATATCGCTCACTTTACTTTGATTTCCCCAAACACGATTTAAAAACCGATGAACACCTTTTAAGCCATTCATGCTCCAAATGGATTCTTGATCGTAAGGCCCAATAAACATAATGTAGGCTCTGAGTGAATCAGCTCCAAATTTTTTAATAATATCGTCTGGATTAATTACGTTGCCGCGCGACTTAGACATTTTTTGGCCGTCAGGCCCTAAGATTAAGCCGTGCGCAACTCGTCGAGCATACGGTTCAGTACCCGGTACGACGCCCAAATCAAACAGAAACTTATGCCAAAAACGCGAATAAAGTAAATGTAAAGTTGTATGTTCCATACCGCCATAATATAAATCAACCGGCAGCCAATAATCGAGCTTCTTACGGTCGGCTAGCGCCTTATTATTTTGGGCATCGCAATATCTTAAGTAATACCAAGAAGAACCGGCCCAGTTGGGCATGGTATCGGTCTCACGACGGGCTTTATCGCCGCATTTCGGACAAGTCGTGTCGACCCAATCCGGTATCGTCGCTAACGGCGATTCACCCGTATTTGACGGCTCATAATTTTCCACATCTGGCAGTTTGAGCGGTAAATCTTTCTCATCAACTGGTACTGAGCCACACTTTTCGCAGTGGATGATTGGAATCGGTTCACCCCAATAATGTTGGCGTGAAAAAACCCAATCACGGAGTTTGTAATTCGTGGCAAAATCGCCTGCGCCAATCATTTTTAACTTTTCCGTAATTTTCTTTTTGCCTTCTCCGGAAGTCATCCCGTCAAATTCAGCCGAATTGATCATCACGCCGTAATTAACGAAAGCTGCATCTAATTCATTTTGATTCTCGAGTTTTGATTTTTGAATTACTTGTTTGATTTCAAGATTGTATTTTTGGGCGAACGCAAAATCTCGCTGATCGTGGGCTGGTACCGCCATCACAGCGCCAGTGCCATAGCTGGCCAAACAATAATCGGCCACCCAAACCGGAACTTTTTCGTTATTAATCGGATTAATTGCCAAAATACCTTTGAGCTCAACGCCGGTTTTTTCTTTTTCCAATTTCGTACGTTGCAAATCAGATTTCTTGACGGCTTTGGCAACATATTCATCCACTTCTTTAGTATTAGTAATTTTAGATTTAAGTTTTTTAATCAACGGATGTTCAGGCGCTAAAACGAGATAGGTGCAGCCAAACAAAGTATCCATTCGGGTAGTGAAGACTTCGACCTCGCCACCAATACCCAACTTAAACTTTATATTAGCGCCTTCGGATTTGCCGATCCAGTTGATTTGTTGAATTTTGATTTTTTCAAGATAGTTCACTAAATCAAGATCTTTAATCAAGCGCCCGGCATAGGCGGTAATTCGAAGCATCCATTGTTTTTGCATTTTTTGTATCACTGCTGTTTCACAGCGTTCACAACGGCCAGTAATGACTTCTTCATTGGCTAAGCCAATTTTACACGATGGGCACCAGTTGATCGGTATTTCGGCTTGATAGGCTAACCGTGGGGAAGTTGTATCGTCATCCGCAACTTCCATCAATTTTCCGTCGATGACAGCATGCTTATAAAACTGTAAGAAAATCCATTGAGTCCATTTATAATAGTTAGGGGTGGAGGTGTTAACTTCACGCGCCCAGTCAACGGAAAAGCCCAACATTTTCATTTGTCGCTTGAAAGTTTTGATGCTGTCAGCGGTAATAACTTGAGGTTTGACTTTATTTTTGATCGCATAGTTTTCGGTTGGTAAACCAAATGCATCCCAGCCCATCGGATACATTACATTAAATCCTTGCATGCGCTTTGCTCGAACATAAGCGTCCGGTGGTCCGTAGCTCATACAGTGGCCCAAATGTAAACCGTCGCCGGAAGGGTAGGGAAACTCAACTAAAAAATAATACTTGGGAGTTCTTGAGAAATCCTCAGCGTGGCCATAGTCGTTTTTTTTCCAGACTGCCTGCCATTTAGTTTCAATTTTTTTGAAATCGTAAAAGTCCATATATTTATTTTACCGAGATTTTGTCAGGTTTACAAGTAACAAAAAATCCCTAAAAAGGGCTTAGATGACCGACAGGGACTAGCACCCTGGACTTTTTGACATTATATTACAGCTTGGACCTGGCGAGACTCGAACTCGCGGTCTGATGCATGCCATGCATCCGCTTTTCCTCTAAGCTACAGGCCCCTATTTGTTTGGTTAAATTTTCTAATTCCAATTGGATTGCAGTTCCTCCACACATAACAGAGCATACGCCTTTATATTTTATATTCTTTGTCGGCTTTCCAATGGTTCTTGAGTCTGGCTTTGTCTTGTAAAATCTTGTTCTTGATACCCCCGTAACTTTTGCCCAAAATTCTTCTAAATTATTAATATCCTGATCGGCCCTATGCATTACCCTACAGGACAATTTATCTTTGTTTATATTATAACAATATTTAAGTAATTTTAGATAAAGAATTATTATTCCCGAATCGGAACTTCCGAGCATCAAGCCCTTGTGAGACTTCCATTTTGCGCCTTCTCCAAGATAAAGCATGGCTAATGCGATTTTTGCAACATCTTTATCTATTTTACCAAGAAAGCTTTTGTTCTTTCTCTCAATCTGTTCTAAAAATATCTGCCTTTTTGCCTTATTTGCTTTCACTGCCGCTGCTTGTGCTTTTTTTAGATTTTCCTTGTTAAGTTTTTTTATCTTATCATGATAGTATACGGGTAATTTGGCTTGCGAACAAATATATGAAAACGTGCTTTTAGGAATAATAAATTTTAGTTGTTTTTGGATTTCCTTATAAGTAAATCCTTCGGATCGCAGCTTTAATATTTTATCCCTAGTTATTTTATCTATCATGTATTAATTGTACCGCAGAATATCTCAATGTGCAAATTAGTTAGCACGGCAATGTCATCACTAATAATATACCATATTGGGGGAGTATTATCAATTTAAATATTTTAGTGCTTTTCTAACTTAATCGCGCCGTCGGGACAAATTTCCATACATTTTCCGCAGGCGATACATTTTTCGATATCCACCTCCGGCATTTGAGTGCCTAAAAAGTTTAAATCTTTACCCATTGTAATTGCATTTTTTGGACACCTAACGGCACAAAGCATACAGCCCTTGCAATATTGGGGAAATCTTTCCCATGATTTTTGATCATCTTCGTAGACGGTCTTTACTTCCTGCTTTTGTCGTCCCTTAAATTGTTGATCGGGTTTAGAAGTTGCATATTGCAAGCCGGCTTCAAACGCTTTTTTGTTATTTTGCTGAAATTCAGGATAAGCGGCAAACTTTTCATTGATGGCAGTCGAGATCATCTCTTTAGGAATTTCTAAAACTTCATGATAAATCGCGCCCAAAAAAAGCATGTTGGTAGATTTTAAACCGAATTTTTCTTGAGCGATATTTTTTGCTGGCAACGACAAGTAACTTTTCACAACTCCTTGTAATTCTTGTAGCTTGTCGTCAGAAACAAAACTGCCATCAAATATTACAAGCGTATTTTCGCCAATAAATTCTTTAACGACACTAACGGCGCGGTTACACATAATAAGTAAAATGTCGGCCCTATCAAATTTTGGATAGTTGATCGGATCGTTACTTATTTGGACAAATGCCAAAGAAACTCCGCCGCGCTGTTCAACACCGAAGTTTGGAATATAGGAGGTTTTAAGATCGGCTTTGTGAGCGGCGAGCGCTAGAATTTCAGCAATCGACTGAGCTCCTTGGCCACCTTCGCCAGCAATTAAAATCTTTTTCATACAACATCCTTCGACACTTTAATTTCGCCGAGCGGGAATGTTTTTTTCATTTCTTCGATAAAATCAATTGACTGTTGAGCATTAGTTTTCCAGTTTACCGGACACATTGAAAGAATTTCGACAAAACTGAATCCTTTACCTTCAATTTGATTTACTAAAGCATTTTTTATATAGTTTTTTGTTGTTTCAAAGTCGTCAGATGTACAACGCGCCATGTAAGCACCAGGTGCCGCAATAGTGGCAAGCATTTCCGGGCCGTGAATCGGGCGGCCAAATTCAGAAATCTTTCTCCCAGCTGGTGTGGTCGTTGTTTTTTCATCAACTAAAGTCGTCGGCGCCATTTGTCCGCCGGTCATGGCGTAGTTAGCGTTATTAATTAATATCACGGTGATTTTGTCGTCTCGTAGACAACTATTAATTAAATGTTGTGCACCAATTGCGTAGCCACCGCCGTCGCCCATGAAAGCTATCGCGATAACTTCGGGCTTGGCACGCTTTAAACCAACCATTGTTGGCGTTGCTCGACCGTGGTGGGTTTGAACTGTATCAACATCAAACATATTCCAAGAAAGCAATGAGCAGCCAATGTCAGAACCGTAAACTGCTTTGTCTTGAATATTTAGTTCGTCAATCGCGAAACCTAAAATTTTTAATGCCAAAGCCTGGCCGCAGCCCGAACAAAACTTATGCGGCAAGGCGGATTTTTTCCAAGATTTTGGCAAATTTTCCATTTTACCCTTTTAATAATTCTTTAACTTTAGAGATGATGCTTTCTTTAGAAACTGCGTGCGCGGGATTGGCAATCCGGGCAATTCGAAACGGAGTATCACCACAAATTTGCGACTTTACCAGATTTGCAAATTGACCAAGTGATGATTCGGCAACCAAAATTGCCTTTTTGTTTTTAATCACTTGCCTCGCCGATTCTCGCGGGAAAGGTGATAATGTAATTGGTCTAAACAATCCAACTTTTAATCCCTCTTTACGCATCTCTTCTTGCGCATCTTTGACAACTGCCGCGACAATTCCGTGAGCAAAAATAACAACTTCGGCATCAAGCGTATGAATATCTTCGAATTCAATAATTTCCGGGCTGATTTCATCAAAGACTTTTTTTTGTTGCAAGATTAAAGCAGATAATTCATCTTCTAAGTTATAAGTATCACGTAAATTAACATAATGTCCTGCCTCGCGGTGCGGTTTTAGTAAGTAAGGAGTTGCATCTACTAATTCTATTCCTTGCGCGGTAGGATCATAGATATCAACTTGGCTTAATTGCTTACTTTGGTAACCATCGCCCAAAATAAAAGTTGGAAAACGATATTTCCAGGCCGTGTTAAATGCTTTAATCGCATAGTCGTAAAGATCTTGAATATTTGATGTTGAGTAAACAATTCTTAAACCTTCGCCGTTACCACCGAAACAGGTGAGATTGACTTCCTGTTGGGAATAAATAACAGTACCCGTAGAAGGTCCGCCTCGCTGCATAATAAATGTAACCGTTGGTAAACGTAGGCTTTCAGCCATCGAAAGTGGATCTTGCATTAAAACATTGCCTGGGCCAGCCGATGCTGTAAAAGCTTTGGTGCCGGCTAGCACCGCTCCGATCATCGCAAAACCGGCTGCCATTTCATCTTCGACTTGTAAGAATATGAGTTCGGGAGTTTTTACTTTTTCATCGGCCCAGTATTTTAAAATCTCCGTCGTGGGCGTAATCGGATAACCGCTGAGAAATTTAGCTCCTGAAGCTAGCGCGCCGCGGACTAAAACTTCATTTCCAGTTAAAAGTTGTTTAGCCATTTTCTCTTCCGATATTGATATCGACAGCAATTATTTTACTTTGTAAAACTTTAAAAGGATTAAATTCAATCGAGCAAATGTCAGGGTTTTCCATCATCAGCTTAGCGACTGCCAAAATAGTTTTTTTGATTACTCCCTTAACCTTAAAACGTCTGATCATACGCCAAACATTCGTTGATTCTATCATCTCGTCAACGTCTCCGACTGTCAATGGCAGCATTTTTATGGCGATATCCGCTTTTTCTTCCACAAAAATTCCTCCTTGACCAAAAATTATCACGATGCCAAAGGTCGGGTCGCGCCGAGCGCCAATCATTAATTCATAAGGTGAGTCAACCATTTTTTGGACAATAGCCGGATATCCAATCCGGTGAGCAATCCGGATCAATGAACGATTATCGTTTATATTGAGTCCGACTTTTCCCGAACGCCCTTTGTGTTTGATCACTTTTCCAGTTTTAAAAGCGATAGGGAAATTATTTGCCTCCACGAAAGCCATTACCTCACTATCGCTTGTGACCGTCTCACTTTTAATATAGGCAATATCGTATTTTTTAATGAGGTCTTGTTCGGTCAAAAATTTATAGACTTGGTAGCTGTGAAGGTCTAACATCGGTGTAATATTATTTCGCCGTTCGAAATATCGGTGGACTTTAGCAAGCATTTCAATCGCCATCGCTGGGTCTTCAAAGTGGGGAATGCCACCCGCCATTAAAATAGTTTTGGCGGATTTAATTTTTAGACCGCCCAAAAAAGAAGCAATGACGGGTTTTGGATTTTTGCGAAACTTTGTCAAAACTCGAGCCGTCTTTTCAATTTCTGTCATGCTTTGTGGGGTTACAATAACCAGAAGCGAAGAGATAGCGGGAGATTCAACAATTAAATTCATTATTTTTTGATAGCTTTCGGCTTGAGCGTCACCGCCCAAATCAAACGGATTGGTCAGTGAAGCATAACTTCGCAAGGAATCTTCGAGCCTTGTTTTTTCGTTTCCGGTCAGAGTGGGCAGTTTAAATCCAGCCTTCGCGGCGGCATCGGCCGCCAATATTCCCGGGCCGCCGGCGTTACTAATAATCGCTAAGTTTTTGCCCCCATCAAAATTTTTAAAACTTAACAATTCGAAAAGATTCAAAAATTCACTGTAGTCTTCAGCCATAATCAAGTTTGCTTGCAAAAAAAGCGCTTTATCAAGTTTATTCGAGGTTGCCAACGCGGCAGTATGCGAAGAAGCCGCTTTAGCTCCCAATTCGGTCGTGCCACCTTTTAAAATCACGATTGGTTTTTTAATCGTAATTTCGCGACATAATCGCAAAAATCGAATCGGTTCGCTAATCTCCTCCAGATAAAGTCCGATGATTTTTGTCTGGGGATCATCACCCAGTATTTTGATCGCTTCGATTTCGGAAGTATGAACTTTATTACCCAAACTGACAAATTTACTGATGCCGATTTCATTTTCTTTGGCCCAGTCTAAAATAGCGGCCCCGATTGCTCCCGACTGCAAAATCAGACCTAGCCCGCCCTCCACGACCTCAGTGGCCGCAAAAGTTAAATTAAGCTTATCGTTAGCATTGATTATACCCAAACAGTTTGGGCCAATGATTCGGGTGTTCGAACCAGCGGTAATATCTAATAATCCTTTTTGCAATTTTTTGCCAGCTGCATCTTTTTCGGCAAAACCAGCCGAGATAATCAACACATACGGAACACCCTTGGCCACACATTGTTTTAAAACCGTCGGCACAATTTCGCGCGGCACGATAATTGTCACCAAATCAACTTTAGAATGAACGTCTAAAATATTTTGAAAAACCTTGTGACCCAAAATTACTTTTTCTTCTAAGTTAACTGGATAGATCCGTCCCTCGTAACCCGAATCAATTAAATTTTTGAGTAATTGATAGCCAAGCTTCTTTTTATTGGCTGAAGCACCGACTACCGCGACCGATTGTGGATTAAAAAAATTAATCATTATTCTAAATTCCTTAATAACGATTTACCGGTCATTTCAGCCGGTTTAGGTAGACCCATTAACTCTAAAACGGTGGGGGCAACGTCGGCGAGACTTGCTTTGACTTCAATCAATTTCGAAAGCTGTTGCGGCGATGATATCAACGCCCCGCGGATTAAATCTTTGCGATTTTCAGAATTAATTAATATGAATGGAACGGGGTTGAGCGTGTGTTTGTTTTCCGGATCTTGCTTTGGTTTGAATTTAACAATTTGCTCGACATTACCATGATCAGCCGTAATAATTGTGGCGCCGCCAGCTTTTAAATTGGCCGCAACCACTTTACCGATTTCCTCATCAACTTTTCGAACCGCCACACCGGCGGCTGTGAAATTGCCAGTGTGAGCCATCATGTCAACATTGGCATAATTAGCCAAAATAAAATCGTACTTTTGACGTTCGATTGCTGAAACAAGCACTTTGGTAATTTTTTGAGCTGACATTTCTGGCGCCTCATCCCACTTTTTAACCCTTTTTGAAGACACGATGACGCGTTCTTCGCCGGGAAAAACATTGGCCCCACAGTTAAAAAAGTTAGTGACATGGGCAGTTTTTTCGGTCTCAGCGACCCGAAGCTGAGTTTTATGATAATAAGATAAAACCCCTGGTAAAATATTTTTAACATTAGGTTGAGGGAAGGCGACTTTGACTGGTAAATCCGCTTGATATTCGGTCATGGTGGCAATGTATAAATTTTGGAGTTTTTTGGGCCGCCAAAATCTCAGCCGAAAATTAGGATCAGCCATCATTTGAACGAGTTGGATAGCTCGATCAGAACGAAAATTAAAAAAGATAATTGCATCATTATCCGAAATGGTATTTTTCTTTTCGCCGGTAAGCGTCGGCATAACCAAAAAGTCATTTAGCCCCTGCTTATATGACGCGGTTAGAGCGGCCAGAGGATCGCGTACCAGCGGTGCATCACCTAAAACTAAGGCTTGATAAACTTTTTTTGTTTTTTGATAATCGCGATCCCGGTCCATGGCGTAAAAACGACCCGAAATTGATGAAAATTTTGCTAAATTCAACCGCAAAAACTTTTGTTCAATTTGTTCAATAAAATTCACGGCATCATTTTCACCCGTATCGATACCATCAGAAATTGCGTCAACAAAGACTCTCTCAAAATTTTCCCGCGCGGCCATGTCCAACAACGCCAAAAGATGATTGAGGTGTGAATGAATACCCGTGTTTGATAAAAGTCCCACCAGATGAATATTCGAGTTATTTTTTTTAGCGTGTTCGATGGCATCAACAAACACTTTATTTTTATAAAATGATTTATCTTCAATCGAAGCAGAAATTTTTTCATAATCCTGCACCAAACGACGCCCGGCCGCAATAGTCGAATGTCCCAGACGGGAATCACCCACGACACCGTATTTACCGGCTAAAAGAGTAAAGGCCTGCAAGACTTTATGAGGATACTCTCGCCAATACCGCGTCATGTTAGCGGGATTATTCATCGTGATAGGATTACCACCCCACGTCGGCGAAAGCCCCCAACCGTCGAGAATAATTAAGACAATTGAGCGAAATTTGCTTTTGATAAACCCCTCCTTAAATAATCTTAAATTAACAGGTCAAAAGGTAATTTTTAATCAGACAACCAGACTTTTTCCAGTCATTTCTTTCGGAATGGGAATACCCATTATTTGTAAAATTGTCGGCGCGATATCGGAAAGCTTCAAACCATCTTGGCCCTCGCCCCGCAAGGGATTTTGAAGGGCGGGATTTTCAGAAACTAATATAAATGGCACCGGATTAATTGTATGTTCTGTATGCGGCTCACCGGTATTTGGGTTAATCATTTGCTCAGCATTGCCATGATCAGCCGTAATAATAATGGTCCATTTCTCCGCTAAAGTCGCTTTGACAATTTTACCGAGACACTCGTCAAGTACTTCAACTGCTTTGACAGTGGCTTTTAAGCTGCCGGTGTGGCCGACCATATCGGCGTTAGCGAAATTAACCACGATAAAATCGTAGGAACGGAATTTGGCTAGTAACGTGTCAGTTATTCGATAGGCACTCATTTCCGGTTTTAAATCATAAGTGGCCACTCTGGGCGAGGGAATAAGCTCCCGTACTTCGCCGGGAAACGGTTTATCTTGGCCACCGTCAAAAAAATAAGTGACGTGGGCAAATTTTTCCGTTTCGCCAATATGATATTGTTTTTTACCCGCTTGGGATAAAACTTTAGCCAACGGTTGAGTTTGGTTTGGTTGTTTAAAAACCGGATGGATAGGTGTTTCCTCGTCGTATTCTTCGTTATAAGCAAACGTAGCAAAGTATAAATTTTTAGGAAATTTTTTCCGTCCAAAAAAACGAAACTTTTCAGCCGTTAACGCCATGGTTATTTCTCGGACACGATCCGCTCGAAAATTAAAAAAGATGACAGAATCATTCGACGCAATTGGCGTAAATGGTCTGGTTTCAGTTTGAATAGCTGTCGGGATAATAAACTCGTCATAAACACCTCTACGGTAAGACTCAGCCACCGCTTTAGCGGGCGAGTCGGCCTGTTCGCCAATACCGGAAGTAAGCACGTCATAGGCTTTCGCAATTCTATCCCAGCGATTATCGCGGTCCATGGCGTAATACCTGCCCATAACCGACTCGATTTTGCCAACTTTCACCGCGCGGATTTTGGTTTCTAAAGCCTCAATAAATGAAAGAGCTTTCATTGGATCGGTGTCGCGCCCGTCCGTAATCATATGAATATAAACCCGACTAAAACTTTTCTGCTTAAGTAAATCGAGCAGGGCAAAAAGATGAGAAATATGCGAGTGAACACCACCATCAGAAACCAAGCCCAATAAATGAAGATTGCTCGATTTTTTTCGTGCATTTTCGATTGCTTCTAAAAGATAAGGATTTTTAAAAAAATTGCCGTCTTTAATTAAGGCTGTAATCCCTGGCAAGTTTTGTCTGACAATTTCGCCGCAACCGATATTTAAATGGCCGACTTCGGAATTACCGGGTTCATGAATCGGCAAACCGACCGCTTCTTCGGCCGCTCTTAAAATTGTGTGGGGATATTTTCGCCAAAAGTTGTCCATATTCGGTTTTTCCGCCGTTTCAATGGCATTGCCACCCCAGCTGGGTGCATAGCCCCAGCCATCCAAAATTATAAGCATTACTTTTGACGTCCCTGACATTACTTAAGTGCTTTCAATTTATAAAATATTTTTTAAACTTTGTCCCGACATTTCCGGGGGTTTTTGAATCCCTAAGATATCAACACAGGTGCCAGTCACATCGGCTAAAACGCCGGCCGGAGCCGTAGCGGCTAATTGAACTTTATAATCCCGATTGATGATCTCCGGCTGAACCTTTCTCTTTTCGGGAATGGCTAAAATAATAGGTACCGGGTTGGTCGTATGTTCTTTATCAACTTCATGCGTTTCAGGATTAATCATCTGCTCGGCGTTGCCATGATCGGCTGTGACAAATAAACTCCCACCTGCGCTTAAAATCACGTTCGAAATTTTACCCAAAGCTTTATCGGCCGCTGCGACGGCCACTTTAACCGCTTCTAAATTGCCGGTATGGCCAACCATGTCAGGGTTAGCTAAATTAATCACCGTAAACGGCGGCTTCTGTGTTGCAAAAGTTGACGCGAATTTTTCAGCAATTTCAGCCGCCGACATCTCGGGTTTTAAGTCGTAAGTGGGCACTTTGGGGGAAGGAACCATAATACGGCTTTCGCCGATAAAGGGTTTTTCCTGACCACCGTTAAAAAAATAAGTGACGTGGGGATACTTTTCCGTCTCGGCAATATGAAGTTGATGAAAGTGAGAGTCCTGCACCACCTGCGCCAATTGATTAGCAACTTTCTCGGCAAAGAAAGCAACTTTAACCGATGGGGTTGGCTCGAAGCCGTAGCTTGTAAACGAAACGAAATAAAAATTTTTCAAAACAACTGACCTCGAAAAATCTTTAAAGTCAGGGCTAATAATTGATTCGGTGATTTGTTTAGCGCGATCGGAACGAAAATTAAAGAAAATAATCGAATCGCGGTCTTTAATCCTCGGCGTGCCAGCTACCGCCACCGGCTCGATAAATTCATCCGATTTATTGGCATCGTACGACGCTTGAATAGCCGCTTCGGCCGATGGTGCTTGAGGCGCTTTTTCTGAGAACATGACGTTAAAAGCTTTTTGGATTCGATCCCAATGTTTATCACGGTCCATCGCAAAGTAGCGTCCGCTCAAAGATGCAACTTTACCGAAACCAAACACCTGAAATTTTGCTTGAAGAATTTTCAAGTCATCGAGAGCTACTTTCGGCGGTGTGTCACGGCCGTCAGTAATCATATGAACAAAAATATTTTTGGCTTGAAATTTGTCAGCCATTTCGAGGAGAGCCAAAAGATGATCGATGTGAGAATGCACCCCTCCGCCGGAAACCAAACCAATTAAATGAATGTTGGATTTTTGCTCAAGAGCGTTTTTATATGCTTCAATTAGTTCTGGATTTTGAAAAAAAGAACCCTCGGCGATAGTTTTATTTATTCGAATGAGGTCTTGAACAATAATCCGACCTGTTCCTAAATTTAAATGACCGACTTCCGAATTACCCATCTCGCCCCAAGAAAGCCCCACTTCTTCGCCGGAAGCATGTAAAGAAGCGTGTGGAAAGTACGATAATAATTGATCAAAATTAGGCGTTTCAGCCAATAAAACGCCATTACCTTCGATGCTCGGCGAAAGTCCAAATCCATCTAAAATGACTAGAACTAAAGGCTGCAAATATCCTCCTTCTTAAACGATTAATCTTAGTCCATTGGCTTTTCAGCCAATTTTTCTTTTAAGAAATTAACCATCTCGATTTGGGATGGATCTGAATCGTTAAGCATAGCCAAATAGAAAGAAGTATAGGCGGAAAAAAAAGCGAACTGTAAAACTTCAGCTAATGGCGTCGGGGCCGGCTCGAACATGAATGTTTCGCAAGGAATTCGTCTTTTTTGAAAAACTTGAATAATGGTATTTTCGCGAATTTGATTGCGCGGATGATCAAATTTTGACATCAAAACCAAGACAAAGATTTTTTGCCCGAGATTTTTTGGAAATTCGGTGCCGACTAAAGCATTATGATTCATCTCTGGCAGTTCTTGAAAATAAGCCGCATACTTGGCATTTTCATTGAAATCAATTGTCCAGCGCCGGGCGACCGCAGCCAATGTTCCCGAACCAATTATAACCGGGATTCTATCCTGTAATTTTAAGGCAAAGAGCTTTGCATTATTGTTAGGCGTCGGTACATTAGCGTCAATTTTCTTTTGGAGCGCCCGGGCTAAAATAATCGCTTCAGAAACATCGTCATCGCTAAGATCGATTAATTTTAATTTGGAAAACGCCGCCAGCACCGCCGTCATCAAAAATCCCATGGCCGCCCGCGGTTGGCCAGAATAATTTACTTTATAATGAGTGGTACGATATTTCCGCGATAAAACATCGAGTTCACCCCCGGCACAAATGGTAATAATTTTATCGGTTTTTAATGCTGCTTTATTGACACAATCAAGCGTTTCTTCGGTATTGCCAGAATAGCTCGTCGCGATGACCAAAGTGTCTTTACTAACCCAATCGGGAAGACCATAATCACGCCATATTTGCATCGGAATCGAAGATTCATGGGCTAAGCCCATCGCGATGGCCCCGCCAATACTTGAGCCGCCCATCCCGACAAGAAGTATATTTTTAGCTTGAATAAATCGAGTCGGCAGGGGAATTTCCTTCCAATCTTTCCAAGCTCGCTCGACTTGATCGGGAAATTCTTGGATACATTGCAAAAAACCTTCTTGATCAATTTTTGAAATGCTTTCCATACTATCAACACTCGCCATTGGATCCTCCATTAGCGCTAAAATATTTGCCTAATACTAAGTATACATTAAATCCGATTTATCGTAAAAAGCAAGAGTTCGTTAACTCCCAATCAAGTTATATATTTAAAATTTTAAATCGACTAAAAAGCGACCGCCCGGGTGTCCAGCCCGGGCGTTTAAGTAGTGGCAAGAGATCCGCCAGTAAGTAGTTTGCGGGTTAGCCGGCTTGAAGAAAAGCCTTGAGGTGGGGGACGAGAGTTTCTGTCATCCCGCGGTCCAGAAGCATGGGTTGGCGCTCACGTTTATCGAAACAGAGCGTAGGACCCAGATAGAGAGGAAAAACGCCTTCGGTGGTGCATCCGATACATGTATTACCAGTGAGGTCGTTGCCGCCAGCGCTGAACGGCTGAAGCTCCACCTGCTCTCCCTTGAGCGCGTGGCTCAAAAAGTCGAGCACCTTTTCCGCCATCCCTTTATCCAGTCGCATCCGGAGGTGATCGGGACCAAGCCAGATGTTTCGCGGATACATCCGACACGGCTGAATCGAACAGTCAGTCCCCTTTAGATCGATAAAGTCCTTGCCCTCAATGTTCATCCTGCGATGCCTCCCTCGAAAGGCTACGATGATTTCGGCTTGTAATATTATATATCGTAAATTCTTCAAATAGCAAATCACTCCTTGAAAAATATCCGATTTTTTGGTATAAATAAACTGTGCCCGAGTGGCGGAACGGTAGACGCGCACGACTCAAACTCGTGTGGGCGCAAGTCCATGTCGGTTCGAGTCCGACCTCGGGCATTTTTATAATAATCCTCAATGCAAAACGAACTTTCAGATGTTGTATAATGTAAGCAAAATCGATGCACCACGGAGGAGATTGTGGCGAAACCATCGGCCGTTGCCATCTCTGATGACAGCTTGGATGTTTTAGAGGTGGTCCTTAAGGACAAGACCCCCCGGCGTCTTCGCGTGACCGGAACCCCGATGGATGTAGAGCAAATCCAGCAAGGACTAGCGATCGAACTCGCTAAAGGCGAGAATCTGACGACTGGGTTGAGACGGATGGCTGCGCGCTACCGCGGCCAATACCAACCGACTGGCGTTGCCCAAAGTGTCAGCAACGATGAGCTGCCACGACTGAACGCATATCTTCAAGGTAAGGGATGGTTCGACATGATCTTTGTCGGCGGCACGTTTATGGCCGCTGGCCCCGGTCCGGGCTTTAGCGGAAAAGGAACGAATCTCCGTGAGGCCCTGCTCGGATGCGAGCAAAACGTCCCGAACTAGCCGTGATGGCTAGAACAGACCCCCCGGCGGACTGTTTCGTCGCCGGGGACGTTTTTTACTTTTACTTCTCGTCATAATAAGATATAATTTAATTTGGGCCGTTAGCTCAGCTGGTAGAGCGCTACATTCGCATTGTAGAGGTCGGGAGTTCGAATCTCCCACGGTCCACCACGAAAATTACAGGTTTAGTCCTGTATTTTTTGTTAATACCAAATTGTTTTTTGGAACACTTCATATTTTTAAACCTTGTTCAACAAGCCATTTGGCAAATTCAAGAATTTAATGCGCCACCTCGTTGATATAAGCCCGTAATTTTTCATTGGGTGTTTGGTAATTTAGATTCTTTCTCGGACGGTTATTGAGCCGTTCCTGAATTTCTTGCAAGTG
>Ga0187866_1000181_pt1 | contig 84202 bp, 78 predicted proteins | sample June2016WEW_11_1_3_FD_133013 | JGI IMG/M metagenome (GOLD analysis project Ga0187866, IMG submission 133013) | Peatland microbial communities from SPRUCE experiment site at the Marcell Experimental Forest, Minnesota, USA - June2016WEW_11_150 | ecosystem: Environmental > Terrestrial > Soil >... | reverse complement strand
TCAAAAACGGGGGAGACGGGACTGGGTAGCATCGCCGAGAGTGAAAACACCGGACGACCTGAACCAGATTCCCTTGTCCGGATCAGCCTCACGGGTTGCCTGTTCGATTCGGACAACCCGGTGACCAAGGCCGGCCCGGGAGCCTATCAGCGTGCGAAGTCGCTGCTGGAGGGGCTGCGCGCATCACCCTTTGTCGAGGCGGTCGAAAACGAACGCTTCGACAGCAGCCAACCGGGAACACTGCGGTTCCAGATCACGCTCGTGGTCGCTTCAAGGAAACTGTTCTGACCTCCGTTCTCATGAGTCACCTGAAGCTAAGCCCGCTCTTTCCGGCAATCGCAGTTCTGGTGGCGACGCTGGTGATCGCGGAAGGCTGGCTGCTGGTTGATGGCAGACGGACGGCAAAAATCGCCGTGCTTGACCTCGCGCGAAAACAGCGCGAGTGGCGGAGACTCGCTGCCCTGAAACCAGCGCCAACCGCGGAGCAGGCCGTCATCATCGAGGCGGACCTGGCGCGCGCCGACGCCACACTGGCGGCGCTTCAGAAAGGATTATGGAACCGGGACACGATCGCCGGATTGCGCGCGCCCGCCGGCAAAACACCAGTTTCGCGCACCGATGCGTTCATTGAGCTCACTGGTTTCGTCAGAAACATGCGTGACTTGGCGGGGCGTGCCGGGGTGAGTGTGCGAGCCGAGGAATATTTCGGCTTTTCGGCCTATGCCCATGAAGGCCCCGCCCCAGGACTCATCGCGCCGCTCCTCCGCCAACGCCAGTTCGCCGGCTATGTTCTGGAAAACCTGTTTGCGTCCCGACCCTGTCAGCTCGTGGCACTCCAGCGCGCGCGTCTGCCGAAGGTCACCAAGGGCACACTTCCGGCCATCCAGACCGGAGAGCCGGATGCTCCCGCCGAAGCCGATGTCTTCGAGCTCGATCCACGTCTCTCGATCTGGGAGCCGGACGTGGCCGAAACCACGGCCTTCCGCGTGACGTTTATCGGTTATACCGCGGCATTGCGCAGCTTCCTCAATCGGCTGGCCGCTGGCGAACTACCCGTCGTGGTCCGCAGCGTCGAGGTGGAGCCAGTCAAGGAGACCGCGCCCTCCCATCACAGCACACCCGTCGGCGTGGATTCACTCATGATGATTATCAAACCGGCGCGGTCGCGCATTAACGTCACCATGGAATGCTGTGAGATCATACCGCCCTCCGTTCCGGCAGAGGGGAGCCCTTTGGCGGAGACCGGGAAGACCAGCTTGACGACCGCGTCCTGCCGCTGGACCGAACCGCCCGCGCAAAAGCGCGGTCGCGGATGGATCTACGACGTCTTCACGCCGCCTTCCCTTTGTTACGAGCCTCGAGCCCGAATGCTAAGCGCCATCCCAGCCACGGATGCCGCACGGATGGACCCGGTGGATACGCCGCTCGATCTTGAACTACTGGAAGTGCGGCGCGGACCTTTTCGGCTGCAACTGGTGGGCTATGCCGGCAGGGCCGACGATCTGCGTGGCATTTTTGCGAATTCCAATACAGGCGAGACTTTGATCGCCCGTGGTGGGGAGCATCTCGCCGGCCAGGCGCTGACGGTGAAGAGCCTTGGCTTGGATTGTCCGGGTGCCCGTACCGACAGGAGTGCGGCCACCGGCGACCTGGTGGCCACAGCTATTGTGGCGGATGAATCCACAGACGAGGAGGTCGTGCTTACCAATCGCGAGCAGTGCCTGGCGGGCGTTCCCATCGGAGTGTTTACCAGCCGCAAAACCCCCGGTTTCCGCCGTGAATTGAGGGAGGGGGAGTCGATTGCGCTCAACGGAGTCAATTATTGCATCGAGCGCATCGACCTGCAGCCCACCCAGGTGGTGGTCGCGTATGCGGCCCGAGGGGAGAGCGAGCCGCGCCTTCGGACGTTCACTCCGCCAACCACCCCCATGGCATCGGCGGTAGTTTCCGCGCTTCCCGCCGCCTCGGATAAAAATGCCAAGAGCTTCCAAGGAACCCCATGAAAATGTCCCTGCGCATTCGCCTGGTTGCGCTAGCGGCGGCCATCCAGTTTCCATCCATTGTCACGGTTGGCGAACCGACGTCGGTGGATGCCAACCCGGCCGGTTCGGATCACGAAAAGACCCGGGCGGAGCTGCTTGATAGGGTCCTGCAGTCGTGGCAGCGGCCCAGCGGCATTGAGGAGCGCGCGTCTGATGCGACCGCCGACACAGGCGGGCTGGCGCTGCGGAAGAAGTTGGAGACCATTTCCATTCCCGTGGTGAACTTTACCAACGTCGAATTGAACCGGGTTGTCAGCGCATTGAGCGCGCTGGCTGAAGAATTCGACCTGACGGGCGAGGAACCGAAGGGCGTAAACATCGTCCTCATTGATCCGGCCAATGCCAACCCGACGGTCACCATTACCCTCCGGAATCTGACGCTGAAGCGAATCCTCGATTTCGTGACGGACACGGCCGGCTACCAATATGAAATTCAGGCCGATGCAGTCGTGGTGCGACCCGGCGGTGAGCGCACCGTGCTCGCCACGGAGGTGTTTCCGGTCACGCGGTCCACCGTGATTCGCATGACGGGGCAGGGAAGCGGCGCGACCGCCCGCAACCCTCGGCCTGCTGAAACTACTGCCGGCGGAAAGGACAACGGGCCGGCCACCGACGAGGCGCCGGCCCTCCGCCATTTCTTTCAACAGGCGGGAGTGAGCTTTGAGAGCGTTGCGGGAAGCAGCCTTGCCTACGACGGCTCGGCGATCATCGTCACCCAGACCGCGCGAAACCTTGAGCGCATCCGCACGATCCTGCGCCGTTACCGGGAAGTGAGGCAGGTCGAAATCGAGGCGAAATTCATGGACGTGCAGGAAGGTGCGCTCGATGAACTGGGCATTCAATGGAACATCGGACGCAGGGCGGTTGTGCTGACTGATCCACAGACCGGCGCGCCGCTGCTTAATTCCGACGGCTCACCGCGCGTGGAGTATCGGGAGCAGTATCGCACCGCGGACCCCGCCAGCGGCACCGCCGTCAACCGCACCCTGGCCGATGCCTTCCGCAACACGCAACGCTCGAGCGACATCATCGTCGATGACAAGGTGGTAGGCTCGCTGACGCCGCCCACGCTGCCTGGGGCGAACAACCTCGGTCAGGCCGCCGGAAATTTCGCCACCATCACCGGCACCATTGGCGAATTCGACGTGAACGCCGTCGTGAGGGCGCTGGCGCAGAAGAACGGCTCGGATCTGCTCAGTGCGCCGCGCGTCACCGTGCTTTCGGGTAGCGAGGCGCTCATCACGGTCGCCCAGGAGATGCGCTATCCGCAGTCCTTCGGGGAGATTCAGAGCCAGGTAGGCAGTGGACGGACGACGGGAGACGGCAGCAGCGGCTCGGCAGGCGTGGCCATCACCGCCGGCACCCCGAAGGAATTCACCACGCGCAACGTGGGAGTGGAACTGCGCGTGGTCCCCACCGTGGAGGAGGACGACTTTAGCATCAGCCTTGAACTCAACCCGAAGGTCACCGAATTTGAGGGCTTCATCGAATACGGCGGACCGAGCATCGCCATCTCGGGCGGCCGAACCGTCACCGTGCCGCCGGGATTTTACCAGCCGATCTTTTCGGTGCGCGAGGTGAGCACCCGCGTGACGATCTGGGATGGCGCCACGATCATCATGGGGGGACTGACGCGCGAGGAGGTGAAAAAGGTGGAAGACAAGGTGCCCATTCTCGGCGACATTCCGCTGCTGGGCCGTGCCTTCAGATCAAAGGGCGAGAGTACACAAAAGCGCAATCTGCTGATCTTCGTGACGGCCAATCTCGTCAATCCCGGTGGCGCCCCACGGAAGCTACGCAGCGAGGCGGCAACGATTTTGCAAGTCCACGACCGGCGTCCGGCCGCGGCCGAGCAAACCGGGCGCGGCACGAAATAAGATTTACAAAGAATTGCAGTTTACGCGGGCGAAAGTTCTGTCTTGGCTGCGCGCATGGCCAAATGGCTGCTTGTTGACGGATTCAATCTCGCCTACCGCTGCTTCTTCGCGATGCCGGAGCTGAACCGCGCCGACGGCTTCCCGACCAACGCCGTGCACGGCTGGGTCAAATCCCTCTGGAAACTGGCCGACCAGGAGAAACCCGCCGCGACCCTCGTGTTCTTCGATCTGGGCGGCGCCCAGGACCGGCTGGCCCTGCTGCCCGAGTACAAGGCCCAGCGCGAGGAAATGCCCGCGGCGCTGGTGAAACAAGTGCCCTGCATCAAGGCGGTGACGCGCGCCATGGGACTGGTCGGCGTGGAGAAGGCGGGAGTGGAGTCGGACGACCTGCTGGCTTCGCAGGCAGTGCAACTGGCCGCGCTGGGCCATGACGTGCTGATCGTGAGTTCCGACAAGGATTTCGCCCAGATCGTCGGGGAGCGCATCAAGATCATGCTGCCGCCGCCCTCGGCCAACCCGAAGCTGGGCTGGCGCAGGCTCGACGCCGCCGGGGTGATGGAGAAATTCGGCGTGCCGCCCGCGCAGATCCCCGACTTCCTCGCGCTGGTGGGCGATTCCTCGGACAACATTCCCGGCATCGAGGGGGTCGGGCCGAAAACCGCGGCAAAATGGCTGCAGAAATTCGGCAGCCTCGAGGGCGTCATCGCGCACGCCCGGGAGCTGCAACCCGAACGCTTTCAAGAGTCGGTCCGCGCGCTGTCCGATCTGGTCAGGCGCAACCTGAAGCTCACCACGCTCAACCTCGCGCTGCCGACGATCGCGGCGCAAAAGCCGGCGGCCGATCCGGAAACATTGTTCCGGCTGCTCGAGGAACTGGAGATGAAGACCAGTCTGGCGGAGGCACGCCAGCGCTACTCGCAGGCGGTGTTCCTCTAAAATCGGACTGCAGAGATCGCCGGTCTACCGGCCATCCGGCGAGGTTCCCTGCGGGTCGAAGATGTAGCCGACCCCGTGCACCGTGCGGAAGGCGGCGAGGTCGAGACTGTGCTTCTTGAAAAGGTCGCGGACCTTGACGACGTATTGGTCGAGCGAGCGGCTGCGGACATCGGCGTGCAGTCCCCACACGGCATGGATCAGCGCCTTGCGGGTGATGACGACTCCCTGGTTGTTTTGCAGGTAGGTGAGGATCCCGAGTTCCTTGCGGCCGACGGGTTCAATGGCACCGTCGGGAAACTCCGCCTCGAGCCGCACCGGGGTGATCTTGACGCCGAGAAACGTGAAAGGCTCATCGAGGATCCGGACGTTCTTGGTGATGTTGAAATCGGTGCGGGACTTGGCGCGGCGCAGCACGGCGTGAATGCGCGCGATGAGTTCCGAATGGCTGAAGGGCTTGGTGATGTAATCATCACCGCCCATTTCCAGCGCCTTGACCTTGTTCACTTCGAGCGTGTTGCCGGTCAGGAAGATGGTCGGAACCGCGATGTCATTTTTCTTGAGCTCCTCCATGAGCGCAAAGCCCGACTGGTCGGGCAGGGTGACGTCGAGGAGCATGAGGTTGGCAAAATTGCGCTTCAAGAAGCGGAAGGCATGCGCGCCAAGGTAATAGACCTGGGTCTGCATTCCGGCATCCTCCAAGGTCTGGGCGATGAGTTTGGCGAGTTCCTCGTCATCTTCGACCACCAGGATTAGCGGCTTCGGCTCCGATCGCGCAGGGCGGGGGGGCGGGGGGGGATTTAAGGGTCGCTCCGTCATGGGATTCGGATGCAAAGGCGGCTGCCGGGTCACCTTGCATCGGCCTGTCTTTTTACAAATCGCGGCCGGTTTGTCAAAAGAATCTCAAACCTGCGATGAAGGTTGCGGGAATGCCGGCCAGCCCACCGCGCAGTGCCCCGGCGCGCCACCATGCCCAGTTTGTGCTTGAGTGTCCTTGACGCTGCGTGTCCTTTGGCCGCATGTCTGCGAAAACTCCCCTGCTGATGATAGGCCTGCCGAAAGGCAGCCTTGAGGAATCCACCAAGAACCTTTTCGCCAAGGCGGGGTTCAAAATCACCGTCAGCGCGCGTTCCTATCGTCCGGTGATCGACGATCCCGAGCTGGATTGCCGCATGGTCCGGGCGCAGGAAATGAGCCGCTACGTCGAGCATGGGTTTTTCGACTGCGGCCTCACCGGCCACGACTGGATTCAGGAGAATGGATCGAAAGTGGTGGAGGTGTGCGACCTCGTTTACAGCAAGGCCTCGGCACAGAAAGCGCGCTGGGTGCTGGCGGTGCCGGAAGACTCGCCCGTCCAGAAAGCCGAGGATCTGGCCGGCAAGCGGGTCGCGACCGAGCTGGTCAACACCGTGCGCCGCTACTTCGCCGCCAAGAAAGTGAAGGTGGAGGTGGAGTTTTCCTGGGGTGCCACCGAGGTGAAGGTGCCCGATCTCGTGGACGCGATCGTGGACATCACCGAGACCGGCGGATCCCTCCGGGCGAACAAGCTGCGCATCGTGGACACCCTGATGTACACGAACACCAAGTTCATCGCCAACAAGGCCAGCTGGGAAAATCCGGACAAACGCCGCAAGATCGAGATCATCGCCATGCTGCTCACCGGCGCGCTCGAGGCGGAAAGCAAGGTCGGCCTCAAGCTCAACGCGCCGAAGGCCAGCCTGAACCAACTCCTGAAAGCGCTGCCAGCCCTCCGCAATCCCACGGTCTCGCCGCTGGCCTCGCCCGACTGGGTGGCGCTCGAGACCATCATCGATGAAAACGTCGTCCGTGAGATCATTCCCCAGCTCAAGTCGCTGGGCGCGGAGGGCATCATCGAATATCCGTTAAACAAGGTGGTCTATTGATGGCCGCCCGGTGCGTGCTTGCGCCGCCCGGCCGCTTCGCGGACATTTGAGGTCCGGCCACGGTCCGTCATGAAAGTCACGCTCGGCCTTCTTCAGCACGCCTGCGCCGCCGATCCGGCGGCGAATCTAGCGAAAACGCTCGCGCTCGCCGAGCGCGCGGCGCAGCAGGGCGCGCAGATCATCTGCACCCAAGAACTGTTCCGCTCGCAGTACTTTTGCCAGAGCGAGGACCATGCGAATTTTCAGCTCGCCGAGCCGATCCCCGGTCCGAGCACGGCCGCCTTCCAGCAACTGGCAAAAAAGCACCAGATCGTGGTCATCGCTTCGTTGTTCGAGCAACGGGCCGCGGGGCTTTATCACAACACCGCGGCAGTGATCGATGCCGACGGTTCATTGCGCGGCATCTACCGGAAGATGCACATTCCGGATGATCCGCTCTACTATGAGAAGTTCTATTTCACGCCGGGTGACACGGGCTTCCGGGCTTGGAAGACGCGCCACGCGAAAATCGGCGTGTTGATCTGCTGGGATCAATGGTATCCCGAGGCCGCGCGACTGACGGCGCTGCAAGGAGCGGAGATACTTTTCTATCCGACGGCCATTGGCTGGCATCCCAAGGAAAAAGCGCGGCACGGCGCCGACCAGCATGACGCCTGGGAGATCATCCAGCGGGCTCATGCCGTGGCCAATGGCTGCTTTGTGGCGGTGGCGAATCGCATCGGTCATGAGCGGCCGGTCGGTGGCGATGGCATCGAGTTCTGGGGGCAGAGCTTCGTCGCGGGCACCGGCGGACAGATTTTGGCCCGGGCTGGCGCCGACCTCGAGGCGGCTTTGCTGGTGACGGTCGAGCTCACCGAGGTCGATGCCACCCGCACGCACTGGCCGTTCCTGCGTGACCGTCGCATCGACGCCTATGGCGATTTGAGCAAGCGGTATGTTGATGGCAACCCTCATGCGCGGTCGCGCGCCAGACAACGGTGATGGGAGAACGAAAGCTCAGGAACCATTCAACCCGGCCGCCGGCAGCACTCGGCTTTCGCATGCCGGCGGAATGGGAGCCGCAGGAGGCCATCTGGCTGTCGTGGCCCCATCGCCGTCTGACCTGGCCCGGCCATTTCCGCCCGATGCCGGGAAAGTTCGCCGAGGTCGTTGCGCACATCAGCCGGTTCGAAAAGGTTCGCATCAATATCGCCCGACCGCTGCAACGACGGGCTTGGTGGCTGATCAATCAGGCGAAGGCCGACCTCGCCAATGTCACGTTCTTCAACCACGCCACCAACGACTGCTGGTGTCGCGATCATGGACCGCTCTTCGTCAGGAACGATCGCACCGGAGAAGTGGCGTTGACCGACTGGCGTTACAACGCCTGGGGCGGCAAGTATCCGCCCTTCGATCTCGACAACCGGATTCCAGCAAGGATTGCCCGGGCACTGCGGCTGAGGCGTTTTTCCGTCGAGATGATCCTCGAAGGCGGCTCCATCGACGTGAACGGGCAGGGGTTGCTGCTCACGACCGAATCATGCCTGCTCAACCGGAATCGGAATCCGCACTTTGGTCGCGGCGAGATCGAGCAGGCGCTGAAGGACCATCTCGGCGTAACGGAGGTGCTCTGGTTGGGTCAAGGCATTGAGGGGGACGACACGGATGGGCACGTTGACGACTTGAGCCGCTTTTTCCGACCCGGCGGAATAGTGACGGCCGTGGAGCACGACCAGCACGATCCGAACCATCGGCCGTTGCAGGAGAATCTCGAGCGTCTGCACCGCCTGCGTACCGCGCCCGGCCGCAAATTTGCCATCGTCGAACTGCCCATGCCCCGGCGCTGTTCCCGCGACGGACAGCGGCTGCCGGCGAGCTATGCGAACTTTCTGATCATCAATGGGGCGGTGTTGACGCCGGCGTTTCGGCAGCCGGACCAAGACGCGGAAGCCGCGGAAGTGCTGGCCGGCTGCTTCCCGGGCAGGAAGATCATTCCGGTCGACTGCCTTGATTTGGTGTGGGGGCTCGGCACCCTGCACTGCATCTCCCAGCAGCAACCCGCCTCTTTTAAGGTAGTGGCAAAAGAACCAGCGTGAGGTTTGCCTGTCATTCCATGCAGCCAGATATTAATCCACTTTGACGCGCGCCCATAATTCCGCTGTAGGATTGGCGGTCGTCCTATGATGAAAAAGATCATTTTCCCCTTATGTCTGCTGGTAGTGGCGTGGAGTCTGGGGGGCGGCTGTGCTTCCATCGAATCCATGCGCAGCGCGGTGAAGGATCGCATTGCCGGCGAGCCGCCAAAGATCCGCAGCGTCGCGGGAGATCCATACAAGGTTTACGAGGCAGCACGGCTGGCCTTGGAGAAACTCGGTTACCAGCAGGTGAGCGGGGGTCCCGCCCAAGGCAGGCTGGAAGGTCTCTCGCGCATTGGCGGGGGCGATGATTTCCGATCCTCCCGGCAGCGTTCCATTTCGATCCATCTGCTCCCGCGGGAGGGCGGAAACGTCGAGGTGCAGGTGCAGTTGGAGGAGATCGTAGAGGACAGCTACAACAAGCTGTCCAACCCCGCGACCGAGACTCCGCTGCGGGATTCGGCCGGTTACGATGCCTTCTTCGAGGAATTGGCGCGGCAGTTGCAAGGCATGCAGGGCAAATAACTTATCGCGCGAGCGTCTGCTTCGCCCGTCAGGGGAGGCCGGCCGGCTCGCGGAGAACACGGATTTTGGGCTTGCGACCCGCACAACTGGCTGGGAATTTGCCGGTTTGCGGCATTTACAGGCACCGCCCGCGCACCGCCGCAATGCTCCCGCGGGTGGCTTTCGTCAGTTTAACATCCAACCAACGGCCGCAGGGCCGGCGCGGAGGGTGACCACCCCGGAACAGGTGGGCGCACTTCGCTTCATTCAATGAGTTCAGTCATGCAAGAATTGCTCGCGCAGAGCTCCTTCGATACCCTGAAGGAAGGCGCGATTGTCCCGGGCATCGTCACCGAAATCCGTCAGAACGAGGTCGTCGTCGATATTGGCGGCAAAGCCGAGGGCATTATCCCGGCGGCGGAATTCGGCGATCTGGGCGAACTGCAGATCGGGTCGCAGATCGAGGTGATCCTTGAGAAGCTGGAGGATAAAGACGGCAACCCCATCATCTCGTACGACCTGGCACAGCAGAAGAAGAACTGGGAGAACATCCTCCAGAAATGCTCCGAAGGGTCGGTCGTCTCCGGGCGCGTGAAGGCCAAGGTCAAGGGGGGCCTCATTGTCAGCATCGGCGTCGACTCCTTTCTTCCGGCTTCCCATATCGACATCCAACCGCCCAAGAACCTCGATCAATACATCGGCCAGACCTACGACTTCAAGGTTCTCAAGATCAATCAGGACCGCAAAAATATCGTCCTTTCCCGCCGCGAGCTCATCGAGGAGCAGCGTCACCAGAAGCGCCGCGATCTGCTGGATAACATCCAGCCCGGCCAGATCCGTAAGGGCGTCGTCAAGAACATCACCGATTTCGGTGCGTTCATTGACCTCGACGGCATGGACGGCCTGCTCCACATCACCGACATGAGTTGGGGCCGTATTTCGCACCCGAGCGAAATGCTCAAGCAGGGCGAGGAGGTGCAGGTCATGATCATCGAGGTCAACCGGGAGAAAGAGCGTGTCTCGCTCGGCCTCAAGCAGACTACCAAGAATCCGTGGGACGACATCGAGAGCAAGTTCCCGGTCGGCGCCAAGGTCCGCGGCAAGGTGGTCAATCTGGTGCCCTATGGTGCCTTTGTCGAAATTGAGCCCGGCGTCGAGGGACTCGTGCATATCACCGAGATGTCCTGGACGAAACGCATCACCAAGCCCTCCGAGATTCTCAAAGTCGGCCAAGAACTTGATGCGGTCGTGCTTGGCATCCAGAAGGAGGAGCAGAAGATTTCCCTGGACATCCGCCAGCTTGAGCCCAACCCATGGGACATGGTCCGCCATAATTATCCCATCGGCGCCCGCGTCCGCGGGAAGGTGCGAAACATGACCACCTACGGCGCTTTCATCGAGCTCGAGGAAGGCATCGACGGCATGGTGCATGTCTCCGACATGTCGTGGACCCGCAAGGTCAACCATCCGAGCGAACTCCTGAAGAAGGGCGACGAAGTCGACGCCATCGTGCTCGATGTCGATCCCCAGCAGCAGCGCATTTCGCTCGGCATGAAGCAGCTCACGCCCGACCCGTGGTCGGATATCGACAGCTTCTTCCGGATTGGCGATGTGGTGCAGGGCACCGTTACAAAAATCACCTCCTTCGGGGCCTTTATCGAACTGGCCAACGGCATCGACGGCCTCGTCCATATCTCGCAGATCAGCGAGGATCGCGTCGACAAGGTGAAGGACGTGTTGAAACCCGGCCAGCAGGTCACGGCCCGCGTAATCAAGATCGATCGCGACGAGCGCCGCCTCGGCCTGTCCATCAAGGCTGCGAACTATTCGGAGGAACAACTCGCCGCCGAGACGGCAACCTACGAGATGCTTAATCGCCAGAGCAGCGGCAGCGACATGATGAACCTGGGCGATATCTTGGACGAAGCCGCCAGCAAGGATACTCCACCTTAGCCGCGGCGCGCGACTTAACCGCGTCAGCCCGACACGCAGCGGCAGGCCTGCTCTTCAAGGCGCCCGGCAAATCCGGGCGCCTTTTCTTTGGCACGAGTCCTCCGGACCATCATTTTCCCGGGAGCAGCGCATCCAGCGCCGCTCGCACCCGGGCAAATTCATCCTTAAGGGCGAGCAAGTGAGCTGGAACGCCCCCCAGCGAACCCTGTCGGCCGAGCTGTTCCAGCTGTTCACTCAATGAGCGCAACCGGTCGGCGCCGAAATTGGAGGAACTGCCCTTGAGGCTGTGAGCCGCGAGTGTCAGCTGCCGGGTGTCGCCTCGCGCCAGCGCCTGCTCAATCTCGGCAATGCGCTGGGGAGAGTCGTCCAGGAAGATCTGGACGAGGTCGCGAAAAAAGGAGTCGTCGCCGGGATTCAAGGCGCGCAGCGCCTCGATGGCGGCGGGATCGAGAACAGGCTTCGGCTGGGGGGGGATTTCCACGCAGGGAACGGGGACGGGGTGGGCGTGAGAGTGGAAGACCAAACGCCGGGCGAACGGAATTTTTCTCCCCGGTTTTGGCGCGGGCAGAGGTTCGAAGATGCGAGAGTCTTAAATCAGGTGGCCCATTCGAAGTTAGTGTTTTGTTCGATCTCTTCGATGGTGGTCAGGCCGAGCAGCACCTTTTTGAGTCCATCGTAGCGCAACGGCCGATAGCCGACCTTCGCGGCCGCCCGGGTGATCTCTTGCGCGCTGCGGTGCTCGGAAATCAGCGTGCGGATCTCCTCGGTGATGAGCACAAGTTCATGGAAGGCGATGCGCCCCTTGTAGCCGGTTCCCCGGCACTTGGGGCAGCCGCGTCCGCGGTAAAACTGCACCTCGCTCAATCCTTCGTCGACGAAGTAGCGCCGGAGCGTTTCGGGCGACGGAGTGTAGGCTTCCTTGCAATGTTCGCAGATGCGCGCCGCGAGGCGTTGGGCCAGTACCCCGATGATGGAAGGCGCCACCATGTAAGGTTCCACCCCGATTTCCATGAGTCGTACGATGGCCTGCGCCGCCGTGTTGGTGTGAAGCGTGGCGAAGACCAAGTGGCCGGTAAGCGCCGCCTCCGTGGCAATCTTGGCGGTTTCCAGGTCGCGGATTTCACCAATGAGAATGATATCCGGATCCTGGCGCAACAAGGCGCGCAGGATCGTCGAAAATTTGAGATCGATGTGCGCGTTGACCTGGCTCTGGGTAACGCCCGCCAGCTGGATCTCGACCGGGTCTTCGATGGTGGAGATATTGATGTCGGGTTTGTTGATCTCTTGGAGCGCGGCGTAAAGGGTGGTGGTTTTGCCCACGCCGGTCGGACCCGTCACAAAAATAATGCCATTCGGATTCTGAATGAGGCGGCGGAAGGGCTGCAGGATGACCTGCGACATCATCATCTTGTCCAGGGTGAGCATCGTCTTGCGACCGGACGTCGCGAGGATGCGCACCACCGCTTTTTCGCCGAAAAGCGTGGGGATGATCGAAACACGGAAATAGGTGGTGCTGGCGCCAACGGGCATCGTAAAGCGGCCGTCCTGCGGGAAGCGCGACTCCGTGATGTTGATATTGCAGAGGACCTTGAGTCGGCAAATCAGCGCGCGATGCAGCTTGCGCGAAAACGAAAGCGTTTCGCGCAGCATGCCGTCGACCCGATAGCGGATGCGCGACTGAAGTTCGTGCGGCTCGATGTGAATGTCGGTCGCCCGCTCGCGCATGGCGTAGTAGATGATGGCATCGAGCACCTGGATGAGCGACTCGCTCTCCGCGAGGGCGGCGAGCTGATCGCGGGTGAAGTCCGGACGGTCGAAGAGATCGGTGCGTTCCAGTAAGCTGAGGCTATGCTCGATGTCCTTGTCGCTCGAATAATGGATCGAGATCGCGTCCTGAATCTCTCGCTCCGAGGCAAAAACCGGACTGATCGGCATCTTGGCAATCTGGCTGAGGCGTTTGATCAGGGTTTCGTCCTCGGGGGTCGCCAAGGCCACGGTCAGAACGCCCTCGATGATGTAAAGTCCGATGGAGCTCGTTTTCTGGGCGACTTCCTGGGGCAGGCGTTCCACCGCCTCCTCGGTGACAATCGAGGCAAAGGGATCGACGTAGGCATAGCCCAGGGCGTTGCCCCATTGCCGGCACGCCTCATCCTTGCCCACCAGTTTGCTGTCGATGATGGCCTGCAAGAGTGCCGGGGTGTCGGGACCGTGGCGCTCCGCCAGCTCCTTCAATTCATCCGCGAAGCCGAAATTGGGCGTTTTGCGGATGAACTCGAGGAATCGCTTATTTCTTATCTCGGGCATGGCGCCGCTGGCGGCTCGCGAACATTTTTCGTATTTCCACCTGTTCGAGCGTCTCCATCGCAAAGGAGGAGTCGCGGCGCTCCTGTTCAATCTCGCGCAGCATCTCCGGCAAGGCGTAGCGGACTTCGGAGATGATCGAGAAAGGCGAGGAGCTGGTTCTTACTGGGTCTCGTTCGGGCATGGGGTGGGGGGATCAGCTGGCTTCGGACGGTCGCAAACGAGCGCCGCCAATTCAGCCAGAATCGCCTCCTTGGGAGTGTCCTTGCGAATATAGCCGACCGCGCCGGTTTTAAGGCATTCTTCGATCGTCTGGCGGTTCGCGAGCGAGGTGAGCATGACGACCTGGGCCTTCGGATCCTGCTGGAGGATGGCGGCAAGGATCTGCAGCCCGTTCATCATGGGCATGTTCACATCAAGCAACACGAGGTCGGGCGACTCCGCGGCGTACTTGCTCAGCGCCTCCTCGCCGGTGGTGGCCTCGATGGTGGTGGGCGTGCCGAGGCCGCGAACAATCAGACCGAGGAATTTCCGCACGTGCGGCTCGTCGTCGACAAGCAGGATTTTGCCGGTGAAGGTCATGGTCAGGAAGGCAAGGTCACCCGAAAGACGCAGCCCCGTTCGGGCAGATTCTCCGCCGTAATGGTGCCATGGTGAGCGTCGATAATTTTCCGGCATATGGCGAGACCCAATCCCGTGCTCTTCTCTCCGCCAGTGGGCATGACCGACGTGCGGCCAAAATCCTTGAAGAGTTTGTCGCGCTCGCTCTCGGGAATTCCGGGACCCTGGTCCCGGACCGCGATGGTGACCGAGCCGTCAGTTGTGCTGAGTTCCACGCCAATGATGGAACCGGGCGGTGAATATTTCACGGCATTGCTGAGAAGATTATCGACGACCTGCCGGATTTTATTCGGATCCAAGTTGCGAGGCACGGGTCGCACCTGCGCGGTGAAAACGATCTCGGTCTGCTTTTTCGTGGCTTCAATATTGGAGAGATAAACGGCCTTCGCGACGATCTCCGCCACGTCAGACGGCTCCGGCGTGATCTTGAGCTCGCCAGCCTCAATCGTGGCGACATCAAGCAACTCATTGACAAGCAGGAGCATTTCCTGGCTTGCGGTATGGATGGTTTTTACGAGATCAAGCTGATCGGCGGTGAGCGGTCCGACGACGCCATCGCGCAGAAATTCGGCGAGTCCACGGATGGAGGCGAGGGGATTGCGCAGGTCGTGGGCCGCCATGCCCAGGAACTTGTTTTTCGCGGCGTTGGCTTTGCTGAGTTGATCCACCAGCAGGCGTTGCTCCGCCATGAGGCGGCGAATCTGCAGATGGGTGTGAATGCGCGCCAAAGCCTCCTTGGCCCGGATGGGCTTGGGAAGGTAATCAACGCCACCCGCCGCCAATCCGGTAACCACATCGTCAGATTTGCTCTTCGCCGTGATAAAAATGACCGGCGCCGCTGCGGTGCCATAGCGCAGGTGCAGCTGGCGGCAGGCATCAAAGCCGTTGATCCCCGGCAGCAAGACATCAAGCAGCACCAGGTCGGGGGAAACCAGCGGGTATAGCTCCAATGCCTTTTCGCCGGTGTCCGCCTCGATCACCTCGTAGCCTGCGGGTCGGAGGATGCCGGCCAGGATCCGGAGGTTGAGACGATCGTCATCGACGATCAGTATTTTCCTTCCCGCTCCGTTTGCTGGCTGGATGTTTTCCGCAGCGTTCTGCATGGTTCTCAATAAGGTGGCGAAATGCAATAGTCCGTAAGACACGAACGACCCCAACGCGTGCAATCCTAGGTGGCATTGCGCAATTGACACGCCAAAACTTGGGCAGCTTCGCGTGCAAACATATCATTGAATCCAGATACGATGATATTTTCCTTGCGCTGCGGGGCCGGGCGCTTTTTCCTGCCGAAACCATGGCCAATTCATTCGTTTTCTCTTCCGAGTCCGTGGGCGAGGGTCACCCCGACAAAGTCGCCGATCTTATCTCCGACAGTGTGTTGGACGCATGCCTGGAGCAGGATCCGCAAAGCCGGGTCGCCTGCGAGACGATGGTGAAGTCCAACATGGTGATCATTGCCGGCGAAATCACCACCAAGGCGAAACTCAACTACGAGCAGGTGGTGCGCACCGCCATCCGCGACGTCGGCTATGTCCACGACGACGACGTGTTTCACGCCGACAAGGTTTTCATCAATAATTATCTCACCCGGCAGTCGCCCGACATCGCGCAGGGTGTGGATGCGCGCGCCGCCGAGGGTAAGGAGATCGCCGAGCAGGGCGCCGGCGACCAGGGATTGATGTTTGGCTACGCCTGCAATGAGACGCCCGAGATGATGCCGACGGCGATCATGTTTGCCCACCGCCTCGGCCGTGAACTCACCAAGCTCCGCAAGGCTGGCGTCGTCGGCTGGCTGCGCCCTGATGCGAAGTCTCAGGTCTCCATCCGCTATGAGAACGACAAGCCGGTGAAGGTGGAGAATGTCGTCATCTCCACCCAGCACACCAAGGACGTCAAACACGCCGCCATCTGTGATTTTCTCATCGAGCACGTGATCAAGAAGGTCATCCCGGGCCATATGCTCGACATGAACACCAAGTATCTCATCAATCCGACCGGGCGTTTTGTCGTCGGCGGTCCCGAGGGCGACTCTGGATTGACTGGCCGCAAGATCATCGTTGACACCTATGGCGGCTGGGGACGCCACGGCGGCGGCTCCTTTTCCGGCAAAGATCCATCGAAGGTCGACCGTTCGGCCGCTTACATGTGTCGCTGGGTGGCGAAGAACATCGTCGCCTCCGGGCTGGCCGAGATCTGCGAACTCCAGGTCGCTTACGCCATCGGCTTTCCCGAGCCCGTAAGCATCTGGGTCGATACGATGGGCACGGGCAAGGTGTCGGACGACGTGATTGCCCGAGCGGTGTCGAAAGTTTTCAGCTTCAAGCCCGCCAACATCATCAAACAACTCGATCTGTTGCGCCCGATCTACCGTCAGACGACCAACTACGGGCACTTCGGTAAGGCCGACATGACGTGGGAGCAGATCAACAAGATCGGGGAACTCCTCTCCGCCGCCCGGTAACTGCTTCGGCCTGTCCGACCGCCAAACCTCACTCTTGAATCACCGCAAAAATGCCTACCGCCACTTCCATTGTCAGAAAGCAGGATTACAAAGTCCGCGACCTCACGCTCGCCGACTCGGGCCGCCGCGCCATTGAAGTCGCTGAAAAGGAAATGCCCGGACTCATGGCGGTGCGTGCGAAATACGCCCGGCAGAAGCCACTCAAGGGTGCACGCGTCACCGGCTCATTGCACATGACCGTCCAAACGGCGGTGCTCATCGAGACACTCGTTGAGCTGGGTGCCTCCGTCCGGTGGGCCTCCTGCAACATTTTTTCCACCCAAGATCACGCGGCAGCCGCCATCGCCCGGGCAGGAATCCCCGTTTTTGCCTGGAAGGGGGAGACCCTCGAGGAATATTGGGAATGTACCTACGAGGCGCTTTCATATGCCGGCGGCAAAGGCCCGCAGCTCGTCGTTGATGACGGCGGTGACGCCACCCTTCTCATTCACAAGGGCTATGAATTGGAGGAGGGGAGTGACTGGGTGAACACGCCTTCCGCCGCGCATGAGGAACAGGTCATCAAGGATCTCCTCAAGCGCATCCACGCCGAGAACCCGTTGCGCTGGCATGCCATCGTCAAGGAGTGGCGCGGCGTCTCCGAGGAGACGACCACCGGTGTACACCGTCTTTACCAACTGCACGAGGCCGGCAAACTTCTTGTTCCCGCCGTTAATGTGAACGACTCCGTCACCAAGTCGAAGTTCGACAACCTCTACGGCTGCCGCGAGTCGCTGGCCGATGGCATCAAGCGTGCCACCGATGTCATGATCGCTGGCAAGGTTGCGGTCGTCTGCGGCTATGGTGATGTGGGCAAGGGCTCCGCGCATTCACTCCGGGGTTTTGGCGCCCGCGTGATTGTCACCGAGATCGACCCCATCAACGCCCTGCAAGCTGCGATGGAGGGCTTTGAAGTGACCCCGCTCGAGAACACCCTCGGTCAGGGCGATATCTATGTCACCTGCACGGGCAATTGCGACGTCATCACTCTCGAGCACATGCAGCGGATGAAAGACCAGGCCATTGTCTGCAACATCGGGCATTTCGACAATGAGATCCAGATGGCCCGCCTCAACGCGGCGTCCGGTGTGAAAAAGATCAGCATCAAACCGCAGGTCGACAAATACGTCTTCCCCAATGGGAATGCCATCTATGTCCTTGCGGAGGGACGCCTGGTCAATCTTGGCTGCGCGCACGGCCATCCCTCTTTCGTGATGTCCAACAGCTTCACCAACCAGATACTTGCCCAGTTGGATCTCTGGAAAAACAGGAACGCCTACCAGGTAGGTGTCTACCGCCTGCCGAAGCACCTCGATGAGGAAGTGGCCCGGCTACACCTTGAAAAGATTGGTGTACGGCTCACCAAGCTAAACCAGAAGCAGGCCGACTATCTTGGAGTAAAGATCGAGGGTCCCTACAAGCCGGAGCATTACCGGTATTGATTAGAGACTATTTCCGGCGTCACCGACGCCAGCAAGCCGGCGATCGAGGAAATCCCTGCAAAACCTACCTGGCCGAGATCGGCATTGTTGGCACGGCTCCGGGAAAATATAACCTCTATCTCGGAGCCAAGTACAACGGCACGCGCCTCAACCGGCTTTTTGCCGATTCGGTCACACCCGGGCAAATCATCAACCTGGTTGGACCGCTTCTCCGCCGCTACGCCCTCGAGCGCACTCCCGGTGAACAGCTTGGTGACTTTTGCATCCGGCTCGTCCTGATGGATTCGACGGCTGCTCCGTTGGCGGCCTCGGTTTAGGCGCTCAGCTGCCAGCGGATGCAGTTTCGCGGCCTCACGGGGACTCCCTGTGATCACTAGTCCACCCGCAGCACGGCGTGCCCGAGAAGGCCCGGCCTGAAGATTAATGTGGATTTGCCTGAGGTTTTTGCGAACATCGCCGTTCCTTATGAATCCGGTACTCAAACTCCTGCTTGAAGGCGGCAGTCTCAGCACCGCGCAGATGGCGCAGGTGCTGAACCTGACCGAAACTGAGGTCAACCGCCACCTGGAGCAGCTCAAGAAGGAGCGCATTCTTCTTGGCTGGCGCCCGGTGCTTAATCTTTCCAAGGAAGCCGCCGGTGCCGTGCGAGCCGTGATCGAGGTGCGCATCACGCCGGAGCGGGGCGGCGGATTCAACCGGTTTGCGGAGCGCATCAGCCGCTTCGACGAGGTGGATTCCTGCTATCTCATGTCGGGTGGGTACGACCTCCTGGTGTTTGTGACCGGTTCGAGCCTGCAGAAAGTGGCGGCGTTCGTATCGGAGAAGCTCTCGACGATCGAGGGCGTGCTCTCCACCTCGACCCATTTCCTGCTCCGCTCGTACAAGGAACAGGGTTATCTCATGGACGTGCCGGCGGAAGAGAACGGCCGCCTGACGGTGACGCCATAACTCAACTGCGGGGGAACGCGCGCCACGGCGTGCGGAAGCCCGAAAGCTTTCCGAAGCCCGCCGGGATGGCGGATCCCACCACCACGCAACCATGGACACCAACCGCTTTATCGTGCGCCACGTCGCTACCCTGCCCACGTCGGGCATCCGCGACTTTTTCGAGATCGTGGCGAAGATGAAGGACGTGATTTCACTGGGCATCGGCGAGCCGGACTTCATCACTCCTTGGCATATCCGCGAGGCGGCGATCTACGCCCTCGAAAAAGGCAAGACGCATTACACCTCAAACCTGGGGCTCATCGAATTGCGCCGCGCCATCTGCAACTACGTCGGGCAGCACTACGGAATGGAGTATCAGCCGGAGAGCGAGGTGCTCGTCACGGTCGGCGTCTCGGAAGCCATCGACATCGCGCTGCGCGCCCTGGTCAACCCGGGCGACAAGGTGATGTTCCACCAGCCGTGCTACGTGTCCTACCACCCCTCGGTCACACTGACGCATGGCATTGGCATACCCGTGCCGACGCAGGCGGAGGATGATTTTGCCCTCACGGCCGCGGCGCTCGCCGCTGCCTGGCAGCCGGGCTGCAAGCTGCTCATGTTGAATCTGCCGTGCAATCCCACGGGAGGCACGTGCAGCCGTGAGCAGCTCGGACAGATCGCCAGATTTTGCATCGAGAAGGATCTGCTTGTCATCAGCGACGAGATCTATTCGGAGCTTACCTTCGAGGGCGCGCACGTCAGCATCGCCAGCCTTCCCGGCATGCTGGAGCGGACGATTTTCCTGCACGGATTCTCGAAGGCTTTCGCGATGACCGGCTGGCGCATCGGCTACGCCTGCGGCCCGTCGCCGCTCATCGAGGCCATGATGAAAGTACATCAATATTCAATGATGTGCGCGTCGATCCTGAGCCAGGAGGCGGCCATTGAGGCGCTGCTGCGCGGCGAGGATGGCGTGAAGCTCATGCGCGAGCAGTACCACCGCCGGCGCGACTTCGTGGTGCGCCGTTTCAACGAGATCGGTCTCGCCTGCCACCTCCCGCGCGGATCGTTCTACGCGTTTCCTTCGGTCGCGGTGACCGGACTCAACGACAGGGATTTCGCGCTGGGGTTGCTGCAGGCGGAGAAGGTCGCGGTGGTGCCGGGCACGGCCTTTGGGGCGAACGGTGCCGGCTTCGTGCGCGCCTGTTTTGCCGCCAGCTATGAGCAACTGATCGAGGCCTGCTCGCGGATCGCCCGCTTTGTGCAGTCGTTGAAACGCTGAACCGGAGCCTTGTAGGAAGCCCGCTTGCAGGCGATAGTCCATCGGTCGCAAGCGACCTTCCTACAGATTAAAACCATGTCCCGCACCGTCGCCATCGTCGGCCGACCTAATGTCGGCAAGAGCCGCCTCTTCAACCGGCTGGCGCGGAAGCGCATTTCCATCGTGCATGACCAGCCCGGTGTCACCCGCGACGTGATCGCCGCCGAAGTGCAAGACGGCGCTTACACGCTGCTCGACACCGGTGGGATCGGCCTCAAGGGCGGGGAAAGCTCGGCGCAGATCGTGGCGGCGACCGAGGTGCAGGTGCAGTTCGCCATCGACACCTCCCAGGTCATCCTGTTCATGGTTGACGCGAAGGACGGCGTGACTGCGCTCGACGAGCGCATCGCGAATCGCCTGCGTCGCAAGGACAAGGCGGTGATGCTTGTGGTGAACAAGATCGATTTCCATGACGCCCGCCGTGACGATCCCGATTTCTACAAGCTCGGCCTGGGCGAACCGTTTTTTGTGTCCGCCGAGCACGGCGTGGGCGAGGTTGTCCTGCGTGACGCGATTCTGGCGAAGCTGGGTCCCGAGCCGTTGGAGACGCCCGAGGCGAAGGCGGCCCACGAGGCGCTCTGCGTCTGTTTTCTCGGCCGCCCCAACGTCGGCAAGTCTTCGCTGAGTAACCGTCTGATCCGGAGCGACCGTCTCATCGTCGACGAGGAGCCCGGCACCACGCGCGATGCCATTGAGGTGCCCTTTGAGTTTAAGGGCCGCGATGGCAAATTCTATCCGTTCCGGCTCATCGATACTGCCGGCGTCAAGGCCGCGACGAAGCTCGCCTCGTCCGTGGAGTATTTTTCGCGCCTGCGTGCGCTCGACGCCATCAAACGGACCGACGTTGTCTTCCTTGTGCTCGACGCGTTGGAGGGCGTGACGCAGCAGGACAAGGCCATCGCCGGCGAGGTCGTCAAGGAAGCCAAGCCGGTGGTGATCGTCGTCAACAAATGGGACCTCGTGCATGATTCATTCCAACGGCCGGAGGGGGTGCCCGGATACGAAAGCGAGCGCGAATTCCGCGAAAAGTTCGAGCACGCGCTTTTTGAGCGCCTGTTTTTCACGCCGGGCGCGCCGGTCGTGTTTGTCTCCGCGATGTCGGGCTACGAGATCGACCGCATGCTCAACGCCGCCGTGAAGCTCCATCGCCAGCTCGATGCGAAACTGCCGACGGCCAAACTCAACCAGACGCTGATCCGCCTGGCCGAGCGCACGCCGCCGCCGGCGGCGGGGGGCAAGCGGTTCCGCATGTATTATGCCGTGCAGACCGGCAACCGTCCGTTCCGCATCCGGTTGTTCTGCAATCAGGAGCGCCACCTGCGGGAATCCTACCGCCGCTACCTCGAGGCCGGGATCATCGCGGAGTTCGGCCTCGCCGGCTGCCCGATGCTGTTTGATCTGGTCGGCAAGCCGCCTCGGAACGCGCCCTCATCGGCCCATGCAGCGGACGACGATTGACGACGCGGGGCGGCGAGGGCGGCGACTCGCACGTAGGAAGCGCGCTTCGGCCTTCGCATGAAGCTTCGGCCGGCAGGTGCGCGCGATGCCGACCGCTTTTCAGATCCATTCACACTCTGTGGACTCTGTGTCAGCGCTCTTTGTTTTCAGCTGGCCTCACGCAGTTGTAGGAGCGAGCTTGCTCGCGACGGCGAAGGAAAATCGCCTGCAAGCAGGCTCCTACATCATTCACCGAACGGTTTGGATGCTTGCGAGCAAGATTCAGGTTCGACTGCTTTGGTCCGGCTTAGTGACACCCAACTGCGCCTTTGAGGTCACTTCGGCCGGCAGGATTCGCAGGCGGCGAGAATGCGGTCGCACAGGCGGTTGAAATCCTCGTTTATCTTGCGCCGGACGGGATCGGCGTCGTACCAGGCCATAATTTCCTCGGCGCCACGACTGAAGGGGATGCGGCACACGAAATCGGTCACGAGGCGTTTGATCTTGGTGTTGTCAAAAATCATGCTGTGCGACTTGTCGCCCCGCAGACCCGCGCCCCAGTTCGAGTCATAGGCCGCGATCACGTCGGATGGGACATGGACGAGGCGGGCTTCGGCGCCGGCGGCGCGGGCGACGATCGTGAAGATCTGGTTCCAGCTCAGCCATTCGTCGGAGGTGATGTGCACGGCTTCGCCGATGGCGCGGGCGTGACCCAGCAATCCCACCAGGCCGCGCGCAAAATCAGCATGATGGGTGAGGGTCCACAGCGAGGTGCCGTCGCCATGCACGATCACCGGCTGACCGCGCCGCATGCGATCCACCACCGTCCAGCCACCGTCCATCGGGACCAGCGTGCAGTCGTAGGTGTGCGACGGCCGCACGATCGTGATCGGGTATTTCTCCTCGCGATAGGCGCGCACCAGCCGCTCCTCGCAGGCGATCTTGTTGCGCGAATACTGCCAGAACGGGTTGTCGAGAATGGTCGATTCGGTCACCGGCAGCGCGGCGGGCGGCGTCTGGTAGGCGGACGCCGAGCTGATGAAGACGTATTGGCCGGTTCGCCCCCGGAAGAGGTCGAGATCAGTCTCGATCTGGTCGGGCGTGAAGACGATCCAGTCGACCACGGCATCAAAGGTAAGGTTGCCGAGCGCCTTCCGGGCCGAAGCGGGATCGCGGATGTCACCGCGGAGGACCTTGGCCGCGGCGGGCGTGGGTCGGACCGACTGGCCACGATTCAACAAGTACAGTTCGATGCCCCGCTCGAGTGCCAATCTCGAACACGCCGAGCTGATGACGCCGGTGCCGCCGATGAAAAGGACTTTCATGGGCTTCTACCGTACGACGAACTCTCCGGCAGGCAATGGCCCATTTGCCTTCTCAGGCCTCGATTGACCCGGCCGGCATCCGTTGGTCTGAGAGGAGCAAGAGGCCAGAGGCCAGGAGAGGTAGCTTGCCGCGCAGCCGCCCGACGGACGCTTTCGATGGAGGAGTGGCGTCTCTGAAGGCTTGCAGGGAGCGAGTCGGATGTCTCTCGTAGCCCCAGTTTGTTTGAACAGAAGATAACAAAGGAAACGAAGACAGAGAGTAAAGGAGCTTGGTTCTTATCTCCGTTCTCTTCGTTACCTTCTGTAAAAAGGATTGGGTGTTTGGACTGCTTCGTCGCCCGATCGAACTCTTCGCAATGACAGTCGCCAAGCGAATCGTAAGTGGTATCAATCCGAAAGCCTGCCCGGCCCACCGATTCATGCACGCCCGTCTCGTAGAACTCTTCGCCCGTCACTTTGGCGCTTCGCCTGTCGAGATCGGCGAACTGCGGGCGCATGGGTCGGATCGCAAGCTCTTCCGGCTGACCGCGGGTGACGGCCGTACCGCCATCGGGGTCGAACACCGCGACCAGGACGAGAATGCCGCGTTCATCGGCTTTTCCCGCCACTTCCGGGCGGCGGGCCTGCCCGTGCCGGAGATCTATGCCGACGATCGCGACGCCGGCGTCTACCTGGAGGAGGATCTCGGCGATACCACCTTGTTCGATTTGCTGCAGGAGGAACGGGGCGCCGCGCTGGAAGTCCCCGCCTCCATTGCCGCCATCTACCTGCAGTCCGTGCGCCAGCTGGCGCGGATGCAGATCCAGGCGGGGGCGGGGCTGGACTACCGCCTCTGCTATCCGCACAGCGCCTTCGACCGGCGCTCCATGAGCTGGGACCTGAACTACTTCAAGTACTACTTTCTCAAGCTCGCGCACGTTCCCTTCCATGAGCAGAAGCTCGAAAACGATTTCGACGCGCTGTGCGGTTTCCTGCTGCAGGCGCCAGCGGATTTTTTTCTCTACCGGGATTTCCAGTCGCGCAACATCATGGTGCGCGACGGACAGCCGTGGTTCATCGATTACCAGGGGGGACGGCGCGGCGCGCTGCCCTACGACCTCGCCTCGCTGCTGCTCGATGCCAAGGCAAACCTGCCCTTCGATTTCCGCGATCAGCTCAAGGCGCAGTACCTTGAGGCCGCGTCCGTACTGACCCGGCTCGACCGGGCCCGCTTTGAGGAGTTTTATCGCGGGTTCTCCCTCATCCGCATCCTGCAGGCCATGGGCGCCTACGGCTATCGCGGCTTCTACGAGCGCAAGACCCATTTTCTCCAGAGTGTGCCCTACGCCATCCGCAACCTGGAGCGGCTGCTGCAGGACGGCGGACTGCCGGTGGACCTGCCCGCGCTCACGGAAGCGTTGCAGCGAATCGTGGCGTCCACCCGCCTGCGCGAAATCGTGCCGGTTTCGGCGGGACTGGGGCTGGGTGTCCGCATCGAGAGTTTTTCCTACCAGCAGGGTTACCCGGTCGATGCCTCCGGGCACGGCGGCGGTTTCGTCTTCGATTGCAGGGCGCTGCCCAACCCGGGCCGCGAGGCGCGCTTTGCCGGCCTCACGGGGCGCGATCCCGAAGTCGTTACCTGGCTCCAACAGTACGATGAGGTCGGCCAATTTCTCGCCCGGATTCGCGTGCTGCTGGAGCCGACCCTGGAAACCTACCAGAAACGCCATTTCACCCATCTCTCCGTGGCTTTCGGCTGCACTGCGGGCCAGCACCGGAGCGTTTATTGTGCCGAGGCGCTCGCCCAGTCGCTGCGCGGCCGCCCGGGAATCACGGTGGAGGTCCATCATCGCGAGGCCGATCGCTGGCCGGCGCACGCGGGTTCTCCCACGCAAGGCTCATGAAAGCCATGGTCTTCGCCGCCGGCCGCGGCATCCGCCTCCAACCCCTCACCGACACGCGGCCCAAGGCCCTCGTGGAAGTGGCCGGCCGGACCTTGCTCGAGCATGTGCTGCGCCGCCTCGTCGAAGCCGGCGTGACGGAGGCCATCGTCAACCTCCACCACCTCGGCGGGCAAATCCCGCCGTTTCTGGAAAAACACCACCGCTTCGGTCTGCGGCGCGTCGCCTATTCGCAGGAACCCGTCTTGCTCGATACAGGCGGCGGACTGAAGCAAGCCGCCTGGTTTTTCGACGACGGCAATCCCTTCCTCGTCTACAATGTCGATGTGCTCAGCGACATCGATCTCGGCGGCCTCCTGCTGGCCCACGGGCGATCCCAGGCGCTGGCCACGCTCGCGGTCATGGCCCGCCCGACGGCGCGCCCGCTCTATTTTGACGCCAATGGACGGCTCGTCGGCCGCTGCTCGCCCGGCAAGGGCAACGACTTCGTGCAGACGCCGCACGGCAAGACCGTGACGCTCGGATTTTGTGGCATTCAGGCCGTGTCGCCGGCCATCTTCGGCAAGATGTCCGAAACCGGGGCCTTTCCTCTCGCCGAAGCTTATCTGCGTCTGGCCGGCGCAGGAGAAGCGATCTTGGCCCACCGCGTGGATGGAGCGAAATGGCGGGACTGCGGCCGGCCAGAGGATCTGCGCCCGCTGTAATGTATGCGACGAGCTGAAGACGTATGCCTCCTTGCTTACCCCCTCGATCGACTCGCGCGACGCGACGCAACCGCTGCATAAGACCCTTACTGAGAAACTTAAAACCTGCCCCCTAGGCTTTCCCGTTTTCAGATGAAGAAGCCAAAGTTCAATCCGTCTTTTCCCTCAACGCCTATCCTGATCTTTGTGATATGTTCGGGTTTGATCGCATTGGCTGTTGGTTTGAGCAATATCGCTACCGTGCGCGAGGGACTGGCAACCGGACGGATATATTCCGTGGGCATAATTTTTAATGACAACAGAATGATCTATAGAAGCGATTCGCCCACAGGATATTGGATGATGATAGGATTAATCAGCTTTGGTTGTGGGGCGGGACTTGTTCTTGGGATCCTGGGGACGATCTTGATCATCAAAGCGTACATAGAGAAACTTGTGCGGCAGAAAAAACTAGCGGCCAGCAATGATCGCGGCAACCAGTAGCGGCGCGCGCCCGACCGAAGGGGGCAGCAGGGTCAGGTTGAGGTTGCTCGGAATTGACGGATGGCGGGCGCGGGAGACTTGGCTGGAGGCCATTGAAGAGACCGGGCGGAAATGATCTCCTTTTTGCGCCTTGGCGGATTGGCGTGAGAGTCACATGGTTGGTGCATGCCGGTGCCGCTCAAACTCGTCTTCATGGGTTCCGATCCCATCGCCCTGCCGCTGCTGGACTGGCTTGCGGGTGAGGGGAGCGCGACGGCGCGTCTGCTCGCGATCTACACCCAGCCCGACCGGCCAACGGGCCGCGGGCAAAAAGTCGAACCGGGCCCGATCAAGCAGTGGGCGCTGGCCCACGGCGTGCCCGTTCGCCAGCCGGAAAAACTTTCGGACGAGGAGGGCACCTGGCTCGCGGCCCAGCAGGCCGATGTGGGTTTGCTCATGGCGTACGGACATATCTTGCGCGAGGCCTTCCTCGCCACGCCGCGGCTCGGCACGCTCAATCTGCACGCCTCGATTCTGCCAAAGTACCGCGGCGCTTCGCCGATCCAGACCGCGGTTGCGTGCGGCGAGCGCGAGACGGGCGTGAAATTCATGCGCGTGGTGCGGCAACTCGACGCCGGCCCGGTGGCCGATGTCGAACGGGTGCCCATCGGTCAGCTCGACACCGCCGGCGAGGTGGAATCCCGACTGGCCGCTGCCGCGGTGCCGTTGCTGGCGCGCACGCTCCCGCGCCTGGCACGAGGCGAGCTGGCCTTCCGTGAGCAGGATCACGGGACGGCGACCTACTGCCGGCGGCTGATCAAGGCAGACGGCGCGCTGGATTTCACCGCACCCGCGGCCGCCCTGGCAGCGCGCATCAACGGTCTTTTCCCCTGGCCCGGCTGCGTTGTGGAGATCAACGGTGTGCCGGTGAAACTTGGACTGGCGGACGCTGTGGCCGAGGTCGGCGACCTCGGCTACAGCATAGCGACACCGGGCACCATCATTGGCACCGATGCCGAAGGTCTGCTGGTAAGGGCCGGGGAGGGGATTCTGCGCCTGCGCAAGCTTCAGCGCCCCGGCGGCCGCCTGCTGCCGGCGCCGGAGTTTCTCCGTGGATTCCCGATCGCCAAAGGTGCGCGTCTGCCATCGCAGACCATGAGCTCGCTCACCAGCACGCAGCCGTTCCGCTGCAACCGATAGAGCCGGTATCCGGTCGCGCCGATCTGGGGGGAGTCTTCGCTTGTTTTTACCGGGGTTTTTCCCAATGCTGCCGCGCATATGCCGCGTCCCACCTGTTTTTGCCGGGTTGCCGGATTGATCGCCGCGCTGCTTTTCGCCTCAAATCAACTATCCGCGCAGGGGGCCAACCCTGTCGGTTCTCCGGGCTTTGAACTGGCCAGCCTCCGCGAAGATGTCCGCCTCCTGAGCCAGCGGCTGGGCGACCTCACGCTTCGCGTCGAGCAGCTCGAGCGGGAAAACAATGATCTGCGAACGAAGTCCAGCCAGACCTACGTGACATTGGCCCAGCTGAACGAGGCCATCGCTGATGTTCAGAAGACCATGCAGGCCGCCCTGCACGACCAGAAGCACGAGACGCTTCAACAGGTCAGCGTCCAACTGGAAAAGCTGGCCAACGAGACCCAGGCAGCGATCAACGCCCTCGCCAAAAGCGCGGCTGCGCGACCGGCGGTGACCACACCGACCTTCACGGAGGACTACCCCAAGGAGGGCGTCAGTTACACGGTCCAGAAGAACGACACGCTTTCGGGCATCGCGCATAAATACGGCGCCAAGATGCAGGACATCATCAACGCGAACAAGATTGCCGACCCCACAATGCTGCAGGTGGGGCGGACCCTGTTCATCCCGCAGGGAAAATAATCAATCACCATGGCCGCACCAAAATCCAGGCTGGGCAGGGGGCTGGGAGCGCTGATCGCCAGCGGAGCTTCCGCCGCGCCTAAAATTGAATCCAAAGCCGCCACCGGACATCCGGCCGGCGGAGCACCGGCTGCGCCCGGTTTCCAGGAGATTGCCGTCCAGCTCGTGGAGCCCAGTCCCTACCAGCCCCGCAAGGACATCAATGCCGAACAGCTCAACGAACTCGTCGAAAGCATCCGTGCCGAGGGATTGCTCCAGCCGATTGTCGTCCGCAGGGTGGGCGAGAGGTTCCAGTTGATCGCCGGCGAACGCCGCTGGCGCGCCTTTCAGCAACTCAAGATCAAGTCCATCCCGGCGCGTGTCCTCGACGCCAGCGACGCCTCCTCCGCCACGCTGACCCTGATTGAAAATTTGCAGCGCGAAGGACTGAACCCGATTGAGGAAGCCTACGGTTACGCCAGCCTTATCCGGGATTTCGATCTTACCCAGGAACTGGTGGCCGAGCGCGTGGGCAAAGGCCGGGCCACGGTGACCAACTCGCTCCGGCTCCTTCTACTGGAAGCCGAGATTCAGGGCTACATTGCCAAGGGGCTCCTGAGCGTCGGCCATGCGAAGGTGCTGCTGGGCGTGGAGGACACGGCCAGACGCGCGATCCTGGCGCGCCGCGTGATCGAAAAAGGATTGAGTGTACGAGTGCTGGAAAAGCTCGTGCAAGGACACAAGACCACCCACTCCGGCCGAATTTCAGACAGGGTCTTGCCGCCAGCCGAAGCCGCCACGGTGGCCGACATCGAAAACCGGCTTACCACCCACCTCGGGGCGCGCGTGTTGTTCCATCACTCGAAGAAGCGGGGACGCATCATCATCGAGTATGCGGGCAACGAGGATCTGCAGCGAATACTGGAAAAGATCGGCCTAAAAGCGTAAGGTTCGGCGATTGCCTGCATGAGTGTCGCGGAAACTGTCAGAGATACGCTATCCGATGCCCAGGCGTTGCGGACCAAGATGTTCCGGCTGCGCTTTCCGTTCATCACGGAGCTGAGGCATTATTCCCTGGCGAAGCTCCGCGCCGATCTTATCGCCGGAGCCACCCTCACGCTCGTCTCCATTCCGCAGGCGATCGGGTTTTCGCTGATCCTCAACCTGCCGCCGGTGCCGGTGATCGTGTCGGTCATCATCGGCGGATTTTTCGGGGCGCTGTTTTTCTCCTCGCATCATCACGTTTTCGGCCCGACCAGCTCCATCAGTCTCATCACCGCCGCGACCATCGCGGCGTACACCGGGCCGAGTCTGCCGCCTTTGCAGCTGGCCGTGCTTCTGGCGCTGATGATCGGCACGATCCAGCTTGTGGCCGGTCTGCTTAATTTTGGCGAGATCACGAAGTTCATTTCGCACTCGGTGGTGGTGGGGTACAGCACCGGCATCGGAGTGCTGCTGATCGCGAGCCAGCTGCACAATCTGCTGGGCTTCAGTGTCAGCCAGGGGCAGTCCTTCCTGCGCAATCTCTGGCAGGCGGCCTCGTTCCTGGCGGAGCAAAGGATTTCCCTCTGGGCGCTCGGCATCGGTCTGGCCACCCTGGTGATTTTCGAGGGGGTGCGGCGCGTACGCCCGCGCTGGCCCGAAGCGTTGATCGGGCTGTCGGCCATGGGAATCGCCGCGAGGCTGGCCACTCTGTTTTACCCGAAGCTGCCGTTCAGCCTGGTGCGCGACGAAGGCGCCCTCACCGCCATACTGCCTTCCTTTGCGGGACTGCATTTGGGAAGGACCGAGGTTCTGGCGCTGCCGGCGCTCGCCAGCACGGCGGTGGCAATCGCCATCCTCGGTATGCTCGAGGCCGCCTCGATCACGAAATCACTGGCGGCCCGGAGCGGACAAAAGATCGAGCCGAATCAGGAGCTCGCGGGCATGGGGGTGGCCAACATCGCCTGCTCCCTGTTTGGCGCCGTGCCCGGCTCGTCATCGTTTGCGCGGTCGGCGGTGAATTTCCAGAGTGGCGCGGCAACGCAGCTGTCCTCGATGATAAGCAGCGTGGTGGTGCTCGGCGTGCTGCTGTTTGTCACGCCGGTGTTCGATTACATCCCGGTGGCGGCGCTGGCCGCCCACCTCATCCGGGTGGGCGTGCGGATGATCAACCGGCATCATATCCGCGTGTCGTGCCGGTCCACCCGTTCGGACGCCGCAGTGTTCGTGATCACGCTGGGCGCCTGCCTGTTGCTCCGGCTCGACACGGCGATCTATGTGGGCATCGGCGCGGCCCTGGCCCTCTTTTTGCAGAAGACCAGCACGCCGCTGTTGGTCGAATACACCTTCAACGAAAGCGGGAATCTGGCTGAACTCATGGATCCGGCGAAACGGTCCCATCCCTCCATTTCCATCATCCACGTCGAAGGGGAGCTGTTTTTCGGGGCGGCGGACCTGTTCCAGGAGCAAGTGCGCTATATCGCCGAGGACGAAAACATCCGGGTTTTCATCCTGCGCATGAAGAATGCGCGTCATCTCGACGCTTCGACGGTGATGGCGCTCGAAAATCTGTACGACTATCTGAAGAAAACCGGCCGCCATCTGCTGATCAGCGGAGCCAACGAGGAGGTGGAGAGGGTGTTGCGCAACAGCGGACTCCTCGACCAGATCGGCGCCGGGAATGTTTTCCCCGCCGAAGCGAACCCGACCATCAGCACCAAACGGGCCCTCGTCCGGGCCACCCAGTTGCTCCAGACCCGCAAGGCCGACGTGCGGCTCTTTTACGGCCGCCAACAGGAAAAAGCGACCGATCCCGGGACACCAGCCGTCGCCCCGCCACGTGCGAAGGATTATGAAATATAGGTCCGCGGTGACCCATGGTTGACATCCGGCACCTGAGCCTGTTGTCATGCGCCCTTTATGATCTCGGTTTTCATCGGCATTGGCACCTTCGTGCTCATCATCGTGGCGCTGTTCCTCATCCTGGTGGTGCTGGCCCAGCGCGCCAAATCCGACAGTGGCATGGCGGCGATGGGCGGCGGCATGATGGAGTCGGCCTTTGGTCCCGACACGAGCAATGTCCTGAGCCGCATGACGATCAGGGCGACCATCGCGTTTTTTGTTGTGAGTTTTCTTCTTTTCCTCGGCTACATCCACCTGCGGAGCCATCCGTCGGGATCTCGCGAGGCACTTCCCAACATCCCGGCGCCCGCCGCTTCGGCCTCTGCTCCGGCCGCCGCCCCCGCGGCGGCACCGCCGGCCGCGCCCGCGGTCTCCGTCCCGATTACCGCCGCCCCCGATGCTGCCAAGACCACCACGCAGAGCGGCACGGCCACCAAGTCGCCCTGACCGGATTCGGATGAGGCGCGGACCGCTGGTTTTGTCCGGCAGCGCGGCATGGTGGCTGGCATTGGCGGCCATCGGCACTCTGACGCCTCTAGCCCGTGCGCAAAAGGGTTATCAGCCACCGCCCAATTACGCGCAGTATGGCAAACCCGACCAGGAGCAGGGCCGGGAGATTCTGGAGCAATTCCGCCGCCAGGGGATCGCGGGGGATTATTATCTCGAATTTGAGCTTCGCGTGATCCCCCGGCACGGCGCCGAGCACGTCCTGCACGGCCGCCTATGGGGTTCCCGGAATGCCGCCGGTCCCGTCTCCCGGGTCAGCGTGCGGCCGCCGGATGCGGGGGTCGTCACGGAAACCCGTTTGCTCGTGCAAAGCGGCTCTAGTCCGGCGCTGTGGCGGTGGAACGAAGGCGCCGGCGGGGCGGGCGAGCAACTCGGTGTCGTGGCGCTGTTCGAGCCGGTGGCCGGCACCGATTTGACGCCATTCGATTTGCAGATGCCGTTTCTTTTCTGGCCGGAATTCGTCTACGAGGGACTCACCCGCATGCGCGGCCGGCCGGCCCACCAGTTTCTGCTTTATCCGCCCGCCGAGGTCGCGGAACGGCATCCGGCGCTCCGAGGGATCCGCGTTTATCTCGACACGCAATACACCGCGCTCGTGCAGGCGGAGTTCATCGGCGAGGGCGGCCGTGCCTTGAAGGTCCTCAGCGTCCTCGATCTCAAAAAAATCGGCGACCAGTGGATTGTGAAATCGATCGACCTGCGCGACGAGATCACCCGCAACAAGACCCGGTTTATCGTCACGGCCGCCGCGCTCAAACAGCAGTTTGCCTCGGAAGTTTTTGATCCCGCGCGCCTGGCCGAGCCCGCCGCCGTGCCGGCCGGCACGCAAATGGTGGCCGTGACGGCACCATGAGCCGCCGGTCGCATCAGTATCGCGGCGTCGTCTTCGACCTTGACGGTACCCTGCTCGACAGCATGCCGCTCGTGCTGGAGGGACTGGCCATGGCGGTGGCGCCGTTCCGACCGCGGCCAAATCGCACCGAGGTCATGAGCAGTCTCGGCGGGCCGTCGGAAACCTGCCTGCGGCGCCTGCTGGGAAGACCGGGGCACCTGACCACCGCGTTGGCGACGTACACCCGGTTTCTGGCGGAACACGAGGACTCGGCCCGGCTATTCCGCGGCGCCAGGAAACTGGTGCGGGAATTGCACACGGCGGGGATTCCGCTGGGCATCTGGACCGGCCGCGAGCGGAGCATGACCGAGGCCCGGCTCCGCGCCCTGGCGCTGCAGGATTGCTTCGATGCGCTGGTCTGCGGGGACGACCTGGCTTCTCACAAACCCCAACCCGCAGGGCTTCTCCAGATTGTGCGGCGCTGGGGCCTGACGCCGGTCGACGTACTGTTCGCAGGCGACTCCGACCAGGATTTCGCCGGCGCTTGCGCCGCCGGCGTGCCGCTCGTGGCGATCCGTCATGATCGCGCGATCGCCCCGGAGCTTCTGCAGCATCCCGTCGCCGTCGTGGCCACGCCGACGGAAGCTTTTACCTGGATCCGGGCGGCAGTATTGGACCAGCAGTAACCCCGGCGCGGACGGCGCGGGGAACGGGTGGGCGCGGACTACTTCAACACCCGTCGGTGGCCGGATCGAAAAGATGGGCCGGCTCGACGTCAACGGGACCTTGTGCTGGTGGTTCACATCAAAGCGATCGCTGGCACGCACGCGGGCGATGAAGGAGTTCGCCCCGGCGTCAATCCCATAACACTCTGAAGATTTTCATTGCTCTCCATGTTGAGGCGCGGCTTTTTAAATCGTCAGCGCGCCCTCGCGGAATTCACCCCTTCATCGCATGGCCAACACCCACACCCTCGCGCCGACACCACTGACGTTCGAACTCCCGCGTTCCCTGGTTGACCGGATCCATTCCTGCCGCGGACGCCTCGGACTGAAGTCGGTCAGCGACGTCGTGCGCTGCGCGCTGGAGGGCTTCAATTTTGCCGCGTTCAAGGCGCCGCGCCGCGAGCAATGCCAGATTTCCGTGCGGCTCTCATCCACCCAGAAGCAGATGCTTTCACACTACGCCCGCCGGAAAAATGTCAGCTCCGGCGTCCTGCTCCGATCCGCGCTCGAGTCGCTCGCCCCGCGCACCGCCGGCGGCGGACAGGGCCGCCGGGGACGGAGCGATAGAAATACCCCGCTGCTGAAGATAGCGAAAAAACCGCCGCGCCAGGCGGCCGGTCGAAAGCCGGCCCCCAAGAAGAAAAGGTAGCCGCTGCGCTCGACTCCCGCACGTCGCGCAGAAGGCGGCTGCGCCATGACGCGTGTGGCATGGCCGGGCGGGATCGCATGCCGCGGCTTGCTTTTGCGAAGACCGGTCCTTTAGTGAACGCCGATCTCGTCCTGCCATGAATCAAACCCCGCCGCCTCTCTCCACGTGGGCGCGCAACATCGCGCCGTCGCCCACGCTCGCCGTCGATGCGAAGGCCAAGGCGCTAAAGGCCGCCGGCGAGGACGTCTGCGGCTTCGGCGCCGGTGAGCCGGATTTCGATACGCCGGACTTTATCAAGGAGGCGTGCATGGCCGCACTCCAGGCCGGAAAGACGAAATACGCCCCGACGCCCGGCATCGACGAACTGCGGGCGGCCATCGCGAAGCGTTACGGCTCTGACTATGGTCTCAAGGTCGCGCCGTCCCAAGTGGTGGTGAGCCCGGGTGGTAAATTTTCGTGCTATCTCGCCGTGCTCGCGACGTGCAGCCCGGGGGACGAGGCCATCGTCCCGGCGCCGTTCTGGGTGAGTTATCCCGAGATGGTGAAGCTCGCCGGGGCCGTGCCGCGCATCGTGCCGGCCGACGATTCGACCGGCTTCAAGCTCGCGCCCTCCCAGCTCGAGGCGGCCATCACGCCGAAGACCCGGCTGCTCATCCTTAATTCGCCTTCGAATCCGACGGGGGCGGTGTATTCCCGGCCGGAACTTGAGGCCATCGTTGACGTCGTGCTCCGGCACAACCTCTACCTGCTGTCCGACGAGATCTACGAGTATCTGCTCTACGACGGCCTGAAACACCACAGCCCGGCGACTTTCAGCAGGGAGGCCGAAGCGCGAACGATCGTGGTCTCCGGCTTCAGCAAGCCGTACTCGATGACCGGCTGGCGCCTTGGCACGCTCGTCGCGCCAACGCCCATCGCCAAGGCGTGTATCGAGCTGCAAAGCCAGACGACCTCCAATGCGACCACCTTCGCCCAGTACGGCGCGCTCGCCGCCCTGCGCGAGAAGGCCAAGGCACGGGCCGCGCTGGCGAAAATGCTGGAGGCTTTCGACCGGCGCCGCCGGTTCCTGCACGCCGAGCTGAACCGGATTCCCGGCGTCTCCTGTCTGCTGGCCCAGGGCGCGTTCTACCTCTTCCCCAATGTTTCCAGGTTCGGTGTCAGTTCGGAGGCATTCTGCGCGCGACTGCTGGAGCAGGAGAAAGTCGCCGCCGTGCCAGGCAGCGCGTTTGGCGCGGAAGGGTTCCTGCGCCTCAGCTACGCCACCAGCGACGAAATCATCGCCAAAGGCGTGGCCCGCCTCGCCCGGTTCTGCGGAACCCTTTGAGCCGAATGGCCGTCGCCTGCCTCGCTTCACTGGGGAAGAATCGCCCGCCCGGCCGACCGGCATCCGCCATTTCGTTGGTTTGCACTGGTGCACCGGCGCCGTACATTCGGCCCTGACCGCGTATGCCTAAACCTCCTCAATCATGCCCTACACGAATGTGACTCCTCCGGCCGGCGACAGAATCACGGCTGCCGGCGGGCGACTGCAAGTGCCCGACCATCCCGTCCTGCCCTTCATCGAGGGCGACGGCATCGGGCCCGACATCTGGCGTGCGGCCGTGCGCGTCTTCGACGCCGCCGTGGGAAAAGCCTACCCGGGGCGTCGCCGGATTTCGTGGTTCGAGGTCTACGCCGGCGAAAAGGCGTTCAACAAATTCCAGACCTGGCTGCCCGACGACACGCTCACGGCCTTCCGCGAGTATCTTGTCGGCATCAAGGGTCCGCTCACCACGCCGGTCGGCGGCGGCATCCGCTCACTCAACGTCGCCCTGCGCCAGGAACTCGACCTCTTCGTCTGCCTGCGCCCGGTGCGCTATTTCCGGGGCATGGAGACGCCGGTGAAGCGCCCCGATCTCATCGACATGGTGATCTTCCGCGAAAACACCGAGGACATCTACGCTGGCATCGAATACGCCGCGGGCACGCCTGACGCGGCCAAGCTGCTCGACCTTCTTGCCCGGGAATTTCCCAAGGGATTCGCCAAGATCCGCTTCGGCTCCGTCGAAAAGACCCAGGCGTGGCAGAAGCAACTGGAAGGCATCGGCGCCCCGCATCGCGACGCGGGGGTCGAGGTCGGCATCGGCCTCAAGCCGGTGAGTTATCTCGGCACCGAGCGCCTCGTGCACAGTGCGATCGGTTACGCCATCCGGCAGAAGCGCAAGAGTGTGACGCTCGTGCACAAGGGCAACATCATGAAGTTCACCGAGGGCAGCTTCCGTGACTGGGGCTACCGGGTGGCGCAGCAATTCTTTGGTGCCGTGGAAATCGATGGCGGACCCTGGTGCCGGATCCCGGAGGGACGGCCCGGCGCGGGCCTGGTCATCAAGGACGTCATCGCCGATGCGTTCCTGCAGCAAATTCTCACCCGGCCGGCGGAGTACGACGTCATCGCCACCCTGAACCTCAACGGCGACTACATCTCCGACGCGCTCGCCGCGCAGGTTGGCGGCATCGGGATCGCTCCCGGCGGCAATATCAACTACGTGACCGGTCATTCCGTCTTCGAGGCCACGCACGGCACGGCGCCGAAATACGCCGGCCAGGACAAGGTGAACCCGGGGTCGCTCATCCTCTCGGGCGAGATGATGCTGCGCTACCTGGGCTGGACCGAGGCGGCGGATCTCATCATCAAAAGCCTCGAGACGACCATCGACGCGAAAAGGGTTACCTACGATCTCGCTCGCCTCATCCCCGGCTCGACGGAGCTCAAGTGCAGCGAGTTCGCCTCCGAGCTGATCAAGAACATGTGATCGGAGCGGAATCGCGCCGAAGCCTCGTGCGAAGGCGGATGCAGCGAGTTCGCCTCCGAGCTGATCAAGAACATGTGAGAAAACCGCCCGGTCGAGGCCGGCCGCTTGCCTCGGCAAACCGTACGGCTCATTTTGCGGTCGGGCTCGGAAGATCGCGGGGGACGAAGCGCAAAACGTAGTACGTGGCGGGCGTGGCGCCGCTGTTGCGCAGGCCGTGAAAATCGTTCGAGGCGAGGAACACCACTGAGCCGGGACCGGCCTGCCGGGTGACGCCGTTGATCGTCACCTCCAGCGTGCCGTCCTTGACGATAATCAACTCCTCGTCGGGATGCCGGTGCGGCGCGTGTGGTGACTCGCCAGGGTTTACGGTGGTGACGTGACATTCGAGATTGCCGAGGGTCGCCGTGGGAGCGTCGAAGACTTCACGCCGCGCACCGACCTTGGTCGGCTGGGCCGCGAGTTGGTTCCAGTCGAACACGCCGGAGCCCAGGGTGGGTTTCGGCGGAGTGGGGGTCTGCGCCAGGGCCATAGGCGCAAGACTGCTGCCAGCCGCGAACATGGCCACCAGGAAATTCAGGTGTCGGAGATTCATCTTGGGATCGCAGCTTACAGAGTGCGGCTTCCACCGCAACCCAAGGTGAGGATTTCACCCGCGCAACGGTACCGTCATTCACGCCGTCACGGCGGTGGGGGTTCGCCCCGCCGAAACGCGCGAAGGTGGGAGCATGCCCGCACGATGGCGTGTTCCCGAAATAGAAAGCCCGGCTCACGCCAGCCGGGAGAACCGTCGCTTGGACTCCGGGAAGTCGACGCCCATCGCGAACCATACCAGCAATCCGAACGGCGCGGCAATAAGCAGCGGCTGTGCACTGATGCTATCGACCGGCGGCGCGGACGGACTCGGCAGTGCCATGAAGACCGCCCCGGCGATTACGAATAGCAGAGCGAGCCATTGGTAAATCGCCAGGCCACCGAAGTGAGCCGTCTGCGGCTCGCCGCGGTATCCCTCCTCCATGAAACGAGCACAGGCGCTCAAAATGAAATAGGTGCCGGCGACGAAGCCAAGGTCGGCCTCCGAGAGCCACAGCCGGAGCAGCAATCCAAAGATCACCGCGTTGCCGATGATCGAATACAGCGGCGTCGGATAGACGGGCGTATCCACCCAGTGCGCCATCTTGCATACTCGCGAAAGCGGCTGGCGGTACCTGATACCGACGTGGTCTGGGCAGGGACGGCCATGGCAGCAGCCTTGCACGAGGCAGCGCAGGCGCCCGACGCCTTGAATCAAGGGCGCCGCCACCGCATACGCCCCGAATAACAGCCAGCCTTCGTTCCGCCAGAGTTGAACCGCGAGTACGCCGAGACAACCGCCAAAGATGCCGCCGTAGTATCCAAACGGACGCGAAAGGCCGGACGACGACTCCAAGAGTTGAGCCCAGATGCCCGCGCCGAGCAGGCTGCAGCCGGCTACGATGAGGATGGAACCAGCGTGCTTATCCCCCAGCAAAATGCCGACGAGCCACAACCCAGCGCCCGCTGCCGCGCCGACGTAGCCGCCATGATTGATGATTCGAATACCGCGGATGCGCCAGTCGCGCCAGGAGTTCGCAATCGTTTCCGTCAGACGCAGGAGCCAGCGCCACAAGCTGTCGAGCTGGTTGACGGCGACGAATACGGCGAGCCCCGACACCGCGTCCGCCAGCGAATGCATGCCGGTGGTTACGCAGCTCGCCGCCATCGCCGCGGCGAGACCGTAGGAGACCGAGGCCGGCAACCGTTCCGCCCACAGCCGCGCCGCGAGTAACGGCCAAAAAACATGGAAGGCCGGAAAGGCGCAGAATACCGTGTCGTGGGCGCGATCGAACTCCAGCAAACGGCCGAGCCACATGGTTGCGCCAAAGGGCCGCGGGGTGGCCGTTAGCGGCAACACAAGAAAGCACCAGAAGATGAAGGCCGAGCCCACCCAACCGTCACGCATGAAGCGCCGCAGTGCCGTTTGCGACGTCGCCGCGAGCGGCGCAAGCGCCACCCACGCATAGGCGCCGGTGTAGAACACGATGCTCCATTGGAGCGGCGGCCACGCATGCTCGAATGGCAGATAGGTTTCAAAGCCTGTCCAGCCGTGAAGCAGCCGTGCGATGCACTCATAGGCCACCAGCCACGGTCCGAGGACGAGCAGATACACCGCGGCGCGGTGCCCCCACCGGGGCGGTACGGCCGCGTCCGGCGGCAAACCCAGTCGAGGATGCGCGAGACCAACTCCGAACCGCCGCTGCAGGTCCAACCGCTCATAGCCGACTACCAGTGCGGTCATGCCGAGCCAGAGTGCCGGGGAAACGATCCACCCGCCGGCCGGCATGCTGGCGGCGATGAAGACTCCGAGCATGAGCAGTGCAAAGCCGAGGTAAATCGGATGGGCGAACCAGCCATAAAGCCCACGCGCGACAAACCGCGGCGGTGGAAATGCGTTCATCGGCAGGCCGCCGCCAAGATGCCAAAGCTCCCATATTGCGCGTAGCATAAGGCCTCCGCCCACCGCGGCCAGCGACAGCCCCAGCGGCCATCCGCCGACCGACGGAAGCGCTGGATATTTCACCGCGAGCGCCTCCGCCCAGGCGAGCAGAAGCGCCGGCAGGGCGATACAGAACACGAATCCGTAGAGCAATTTGCCCAGCATCGTTTTCATGGGATGATTGCCACCTCATGAATGGCCCAGCCGGCGTGTTCGTGACCATGCTCATCAGTCAACACGCCTGCACTGCACCATTTGGTTTCCTCGATGCCGCGAACCGCCCGGGGCAGCAGCCAACGCAACCAACCGGCATCCTTGAAGGCCGTCTCAAGCACGCACCCAGTCCGGAGGGTGGTTCCTTGGTCCAGTCTCAGCCGGTGCCCGTTCCATACGAGCTCATGCGGATCCGGCATGACCGCGTCCACCGCGCGACCGTTATGGTAGCACCAGCCGCGCTCAATCGGACCGCGCCATTGAATCCAAACGCAATTCTGTTCGCCGGCAATGAATCGGCCCCAGCGCAACTCGCGGATGGGCAGCTTCGCCAGCGGCAGCGTAATGACGAGCCGCTCGACATAGCCCAGCCCCTCAAGATGATTGCTGCCGACACTTACCATGGTCTGTGCTGCAGGACAGAAGCACTTCCACTCAATCCGCCCAGCCGCTTCCTCATAGAGGATTACGGTCGGTATTCCGAGGCCGCACGGACACCACCGGCCCTTGGCGTCGATAGCCCGGCTGCGCCAGACGATCCCATCCGGCATTTCGGTCGGCAGCCTGCCCCCTGGCATGACCCGATTCATATCTGCCGGATTACCCGCGCGCCATAGCAGTGCCTCCGAGCACCGCAGCGCCAGAGGGCCCACGCGCATGCGGACGGCATAACCGATCATGCCCGCGCCGTCGGCCGTCACACAGTCGAGATACCATTTTTCGACTCGCATGATTTTCCCACTGAACCGATCAAGCCAGTGAGAGCCGGAGGCGGACGTATCTCGCATGGAAAATCCTGAATTGCCGATGAGCGTAATGGTCACCGGTCGTTGGTGACCTGCGCAGTATACCCTGGAGGCCGGGCCGGTTGCTAATTGAAAAATTTGATGCATCGCATCACTCCAGGCCATGGCAGAAACCACCCGTTTTTGGTTTTGAATCTGGAACTCAGGAACGCAGGATGGGTGCCCGCGCAGGTTTGTTCATCGCTCCCCCCGAACCCCACACCCCATGTCCCTCTATATTGGCATTGATTCCGGCACGCAGAGCACCAAAGCGATCGTGCTGGACCTCGCACTGAAAAAGATGATCGCGGAAGCCCGCGCGCCGCACCGGCTCATCGACGGCCTGCCGGTCGGCCACATGGAGCAACACCCCCAGGACTGGACTGCGGCGCTCGACGCGGTGATCCTTGAGGTCGCCGCCAAGGTCGACCGCAGCCGCATCCGCGGCATCGGCGTCTCGGGCCAGCAGCATGGCTTTGTGCCGCTCGATGAAAAAGGGGAGGTCATCCGCCCGGCCAAGCTCTGGTGCGACACCAGCACGGTGGCCGAGTGCACGCTGCTCACGAAAAGACTCGGAGGCGCCAAGACTGTCATCCGCAAGGCCGGGCTGCTCTTCCTGCCCGGCTTCACGGCGCCGAAGATCCTCTGGCTCAAGCGCCGCGAGCCGCAGAACTACCGACGCCTGCGTCACGTTCTGCTGCCGCACGATTACCTCAACTTCCACCTCACCGGGAACTTTTTCATGGAATACGGCGACGCGTCCGGCACGGCCCTCATGGACGTGCGCCGACGCACCTGGTCGCAGGATGCCATCGATGCCATCGATAAAAACCTCGTCGATTGGCTGCCGCCACTCTCCGGCTCGCACCAGGCGGCCGGCATGTTGCGGCCTGACATCGCGCAGAAGTATGGACTCTCGACCGACGTGGTGGTCAGCGCTGGTGGGGGCGACAACATGATGGGCGCCATCGGCACGGGCAATGTCACCCCGGGCGTTGTCACCGCCAGCTTCGGCACCAGCGGCACGATCTACGCGTTCGCCCAAAGACCCATCGTCGATCCGCAGGGCGAGATCGCGGCGTTCTGTTCGTCAACCGGCGGCTGGCTGCCGCTGCTGTGCACGATGAACGTGACGACCGTCACCGAACAGATGCGGACGCTTTTCGGCTATGATCATGCCGCGCTCGACGCCGCGGTGGCGTCCGCGCCGGCGGGTGCGGGCGGCCTGGTCCTGCTGCCGTACCTTGAAGGCGAACGAACGCCGAACGTGCCGGAAGGCTCCGGCGTGTTGCTGGGCCTGAACAACAAAACCTTCAAGGCCGGCCACCTCGCCCGGGCCGCGATGGAGGGAGCGACCATGGGTATGAACTACGGACTTCGCCGGCTCGCCGATCTCGGGGTAAGGGCAAGGGAAATCCGCCTGACCGGTGGCGGCGCCAAATCTCCCGTGTGGCGCCAGCTTATGGCGGACATTTTCGGCGTGCCCGTGGTGGCCATGGTCGAGGACGAAGGCGCGGCGCTCGGCGGCGCGCTTCAGGCGGCATGGTGCACGGCGCTCCTCGACGGAGAAAAGGTAAAACTAACCGACTTCACCGATGGCGTCGTCGCTCTGGACGAATCCACCCGTTGCCCGCCCAACAAGGGCAACGTCACCCGATACCGCGATCTACAGGCGCTGCAGGACAAACTCAGTCTGGCCCTGCGTCCTGTCTTCGCGGCGCAGCGCAAACTGGCCGGTTCGTGAGCACCGTGGCTGGCAGCCTCCACCAGCGTAAGGCCCGCGCCGTGCAATTTTTCCGCCACCTCCTGACCGGCCTGCTGGCCTGGGTTGCCTTGGCGGCGACGGCAACCGGGCGCCTCCATGCCGCTGAGCCGCTTCGACTCGACCTGACGGTCCGGGAAGCGCCCGGGCGGACGGGTGACTTCAAGATGGGGACGACGCGAAGTCCGGACGGACATGAGCTGACGGTCGACGGCTGCAGCCTGTTGCGCGACGGCCGGCGTTGGCTGCCCGTCATGGGCGAGTTTCACTATGCCCGCTATCCCGAACAGGAATGACGCGATGAGCTGCTCAAGATGAAGGCGGGCGGCATCGACCTTGTGGCGACGTATGTCTTCTGGATCTTCCACGAGGAGATCGAGGGCAGGTTCGACTGGTCGGGACCGCGCGACCTGCGCAAGTTTGTGCAAACGTGTGGCGAGGTCGGCCTGCCGGTGGTGGTGCGCTTGGGACCATGGTGCCACGGCGAGGTCCGCAACGGCGGGCTGCCCGACTGGCTGCTGCAGAAGGGATGCAAGCTGCGAAGCGATGATCCCGCCTACCTGGAAAAAGTTCGCATCCTCTACGGCGAGATCGCCGGCCAGTTGAAGGGACGGTTGTGGAAGGACGGGGGGCCGGTGATCGGCGTCCAGCTTGAGAACGAATACCGCGGGCCGGCGGAACATCTGCTTACGCTCAAACGCATCGCCCGCGAAGCCGGCCTGGACGTGCCGCTGTACACCCGGACCGGCTGGCCGGAATTAAGCACGCCGATGCCCTTTGGCGAAATCCTGCCATTGTTCGGCGCCTATGCGGAGGGATTTTGGGACCGCGAGCTCACGCCGATGCCGGGCACCTACTGGCAGGCTTTTTGCTTCGAACCGGGGCGGACGGACACCGCCATTGCCACGGACCAGCTCGACATGCGCAAGACCGAGGACGACAGCGATGCGGGCCGCTATCCCTATCTTACCTGCGAGCTCGGCGGCGGGATGATGAACAGCTACCATCGTCGCATCCGCCTCAAACCGGAGGACATCGCATCCGTGGCGATCACCAAGGTGGGTTCCGGCAGCAACCTCCCGGGTTATTACATGTACCACGGAGGGGAGAATCCCGAGGGCAGGTTGTCGACGCTGCAGGAACAGCAAGCCACCCCACTGACCAACTGGAACGATCTGCCGGTGAAATCGTATGACTTCCAGGCTCCGCTGGGCGAATTCGGCCAGATGCGCGAGCATTACCATCTGCTGCGGCGCCTGCACCTTTTTCTGCATGATTATGGCCCCCTGCTTGCCACCATGCCGGCCCGGTTGCCGTCCGCCCGGCCGGAGGGCAAGAGCGACACCAGTACGCTGCGTTGGTCCGTCCGCAGTGACGGCCATGCCGGCTTTCTGTTTGTCAACAACTACCAGCGGCTTCAACCGATGCCTGCGAAAGAGGGCGTGCAGTTCGAACTGCAGCTGAACGGTGGCATTCTGCGTCTGCCGGAGCAACCCTGCACCGTGCCGGCGGACAGCAGCTTTTTCTGGCCATTCAATCTCGATCTGAGCGGCGTCAAGCTGGTCTACGCAACGGCCCAGCCCATCTGCCGCCTCGAGGCCCAAGGCACGAGCTACGCCGTGTTTGCGAAGACCGCCGGTGTTTCCGCCGAGTTCGTCTTCGATGCGGCAGGATTGATGGTGGAATCCGCGAATGGCCGCCTGACCATTGCCAATGGCCACATTCACGTGCAAAGGGTCGAGGCCGGCACGGGCACCGCCATCCGCTTGCGGGACGCCGGTGGCAGGCAGGTCAGCATCGTCCTGCTGGGCGAGGAGGACTCCCTGGCATGCTGGAAGGGCATCTGGCACGGCCATGAGCACCTCTTCCTGACCGCGGCTGAACTGATCATCGACAACGGCACGTTGCGCCTAAAGTCTGTCGCTCCCGCCGAGGTGTCGGTGGCAATGCTGCCCGCGCCGGATTCGGTGAAAATCGCCGGAATGGAGGCCGTGAGCAAGGCCGATGGAGTCTTTCGACGTTTCAATGTGTCACCCGATCCCGTGGGACAGGTCCACATAAAACTGGAGTCGGTGCAACCCGCCGGTCCCGCCCGAACCATTCCCATTGGCCGTGCCAAGGTTGCAGAGGCGCCCGGTGACGCCGACTTCGCCCAAGCCGCGGTCTGGCGGGTGAAGCTGCCCGAGAACCTGGACCCGAACCGCGAGCTCCTGCTGCGAGTGCATTACATCGGCGATGCGGCCCGGGTGTATCTCGGCGGCAGGCTGCTGACCGACGACTTCTACAATGGCAATTCCTTCGATATCGGCCTGAAACGGTATGCACCCGACATTTATCACCAGGAATTACTGGTGAAGATCCTGCCGCTGCAACAGGACGCACCGATCTACCTCGCTACGGGCGCCTGGCCGGACTTCGTCGGCGACAAATGCGTGGGTGTGCTCTCCGGGATCGATGTGCTCGAGATGCAGTCGGTGGAATTAAAGTAAGATTGTTGGTTGCGTACGCATGCTGAACCAAAGGTTGCGGAGATTTTACGACTGCGGTAAAACAAGTCATGAAGCGGATGTTCTACGCGGAGGACCTGGCGTACATTCATGAGGCGGGGTTCCTCGATTTCGTCCGGCGGGCTGCACCGCATGTGCTGCGGCGTCTCCACCGACGGTGCGAGCCCGGGGCGCGCATCATCGAGATCGGGTGCGGCAGCGGTGGCCTGACAAGGGCTCTGGTCAAGGCTGGTTACCGCGTGCTCGGAGTCGACATCTCGCCCGCCATGATCCGCCTGGCCCGGCGGAAGGCGCCGACGGCAAAATTTCGCGTGGCATCCTGGTACGATTTTGCGCCGCCGCGGTGTGACGCCATCGTGGCGGTGGGCGAATGCCTCAACTACATGTCGGCGGGCCCGATGCAGCATGGTCGGGTACTGGCGGCTTTCATCCGTCGCGCGGGCGCGGCGCTCCGGCCGGGCGGCATCCTCCTGTTCGATTTTCTGGAACCCTGTCCGGGTCGTCCGCGACAGCGCACCCATCAAACCTGCGGCTCCAACTGGGCGATGCTGGCGGAAGTCAGCGAAAAGCGGCAGCTGATCATCCGTCAGATTACGTCGATTCGTTTCGTGGCCGGCTGTTGTCGCTGCTCGAAGGAAACCCACCGGCAATGCCGGCTGCCGCGCCGGCAGGTCGGTAGGGCGCTGCGTGCGGCCGGCTTCATCGCCACGTTTCACGATGGTTACGGCGGGTTGCATCTCCCCCCTGGCCATATCGTCGCCGAGGCACTCAAAACATTTCGCTGAAACCCCGGAGTCCCATGGCAGGCCTTACGTTTTATCCGGCCGAGGAATTCCGCCGTCAGGCGGAAAGCATCGTGGCCACGGTGGCGGAGAGCATTGCGCAACTCGTGGGAAGGGGGGAGATTGAACACATCGGAGCGACCGCGATCCCGGGCGCGCTGACCAAGGGCGACGTGGATGTCCTGGTGCGCGTGGCGCGCGATGACTTTCCAGCCGCGGTCGACGCTCTGAAACGTCGCTTCGCCATTCACCAGCCGGAGAACTGGAACGCTGACTTTGCCAGCTTCAGGGACGAGATCACCTTTTCGCTGCCGCTCGGCATCCAGTTGGTGGTGAAAGGCGCGGATTCGGACTTCTTCCTGTATTTGCGCGACCGGTTGCGGGCCGATGCCCGGCTGCTGGCGGAGTACAACCAGCTCAAGACCCGGCATGGCGGAGGCAAACCGGAGAACTACTGGCGGGCGAAAAACCGTTTCTTCGAGCGTATGCTGGCCGAGCGCCCGCCAAATTCAGCCTAGCGCTGGAATTGGCGGCTTCCTTTCTGCCCCGCGGACTTCAACCGATAATGTCTGCCCGGCGGGCCGGCGCCAACGAACGCATTCGTTAACCGTCCCACGGCGGATTCTCCGTCCTGCAGTCAGGAGGGGGCGTCCAAGATGGCGACGAATGGCGCGCGTCCGGAAACGCGACAACCCCGATACATGCCGGGAGTGTTGAAGGGCATCGCCACATTGGTGTGGCGGTCGATGGCCGCAAGGCCGCCGGTGCCGCCGAGTTTCTCCATCTGGCGGATCGCCTCGGCGGCGGCGTCCGCGAGGGAGAGGCCCTTGTATTCCATGAGCGCGGAGACGTTGTGGCCGAAAACCGAACGGATGAAAAATTCGCCGTGGCCGGTCGCCGAGAGCGCGCAGGTCGCGTTCTTGGCGTAGGTGCCGGCGCCGATGATGGGCGAGTCGCCCACGCGGCCGTACTGCTTGTTGGTCATGCCGCCGGTCGAGGTGCCGGCCGCGAGATTGCCGTGACGGTCGAGCGCCGCGCAGCCTACCGTGCCGAATTTATTGTCGTCGACGGTGGCAAAGGTGACCCGTTCCTGACGCGCCTTGGGTTTGCCCGCCAGCCGTTGGTCGAGTTCGCGGGCGCGCGCGAGCTGCCGCCGTCGCGGTTCGGTCTGGAAGTACTCGTTGGGCACAAACTCGTAGCCGAGCTTCCGGGCGAACACCTCGGCGCCGTCGCCGATCAGCATGACGTGCGGGGTGCGCTCGAGCACGTCCCGCGCCAGGGCGATGGGATTGCGGATGTGCTGGAGTCCGGCGACCGCGCCCGCGTCGAGCGTGCGCCCATCCATGATCGAAGCGTCGAGCTCGCAGACGCCCTCGGCGTTCATGACCGCGCCGTGACCCGCGTTGAAGAGGGGTGAATCCTCCATCACCTTGATCGCGGCGACGACGGCGTCGAGGCTGGAGCCGCCGCGCTCGAGGACGCCGTAGCCGACGGCCAGTGTTTCGACGAGTTTCTCGCGATATTGGGCCTCGAGGGCGGGCGTCAACTCCTGCCGGAGGATGACGCCGGCCCCTCCGTGGATGACGAGACCGAAGGGGGGATTTGGCATGGCGACAGGTTCAGCGGAAACCGCCCGGTGCGCAAGCACGCCAGGGACGGGCCGCCCGGATTGCCTGCCTCGCTCCAACTTCAACAGAGCAAAGGCGAGCGCGCCTTTCAAGGACCGCAACCCGTTCCTCTACCAGCCTTGCCCTGAGCCTGTCGAAAGTTCACACATGACCCTATCGGCCTCGACCAACGTTCAAAGTAACCGGCCTCCGCGGCCTTCCGGGCAGGTCTGGTTCACTGCCGGATTAGCCGCCTACTGTGTCGAACTGAAGCTCACGGCTCATCCCTATCGAGACATTCCATACACGGGCATCGGGGTAGTTTGCCGTTAGAGCAACTATTGCGTCCCGGTCAGTTGCAGCGATCATCGGACCTAGGTAGACAGCCAACAACTCTTTCGGGTGGAGCTTGTAGTCAGTGAACGGGCCAGTGTCAGTTGGACGCTTGAAAGATGTAATTCTCCATTCGTTCTCGTAGCTCCAGTCCGGCGCCTTTGTGAATGCGGCGACATCAAACATCGTTCGGATCGCAAGCTCGCTCCGCAGCGTCAATAGCTCGGCCCAGCCGTCGGCGGTGTATACAGCAGGTTTCGCGAGTGGATACGTTACCGGTTTGGCGGCGAGCCAAGCACTATCAAGTTCATCATCGCACCTGAGCTCTAGGACAACGCCTCGGTACCGATCGGCGTAGTGGCACCACATTGCCAAGTGGGCGGGACTCTCGGTTAGGCAAAGGATTCGAAAGTCGGGAAGCAAGGTTCTCCACATGGCACGCAACGCGTCCATACTCCCGCCGGTAGGACGATGTGAAGTGGCTGTCGCCTTGAGCCCATCAAATAGTTCGACCTTCAGTTCGGGCGGAATCCCCTTCCGCACCGTATCAATGATGAGGCGCAGTCTTGGTTCCAGATCCGCTGTATTTTCAGGTGGATGCTCAATGAGACCTGCCATTCGGCGCGCAAGCGCTTGACCTATGTCTACTGAGGTCAGGCCGAACGACATCTCCCTAGGTACGTCGAACGGATCGTTGAAGAGAATAGGTGAACTCCACCTGAGCGTGTGGCTAGTCAGAACGATGTTAGCGGTGGCCGCCGACATGTACTTGAAAAAGCTCTGACGGTCATGGGTGCGATTGGGAGAGCGCATGACGGGATTTGCAGGCGGCCAACGTTGTAAGGCCAGTCGCGACCTATGGCTGGCGCGCCTCCTGCCCCGCAGGGGGCGTGACGGCCGGGGTCGTCGACTGCGCCGCCTGGTTCGGCCGGTCCTCACTGAGCTCGCATTCGAAGTTTGTCGGATAAATCCAACGGAAGATCGGAAGACCGACGGTAAAAGCGAGCCAGCCGAAGATAGTGCTCCCAATCGACATCATTAAAGCGATAAGCACTGCATACGGCAGCGCCCAAATACCGGTTATCACTTCGCCATTCCAACGAACGGTGTGGCATCCGGCGATAGCGAGCACGCCGAAGAACAGACTGAGGGCAAAGTAGAAGCAGGTCAGGCTGCCTGCTACCATCTTTAGGGCCGACAATGACCTCATCTTCGTGATTCGAACGTTCATGATCTTTCTTTGCCGAACGTCAAAGACGAGGCGATTGGTTAGGCCCTTCTTTTCTTGAGTTCCGCCTCAGCATGATAAAAGAGCTGTTCTACCGTAACTAGGTCGTCAGCAGCCATACTTGTCCTTGAGGTCTAACGTTGTTAGGGACAAAAAAGTGTGGGCTCGTCGGGATAGGTACAAGAAAGTGGACGTTTTAGGTCCAGAATCTCGCCGCTGCTGAAGAGGCCAACGGCAAGCGGACTGCCGCACGGGGTTGCATGGCCACCGTCCTTAGCGCCGGCCGTGGAAATATTCAAGACCAGGAATCTACCTGATGGCGAGTCAGAACGCATCCCTGGTAATTGGCAACGGAGATTGCCGACAACCGGCTCGGCGGGAGCCTCGCCCTCCAGTTTGCAGTTAACGCGCCAGCGTGGAGAGCGGCCCCTCCCGGTCCGCCGCTATCGCTCCGCTCGCGCTTACGGCGCGACGCGGCGGCCCACAATGATCAAGTCGCGCTCGACTCCATAGAGCAGCGCGACGCGCGGCAGGTGGCCCCACGTCTCGAATCCGTGCTTGGCACACAAGCGCAGGCTGGGTTCGTTATGCGCCCAGATAAGGCCCACCAGGGCCTTGAGCCCGAGCGCGGGGGCGCGCTCGATGGCCCGCCGCATCAGGAGATCACCAAGCCCTCGGCGGCGATGCGTCTCCGCCACGTAAACGCTGAACTCCGCGGTGGGCTGGTAGGCGGGCCGGGGATGAAAATCGCTGAAGCTGAACCAGGCGCAGACCGCGCCGCCCGCATCGTCCACCACCCAGATCGGCCGCCGGTCCGGTGCATGCGCTCGAAACCATGGCACGCGGCTCTCGATGGTCACCGGGGTGGTGTCGGCGGTCACCATCCCTCCCGGGATGACAGAATTGTAGATCGCCACGATGGCGGACAGATCGGCCTCGACGGCATCGCGCACGAGCGGGAGTGGGTCATGGAGTGGCGGCATTGACAGCAGGTTTAATGTTCGCCGCTTCCAAGTGGCTCAATTCTTGGCTTCCGGCGGAGGCTGGGTGAACTGCATTTTCCCCACGATATCCAGCAGCCGCTGGCGCAGGATGGTGTTCTCCTCCTCGATCGTCTTGTGGAAGGTCGAACGCTCCAGCACGCGCTCGGACAGCTCGGTGCTGATGACGAAAACGCAATTGTATTTGACAAAGCAAAGGTTGCCGCGCTTGGCGACCAGCGGCTCACGCGCCATCCCCAAGGTGACCCGCTGCGCGAAGAACGAGCCACCCGGCAGAAGCGTGAAAATCAGCAGCGAGCCGTCTTGGTACTTGGGCAGAAAAGCGGCGTTGTCTTCCATGGTGGCGCCGGGGAAGCGCGCCACAAAATCGGGCATCACGAGCGTGGTGAAGAAGTAGACGAGGAAATCCTTGGCGCCGCGCGTGTCATATTCCCACTTGAGCTCCCGCGAGAGCGGAAATGCCCCGATGCTGATATGCGTGCTGAAGTCGTCTTCGAAGGTGGCGACGTTGGGCGTATCCGAGATGCTGCCGCCCAGCTGGGGCAGTATGGGGATACTAATCTTATAGATGCCGGTGGGTGAAGTGTAGTAGTCGCCTTCGATCTTGCCGTAAACCTGCGGTGGGGGAGCCGGCGGTGTTCCCAGGCCGCTTCCCGGTTGCGGTGCTGTTTGCGCCGTCAGGCGGGGCAACAGGCACAGACTCACAGCCAGAAAGACGAAGGAAGCGCGGATTTTCATGGGCCAGGCTCGATTGAATGACAGTAACGGTTCATTTCAAGTCCCTATGCACAGAGGATATGCGTACTCATACGACTCGTAATTTCTGCCAAAGTGCCACCGGAATCTGTTCCGGGCGGGCTCGCGGACCGAGACCAGTGGCGGTGAGTTCGGCGAGCCACTCCGCGGCGGCAGCACCGGCAAGACGTCCGCGCAGCAGGGCGGCGATCTGCTTCCGGCGTTGCTGGAAGCAGGTTCGGATCAGGACCTTGGCAGGTGCTGCGAACAGAAAAGGGGCGGGTTTGCGCGCGAGATGCAGCAGGCAGGAATCGACGTCGGGTTGCGGATGAAAGCAGGCCGCCGCCACCCGGTGTCCCGGCGCGACGTCGCAGGCGGCCTGTAGAAAGATGGAGATCGCGCTGAAATTTTTCGTCCCGGGTCGCGCGGTGTAGCGGTCGGCCGCCTCGCGCTGAATCATCAGGACCATGCGGGCAGGCAACGGTCCGGAAAGCACGGCGTCCATCCAGGGAGTGGAGATGGCGTAGGGCAGATTGGCAATGATCTTAAAATCCGCGGCGGCGCGCCCGGCGGGCAGCCCCGCCAGGGGTTGCAGAACGGCATCGCCTTCGCACAGATGCAGCCGTCCCGGAAATTCCGGCACGAGGGTCGCCGCGAGGTGCGCATGCAGCGTACGGTCTTTCTCCACCGCCCAGACTTCGGCGCCGGCGGCCAGCAGGGCTGAGGTGAGCGTGCCCAAGCCGGGACCGATCTCCACGATGATGTCGCCCGCCCGGACTTCGCCGAGTTCGAGCGATTTGCGGACGATGTTGCCGTCGACGAGGAAATTCTGCCCGAGAAAGCGCTTCGGCTGGTGTCCAAGGCGGGCCAGCAGGTCGCGGGTTTCGGTGGGCGTGAGGGGCATGGGAAACCTTCAATCGACGTCAACGGGCGGCGCGAAATTCCGCGATGAGCTTCGCCGGGTCAGGCGCCTTCATCAGGGCTTCGCCCACGAGGATAGCGTGGGCGCCGGCGGACCGGGCCCGGGCGGCGTCGGCCCCATTGAAAATGCCGCTTTCGCTGACCGCGACGACCTCGCGCGGCAGGAGCGGAATGAGCCGCTCGCTGATGGCCAGGTCGGTCTTGAAGACGGTGAGGTCGCGATTGTTCACGCCAATGAGCTGGGCATCGTGCCGGAGGGCTCGCTCCAGTTCGGACTCGTCGTGGATTTCGAACATTGCGTCCAGTCCGGCAGCGGCGGCGGCGGTGTGCAGCACCTTGAGGTCCTCGTCGGCCAGGGCGCGGACAATGAGAAGGATGGCGCTGGCTCCCGCCTCGCGCGCCTGCAGCACCTGGATGGGATGAACCATGAAATCCTTGCGCAAGCAGGGCAGGGGATGCGTTCCGCCCACGTCCGGGAAAGGAGACGCCGTGCGAAAGCCGGCGATCACGGCGCGCAAATCATCCAGCATTCCGCCGAAATATTGGAGATCGGTCAGAACGGAGAGCGCCTCGGCTCCGGCCGCTTGATAACGGCGGGCCTGCCCGACCGACGAGGCGCCGGTTTTGATCTCGCCGGCTGAAGGCGAACGGCGCTTGATCTCGGCGATCACGGCGAGCTGGCCGTCGGCGCGACGCAGCGCGCCCGCGAACGACGGCGGCTTCGGCCGGGCGGTCCCGGCCCGGACCAGCTCGGCTTCGGTCACCGACCGCATCAGCGGGGCGATCTCTCGGCGCTTGTGCGCCATGATTTCGGCGAGCTTATCCATGAACGGCCCACGCAATACACAGATCGGACGGAAAAGCAGGCCAAATTCAGCTTTGCTTCCGGGTCCGCCGTGTGTTCCGTGGGCAGCAGAATGAGTGCCATTGACGATCTGCGCCAAACCGTAGCCCGGCTGCGCGCGCCCGACGGCTGCCCGTGGGACCGCGAACAGACGCACCAGACGCTCGCACGCTGCCTGATTGACGAATGCAGCGAGCTGCTCGACACCATTGACCGCCGGGACCTGCCGCACATGCGCGAGGAACTCGGCGACGTGCTCGCGCAGGTGGTCTTCCACGCGCAGCTCGCCGCGGAACGAGGCGATTTCAACTTCGATGACGTGGCCCGCGAAATCAACGAGAAGCTGGTACGCCGGCATCCGCATGTCTTCGGCACCGGTCACCTGAACACCTCCGAGGAAGTGCTGGTGCAGTGGGACGCCATCAAAAGGGTCGAAAAGCAGGCCGGCCGCCGGACCGAGCCGCCGGTTTTCAAGCACCTGCCGCCGCAACTGCCGGCGCTCATGTTTGCCGAGGCCGTGTGGAAGCAGATGGAAAAGAAAAAGCTTCCGGTTGGCGGTCTGGTTGACACGGCGGAGATCGGCCGGCTTGGCGGGAAGCTGACCGAAGCATCACTCGGCCGCATGCTTTTTGAGCTCGCCGCCGCCTGCGGCCCGGGAAACCTCGATCCCGAGGGGGCCTTGCGCCGCGAAACGGCCCGCTTGATGGCAGCGGTGGAGGTAAGGGCTAAGCGGGAAGGGGTAAGGGCTAAGGGCTGAGCGGCAAGTTGAAGCCGTAGCCGAATCCTGAGTTGAATTTCCTCACGCAAAGTCCGCCATGGACCAGCCATCACTCCGCCTGGTGCGGAGCTACGGCCGGCAGGCGCCACGGAGAATCTCAGGGAAATCGACCCCTCCAGACCTTTGCGGGCTTTGCGTCCGTTGCGTGAGGTCCAAGAGGGATGTCGATGCGCATTGGCGTCGGGCATGAAGCCCGACCTACATAAACTGACCCACTACCGTAACACAGTATTCTTGGCTTCCTGGCTTCGGAGTTTAGGCTGCCAGCCGTCCATGGAAACGTTGCCGAAGCCGTTGGAGCCGCTGCCGACGAAAATCGTCGAGGAATGGCTCGCACCGTTTCTTGATTATCTCGAGAAGGAGCGCCGTTACTCGCGCTACACGGTGCGCAACTACCGGCAGGCGTTCGAGGATTTCTGGCGCTGGCTCGTGCGCAACGGTCTGGCGGACCGCGGCCTCGATCGGCTCGGTGTGCGCGAGATGCGCGACTTCATCATCGAGGGGCAGCAGCGATTCAGCCGGCGGACGCTCCACAACCACGTCTCGGGGCTGCGCGCGCTTTGCCGGTTCTGGCTTCGGCGCGGCCGCCTCAAACGCAATCCACTCACCGGCGTGCCACTGCCCAAGCTCGACCGCCCGCTGCCGAAGTTTCTCACCGAAAAACAGATGACGGATCTGCTGACGGGACCGCTGCGCCTGCTGGAAGACCAGCGGCTGGACGCCTTTACGGCCTGGCGCGACCGGTTGGTCATGGAATTGCTCTATGGCGGCGGCCTGCGGGTGAGCGAGCTGGTGGGGCTGAACTACGGACAAATTGACTTCGAACGCGGAGTGGCGCGCGTGCTGGGCAAGGGGCGCAAGGAGCGGCTGTGTCCGCTCGGCCGGGTGGCCATGGCGGTTCTGACGAAATGGCGCGGAGAGTTCGCGCGCGACCGGTCGCCGGAGGCGCCGGTGATCGTCAACGCCCGCCACGAGCGCCTGCCGGTGCGGCAGGTGCAGCTACGGCTCAAGCGCTACCTGGCGCTTGCCGACCTGCCGATGGACATCACGCCCCACAAATTGAGGCACAGTTACGCCACGCACCTGCTCAACGCGGGCGCCGACCTGCGCCTCGTCCAGGAACTGCTCGGTCACGTGAACCTGGCGACGACGCAGATCTACACCCATGTCAGTGTCGCGCACCTGAAGAAAATCTACGAGCAGGCCCATCCCCGGGCATGAAAATCCGGTGGCGGGTGGACGGGGGGGGTACCGGTCAACCCGGCGGCGACTCGAGGCTGATGGGCTCGGCCTTCGCCTTCCAAATCCGCTCGCAGTAATCGCGGATCGAGCGATCCGACGAGAAGTAGCCCATCCGTGCGGTGTTCAGGATGGACATGCGCGTCCATCCCTCCCGGTCGAGGTAGGCGCGGTTGACGCGCTCTTGGGATTCCACGTAGGAGGCGTAATCCGCCAGGACCATGTAGGGATCGCACCCGAGCAGGGTGTTCACCAACGGCTGGAAGAGATCGGGCTGATCGGGCGAAAAGAATCCGGTGGCGATCTGGTCGATGGCCTCCTTGAGGTGCGGGTCGGCCTCGTAGTAATCGCGCGGCTGGTAGCCGCCCGCCTTGAGCTTCGGCACCTCCGCCGCAGTCAGGCCGAAGAGGAAAAAGTTCTCGGGGCCAACCTCGTCGCGAATCTCGATGTTGGCACCGTCCAGCGTCCCGATGGTCACCGCGCCGTTGAGCGCGAACTTCATGTTGCCGGTGCCGGAGGCTTCCATGCCGGCGGTCGAGATCTGCTCCGACAGGTCCGCCGCCGGATAAATGCGCTGGGCGTTCTTGACATTGAAGTCCGGTACGAACGCCACGCGCAGGCGGCGGTTGACCACGGGATCGGCGTTCACCCGCCCGGCCACGGCATGGATGAGTTTGATGATCAGCTTGGCCAGGTAGTAGCCCGGCGCCGCCTTGCCGCCGAAAATGACCGTGCGCGCTGGGACGTCGGCTTCCGGTTCACGGAGCAACCGATTATAGAGCGTGATGACGTGCAGGACGTTCAGATGCTGGCGCTTGTACTCGTGCAGGCGCTTGACTTGGAGGTCGAAGAGGGTGTCGGGATCGACCTCCACTTCGATGCGTTCACGGATGAAATTCGCCAGCATGGCCTTGTTGTGGCGCTTGGCCTCGCGCCATGCCTGGCGGAACTCCGTCTCCGCGGCCAGCGGCTCCAGGCGATGCAATTCGTCGAGATCCCGGATCCAACCGTCGCCGATGCGCCCGGTGATCAGCCCGGACAACCGTGGGTTGCTCAGCAGGAGAAAGCGGCGCGGCGAGATGCCATTGGTGACGTTGGTGAATTTTTCCGGCGTGAGCTCGTAGAAGTCGCGGAATCCTCCCTGGCGGAGCAGCTCGCTGTGGAGCCCGGCCACGCCATTGACCGTCCGGCTGCCCACCGTGGCCAGGTGCGCCATGCGGACATAACGCACCCCGGTTTCGTCGATCAACGAGATCCGGCTGACCCGGTCGTCGTCGCCGGGAAAACGAACCCGAACCTCGTCGAGGAAGCGCCGGTTGATCTCGTAGATGATCTCGAGGTGCCGGGGCAGGAGACTGCCAAGCAGGGGTACCGGCCAGCGTTCCAGCGCCTCGGGCAGCAGCGTGTGGTTGGTATAGCCGAAGGTGTTTTGCGTGACTTCCCAGGCTTTCTCCCATGTCACGTGATGCTCATCGACCAGCAGACGCATCAACTCGGTGATGGCGATGGCCGGATGCGTATCGTTGAGCTGGACGGCGAACTTCCGGTGGAAATCCTCCAGGCTGCGGGCCGTCTGGAGATGCAGCCGGATCATGTCCTGGAGCGCGCAGGATGCGAAAAAATACTGCTGCTGCAGGCGCAACTGCTTGCCCTGGGGCAGGTCATCGTTGGGATAAAGGACCTTGGTGATGTTTTCCGACACCATCTTCTCCATCACCGCGCCGTAGTAATCGCCCGTGTTGTAGGCGCGGAAGTCGAACGACTCAGCCGCCGTGGCGCACCACAGGCGGAGAAAGTTGGCCGTGTTGACGTGGTAGCCCAGCACCGGCGTGTCGTAGGCCATGCCGCGCACCACATGGTGGGGCACCCATCGCACCCGGTACTCGCCGTTGTCCTCATAGGCCTCGGTATGCCCGCCGAATTTCACATCGAAGGTCAGCTGCGGGCGCGGGAGCTCCCATGGATTGCCCAGGCGCAGCCATTTGTCCGTCAATTCCACCTGCCAGCCATCGCGGATCATCTGGTCAAAGATGCCGAACTCGTAACGGATCCCGTAGGCGATCGAAGGAATCTCCAAGGTGGCCATGCTGTCGAGGAAGCAGGCGGCCAGGCGCCCGAGGCCGCCATTGCCCAGACCGGGCTCCTCCTCCTGCTCCATGATTTCCCTCAAATCGAGCCCCAGCTCCTTCATGGCTTGATCGGCGGCCTCGTAAATGCCGAGGTTGAGCAGGTTCTTGCCCAGCTGGGGGCCCAGGAGGAATTCCGCAGAGAGAAAGCAGACGGTACGGCTCCGGCGCTCGAAATAGGTCTCCGCAGTGCGGATCCAGCGCTGCAGCAGGCGGTCCCGGATCGTATAGGCCAGGGCCATGAACCGGTCGTGGGGCGTCGCCACTTTCGGAAACCGCCCCTGCACATAAAACAGATTGTCACAAAACGCCTGCGCGATGGCGTGGGGACTCAAACCCGTGCGAATGTCTTCGGGGCCGTGGGGAGCAGGTGCGGGCGGCGCTTTAAGGATCTTCTTCATGGCGGGGATGGCGCTGGAAAAGCCGTTGATGGCCGGTCGGTTTGCGCGGAGACCGCGCAGGATCGCGAAGCGATCGTCAGTTTGCGCCGGGCGCCGCGAAGCTCAAGCTTGATAGATGAGGGAATGGATCTGTCCGTCCAAGCAGGAGCCTGACGTCCCGACTCGCAGCGCGTTTCCGCCTCCGTTCTCCCACCCAGGCGCGGCAGGAGGCGCACATTCCGGCTTTGCGCCGGCCGCGGGCCTGCCATCATACGCCCGTCTGGGTTTTTTGTTGGCGGTTTCGTTCGGCGCGGACCAGATTCCCGCATTAGTGACCGTGGGCAGCGTTTGGGGCGTCTTGTATCACGTCAGGTTGACGAACGGCTATGCGGCGAACGACGAGGAAGAAGTCATGAAGGACGAACCTTTCAACCGGCACATCAAATCGGCTCGCCGCCGCCAGCGTGCCGCGGGAGTGCTCGGCGGCAGCGAGAAACGATTCCAGCTGCTGGTGGAAAACCTCGCGGACGCCATCGCCTTGCTGGGTCCGGACGGTCGATTCCTTTACGCCAGCCCAGCGGTATCGCGCATCAACGGTTACCCACCGGAGGCCTACAAGAGCGCCGATGCGTTTCAGATTGGCATCCCGATGACCAGCCCCACCTAAGACAGGAATTCACGCAACTCCTGCAGCAGCCAGGCGCGACCCGTTCCTTGCAGGTCCGGATGCAACATCAGAACGGCTCCTGGCGGTGGATTGACGCGACGGCTTCAAACCAGCGGGAGGAACCGGTGATTCATGCCGTCGTCGTGACGTACCGCGACATCACCGACCGCAAACGGGCGGAGGAGGCGTTGCGGGAGAGCGAGGCGAGGGCGAGGGCACTCATGGAATCTCCGGTGGATTCCGTTCTGCTGGTAGATCCCGATGGCATCATCCTGGACGCGAATCGAATATTTGCGCAACGCATGGGACGATGTGTTGACGAATTGATCGGGAAGCGCGTCTACGATATCTTGTCGCCTGAATTGGTGGAAAGCAGACGAGCGCGTGTTGACGAGGTTGTTCAACAGGGCGCCCCTATCCGCTTTGAGGATGAGCGCGCGGGAATGCACCTCGACCAATCTGCCTTTCCAATCTTTGGTTCGAAAGGGAATGTCACCAAGATTGCCATTGTGGCTCGCGACCTCACCGCGAGCAAGCGGGCGGAAGAGGCATTGCGGGAATCGGAAGAGCGGTATCGCCGGCTGTGCGGTCGCACCATCCAGTTGCACGCATACCGCGATCTTCGCAGCATGCACGTCCAGCCCGAGTTTGATCACTTCGACCTTGGCTACCGTAGCAGCCTCGGTATGGTTCTTTACGTTAGTTGCATTCATAAGGCCGACAGGTTGGCAATTTTTTCGCCGCCTGTCGGCTCATGTCATCTCTGACCCTGGCCCCAAAAGGTGAGTCCGATCAAATACCTGAAAACCCGGCCACCGGGCGGAGGGGTCAAGCCATGAACATTCTCATCGTGGACGATAATGAGCTGAATCGTTACCCGTTGCAGGTGCTGCTAGAGTTCAACGGCTACACGGTCGTTACCGCCGCCAACGGGGCCGAGGCGTTGGAGAAGGCGCGGCAAAGTCCGCCCGACCTGATCATTACCGACATCCTGATGCCGGTGATGGACGGGTTTTCGTTGTGCCGCGAATGGAAGCGGGATGAGCGGCTCAGAGACATCCCGCTGGTTTTCTACACCGCCACCTACACCGATGAGAAGGACCGGGAATTGGCACTCAATCTCGGCGCCGCGCGGTTCATCGTCAAACCGGAGGGCCCGGAGACCATCCTTCGGACGATCAAGGCCGCCATTGCCGACCAGAAGCACGGCACCCCGGCGGCCCCGCGGAAACCCATTCAAGACGAGGCGGTTTTCCTGAAGGAGCACAGCGAAGCGCTCATCCGCAAACTGGAAGACAAGATGGAGCAGTTGGAGCAGGCCCGCCGTGAACTGGAGCGCGACCTCACCGCGCGCAAGCAGGCCGAGGCGGCGCTGCGCGAGAGCGAACAACACTATCGCACGCTAGTGGAGGCTGCGCCTGACGTGATCTATGTGATTGCCGCCGATGGCACGCTGACCTCACTAAGTCCTGCCTTTGAAAAAATCAGCGGCTGGCCGCGGGCCGACTGGATCGGCAAACCGTTCTTACCGCTGGTCCATCCCGGCGACCAGGCGCTGGCCATGGAAACGTTTCAGCAAGTGCTGAGGGGCGAGACGCCGCCCGTCTACCAGTTGCGGATTCTGTCCAAAACGGGGGACTATCTGATCGGCGAGTTCACCAGTACGCCGTATATCGAGCAAGGCCGGATCGTCGGCGAGTTGGGCATCGCCCGCGACATCACCGGACGCAAGCGCGCGGAGCAGGCTTTGAAGGAATCGGAGAGCAGGCTCCGAAGTATCATTGAGAGCAGCAAAGATGGCATCATCTTTTTCGACGGAAGAAACCAAAAGATCCTCTTCGGAAACGGCGCCATGGCTGAGTTGCTGGGATGCTCCAAGGAGGACCTGGTTGGCCGCTCCATTCCATCCCTACACCCCTCAGGAAAGTGGGAAAGCGTTGAACAGGAATTCCAGAAACATGTGAGTGGTGAGCTTTCATTTTCTACTGGGATTCCCGTCCTCCGCAATGACGGCTCCGTCTTCTATGCGGACATCAGTTCGAGCCTCATAATGCTTGATGGGAGATACTACTTGTCGGCCTTCTTTCGCGACATCACCGCGCGCAAGCGGGCGGAGGAGGCGCTGCGCGAGAGCGAGATATGGTATCGCGAACTGTTCGATGCCGAGTACAACGCCATCTTCCTCGTCGAGTGCGGAACCCAGCGGCTGCTCGACGCCAACGCGACCGCGATGAAACTCTACGGTTACAGCCGTGAAGAGTTCCTCCGGATGACGGCCGCGGATGTCTCCACGAAACCCGACAGAATGCGCAGGACGATCGAGGCTGGCAACACGCACATCCCGCTCCAGTGGCATCGCCGGAAGGACGGGACGGCTTTCCCCGTTGAAATCACCGTCAGCTTCTTCGAGCACGAGGGACGCCGGGTCCACGTGGCCGCGATTCGCGACATCTCGCGACAACAGCAGCACGAGGCGGCCGTTCGGGAGCTGTCCGGCCGGCTCATGCGCCTGCAGGATAAAGAGCGCCGGCACCTGGCCCGGGAGCTGCACGACACCACGGCGCAGGAACTGGCGGCGATCAGCATGAACCTCGCGGTGGTGCGGGCACGGACCTCGGAACTGAGCGCCGATGTGCGGACGATCCTGGCGGACACGGCAATGTTGACCGAACGGTGCGCCAGCGAAATCCGCACTATGACCTACCTGCTGCATCCGCCGGTGCTCGAAGCGCTGGGCCTGGCCGGCACGGTGCGCGACTACGCGGATGGCTTTGCGCGGCGCAGCGGGATCCGGGTGGATCTCGAAATCTCCGACGAGTTGGGCCGACTGTCACACGAACGCGAGCTGGCCCTGTTCCGGGTGCTGCAGGAGAGCCTCGCCAACATTCTGCACCATTCGGGCAGCCGGACCGCGTCGGTCCGCCTCGTCCGCACGACCGACGAAGTCAAGCTGGAAGTGCGGGACAGGGGCCGCGGCATGAAGCTGAGCGGAGACGTCGTGGCGGAGGAATTGCCGGTGAACAACCTGGGCGTGGGCATCCTCGGCATGCGGGAACGCATGCGCCAATTGGGCGGACGGCTGGAGATCAACTCGGGCGCCCAAGGCACCTGTGTTGTCGCCATCCTCCCATTGGACACGTAGACCCTACAACCATGACACGGATTCTCATCGCCGACGACCATCAGATCATCCGCGAGGGGCTGCGCAAAATCTTGGAGGAGCAGTCCGACTGGATAGTATGTGGCGAGGCCGCGACCGGCCGCGAGACCGTGGCCAAGGCGCTCAAGCTCCAGCCCGACGTGATCGTGCTGGACTTCGCCATGCCGGAGTTGAACGGCCTGGAGGTGACCCGGCAGATTCGCGCGGTCCTGCCCCATACCGAAGTGCTGATCCTGACCATGCACGAGTCCGAGCAACTGGCCCGCGAAGCCCTCGCCGCCGGTGCCCGTGGCTTCGTGCTGAAGAGCGATGCCGGCACGACGATCGTGGCCGCAGTCGCGCAACTCAGCCGGCATCTCCCTTTCTTCACCGGCAGGGTTTCGCAGATGGTGCTGCACGGTTACCTGCATTGCGCCGATCAGGCGGAAGAGGATGCCCACGGCAATCTGCTCACGTCGCGCGAGCGCGAAATCATTCAGCTCGTGGCCGAGGGGCGGAGTTCGAAAGAGATCGCGGACACCCTGGGCATCAGTGTGAAGACGGTGGAAACGCATCGCGCGAACATCATGAGCAAACTCGATCTCCACTCGGTCAGCGAGCTCGTGCGCTATGCGATCCGCAATGAGATCATCATTCCGTAACGCGGCTGCCGGACGTCTGGGGGAGAGCTCACTCTGCCGTAGCGGAGCAGCGACGGGTCCGCGCGTCAGTGCGAATCCTGCCGTCCGCACAGGATGACCGCCGCCCGATTTGCGGGTTTTTGTGTATGTCTCGAAAGTTGCAGACCGTGCAATTTCCGGATACCTATCGCCCGATCAGCGCAGCCCACCGATGAACCAACGGTACGCGGCGCGGATTCCTCCAGCCTTTCCTTCACTATCATCAACTCCCTCAATCAGGCTCACGTTGCGCGTATCCATTCAAACTGACCCCGCGCTGGCCACGGTGCGCTCGGACGGATCACCGACGCCCAGCTCGGCGCTTCGGAGGTTGATCCATATCCCGGTGATACACACCCAGGCAGACATGGGCAGCCTCGGTCCCGCGATCCAAGCGATCTCCATTCAGGAGCTGGGACAACAAGGCTGGGAGCAAACCGTTACCTTGGTGAATAAAATCTGGTCGCAGATCGAGCAGGCGATTGGCAGTTGGTCGTTGCCTTACTCAAAGGTACGGCTTTACCAAGATGGCCTGCCCATTTGCGGGCGGGAGCTGGAAATTGTGACGGCCTTGGCGAAGGCCGGCAGTCGGAACCATCAACTGCTGCTTCATTTGAAAAGGCAAGGGGCCACCATCATGGGCACTGAATCGGCTGAGTTGCTCGTGCGCGAATATAAGCTGACCAAAGAGATTCTGGCTGCCCACAAATCGGCGCAAGCAACCCATCTGGAGGATCGGCTAAAGACGTTGAGCAAAAACCTGCTTCAGCAACGGGATCAGGCTGTCGCCGAGCGGATCAACCGTACGCTAAGTCCAGGCGAAATCGGCCTCCTGTTCTTGGGGATGCTTCACTCCCTCGATAAGTGGATCGCCAAGGATATCCAAATCACCCGCCCCATTCATCCTGGGTCTCGGGCAAAAAAACCATGCGGCTGAACAACAGGAAAAGCCGGGTCTTGGTGGTGGACGACGAGCAGGTTATCTGTGAATTGATCTCCCACTTGCTGGAGCATGAGGGCATCATCCCCCTGACGGCGAATGATGGGAGGACCGCCCTGCAACAACTCCGCACGGCCCCCGTTGATGTGCTGATTGTCGACCTGCAGCTGCCGGACATGGATGGCCTGGAGGTCCTGCGCCAGGCAAAATCCTTGGACGAGGATCTCCCGGTGGTGATCTTGACCGCACACGCGGGAGTTCACGGGGCCGTGGAGGCGATGCGGGCCAACGCCTGCGAATACCTGGCGAAACCGTATGATCATCAGGAACTGGTCCGGGTGGTCCATTATGCCCTGGCGGAGCGCCAGACCAAACTCAACCTGAAGCAGCTTGGCGGGCAAATCGACACGAACCATGAACTCACCTACCTCATGGGACCCAGTGGGGCCATCGGACGACTGATTGCCGACATCAACCGGGTCGCCAAATCGAACTTCAACGTGATCATTCTCGGCGAAACCGGTTCCGGCAAAGAGGTGGTGGCGCAAGCGATTCACCGGGCCGGTCCACGCGCCAAAGGGCCGTTTGTGCCGGTGGATTGTGGAGCGATTCCGGAAGCGCTTTTGGAGTCGGAATTGTTCGGACATGAAAAAGGAGCGTTCACCGGGTCGGTCGGCCAGAAACCGGGCAAATTTCAACTGGCCGACGGCGGCACCCTCTTGCTGGATGAGATCCTGAACATGCCCCTCAGCGCCCAGGCGAAAGTGCTGCGGACGCTGCAAGAAAAGGCCATTTACCGGGTCGGCGGCACCCGCCCGATAGCGATCGACACGCGGGTGCTCGCCGCCGGCAACCAGGATCTGGAAGCGGCCGCCGCCGCGGGGCGGTTCCGGGTGGATTTGTTCTATCGGTTGAACGAGTTTACGCTCGAGATCCCTCCGCTGCGCCAGCGCAAGGAGGACATTATCTACCTGGCAAAACGGTTTTTGGATCTGACCAACCGGGAACTGCACAAAAACGTGCACGGGTTTGCAGAGCCAGCCATCCAAACGTTGCTTAATTACCCGTGGCCCGGGAATGTTCGCCAACTGCGGTCGACGATCCGGCGGTCTGTGCTCCTGGCGGACACCGTGGTGACCGAAAGCCATCTGGATATTCTCCAAGAGAACGGCCAGGCTGCTTATAGGGTGGCGCCACCCGCCTGGGTGCAAGCCGTGTCCACCACCAACCTTTCGCTCAAGGAAATTGTGGCACAAAGCACGACGGCGGTGGAGCGGGAGGTTTTGCTGCAAACCCTGCGGACGACCGGCGGCAACAAGGCCAAAGCCGCCCGCCTGCTCCACATCGATTACAAGACGATCCAGTCGAAAGTCAAAAAATACGGGGTAACCCAAAATCAAGAAGCGCTATGAAAAAAAAGAACCAAGGCAAAAACGAACTCAATACTGAAAGTGGTTTCGGCTTCGGCGGATTCCTGTCAGGGCTGACCGGTTTGGTGGAAAAGCTGAGCGAACTGGGGGAAACGGGCGCCGAACTGCACCGCACCGGCGAGATTCATGGCGATGGGAAAGGCCTCAAAGGCATCTATGGGTTTACGGTCAAGGTCGGCCTGGGGGATGAGGCGCCCCGAATTGAGTCCTTCGGGAATATCCACACCGACAAGAAAACGGGCCAGCCGGTGGTTGCAGAAATCCGCGAACCCGTGGTGGATCTTTTTGAGGAGAAAGACCACCTTCTCGTCGTGGCCGAGATGCCGGGAATCAGCGCGGCGGATGTGCAACTCGGGGTCAAGGACGACGTGCTGACGATCACCGCCGCCAAAGGGGACAAGAAATACCGCAAGGAGGTGCTGCTGCCCGGCAATTATCCCAAGGGGAAAATGCGCCTCTCGTGCAACAACGGGGTGGTGGAAATCAAATGCGTCAAATAATCACGCCGAAATAAGGGCCATTCGAAGTTCTCCCCCGCCGCACCTCCGGCCTGGAGGCCTACGGGCTGGAAGCGCGAACCTGATGCGGAATGATCGGGCGCCGGGAAAATGACCCCAAGCCGGCCGACCGGTTGCAGGAAACCTCCAAGCCGCGGATCTGACTTATGGAAAAAACCGAATCAGCAAAGCTCAAGCTCAAGGTTACGGAAGCGGTCGGGAAAGACGTGGGGCGGGCCCTGGCCCGGATCGGTCCCGAAGACATGGCACGGCTCCAAGCCGCCATCGGAGACACGGTGGAGGTGGTCGGCAAACGCACGACGGTTTGCAAAGTAATGCCGGCCTACAAAGAACTCCGCGGCCAGTCCCGCATTCAGTTGGACGGACTAACCAGAGAGAATGCCGGCGCGGCGCTCGATGAGTTTGTCCAGGTCCAGAAAGTTGCCATTCGCCCGGCCCAGCGGATCGGGCTGGCGCCGCTGACGGTGGCGCCGGATGCCCGCGATCTCCACTACATCGGCAGCCTGCTGGATGGATTGCCGGTCCGGGAAGGCGACCGGATCCGGGCGGTGTTGTTTGGCAGCCGCTCGGCCGATTTCAGGGTGGACAGCACGACTCCCCGCGGCCCCGTGTTGATCAACCCGACGACGGAACTGACGATTGGCAAAGCGGAGGCCAAGGAATCCAGCCGGATGGCGGTCCCGTATGAGGATATCGGCGGACTGAAACCCCAGCTTCACCGCATCCGGGAAATGATCGAACTGCCGCTCCGGCATCCCGAGGTGTTCGAGCGGCTGGGCATTGACGCGCCCAAGGGCGTGCTGCTCCACGGTCCCCCCGGATGCGGCAAGACGCTCATCGCGCGGGCCATCGCGCATGAGACAGAAGCCAATTTTTTCTCCGTGAGCGGCCCGGAGATCATCCATAAGTTTTATGGCGAGAGCGAGGCGCACTTGCGCAAGGTTTTCGAGGAGGCGACGCGCCAGGGGCCGAGCATCATTTTCCTGGACGAGATCGATGCCATCGCCCCCCGGCGCGAGCAAGTGGTCGGGGAGGTGGAAAAGCGGGTTGTCGCCCAACTTCTGGCGCTGATGGATGGACTGACGAAGCGGCAGAATGTCATTGTCATTGGCGCCACCAACATTCCGAACGCGCTGGATCCGGCGCTTCGCCGGCCCGGCCGGTTCGACCGGGAGATTGCGATACCGATTCCCGACCGCAATGGGCGCCTCAACATCCTGGAGATTCACAGCCGGGGAATGCCCTTGAGGCAGGATGTGGATATGAATCTCCTGGCGGAGATCACGCATGGTTTTGTGGGCGCCGACTTGGAGGCGCTCTGCCGGGAGGCCGCCATGATCTGTCTGCGCGACATTCTGGCCGACATGGATTTCTCCCTGGCCAAGATCCCCTACGAACGACTGGCGAAATTGGAGGTGCGCATGGACCATTTCATGGCGGCGCTGCAAGAGGTCGAACCTTCAGCCATCCGGGAGGTCTTTGTCGAAGTGCCCAACGTGCGTTGGAGCGACGTGGGCGGGCTGGGCAAACTGAAGCAACGACTCGTGGAAGCCGTCGAATGGCCGCTGCAATACGCGCCCTTCTTTGAACAAATGGGGGTTCGCCCGCCCAAGGGCATCCTGCTGTCCGGTCCGCCGGGTTGCGGGAAGACCCTGCTGGCCAAGGCCATCGCCAACGAAAGTCGGGTGAACTTCATTTCGGTCAAAGGCCCGGCCCTGCTGTCCAAGTATGTGGGCGAATCGGAGCGGCAAGTGCGCGACGTCTTTCGCAAGGCCCGGCAAGCGGCACCGTGCATCATCTTCTTTGACGAGATAGACGCTTTGATGCCGGTCCGCGGCGGCGCGGTTTCAGACACGCCGGTTACCGATCGGGTGTTAAGCCAGTTTCTGGCGGAATTGGATGGCGTCGAAGAGATCAAGGGAGTCGTGGTGCTGGGGGCGACGAACCGGCTGGATCGGCTGGATCCCGCGATCCTTCGGCCCGGCCGCTTTGATGAAGTCGTCGAGATACCGTTGCCGGATGAGCTGGAGCGCCGGGAGATTTTTGAGGTTCATCTGCGCGGCAAGCCAATGGCGCGGAACATCAAGGTCAGTGCGCTGGCGGCAAAGACAAAGGACTTCAGCGGGGCGCACATTGCGTCCGTCTGCAACCTCGCGGCCCTCCGCGCGGTGCGCCGCGCGGTCGTGGTTTTGAAAGACTTGTCCGCCAAGCCGGCGAAAGCGGGCGCGGAGGAAACCGACGATTCGGGCGCGAGTAAATCGGTACTGGAAGTTAAGGCGAAAATGCTGCTCGAAGCGGAGGATTTGGAGGACGCAGTTACCGAGGTCGCTGCCCACCGATGAATGACGATAGCAACAACGCGTATTACGTTTACGGATTCACCCGAGCTGGCCCCGGGCCGGAGTCGGTTGACGGGATGGTCCCCAGTGGAGGCATCGATGAACAGCATGCCCCATTTTTCCATAGCATCGGGAAAGTGGCGGCAGTCCTGAACGTGGTTTCGCAGGCGGAGTTCTGCGGGCCCGCGGGCGAGGCGAATCTGCAGGATTTGGCCTGGCTGGCCCCACGCGCCTGCAGGCATCAGGCGGTGATCGAGCAGGTGATGCGCCGGGGGCCCGTGTTACCGGCCCGGTTGGGCACGCTCTTTTCCTCCCTGGCAAGCCTGGAAACTTACCTGCGGGAAAATGAAGACGCCATCAGCCGGTTCCTCGAACGCGTGAGCGGTCACGAGGAATGGGCGGTGAAAGGTCTCCTCGATGCGGCGCGTGCCGAGGCAGAGTTACTGGCGCGCGCTCGCGCGGGGAAGGAAGGATCGTTCAGCACCGCGCCCGGATTGGCCTACCTGCAGGAACAAAGTCTGCGGATCAAGGTGAAGCAGGAGTTGGACGATCGCCTCGCGGAGGTAAGCAACGGTCTCTTGGAAGATCTGCACTCTCTGGCCTCGGAAGTTTGCGAACGCCGGATTCTGTCGCGCGAAACCACTGGAGAGGAGCGGGACATGGTTTTGAACTGGGCGTTTTTGGTGCCGCGAACCGGCCTGGCGGATTTTCGCGGCCGGATCGAGCGCGCGAACTCCGACCAGAAGCTGTGCGGTCTGACCTTCGAACTATCGGGTCCATGGCCGCCTTACAGTTTCAACCCAGTCCTTGAACGGGAAGTGGCTCCGGAAGTGGATATATCGGAGGACGGATGAGCGTGGCCCATACAGATGCGCCGGAGATTGAAGGGCTTTACAGAGATTTGCTGGATGCGATTCCCTTGTCGGTGCTGTTAGTAACCCGGGACCTCCGCATCGCCCTCGTTAACCAGCACTTCCTTGAAAAGAGCCAGCGAACAATCGAAGAGACATTCAATCAGCGACTGCAGGAAGTTTTTCCGCCAGCGATCTTGGATCACACCGAGATCGTTCAACGGATTCAAAGCGTGTTCGAGGCCGATAAGCCAACCCAAGGCAGAAGAATATCCTTCCGCGCCCCTGGGGGGCTCATGCGGGTTTATTATTATCAAATCCTTCCCCTCGCGGCCCATGGCAACGGGGAATACGCCATCCTGGTCTTGGAGGACGTGACCGAACAGACACATTTGGGCGAGGACGTTGACCGAATGGAACGCCACTTGGCGATCGTGGTTGAAAACACCGGTGAAATCATTCTTTCCACCGATCCCGAGGGCCGGATCCTAAGCTGGAACAAATCCGCCGAACAGATTTCGGGTTACACTTTCCAGGAGGTCAAGGACCGGTTCCTTTACGAGTTTTTCGGCAAGGAACATGAGGCTGAAGTAAGAAAGATGTTAGCCGAACGGCAAGAGGCCATATCCCTGCGAGCCACAGCATGGAATCTCGTGAAAAAGGGCGGCGGCGTCATCTCCATTGCCTGGACTTGTTCGCCCATGCTGGACGAACGGGCCATCCCGATCGGCCTCGTGGCGGTCGGGCGCGACCTCACGGAGAGTCGCAAGCTCGAGGCGCAGCTGCTGCAGGCGCAAAAACTGGCCGCCTTGGGGGTCATGGCCGGAGGCATTGCGCATGAACTTCGCAACCCCCTCGCGATCTGTTCCGCCGCCGCGCAATTTCTCAAGGACGAGGAAATCGAGCCCAAGTTTCGCCGCGAGTGCGCCCAAAAGGTGTCCCTGGGGATGCAACGAGCCTCCACGATCATTGAGCACCTTCTAAAATTCGCGCGCCCATCCCCCCGGAACGGTTTCACAAGAGTGGACCTGATCTCCGTCGTGAAGGAGGCACTGGGTTTGATAGCCGACCAGGCCCAAGTCCAGCTCATAGAAATGAACGCGCAGTTTCCGGAGATTCCCGCGTTCACCCTCGGCGACGCCGATTTGCTCCAGCTGGTATTCATGAATCTGTTCTTGAATGCCATCCACGCGATGCCGAACGGGGGCCGGCTCAGCGTGAACGTCGGCATGAACCGCCATGAAATCACCGTCCAAGTGTCCGATACCGGACACGGCATCCCGGCAGCAGACCTCGATGATATCTTTGATCCGTTCTTCTCAAGTTCCACCGAAAAGACAGGCACAGGGTTGGGCCTTCCGCTCTGCTATACTGTTGTCAAGCAACACGCCGGCGGCATCGGGGTGGAGAGCGCGCCGGGGCAAGGCAGCACCTTCACCGTAAGATTGAACCTTCTCGAGGACGGACCACCCAAACACAGCGATGAATCGTGAATACCTGATTGTGGACGATGAGCCGGATGTTTGCTGGGCTTTTGAGAACATTTTGGCCTTAAAAGGACTGCGTTGCCAAAGAGCCCTGAGCACCCAAGCGGCCCTCGATCTGATGAAGCATCACCGCTTCCACCTCGCGTTCCTGGACGTAGCCCTCCCTGGTACGGTGAACGGATTCGAGCTGGCCAAACGCCTGCGTGAGATGGATCCCTCCATGCGCCTCGTGTTCGTCTCCGGTTGCTTTCCGGAGGATCCGGGAATTGCGGCTCAGATCCAAAATGGAGAACGGTTTTGTGCCTGCATCACCAAACCCTTTCTGAACGAGAAAATCCTTGAGGTCATCAAGGAGTTGGCCGCGACCGAAGGGTGAGGACATGACTCCATGCGAGTAGCGAACCCAATACCGGGAATGAATTCCCTATCGGTTACCCCCTGAAAAAAGTCTGAAATAAAATCCCGCGGAATTCGCCGGTGAGGCGCCCGGGAAGGTCCGGCAGAACGGCCGTTTTTCCATCGCTGGCACGCGCTAAGCATGGGGGTCAATCATGCGATTTCAAAGGTTAATGGAAAATCGCGAACTATAACGAAAGTGTACAAACAATAAACAGGAGTGAATCATGGCTAAAGTTACAAAATCTACAGACTCATCGAGTCTGGCTGAAGTAGTGGATCGGATTCTTGACAAGGGCATCGTGATCGATGTCTGGGCCAAGGTCTCGCTGGTCGGAATCGAGTTGGTCTCCGTCGAAGCCCGGGTGGTTATCGCCTCGGTTGAGACATATCTGAAGTACGCAGAGGCGATCGGCCTGACGGCCACCGCCGCCGCTCCGGCCTGATTTATACAGGTACGGCAATTGTTGGGCGGAGAATGGGTTCCATTCTCCGCCTGCCAAATCGGCCTAAAGCCGTCGCTCGCCAATATGGACGATGCAGTGGAGTTCGTCCGATCACACCCCGCTTGGAGCGCGTTGTGGCCGAGCTTCTCCCCTGATGATCCGGTTTGTGGAGAGATGGCACGGCCCGATCTTCAAACCAAGAAAGACCTGCCCATCATGAATAATATAGCAACTGACATGTCGCGCTTGTGCGGTGAGATCGCCGCCCTCCGGGATAGCCGCGCCGAACTGCGCCGCAATCTCGCGGAGGCGACCGAAGGACTGCACGAGGAGGTCTCCCGCCTGCTGACCGGTTTCGGGGAGGCTCGCGCGGAAATGTCCAAGCAAACCCAAGCCGAACTGCATGAGGTCGTCCTGCACGTCAAGGACGCGGTGACCGCGCTGCAGAACACGGTCGCTGGATTGCGGGGTGCATTTCTGGAGGACATGGAGGGCGCCCGTCGGGCCTGGGCTGGGGCCAGCTCGGCGTCGACGCATGTTCCAATGGCCGCCGGGTCGGCGACCAAGGCGAAAAAGAAGAAACGGTAGGACCCTGGCGTCACTGCCGTTCATCAGGTCACACCGTTCGCGCGCGGGAAGGCAACCCAAGCGCGGACGGTGTGAGCTGTTGCCGGTGCCGCCATTGCCCCAACCAGCTCCTAACCTCAATCCACTCGGTCGGCTTTACAGATTCTCCGGAGGTCGATGGGAAGCTCCGGACAGGAAAAACTGACATCATCCAGGCGCGTCCCCCCAGATTGCCAGCGCCCTCAACAATCACGGAAGAACCCAGTCAGAACACAAGGCGGCAATTCCAAGGCTGCCGGGAGTAAAAGATGCAGAACAACCATGACGCCGTTTTACCCGAGCCCAGCAACGGATTTGTGACGACACCCTTCGTGGAACAGATCACACAGCGAGCGCTCACCTATTTGCAGGTGGGCTATCCCATCCATTTTGCCGGCGCCGCCGGCACCGGCAAAACCACCCTGGCTTTCCACGTGGCCGCGCAACTGGGTCGGGCCGTGTCCCTGATTCATGGGGATGACGACTTCGGCAGTTCGGATCTGGTCGGCCACGACGGCGGCTACCGCCGCCACAAGATAGTTGATAACTACATCCATTCGGTCGTCAAAACCGAGGAGGAGATGAATTCCCTATGGCTGGAAAACCGGCTCACGACTGCCTGCCAGAATGGCGACACCCTGATCTACGACGAGTTCAACCGCTCGCGGCCCGAGGCCAACAATCCCTTTCTAAGCATCTTTTCCGAACGAATCCTCAACCTGCCCAAGCTGCGCACCTCGGGCGGCGGCTACCTGAAGGTGCACCCGGAATTCAGGGCCATTTTCACCTCTAATCCGGAAGAATACGCCGGAGTCCACAAAACCCAGGATGCGCTGAAGGATCGACTGATTACCATCGAGCTGGAGCACTATGATCGGGCGACGGAGATTCAGATCACCATCGCCCGCTCCGGCATTGGTCCGTCCGATGCCGAGATCATCGTGGACTTGGTGCGGGAACTACGGTGTGTCGGGGTGAACAACAGCCGGCCGACGATCCGGGCCTGTATCGCCATCGCCCGCGTGCTGGCTTTGCGCGGAGTTCATGCCCAGCGCGAGGATCCAATCTTCCAATGGGCCTGCCGCGATGTCCTGAATTCGGAAACGGCCAAAGTCACTCGCGACGGGCACTCGATCATGCCCGAGAAAGTGGAAGAAGCCTTGCTCAAGGGACTGCGCACCAAACCTCCCTCCGCCCAGCCTGCCTCCCTTCCTCCCCTCATGCACAAAGCAGCCAAGAAAGGACAATAAAAATGATTCCTCCACAACGAATGATTCGCAGCGTCAAAGACATCCGCACTCGTTCCGGCACTCCCGATCAAGTCCTGGTCCCCTACAAAGCCTACATGGTGATCACCGCCCTGGAGATGGAAAAATTCCGGCGCGAAACGGAACGAAAGAACCTGGCGGTTCGATTGGAAAGCATTAACAACCGCCTGCGGGCGATCGAAGCGGAAAAAACGGCACTCATCCGGCGGTTGGGCAAGGGACCAGCGGGGAGAACCATCAAGTGGTCCATCAAGTCCTCCATGCCGGCCAAGGAGAGCACGCCGAACGGTCGGAACGGCGGGTTCAAATACCAGTACTAGGCAAAAGCGGAGACGGGAATTCCCCCGTCAAACCAATATCTGCGATGAAAATCAACTGTCTCTCCTGCGGACATAAAGTGGAACTGGATGACGTCTACGAAGACTATGCCGGCCTGATCAAGTGCTACGTTTGCGGCGCCCTCCTTGAACTCAAAACCGAGGAAGGAAGGCTCAGGTCGGTCACGCTGATGCTGCGCACGGCGCGTCCGTTGGACGACGAAGCAGTTCCGGTTGCCGGAATGGAAACCAAGCAATGAACCCCTTGCGCGAATCCGGCCTCCCGTACAGTGGCAAATATCTGTATGCGATCACCACTCTCGGGAAAGACCGCACCTACGAAGTTGCGGGGATGGACGGATGCGCCGTGTATAGCATCAGCAAGGACCGGGTGGCGGCCGTGGTGAGTGATTGCGCCCGCCCGAGAATCCGCCCGGAACGCGCCAACCTGGCAGTCCACAAGGAAGTCCTTAAACGGCTGATGCTGGACAGCACCATACTGCCCATGGCCTTTGGCATCATCGCGGATGACCTCAAGGCGGTTCGGCGGATGCTTTCGCTCAACCAGCGTGCCTTTATGGAACAGCTGGAGCGCGTTGCGGGAAAGGTCGAGATGGGGCTGCGCGTGACTTGGGATGTGCCCAATATTTTCGAGTATTTCGTTGACACCCATCCCGAATTGCGGGCCGCCCGCGACCGTTTGCGGGGGAACCAGCGCGAGCCCCTCCAGGAGGAAAAAATCGAACTGGGGCAATTATTCGACCGCATCCTCAACGAAGACCGCGAAGCCCATTATGAAAAGCTGGAAGAAGTGCTGGCTCCGTGTTGCGCCGAAATCAATCGATCGCCGCCCCGCAATGTCAACGAGGCGGCCAATCTTAACTGCCTGGTCGAACGCAGCGGTCAAAAGCAAATGGAGGATGCGGTCTTCCGGGCTGCCGGTTTGTTCGACAACAATTACGCCTTCGATCTGAACGGGCCCTGGGCCCCGCACAACTTCGTCGAGATGGACCTCAAGTTGAACAGCTAAAGATGAAACGAGTGGTTCATGCTGATCATCGACAAACTTCTGCTGTCTCCCATTTACGCCACCGTCTGGGCGGCCCGGCAGATCCAAAACACGATCCAGCAGGAACGTGAGGCGGAACCCGCGCAGATTACCGCCGAATTGAGCGAACTCTACATGCGGCTGGAGGCCGGCCAGATTTCCGAGGGGGAGTTTGCCGCCAACGAAACAGAACTCCTGGACCGGCTTGATCAACTCCAAGCCCAGGAAGCCGGCCCTGCCAAAGCGCGAAAGACAAGGCCCGTCGAATCGAACCGGCGAAAGCGCATACCAAACCCCCGAAATACATCCGAAAATGAGTCCACCCCAATCGCTCTTCCTAGATGAATCCGGCCTTCAGCGCCTTCTCTACGGTGGCCAGGACGGCGTAGGCAAAACCCTCCGCGCTGCAGCCACTGCGCTTCGCTTGGTCAATGGTAAACCCCAATCGGCGCTTTTCTTGGCTGAATTGAGCGTACTCTATATGCGTCTGGAGGCCGGCCAGATTTCCGAGTCGGAGTTCGCCGAGCGCGAAATAGAACTCCGCGACCAGCTCGATCAACTCCAAGCCCAAGAGACCGGTCCCAGCCAAAGCGCGGAAGAGAAGGCCCGGCGGGTCGAACCGGCAAACGCGTATTGAAAAACCCGGAAATACGCCTGAACATGATCCCGCCCAAGCCAGTATTCCTGGCGGAATCCGGCCTCCAACTCATCCTGTTCGGCGGCAAAGGAGGGGTGGGCAAAACCTCCTGCGCGACCGCCACTGCGCTCCAATTGGCCAAGGCTGCGCCCCAATCCAAGTTTCTTTTGGTCTCCACTGATCCGGCCCATTCCCTGGCGGACAGCCTGGCCGGGTTTGCTCCGCCGCCCAATTTGCAGGTCACCGAATTGGACGCTCGGGAGTGTCTCGCCTCATTCAAACGCCAGCATCGCGCCAAGTTCTATGAGATCGCCTCGCGGGGCACTTTTCTGAACCACTATGACATCAGCAGTTTTTTGGATCTTTCCCTGCCGGGACTGGATGAACTGATGGCTTCACTGGAGATTTCCAACTGGGTCCAGGCGCATCGCTTCCAGAGCATCTTGGTGGATACTGCCCCCACCGGCCATACGCTCCGACTGTTGGCGATGCCCGCGTTGCTTCAAAAGTGGCTGGAGGCCCTGGACGCCTTGCTGGCCAAGCACCGCTACATGAAAAGTCTGTATCGGGGAGCCGCCCATCGCGATGAGATCGATTCTTTCCTGGAGGGACTGGCCGATTCGATTAAGCAAATGGAAGCGTTGCTGCGGGACTCCGAGCGGAGCCGGTTTGTGCCGGTGATGCTGGCCGAGGAGATGAGCTACAGTGAAACCCGCTCTCTGCTGAACGAACTGAAACGCGCCCAGGTGCCGGTGACCGACATCGTGGTCAACCGGCTCTATCCCAACAATGAATGCCCCGTGTGTGCCAGCGGGCGTGTTGAACAGACCCGGGTTTTGAGGAAGATTCTGAGCAGCCGGAGTTTTTCCCGCCATGCTCTGTGGGGAGTGCCCTTGTATCCACAAGAAGTCCGTGGAGCAGAAGGCCTCCAGGCGTTCTGGGCGGGACTGGTCCGCCTGAAGAAAACGCCGGTCGTTCCGGAAACGACGACGCCCCTGGCCCGCCCATGGGTGCAAGCTGTGACGCTCCCCGTCGCCAGGGAGAAAGCGCTGCTGCTCTTCGCGGGAAAAGGCGGTGTGGGCAAGACCACGCTGGCTTGCGCCACCAGTCTGCGCTTGGCCCAAGAATCGCCCGCCCGCGAGGTCCTGCTCTTTTCCACCGACCCCGCCCATTCTCTCTCTGCCTGCTTGGGAATGCCAGTGGGGCCAAGCCCGACGCGGCTATGCCCTGGATTGACGGCGCTTGAGATGGACGCGGAAGTGGAATTTCGCTCTCTAAAGCAGCTTTATCAGAATGAGTTGCAGTCGTTTCTTCACGCCCTTCTGCCCGGCATGGACTTGACCTTCGACCGGGAAGCCATGGAGCGAATCTTGGATCTCTCTCCTCCCGGTCTGGACGAAGTCATGGCGCTTACTCAGGTGATGGACCTGCGCGAACAAGGCTGTTACCGCACCCTGGTGCTCGATTCAGCGCCGACCGGGCATCTGATCCGCCTCTTGGAAATGCCGGAGCTGATCGATCAGTGGTTGAGGGCTTTTTTCGGCCTGTTGCTCAAATATAAAGAGATCTTTCGCCTGCCGAAAGTCTCCCAACAACTGGTGAAAATGTCGAAGGCCCTCAAACGCCTGCAAGCGCTCCTCGCTGATCCGGCCCAGTGCGCCCTCTACGGCGTGACTATCCTGACCGATATGGCCTTTGAAGAAACGAAAGACTTGGTGGCATCCTGTGCCCGGATGCAGGTTCCGGTGCCGTTGCTCTTCCTCAATCTTGCCACGCCGCCTGGCGATTGTCCGTTGTGTTCCGCACTGCGCCAGAGAGAGGCTGAGATCGCGGGGAAATTTCGGCGGACGTTCCCCGCCATGGACCAAGTGCTGGTTTACCGGCAGGGGGAACCTCGTGGCATGGCGCGCCTGGCCGAGCTCGGCCAAGCCTTGTGTGCAACACCGCCCAAAATTCGTGCAGCATGAATGAATTTCGCCCTCAGCATCATCAGTCCGTTTCCTTGTGCGATGCGCTGGATCGCGTGCTCGACACCGGCGTGGTGGCCCTCGGCGAACTGAAGCTCTCAGTAGCCGACGTGGATCTGCTTTACATTGGCCTGCAACTGGTGGTCACCTCGATCGAAACCGGCCGCGCGCTGGATCCCACGATCGACGATTGGCCGCAGCCCCGCGGCGGGGCGCGCCACAGGTTGTCGGCGGAAGCCGCAGCCGCAACGGGAGCTGGCCATCCGAAAACTGAACCGTACGACTCGTCCCTGTTGTCGTCGACCCTCGGCGGCGAAGCTGCCACCGCCGTGAAACACTCCACCCGCCGGCACGAGTCGCCGGCCGCCGGGCCCTCGGGCCATGCTCCAGACAAGAACGCCGGCGGACTCGGGAAGCTTGTCCTGACCCTGGTCAAGGTGCTGCACAAGCTCTTGAAGCTTCAGGCACTCCGCCGCATGGAGGCCGGTTCACTTAGTGTCGCCGAAATGGAAGGGCTGGGTGTCACCTTGATGCGTCAGGCTCAGGAGATTGAGCGGATGGCCAGGGAACTGGGTTTGCAGCCGGAAGACTTGAACCTCGATCTCGGTCCGCTGGGAAAACTCCTCTAAAAATTATGACGACTCAACGACACATCGAACACTCCACCAGCGGCGCCACGCTGGCCGATCTCTTGGAACGGATCTTGGACAAAGGCATTGTCATCGCTGGCGACATCAAGGTGAAGATCGCGGACATTGAGCTGCTCACCATTCAGATTCGTCTGGTCGTCTGCTCGGTGGACAAGGCCAAAGAGATCGGCATCGATTGGTGGGAAAATAATCCCGCCTTCAGCAGTCGACACCAGCAGGCATTGCTCCCGGAAGCGGATTCCATGGCGAAGTTCGCGGAAAGGCTGACGCGACTGGAGGCTTCGGTCGCGGTCCCTGCGGGCGGAGCCAAGGCATCGTGAAACTGCCACCCGGTCCCCACCTAACTATTCCGAACATGGATTTCCAGCCGACATCAAGCATCCGGGAGCAAGCCGCCTTGCTCGACACCGCGAACGGAGCGATCCTGAACCAAGCGAAGGAGTTTGGCCGCGTGGCAGAACCCGTCTGCTCGCGGATCCCGTGTGGCGGGAAGGGGTGCGTACAACCCGAGGCCGGAGGCGCGTGAAAAATGAACGGGAAATCATCCAGCGCCGGTCGCAGGGTTTCAAGCAGGCCGGAATGGCTGCTGGGCTCGATCTTTGTCTGCCTGGCCGCGGGCATTATGGCGGCCGGCTACTTCTATTGCCGGAATTTCGAGAGGAATTACCGCGCCGCAGTCGAGCGCCAGCTCTCAACCATCGCGGATCTGAAGGTGGGCGAGTTGATGCAGTGGCGCAAAGAGCGGCTGGGCGATGGCGACACCCTGTTCAAGAACGCCGCCTTTTCCTCCCTAGTGCGCCGCGTCGTTGAGAAACCGGCGGACGCGGAAGCTCAACGACAGCTTCAAGCATGGATCGAAAGACTCCAGACGGCAGATCAGTATGACAATGTACGCCTGCTTGATGCTCAAGGCGTGATTCGCATATCAGTCCCAACCGACCGGGCCTCGATGTCGTCCACGGTCTCGCGACGCATTCCGGAAGTCCTGCGGGCGGGCCAGACGACGCTTCAGGATTTCTACCGGGACGAACACGACCAGCGGGTCTATTTGGCGGTTTTGGTCCCCATTCTTGACGAGTCAGAGGCCAACCCTTCGCTGGGCATGCTTGTTTTGCGCATTGATCCTGCAACCTATCTCTATCCCTTCATCCAGCGCTGGCCCACGCCCAGCCTGACCGCCGAGACCCTGCTCGTCCGCCGGGAGGGCAACGAGGTCGTCTTTCTGAATGAACTCCGGTTTCAAAAAAACACCGCCCTGACCCTGCGCAGCTCCCTGGACCAAACGGCACTGCCGGCGGCTCGGGCCGCCTCAGGGCGGGAAGGCATCATGGAGGGCATCGACTACCAGGGCAGGCCGGTGGTGGCGGCCCTGCGCGCCATTCCCGATTCGCCGTGGTCTCTGGTCGCCCGCATGGACGCCGCGGAAGTATATGCGCCGCTGCGCGCGCAGCTGAAATTGGTGATTGGGCTCATCAGCGCTCTGCTATTCGGCGCGGGGACCGGCGTAGGCCTGCTCTGGAGGGAACAGCGGGCGCGTTTTTTCCGGACCAAGCATGAGGCCGCAGAAAGCCGGGCCAAACTCGCCGCCATCGTCGAATCCTCCGAAGATGCCATCATCGGCAAAAGCCTCGACGGCACGATCACGAGCTGGAACGCAAGCGCAGAACGCCTTTTCGGCTACCACGCTGCGGAAATGATTGGCCAGAATATTACCCGCATCATTCCGCCCAACGAACAGGCGCAGGAGGCTGAAATTCTACAGCGTTTGCGCCACGGCGAGCGCGTCGTGCATTTCGAAGCCGTGCGCCTCGCCAAAGACGGCCAGCCCGTCGCCGTGTCCTTGACCATCTCACCAGTCCTCGATGAAGGTGGCGCGATTATCGGAGCTGCCAAGATTGTCCGCGACATCACTGAGCGCAAGCTGGCCGAGGATTCGCTACGGGTATCGGAGGTCCGCTATCGCCGGCTCTTTGAAGCGGCGCGAGACGGCATTTTGATACTCGATGCCGAAACCGGGATGGTGCTCGATGTGAACCCGTTCCTGGTCGAGACGCTGGGCTTCACGTACGAGCAATTCCTGGGAAAGAGGATCTGGGAACTGGGGCTCTTCAAGGACATCATTGCCAATCAGGACAATTTCGCGGAGCTGCAGCGGAAGAAATACATTCGCTACGAAGACAAGCCACTGGGAACCGCCGATGGGCAGCACGTCGATGTGGAGTTCGTCAGCAACGCCTATCAGATGGACCACCAGAAGGTGATCCAATGCAATATCCGCGTCATCACCGAGCGCAAGCAGGCGGAGGCGAAAATCCACCTACTCAACTCCGAACTCGAGCAGCGGGTGCGCGAACGCACCGCCGAACTGGAGGCCGCCAACCAGGAGCTGGATGCGTTCAGTTACTCGGTCTCGCATGATCTGCGCGCGCCGCTGCGGGCCATGGACGGCTTCAGCATGGCGCTGTTGGAAGACTGCGCCGGCCAGCTGGACGAGACGGCCCAGGACCACCTGCGGCGCATCCGGACCGGCAGCCAGCAGATGGCGGATTTGATCGACGATCTGCAAAAGCTGTCGCGTGCGACGCGGACAGCGTTGCAGCGCGAGCGGGTCGACCTGACGGTGATGGCGGAGGAGATTGGCGCGGAACTTCAGCGGATACAGCCGGGTCGCCAAGTAGGATTGGTGGTGGCCTCGGACCTGGTGGTCAACGGAGATGCGGGCATGTTGCGGCTGGCGCTTAACAACCTGCTCGACAATGCTTGGAAATTCACGGCCCAGCGTACGCCGGCCTGCATCGAGGTCGGCGCACGGGAGGAGGACGGCCAGCGTGTCTTTTTTGTGCGCGACAACGGAGCGGGATTCGACATGGCGTATGCCGACAAGCTCTTTGGCGCGTTCCAACGCTTGCACAGCATCCAGGAGTTCGAGGGCACCGGCATCGGGCTGGCGATCGTGCAGCGGATCATCCACCGGCACGGGGGCCGCGTATGGGCCGAGGGCGCCATCGGACAAGGTGCCACCGTCTATTTCACCTTGGGAAAAAGAAAGGGACTGACTCATGAACAATCCCAAAACCATCCTGCTGGTTGAAGACAACCCGGACGACGCGGCGCTGACGCTGCGGGCGCTGAAAAAACACAACGTCGCCAACGAGGTCGTGGAGGCCCATGACGGTGTCGAGGCGCTCGATTACCTGTTTGGCACCGGCGCGCACGCCGGCCGCAACATCCGCCAACAACCCCAGGTGATCCTCCTGGATTTGAAGCTGCCGAAGGTGGACGGCCTGGAGGTGCTGCGCCGCGTGCGCAACGACCCGCGGACCAGACTCCTGCCGGTGGTGATCCTCACATCGTCGAATGAGGAGAAAGACCGCGTGAATGGTTACGCCCTTGGCGCCAACAGTTACATCCGCAAGCCCGTGGACTTCACGCAATTTGCCGAGTCCGTCCGCCAGCTGGGCCTGTACTGGCTGTTGCTCAACGAACCACCGCCCCCGATCACCGGGATGCCATGAACAAACCGTTGCATTGCCTGATCGTCGAGGATTCAGAAAACGACACGCTGCTGGTGGTGCGCCAGCTGCGCAGCGGCGGCTACGACGTGACGTGGGAGCGCGTCGAGACCGCCGAGGCCATGCGCGCCGCGCTGGGCCGCCAGCCGTGGGACGTGGTCATCGCCGACTACAGCATGCCGCGTTTCAGCGGGCTGGCCGCGCTGGAGCTGCTCAAGGCGAGCGGCAAGGGCGTGCCTTTCATCATCGTGTCCGGCACGATTGGCGAAGAGGAGGCCGTGGCGGCCATGAAGGCGGGCGCCCACGATTACATCATGAAAGGCAATCTGGCGCGCCTGGTTCCCGCCATGGAACGCGAGTTGCGCGAGGCGGTGGAGTGGCGCGCGCGCCGGCGGGCCGAAGTGGCGCTGCAGGAGAGCGAACAGAAGTATCGGGAACTGGTTGAACACGCCAACAGCATCATCATGCGCTGGACTCGCGACGGGAGGATCACGTTCCTGAACGAGTTTGGCCAGAAGTTCTTTGGCTACCCGGAAGCAGAAATCCTCGGCGGCCACGTCGTCGGCACCATCGTTCCGGCGAGCGCAAGTGACAGCGCGGATCTGCGCCTGCTGATGGACCAGATCGGTGCGCACCCGGAAGCGTTCGCGCAGAGCATCAATGAGAACATGCGACGCAACGGCGAGAGGGTCTGGGTGGCCTGGACCAACAAGCCGGTGCGGGATGAGCAGGGCGCGGTGAAGGAGATCCTGAGCATCGGCTCCGACATCACGGAGCGCAAGCAGGCCGAAGAGGCGCTGCGGGAATCGCAGGCGTTTTATCATTCGCTCGTGGAGCAACTGCCCGCCGGAGTTTTTCGCAAAGACCGTGAAGGCCGCTATGTTTTTGTCAGCCCCTGGTTCTGCCGGCTCAAAGGCATGAAGAAGGAGGAGTTTCTGGGCAAAACGCCTCAGGAAGTTGCCGCAAGCGAAGCGGCGAAACCGGACGCAACGGAGCAGGCAATCAAGTATGCCGCCGGAGGCGTGGAGCATCATGTCCAGCTCATGCAAACCGGAAACCCCATTGAGTTGGTTGAAGAGTATACGGATGCCGCTGGCAGGAAGCAGTTCGTGCACGCCATTAAAATCCCCGTCTTCAGCTCTGAAGGGAAGATCATCGGCACCCAGGGCGTCCTGTTCGACATCACGGCGCTCAAGCAGGCTGAGGCGCACATCCGCGAGCAGGCGGCCTTGCTCGACAATGCGAATGACGCCATTTACGTGACGGCCCTCGACGGCACGATACTCTATTGGAACCGGGGCGCCGAGCGGACTTATGGCTGGACCAGCGCCGAGGTGTTGAATCGAAAAACCACGGAATTGTTCTCCCCTGATCTCGCCGCCGCGGAGGCGCATACCGCGGTCCTGCTCGAGCAGGGAAGCTGGTCCGGAGAGCGGCGGCAAATTGCGAAGAGCGGAGGGATACTGGAGGTGTTCAGCCGGCTGACGCTCGTGCGCAACGAGCAGGGCCAGCCGCAGTCGGTCTTTGCGATCGACACCGACATCACGGGAAAAAAGCAGCTCGAAGCCCAGTTTCTCCGCGCCCAGAGGCTGGAGAGCATCGGGGCGCTCGCCAGCGGCATTGCCCACGATCTGAACAACGTCCTGGCCCCGATTATCGTCGGCGCGCCGTTGCTGCGCGAAATGATAAAGGACCAGACGGCGAGCCACCTGCTCAAAACGATAGAATCAAGCGCCCAGCGCGGGGCCGCCATTGTCAGACAGGTGTTGACGTTCGCCCGCGGTGTTGAAGGCGAGCGCGTGCCCCTGCAGCCGCGACATCTGCTCTCGGAGATGGAAAAACTCGTCGCCGAGACCTTTCCCAAAGCCATACGAGTTGACACCGACGTTGGGGCCGACCTTTGGCTGGTTCTGGGCGACGCAACGCAACTGCAGCAGGCCTTGATGAACCTGTGCATCAACGCACGCGATGCCATGCCGGAAGGCGGCGTCCTCACCCTGGAAGCCGCCAATATCTTACTCTCCAAGGAGCAGGCGGAAAAAATACCAGGCGCCCAGCCGGGTTCCTTTGTCTGCGTTCGCGTCACCGACACCGGTACGGGCATTCCGCCGGAAATCGAGGCGAAGATCTTCGAGCCGTTTTTCACGACCAAAGGCGTGGGTAAAGGCTCCGGCTTGGGGCTGTCCACCGTGCTGGGCATCGTGCACAGCCATGGCGGTTTCGTCCGGGTCGCCAGCAAAGTCGGGCAGGGGACCACCTTTGAACTGTACCTCCCCGCCACGAAGGCCGAGCCGGTGGCGGTTAAAAGTGAGGCATCCACGCCGTGGCCTCGCGCACACGGCGAAGGCATCCTCGTGGTGGACGACGAAGCCGCCGTGCGCGAGGTCGCGCGCCTGGCACTGATGGAATTCGGGTACCGGGTGATCACAACCGGAAGCGGAACCGAGGCTCTCAGGATCTTCCAGGAACGCCGGCGGGAAATTCAATTGGTGCTGACCGACATGATGATGCCGGAGATGGACGGACCGACCCTGGTCGCAGCTCTGCGGGTGCTCGATCCGGCGGTCAGGATTGTCGGTATCACCGGCATGAGCGACACGGCGGGTATGGGCGACCTGAAGACGCTGGCGCTGTCGGCCATGCTGGCGAAACCGTTCACGATCGAAAAGCTCCTCACGGCCATCCAGGAAGCGCTGCCAGTGACTGCTGGCCATGAACAGCGCCGTCCCGGCCGGCGGAGAACCCCAGCCGGCCCCTCCGGGTTGGAGTCCGATCCGGTGCGCGGTCAGCGGGCCCGCAGTGCCGCGTGATCGAGAAGTGATTGATGCAAACGTCATCGAACGAAATGGACGCATACAGGGGCCTATTCTCGTGAGTCTGGAGCCACGGTTGCTTGCGGTTTTCGCCGCACTTTCTTTCTCCCCCTTCGCCACGGTCGCTGGCCAGGCGGCCACATCGGCAAATTCCAGCCCGGAGGATGCTTCTCCCCGAGTTGTCTTCTCAATTCCGAGATACACGCCGACGGCGCTTGAACGGGAAACGGTCGCGGCCTGCTTGGTCCTCGAGGCCGCCTCGCAGGGTGGGGAAGGCATGCGTGGCGTCATGGCGGTGATCCGCAACCGGGCCCGCGGCCTGCCCGAACTGTTTGCCTTTGTGGTGCTGCAGCGCAGGCAGTTCAGCGCCTTTAATCGGCTGACGGCCGGACACGAGCCGCTGGCGCAGGCGATCCAGCGGGCGCGCCGCGATCGGATGTGGGAGTGCGCCCTCGCCCTGGTGGAGGAGGCGCGGAGCGAGGCGTGGCACGATTCGACCGCCGGTGCCACCCATTACACCCGGTCGAACGAACGCACCCATTGGACGCGGAGTCTCGTGAAAACCGTGACGATTGGCGCACACTCATTCTACAAATAACCAAGGGGAATCAAGTGTGGGGTCCCACAAGTAAACTTCCTAAATATTGGGCGCCATGCACCGTATGGCAAACGGACGTCCTAAAAAATTTGAGATTCAACTGACCGCGAACGAACGTGAGACGCTGGCGCTGTCGGCCATGCTGCCGAAACCGTTCACGATCGAAAAGCTCCTTGCGGTCATCCGGGACGCGCTGCCGGTGGCTGCCGGTCATGAAAGGGCCGCCCCGGCCGGCGGAGAATCACGGCCGGCGGCGCCGGGCTGAAGTCTGTCATGCGGGGTCGGCGATCCCGGCTATCTTGCCGCGCAGGCTGAAGCACGGCTGGGCGGCGCGCGCGGATCTGGTGCTCGTGCCGAGGACTGGCGCCAATATCGTAGCGCGGTCCTTTAGACCGCGCTCACCACAAGCCCAAACCATCGCAACGATTCAGGTCGGGCCGCGGCGCCGGGACTTTTTCATGGAAAAACCGGCGGACGCTCCCCATGGTATGCCTCCGCAAGTTTCCCGCACCCCGCCATGAGAGGCATCAATTTCCCCCGTTGGTCGCGCGTGTTGATCTGGACGCTGGTCGTGGTGCTTGGCACCGGTTCCCTGGCCGTGCTGGCCTTTACGCGGAATGAGCCGGTCAGCGCGCTCTGGCTGGTGGTCGCGGCGGGGTGCGTCTTCGCCGTCGCCTGGCGCTTTCACAGCGCTTGGCTGGTCGCCCGGGTGCTGACGGTTGATGAGCTGCGCGCCACGCCGGCCGTCGTGCATGAGGACGGCCGGGACTACGTGCAGACCAACCGCTGGATTGTGTTTGGCCATCACTTCGCCGCCATCGCCGGGCCGGGTCCGCTCGTGGGGCCGGTGCTCGCCGCGCAGTTCGGCTACCTGCCGGGCATGCTGTGGATTCTCATTGGCGCGACGCTCGGTGGCGCCGTGCACGACTCGATCATCCTGTTCTGCTCCATCCGCCGGCGCGGCAAATCACTCGGTCAGATGGTGCGCGAGGAAGTGGGGCCGTTCGCCGGTTTGCTTTCCCTCATCAGCATCATCGCGATCATGATCATCCTGCTGGCGGTGCTGGCACTCGTCGTGGTCAAGGCGCTGGCGGAGAGCCCGTGGGGACTGTTCACGATCACGGCGACGATGCCCATCGCGGTGCTCATGGGCCTGGGTTTGCGTTATTGGACGCCCGGGCGGGTCGCCCGGGTGAGCGTGTTCGGCTTCGTCGGACTGCTGCTGGCGGTTGCCGGCGGACAGTGGCTGCACGGCACACCGCTGGCCGGCTGGCTCACGCTCAAGGGCACCACGCTCGCCTGGTGGATCATGGGCTACGGTTTTGTGGCCTCGGTGCTTCCGGTATGGCTGCTGCTCGCGCCGCGCGACTACCTGAGCACCTTCATGAAGCTGGGCACGGTCGCGCTGCTCGGGGTGGCCATCGTGCTGCTCGGCCCGGCGCTGAAGATGCCCGCGCTCACCCGGTTCATCGACGGCAGCGGTCCGGTTTTCGCCGGCCCGGTCTTTCCGTTCTGCTTTATCACGATCGCCTATGCCGCAGTGTCGGGCTTTCATTCGATCGTGGCCTCGGGCACCACCCCGAAGATGCTCGCCCGCGAAAGCGACATTCGTCTCGTCGGCTACGGAGGCATGATCACCGAGATG